>Ga0134125_10003817_pt1 | contig 17323 bp, 9 predicted proteins | sample KB31751_FD_96464 | JGI IMG/M metagenome (GOLD analysis project Ga0134125, IMG submission 96464) | Terrestrial soil microbial communities with excess Nitrogen fertilizer from Kellogg Biological Station, Michigan, USA - KB3-175-1 | ecosystem: Environmental > Terrestrial > Soil > Unclassified ...
CGAAGGTGCCGTCTCCGTTACCCAGGCGAATTCCGATGGAGCTTGCATTATTGACGTCGATCCCGAAACCGATGTCGGTCTTGCCATCGCCATTGAAATCTCCGACGGCAACAGACAGAGTGGCGCCTCCTGAGGCGTAATTCACCGCAGTCCGGAAGGACCCATCGCCATTTCCGAGAAGCACACTCACAGTGTCGTCGCCCTGATTGCCGACGATGAGATCAACCAGGCCATCGCCGTTGAAATCCCCCGCTGCTATCGAGTCGGAGAGGCTCCCGGCACCGTAGCTGGCCCCATACTGAAATGTCCCGTCCCCGTTCCCGAGGAGGATCGAGACGCCATTCGTTTGTACGAGCGCCAAATCGGTTTTTCCGTCGCCGTTATAGTCCGCCACAGCTACGGACGTATATTGCACCCTACCGTTTATCCCCACTGTGGCTTTGAAAGTGCCATCGCCGTTCCCCAGGAAGATATTCAGTGCACCGCCGACCGCGACAAAATCGAGTTTGCCGTCTCCATTGAAATCGCCGACTGCGATTCTGGTCGAGTCATAACCACAAGGGAAACTGATGGGCGCCTGAAATGTGCCATCTCCGTTCCCATGCAGAAAGCTCACCCCGAAGACGGGAGAATTGCTCGGGGAAGTGACGGTTCCCACTACCAGGTCGATCTTTCCGTCACCGTCGAAGTCTCCGGTACCCATTCCGAGTGGACTCAACGAAGTTGCATATGCGCCAGCCAACGTGACGCCGTTTTGCGGGGCGGAGTTTACCGTTTGCAGGAGTGAGGTGGATGAAACCACCGGGTGGGTTGCGTCTCCACCATAGACTGCTTTCAACGATTGCTTGCCTGCGGGCAGAAGCATGGCTACAAACGTCGCCTTCCCACCGACAACCGGAGCAGAGCCCAGCATTGTGACACCGGAATAGAACGAAACAAATCCGGAAGCTGAACCTGGTGACACTGTCGCCGTGAGAGTGACCGGCTGCGCGTAGAGAGAAATGTTCGCGGAGGAAGTGAGTGCAACCGAGGACGGAATCAGACCGAAATAGAAATCGGCGGCAGCACTATTGGTCGTGGAAGTGTTGATCCCGACGATGTCGAGCCGGCCATCGCCATTGAAATCACCGGCGGCCAGGGAGCCCGCCGGACCCGCCGTCTCGTTTTCGATCGGCGTCCGCAATGTTCCGTCACCATTTCCGTAATAGAGATTGATGCTGTTTGCGGCGTAGCCCCCATTGTTGACTGCGACTGCAAGAGCGACGTCAAGTTTGCCATCGCCATTGAAATCGGCAACCACAGCAGGTCCCGGAGTGCCCGAAATCGTATAGGCCGACTCCGCGTGAAATGTACCATCACCATTTCCCAATAACACAACCAGCGATTGGCTGAACGCCGAACCAACATTCACACCGGATGCATAATAAGTTACCGTTGTGAGAATCAGATCGGTTTTCCCGTCGCCGTTCAGATCTCTTGCAACCATTGACTGGACGGTTGGCGAGCCCAGAGATCCCGACGCCGAGCCGAGCAAGTATTTGGGCGCCGCAGCGAAAGTTCCGTCTCCGTTGCCCGGAAACGCCTCCACGTAAGTATTCGTGCCTGAATAGTTGATTCCGGCAAAGTCCTGCAGGCCGTCTCCGTTAAAGTCGGCCATTACGAGATTCGAAGAGCCATTGGCCGCCGTAGTCACTTGGGATGAGAACGTCCCATCTCCGTTGCCAAACAGCACGCCTCCGCCACCTGCGATATCCGCGTGACCATCGCGATTGAAATCTCCGACAAAAAGAGGTGTTCCCCCTCCCGGCCATGCAACCTGGGACTGGAACGTCCCATCTCCGTTACCTAAAAAAACGCTGATGGAACCGCTATTGCCGGTCGCAACCAGATCTGGTTTTCCATCCTCATTGAAGTCACCGACGGCAATTGCCGTTATGGAAGCGTCTCCGGAAATGGGATAGTTCACGCTGGTCGCGAGTCCTCCGGGCAATCCCAGGAATACCGTAATGCTGTTGACATTGCCGACGACGAGATCGGGATGACCATCGCCGTTCAGATCTCCAACCAGGGCGGAATTCGCACCGTAGCTGGCCGCAACTGACGTGGCCCCGCCAACCCCGTAGGCAGTCACCGCGTTGATGACTTCAGTCAGCGCCGGGGAAGACACAACAGCATAAGTTGTGTCGCCGCTATAGACCGCCGTAAGCCTATGTGTCCCTGAAGCAAGCAGGCTGGTCGAGAAGGTCGCGATGCCGTTGGAGATCACTCCGTCTCCCAGCAATGCCGAACCATCGTAGAATCCGACCAATCCGCTGGCGGTAGAAGGTGTGAGCGTAGCTGTCAGGGTGACACTCTGGCCGTAAACGACGGGCGTGGCCGATGATGAGGTGAGGGCAATCGATGCCGTCGTCTTACCGGGAGCAGCAACCCCACGCAACACCTGAATACCGAATCCTGCTGCTACGGCGACATCAGCTCGTCCATCGCCGTTGAGGTCGGCAAGAACGATCGATGTGACGTTCGATCCGACGGCGTAACCGGCAGGCGCCTGAAATGTTCCGTTCCCGGCGCCGTGGAGAATGCTCATCGTGAGAGGGCTGTTTATGTCCCCCGTATTGGAATTCGCTACAAGCAGATCCTGATTGCCGTCGCCGTCGATGTCACCTACCGCCGCCCATACCGGGGAATTGCCCGCGGGGTAAGGCACCTGAGCCTGGAAGGTCCCGTCGCCTTTGCCAAGGAAGACGCTGACAGCGTTGTCGGAATTGTTCACTGTTACGAGATCGGTTTTCCCATCGCCGTCGAAATCTCCGCCTGTGATCGATTTCAGATTGTTGCCAGCCGCGTAGTTTACCGTTGTCTGAAAAGTTCCATCGCCATTTCCGAGCAGTACGCCAACAGTATTGACGTTGGTCAGATAACTGTAGTCCGCATTCGCGACGGCGATATCGGCTTTTCCATCTTTATTGAAATCACCGACAACCAGAGACAGGGAATACGACCCGGTCGCGAGCGGCAAAACGCTTTGAAATGTGCCGTCTCCGTTGCCGAGCAGCACGCCGCCACCTGCATTCGTCCCGGTTACAGCAAGGTCGGCGATGCCGTCCCCGTTAAAATCCCCGATCGCCACCGCCGATAAAGAGCCCCCCACCACAATCGTATTACCGGTCTGAAAAGTACCGTCTCCTTTCCCCAACAGGGCATAAATGGAATTGTTTTGGACCACCACCAGGTCGGCGTTTCCATCAGCGTTGAAATCGCCGGCCGCAATCCCTGTCGCCGATCCGGTGAACTGAGCCCCAAGGGGATAATGGACGACGGATGTATAAACTCCTTCGCCCTTATTCAAGAGAACTCCGACGCTGAGATCATCGATCACCGCAAGATCGGGCCTGCCATCCCCGTTGAAATCTGCTGTCGTGGCTGGCCCAGGCTGGTTCGACGCCGAATAGCTTACCTGAAAGTCAAATCCTGTTTCCGGCAATTGATTGACGGTCTCGGAGAAGGGTGCCGAGTGGCTGGCGGGAGCGGTGCCACCCAAATACCAGGCTGTGATCGATCGGACGCCTGGAGCGAGCAAACTGGTGGACAATGTCGCCTGCCCGTTCACAACGGGCGCCGCGCCCACCATTGTTGTTCCGTCATAAAAGCTGACAGAACCGGTGGCGGTCGCGGGGTTGATTGAAGCGACCAGCGTCACAGGGTGGCCGAGTATGACTGGATTGGCGGGACTCGTGAGCGTGACGGAACTCGCGGCCAAAGCGATTTGGCTGGCCGGAATGAGACACATCAAAACATTCAGGAATCGCATCTGAGCCGTCTTAACGCTTTTCTTGGGAGACTCTCGTAATTCTAGCAGCCATTGGGAATGAATATTATTTCGCCAATTTAAATTTTGTGAATTCCCGAAAATCCCCGGAGCGCGATATTCAGGGCTTTAGATTGTTCAGATAGTCGATGATCACTTTTCGTTTCCAGCCGCAGACGGTCATGCCATCTCAAAACGCGTACATCCATGTTGCGGTCACGCGACGAAATGGCAGCTTTGCATCCGGAACCCGCCCCACTTCCGGCTGAGATATCGTTTGAACGGAGGCGTAGCGCGGCAGGTGAGCGCGGCCCATCGCTCCAGCGCATAGTGGATTGCCATCGCGAGATCCGACTTTCACGAAAGCTCTGCCATCGTCGCCTTCAACCATGTATGCATCGAGTCCACCAGCGGTCGCGATCTTGCCAGACGAATGTCTTTTCGTTCATCGGGCGATCGTCCCCGGATATCTTTCTCGATCCCGTACAACGGGCGATGCGGTCCAGCGCCTCTTTCGCCACCGGCGACCGATGCGCCTGGGCATATGGCCATTCGGTTCCGGTAAGGAACACATATCATGCCGTAATTCGTCTCCGACCAGGATGTGGCCGTAACTCCCGTATTTCAGATGCTATTTCGTTGACATCCTGTACAAAGCTCATTGTCTTTGTCTCTTCAACGCCGACAGCAGGCGCCGTAGCCACGGGCGCAGTGAACCAAGTGTGGTCCCGCGCCGTCGCAGGATCGGGATCCGGAGGTGTGAGAACCGTGCGGGAAAAGACGTGATGCCATGCGGCGCACAGGACAAAGTAAGCCGACAAGGACTTATCGAGCTCCTCGTCGGGAGACCCCAAACTGACGCTACGATCTGCATATAGCAAAAGGTGGCATGGGACGTTTGCGGCCCACCAGAAACAATAAACCGCCGGCGAGTTCGGTTGATCCGAAAACGCCGGCGGCCCTGAACTGCGCCCCCAATTACCCCGACTCAGAACTCGATATTGAGCGCCAGACCAACACCCGGATACCGGCGGTTGTACATGTAATAACCGTCGTTCTGGTAGTCGACATAAACGTCATCTGAGTCGTACCAGTCAGCACCCCAGTAGTCGGGCCACGGGTCCATCATCAGGAACGAGTAACCACCATACTGGAAGCGGGGGACCCCGTCGTAGAACACTGGCTGGCCGATCCGGAAGTAGTTCCGCGGACCGAATGAGCTATAGAAGCGATTCTGCGGAATAAGGTAGCCGTGATAGCCTCCGCGCTGTGACCAGTTTCTGTGGTCACTATTCCAGTTATGGGTGCCGAACTGCTGGAATGAATTCCCGCCACGGAAATTATTCTGTTGACGGACCTCAGGTTGCCGCTGCTCACTTTGGAACTGCCGCGGCTGTCCGCCCTGGAACGGCCGGCGGTCGTTCTGATTCCCCCGCTGGAACTGATTGCCACCGCTACGGAAGTTTCCGCGCTGCAGAGGTGCTGCCTGGGGACGAGCCTGCTGCTGTGACCGTACCTGCTGCTCGCGCATCTGTCCTCGCTGTGCTCGCTGCGCCGAATGGTCGGAACGTCTCTGCCCGCCACCGCGCCTATCGCCACCCCGCTCGCCATTGCCGTGCGATTGACCGAAAGCGGGAACGATGCCTCCCGCAACTATCAGGAATGCAACTGCCGTTTTCGTTTGAAAGCTTTTCATGGTGACACCTTCCGCCATTGAATAAGGCAAATGTAAGGCCAAGCTTTCGAAGCCATTTTTCTGCCTGGAATCAATTAGTTAGCGGGAATTACATTGAGAACTATTAATCTTCCAGCCTTAAAATTATGGTGGTGTAGGTGGTTATGAGCCGGTTATGAAGCAGCGAAAATCGGCATATAACGACCCTGTCCAACTATGAACCAAATCCCACCCGCTGTCCGATTCTCGCAGGCCTGGCAGCTCTTCCGGCGCTCGCTGCAACAGGCCCGCCGGGCCGATCGTTTGGCGGTTCCCTGGGCAAATCCGCGGTCGGCGTGGTTGCAGCAGAGGCCGCTGAGGAACAAAAAACAAGCAATGTGAGGTCTTGAGTGAGAGCCCGCCGTTTAGTCGCGCAGGCCGAAGGCAAACAGCGCATTTCCTGAGGCGACCGAGACGTACTGCTTCCCGTTCACCTCATACGTCATCGGTCCGGCTGAGACTTGACCGCCCGTCATAGACTTCCACAGTACTGAGCCGGTTCGCGCATCCAGGGCGTAGAAATAACCCTCGCGGCTGCCGGCGAAAATGAGGTCAGATGCGGTCGCCAGGACTCCGCTATCGGTGACATCGACCATTTTGAATTGCCACTTCACAGTCCCGTTATTGAGGTCAACCGCCTGAATCGCCCCATATCCCAATTCCGGCAAACGTCTGTTCACCGGGCCGGATCTGATCCCAGGCATGTTGTGCGTCGCGCCACCCCCGTTGTACATGTTGCCTTCCACATACTCGTCGCGACGACTCGTATTGATGGAATACGTGTCCATCCAGCTGGGGATATAAAACAGTCCCGTTCGCTGGCTATAGGCGGGGTTGTACCAATTCGTGCCACCCTGATTCTCGGGATAAATCACTGAACCCTCCGGAGTGGAATGACCTGTGCGTATGGGCCGCCCTTTGGCATCGAGGCCGGTGCTCCAGGTAACCTTCACGAACGGCTTTCCCAGCAGAAATTCGCCGGTCACGCGGTCGAACACGTAAAAGTAGCCGTTGCGATTGGCGAACAACATCAGCTTACGGGGAAGGCCATGCCACGGGGCGTCCACCAACACCGGTACCTGGGTGGCGTCAAAATCGAATTCGTCGTGAGGGGTGAACTGAAAAAACCACTTCAGCTTGCCGCTATCGGGGTCCAGTGCGATGACGGAACTGGTATAGAGGTTGTCGCCTTCGCGGCCTGTACCGTTCCAATCGGGACTGGCATTGCCGACACCCCAGTACAGGAGCTTCAACACAGGATCGTAGGAGCCGGTAGTCCAGATGGAGCCGCCACCGTGTACCCAGGATTGGCCCGCCCAGGTTTCATTGCCTGGCTCACCCGGCCTGGGAATCGTGTTGAAGCGCCAGAGTTCCCTGCCGGTGTCCGCGGAATAGGCGGCAAGGAAGCCGCTGATGCCGTATTCACCGCCTGCTGGTCCGGCAATTACTTTGTTTCCGACTACGAGAGGTGCAACGGTCACGGAATATCCCGCCTCCGGTCTGCCGATGGGCGTTTTCCAGAGTTCGTGTCCGTCACGGGCATCGAGCGCGAGCAGATTGCCGTCCAGCGTACCCATGAACAGCCGGGTGCCCAGGATTGCGAGTCCGCGATTCACACGTCCACAGCATGTACGGGCGGTTGCCGCCGGGTTGTAGGCGTGGGTCCAGAATATCCGGCCGGTGGCGGCGTCGACGGCGATGACGACGTTGGGCGGCTGAACGGTGTACAACACTCCGTCGACTACGAGTGAGGTGGCTTCGTATTTGGTTCCTGCCTCGGCGGGGGCGCGCGACTGGAGCACCCATTTCAGTTCCAGGTCCTTCGCGTTGGCGGGTGTGATTTGAGTGAGCTTGCTGTAACGCTGGCCATTCAGATTCCCGGAGTAGGTGAGCCAGTTCTGAGGTTCTGTGTCGGCTTTCAGGATGCGATCGAAAGCTACCTGGGCGGAAGCGGCCTGGACCAGGAGTAGCACTGCCGCGGACAATGCGAGGGAATGGGCTCTCATCATTTTGTTCCTTTCAGCCCGGTTAGGTAGCTGACGATATCAGCGATTTCCTGTGCGGTCAGTTTGTCCTTGTAGCTCGGCATGGGAGAGGTCTTCAGGAACTCATACTCGTTGAGCTGGTCGAATTGTAGTGCGCGGAGGCTGCCTTTCGTATCGATCAGTTGCAGGGAGTAGGTGTCGTAGTTGAGCAAGGTTCCCTGGATCACAGTACCGTCCTTTGCGACCGCGCGGACCGGCCGGTTTTCATCGCGGATCTCGAAGTTGGGATCTGTGAGGGATCGCTCGAGGTCGGGTGGACGGCGGGCGCCTCCAATGCCGGCCAGATTGGGGCCCGTGTAGCCGCCGGTCTCGCCGATGCGATGACAGGTCAGGCACCGACCCTTCCCTTCAAAGATGGTTTTGCCCCGGGTGGCGTCGCCAGTGTTCGTGCTGGTGCTGACCGTGCGAGGCGTGATGGCCATAGAGTGGAGGTAGGCCACGATGGCGAAGGCTTGTTCGTCTGAGTAATTGCCTGGGGGCATGGCGGTGCCGGGGACTCCTTTGCGGAGGAGGTTGATGAGGTCGGCGTCAGTTTGGGCGCCGCGGAATCTGTTGGAGAAGAGGTTGACGTTGGTGATAGCGTCGCCGTCCTGGCCGTGGCAGCGGGCGCAATTGGTCAGGAAGATTTGGGCGCCGCGCTGGATATCGGCGGGTGTTGCGCCGTGGCTTTCCTGGGCGTAAAGGGAAGAGGTTGCGGTCAAGAGCCAAACGGCGGCTCTCAGGAATTTCATGTCGAGCAGTTTATCAGTATTTCGGGTAGACCACCGGGAGCTAAACTAATGCTCAAAATACCTGCCTGATAGAAGGTGTAGAGAGTTCTGTGTAAGCGTTTTCCTGGTGAAAATGGGGTGGGCGGTTTCGGGCAACGGCCGTTCTTCAGCCATTCATCCATCTGCGTCTCGTCAAAGGGTCTTTCTTCTCTTTCATCGCATTCCTCTATTCGCGTCGGGCGTATCGGGATGGAAGCGTGCAGCGGCGCGCATTTTCTGGCACAGCGAGGTGCGTGACGATACGCGGCCTTGACTCTGTGCCTACCAGAGCCTGCACTGCTGCCCTGCCGGCCGAACCATGGCATCGCCCTTTTTGCACTGGAATGCGCGATGGAACTCGGGCATGTTCTCAAGAGTGGCGTTAGCTCGCCACTGCGCCAGCGGGTGCGGGTTGGTGTTGAGCTGCAATCGCATAGCCTCGTCTCGCATTTTCGTTCCCCAGACACGCGCAAAGGCAATGAAGAATCGTTGATCCGCGGTAAATCCGTCCATCACAGGCCCGTCCTTTCCTGCAAGCGAACGCTGATAGGCATGATAGGCCACTGAGAGCCCGCCCAGATCGCCGAGCGCTTCCCCCAGCACCTGCTTGCCGTTATGGTGAAGCCCGCCGCCCACATCGACGCTGTTGAACTGGTCCACCACGCAGGCTGTACGGGCTTCGAATTTCGCCCGGTCTTCGCCTGTCCACCAGTTCTTCAGTTCGCCGGTGGCGTCGAACTTGGAACCGCCGTCATCGAACTGATGTCCGATCTCGTGTCCGATAACGACTCCGATCGCGCCATAGTTCGCGGCATCGTCCGCATCCATATCGAAGAAGGGCGGTTGAAGGATTCCGGCCGGGAAAACTACCTTTATCTCGTTGAAACTCGAATAAGCGTTGACCGTCGGTGCTGTCATACCCCAGTCGATGTGGCTTACAGGCTTGCCGATTTTGGAAATCTCGTAATGCTCGCCCCATGTCCATGCGGCGCGCACATCGGCGAAGAAATCGTTGCGGTCGATTTTGATCTCCGAGTAATCGTGCCATGCATCCGGATAGCCGATCTGCACTTGAAGGGCATTCAGCTTGGCGATAGCAAGTTTCTTTGTTTCGGGCTGCATCCACTCCGATTGCTGAACTTGATCCCGGAGCGCTGCCCGCAGGTTCTCGACGAGTGCCTGCATGCGGCGCTTCGCTTCCGGCGGAAAATACTTCGCGGAGTACGCTTTGCCCAGCGCGTCGCTGAGATCGCGATCCACATAGTTGGCGCACGTCTCCCAGCGCGTGGGAGCCTGCTCGATGCCCGCGAGCACCGTAGATTGAAAATGGAATGATTCATCGGAAAAGGCCTTTGCGAGATACGGCGCAGCGAGTTGCAGGTCGCGCCAGCGCAACCAGGTTTTCCATGTATCGAGCGGCGATTCGGCGATCTGCTGGTTGACCCTTTTGATGAATTCGGGTTCGGAAACGTTAACCGTCGTCGATTCGGGCAACCCACCCTCTCGAAAAATGATCCTCCAGTCCATATTTGGCGCAAGGGACTTCAAAGCAGCCAGATCCATCGGGTGATACACCTTATCGGGATCGCGTTTATCCGCGATGGTCATCACGGAAGCAGCCAGGGACTTTTCGAAATCGAGGACCGTTTGCGCCTGCCCGATGGCTTCGGCCGGCGTAGATCCGGCAAGTTCCAGAAGCTTCGCCGCATGTTCCAGAAACGCTCCCCGGATCTGCTTCGATTTGTCGTCGTCGCGAAGGTAGTAATCGCGATCGGGCAGCGAGAAGACCGATGATCCGGTGCGTCCGGCTCCGTCACGCTCCACGATACGCGCGATCACCCGGTCCGGATTCCTGGGATCCTGTCCCGATGTGAGGCGGAAGGGACCCACTACGGCCCCGTTGATGGCGCCGAACGGCCTGCCAGTCTTCTGAAAGCCAGCCAGTACGGACATCAGATCTGCCCGTGTCTTTATCCCCGCGATCCGGTCGAAATCGGCCTGGAACGGCTGATAGCCGCGCGCGTCGATCGCGGCCGTATTCATACACGCGGAATAGTAGTCACCCATCTTTCGCTGGTCGCTGCCGGGCGCGGCGCTCCCGTCGGCGGCAGCGGCATCCAGAATAGTTCGGATACGCTCGCGATTGGCGTCCGCCAGAACGGTAAAGGTACCGAACGAGGATTTATCGGCTGGAATTGGGTTCTTATCCAGCCAGCCTCCATTCACATAGCGCCAGAAATCCGTGCAGGGTTTGCATGTGGTGTCCATGTCCTCAGAGTGGATGCCGCTGTGAGTGGGGCTTTGCCCAGACAGGCTCACAACCGCGAAAACAAGTAGAGAATACAGGACGATGCGCAAGGTTCCCTCCACGGGCGCGTCCGGGCAGCGATCCTGGAAGGGTATCACTGCCGGGGCATGGCCGATTCAGCCATCAAGCGATAGCGGCACGCGGCAGGGTGAAGCGCTTTCCCAGACGGATCGAAGGTACTGTGCCGACCCCGCGGCCCTGATCCGAAAAAAGTCCTTGCGGACCTCCACTCTGTTGCTGCGCAAGGCGGAACCTTCGCGACGAGCTCAAAAGGGCGATGGAGGTCCAACCTGGCGGCGAGACCTGATCCCGATCCGCGTCCTGCGCACTGCTGGAGTTGACGGTAGATCCTATTTTGGGCAATTATTTCGTAACTGGGGCTGTCCGGCGACCACCGTGTCGACGCAGGGAATCGCGCTCAGATACGCGTAGATGGCCGTCAGATCCTCACGCGTCATATCCTGGAATGCTGGCCAGGGCATAACCTGCAACAAGTTCCCATCGAACGGATAGGGCACGCAACTCGCGGTCTGCGCCGTTCCCGCTGGACAGGTTGGATGGATGTGATCGAAATCCTTACCCGTTTTCATGATGACCAGGAAGTCATTAAGCGAGTTTCCTCCCTCCGGTCTGCCCGTATCATCGGGGGTCAGATTCCGCGAGTAGATATGTAATGGACTATTCGGTGCCGGATACGGCCCGAAGTCCTGGCCACCACCCAGATACGTCGCCGGGTTCACCTGTTTCGCCATATGAAGGGTCTGACTCGGAGGTGCAAAAAGATAGGGATTGCCAGTCACGGTATATTCCGTCTGAGGACCTGCGGAGTGGCAGCCATTGCAGTCGGCTACCGCATTCACAATATAACTGCCGAGGCCCACCAGACTGCGATCCTTGTGCGTCATGTTCAGAGGCACCGGAGCGATTCGCAAGCCGATTAAAACTTTGTCCAGGTCGCCATGACCGTCTCCTCGATCGTGGTCGACTCGATCGCCGTCCGCTCGCCCGGGCGATGAGACCAAAGTCAGTACACCGACGACCATCAAAATAAGGGCGGCTCCAGCCGCCATTCTTTTCACGTAGTATGTCGCTGACATCTTATCCCTCCTTTGCGGGATCGCTGGTGGATGGTGGAACGTTCTGCCCGGCATGTGCGACTCGCGGCACGGTCGGGGAACTCGTAGGAATTGTAAGCGATTCCCGCCTTGCGGCCACTACGCAAAAGGACGAGTCGCTATTGAGTGTTTGCGAACATACCGCTTCGGGTTGTCTGCGGCTGGTCACATTATTTCGGCGGTGATTAAGAACAGCCCACCGAACCTCGTGTCGGGCTTCGTTGCTATTCGTGGCCGTGCGTCGCACCGCAAGCCCCCACAAAACCCGAGAGCCCCGAACGCAAAGCCGAACGTTCCCGCTCCGGCGCGGACGACACCGGTGTCTCCGGAGCAAGCGTCGCCGTTGGCCCCGGTGGTATCGCAGGGATTCTGAGCCGCGGACGGATTGGGGCTCCCGGTGCTGATCAGGACGATCAGCTTGCTCGCGGTCAACAGATCATGGAAGCACTACGAGATGGCCACCTGCAAGCGGACTCATTTTGATCCTGACGACACGCAATCATTCAATCATTCCAGCTCTGCGCTTCTGGTCCCGCCGTTCGTTGCCCCCTTAACGCTCGTCAAACGGATTCACCTCGGGCAGCATCCGAAATGCCCTTCACTTCGGTCCCTGCTCTGCGCGTGAACTGGCACGGGAGTGCTGGACTATGATTCCGCGTGCCGAAAGCTCGTCGAGCAATTCCGTAACTGCCGGAGAAGTATCACCGTCTCCCGGAATGACGATCGCCCATTCCAGGTTCTCTCTGAACTCTCGCGTGATGATGCGCCACTGAGCGAGCGCAGGCGGTGTGATTCCCCCGATCTGAATAAGCGACCAATGACGGACGAGGGCTGCTGCATCATCCCGGTCCGGCAATGGACCTCGGACGATGAAATGATTGTCTCCGTGCACCAGAATGCCTACCATCGGGTTCTTATGCCTGAAGACGCGGGTCGGGAACCGGATAACCGATCGCGAAATGGTAAACGACTTGTTCGCGCCCGGGCGTCAGATTGAGATAATGGTGCACTTCCTCATCGTAGAACGCGCCAATTCCGGTAGCCCCCAATCCGAGCGCTTCCGCGGCGAGATACATGCGGTGGCCGATGGCGCCGGCTTCGAAATGCACGTAGCGGTAACCACGATCGCCGTGAGTGCGCGCTGCGCGATCGAGATCACCGATCATCGAGAACGTCACACACGAGTTGCCTGCCAGTTCCTGCCCGAGGCTCAGTCCAGCCGCCGCTACGCGCTGATCGCCACTCCGGATCTGCTCCAATTGGGCACCCTTAGACCAGAGCCTGTACACACCAGGTTGCAGTCCGTCAACGCGATGAACATACAAATAAAGCTGGATGAAGGGTGCGCCGGCGAAATCAGCGGAGAACGGCCGGGCCGCGACGGCAAGGATGGCCGAGAGCTGCATCAATGACATCGATTGCATTCCACCGAGAAAATCGAGTGCTGAACGCCGCATTCGGGCAACCTCGCGAAATGCGCGGCGCGTTGAAAGGGACGAAGAAGCCAGGGGCGGCAGATTGATCTCACCGGAGTCGCTGTACCCCGACTCAGGGGCCGAGAGGCCGCGGTTTGCCCAGTGGCGGAGTTTCGTGGCCTCGTGAATCCCGTCAATCAGCGAATGAACGGTTGTCTCCCCCGAGATTCGATTGGCCTGTCCGCCATACCAAACGGTCTCGCGGGCGTCTTGTTCGCACACGGGAATGGAGGCTCCGCGCACCTCGACGATGAGCATGGGCCACTCATCCCCGTGCTGCCGAAGAAGCTGTGCAACTTCATCGTCCGGGAAGTGACCAGTGGCAAACGTATCGCATCCCATAGCCCGGGCCGCGAGCGCAAGCGCCTGCCAGGCATGCCCGATATCGAGCAAGCAGTACCGGTATGCCCGGTCACGATACTTCCACGCCTCGCGCCATGCGAGGCTCGTCAGGACAAACACGACTGGCGCGGAGCCGCCAGGCAGCCTCAATCCGGCCCCCCCCAATGCACGCTGTTCGGCCATATGCGCCGAGGGGCGATAGTGATACAGCCCATTGGGCCACTCCTTCAGCCCCTGGGTGAAAAAGTGAAATTCCGTCGGGTGCAGATTCCCGGAAGATGGATTCACACGCAATGCGTACCGGTATCCGGTCGGGGACCGCTTCGACGCGCTGATGGCGGCGGAATAGAAGAGTAATTGCGAAAGGAACATCGAGCCGTTAACTGTGGGTTTGGTAGAGGCGATACCGTTCAAAACTGCGAGTGCGGGCGTACCAGGGACGGGTGGATTTGCTGGCAGATCGAGCAATGGTACGCCCTCGTACTGACGGAACGGATCGGGCATGTTCGACCAGTCGAGAACATGCGGCGACCTCCTCAGAGATTCGACGCTGTGTTTGGTGGAGTCGTGGTATTCACGCCATGTCATGCCCGAGACGCCTCGTGGGCCCCGACGAGGGAGAACAGGTGCTCGGTTTCGATTGATCGAGACTCGCACCCGATGGTGCGGGACGAGCAGGAGTTTGATACATCAGGAGTACGCCTGCCCAATCGTGACATCGTCTGCTCAGGACACTGTTATCGGCGCTTTTTCTTCGTCTGAACCTTTGGAGCCGAGAAGATCTTGCATTTCGGGTGGCTGGCACAAGCCGGTGAATGTTCGCGTCGAGCGCAGCCACATCGCCCACATTTGTCGCCAGCGTTAAAGTCTTCGTCCATTCAATGCTCCTTCCTCTAATGTTCGCAGGTTTCCATACACGCGGTGGGGCAATCTCGGTTTCGACTCGCTTACCCGGGATTGGCACCGCTTCGTAATATGGTTGTCTACCCTCTGAATGCCTGAACCAAAATCTCTTTCACCCGCAATTCTGTCCCATATCGCACATGTCCTGAATGTCCCGCCAAGAGGACTGATTGCGACCGCGGAACTCCTCGCTGAAGGTGGCACAGTGCCATTCATCGCCCGTTACCGCAAAGAAACTACAGGCAATCTGGATGAAGTCCAGATTCGAGCCATTGAGGAAAAGCTTGCTTATTTCCGCGAACTCGAAGATCGCCGCGAGACCGTGCTCCGAACGATTGCCGAGCAAGGCAAACTCACCGAGGAATTGCGCGAACGCATCCTCGGAACACTCGATAGAAGCGAGCTGGAAGATCTGTATCTGCCATACCGGCCCAAACGGCGCACCAAAGCGACGATTGCGCGGGAGAAGGGCCTCGAGCCGCTGGCTCTCTATCTGTGGACGCAGGAAGCGAACGTCGTTCCGCTTTCCCAATTCGCCGCAACATTCATCTCTTCCGATAAAGGAGTCGCCACGGCGGAAGAAGCGCTTGAGGGCGCTCGTCATATTGTTGCCGAAATGGTGGCCGAAGATGCGGACGTCCGCAAGGCGCTCCGCCAGATGATGTTCGATGAAGGCGTAATTGTTTCGGGCAAAGTTGACGGGTCGGTGGACGAGCAGGAAAAGTTCAGGATGTATTACGAATACCGCGAGCCAGTGGCGAAAATCCCGTCGCACCGAATGCTTGCAATACGCCGTGGGGAAACCGAAAGTATTCTCTATTTCACAATCGATCTGAACGCCGAGCGTCCCCTTGCGTATCTCAACGGCAAAATCCTCAGACAACCCGGCGACTGGACTCCCCATCTTGAGCTGGCCATTCAGGACTCGTGGAAGCGCCTGCTTAATCTGTCGATTCAGACCGAAGTCCGTCTCGAATTAAAGACCAAAGCGGATGCGGAAGCGATTCGCGTCTTTCGTGAAAATCTTCAAAACCTGCTGCTCTCGCCTCCGGCCGGTCAGATCGCGGTGCTGGGAATCGATCCAGGAATTCGGACAGGCTGCAAAATCGCCGTCGTGGATGAGACCGGCAAGTTTTTAGATCACGCCGTAATCTACCCGCATCAGCCGAAGAACGATTTCGTGGGCTCTGTTCGGATTGTGAAAGAGCTCCTCAATAAGTACAGCGTGAAAGCGATCGCGATCGGCAATGGCACCGCGTCCCGAGAGACAGACGCCTTCGTTCGCGATTTCTTCCGTCAGGAAGGGCTGACGGACGCGTTCAGCGTGACAGTGAACGAATCGGGGGCATCCATCTACTCGGCATCCGATATCGCCCGCCAGGAGTTTCCCGATCTCGATCTCACGGTTCGCGGCGCCATCTCCATTGCGCGCAGGCTGCAGGACCCGCTGGCGGAACTGGTCAAGATCGATCCAAAATCGATTGGCGTGGGGCAGTATCAGCATGATGTCGATCAGACTCTTCTGCAGAAATCGCTGGAAAGTGTGATTGAGAGCTGCGTGAATCGCGTGGGAGTCGATCTGAATACCGCGTCGTGGGCATTGCTTCGTTACGTGGCCGGCATAAGCGAACGCACGGCACAGAAGATCGTCGCGTATCGGAACGATCACGGAAAATTTCGGTCACGGGTAGAGCTGACAGCGGTTTCAGGAATCGGGTCGAGGACCTTTGAACAGGCTGCGGGATTTCTGCGAATTCGCAATGGCGAAAACCCGTTGGATTCGACGGCAGTGCACCCCGAGTCGTACCCGGTTGTGGAGCAGATTGCGCAGGCATTGAGTATTTCCGTTCCAGAACTGATTGGTAAGCCGGAGCTTCTCAGTCGTGTGAGGAAAGAAGATCTGACCGCGGGCGTCTACACGCTGAACGACATTCTCGAAGAACTAAAAAGACCGGGACGCGATCCACGTGACCAGTTCGTCGCTCCTCGATTTAACGATGACGTGAAGGAACTCGCCGATCTAAAACCGGGCATGACTCTCGAGGGTGTAGTGACCAACGTGACAAAGTTCGGAGCATTCGTGGATATTGGGGTCCATCAGGATGGCCTCGTGCATATCAGTGAGCTTTCCAACCGTTACATCAGGGAACCGGCCGAGGCTGTCAAAGTGGGTCAAATTGTGAAGGTACAGGTTTTGGCAGCCGATGTGAAAAATAAACGGATCGCGCTTTCGATGAAGGCTCTGATGCCACCCGGGCAGAAACCAGCAGCAAAGCCGGCGATGCTTCAACAGAAAGCCCCGGTTCGTCTCGACGAGAAGATCTCAGCTCTGGCGGATAAGTGGAAGCATCGATAGGGTTCGATGCGGGCGTCCCCACAATGAGCCGATGCGCAGACCGGGGAACAACAGTTTCGAAAAGGAGCCCACCATGATCACGCTGGAACACCGGTCCAGGCTCATCAAAGCCGGAATGGGCCGTCCCGCAAAACGATATTCGCTGTCGTAGTCATCTTCAATGACGAATACACCTGCGCCTGCCGCCAGGTTCAACAACTCCATTCGCCAGCCGAGCGACGTCGCCATCCCTAAGGGGAACGGGTGCGTCGGGGTCACGTAGGCGCCGGGCGCCGCTGGCGCAGTTTTCACGCCATGCGCGACGAGGATTCCTTCCGAGTCGGCGGGGACCGGAACGATCTGCGCCCTCCATATTGCCAAACGCTATGCGCGCTCCGAAATAGCCGGGCTCCACGCCTCGGGGGCTCTCGCGAGGTTTGAGTAGCACGCCGGCTAGCTGGCCAGATTGGAGGATCGGGTCGATCCCCGGTCTATCCTCTGGTTTCCAAATAAGTTAGCTCGGTTCGAG
>Ga0134125_10003819_pt1 | contig 17319 bp, 18 predicted proteins | sample KB31751_FD_96464 | JGI IMG/M metagenome (GOLD analysis project Ga0134125, IMG submission 96464) | Terrestrial soil microbial communities with excess Nitrogen fertilizer from Kellogg Biological Station, Michigan, USA - KB3-175-1 | ecosystem: Environmental > Terrestrial > Soil > Unclassified ...
GGCCTCCTTGCCCATGGCAGGGATGGCGCCCTTGTTCTTTTCAACGAATCCGGACTGATCCTTGAGGAAGGCCCGCGATGCGGCGTAATCGCCCTCGCCCACGATCTGTTTTTTCTTCCTGGGAGCGGGTTTGGCCTTGGCTGCTGGGGCCTTCCGGGTGGCCGTCTTCCGGGCCGCCGTCTTTTTGGCGGCCGCCTTGGTCTTCTTGGCTGGGCGCTTGGATGTCTTTTTGGAAGAGCGCTTGGCCTTCCGGGATGGCGCCTCTGCCTTGCGAGCCGGTGCGCGTTTGGCCTTGCGGGCCGCTGGAGCCTTCTTCGCCTTCTTCCTTTTCGCTGCCATGTCATTCACTCCGGGGTTATGGATGAGAAAAACGCCGCGGCTTGCGACAGTCGCGGCGTTGTCTTTCAAACCTTTAATCAGATGCCAACCGGAGCCTCAGGCGGGATCTCGGTCGGGGCGGGTGCCGGTGCGGCCGGCTTGGCCTTCCTGGCGGCGGTCTTCCTTTTCGGAGCGGCCTTCTTCTTGGCCGGCCTTTTCGCCTTCTTTGCAGACCGCTTTACGCTTTTCTTGGTCTTCTTCGCAGCGGCTTTCTTCTTCCCCTTCTTGGGGCGGGCTGCCGCCTTCTTCGCTTTCTTTTTCTTCCTCGCTGCCATGTCATTCACTCCATGGGTTTTTGTTTGAGCAAAAAACCTTACGCGTCTTCGCGCCAATGCGCGAGCGTCTGCTTTGTTCCTGATGCATTTTGTTTATGACAGCCGCCGGCGCATCACATCCTTGCTTCAACGCACCGTCAAGCGGCTCAGCCGTTCGATGGATCAGGGCGACAGCCATTCCGGCCCCTGGGAGCCATGCCCTCGCGCCGGCGCACAGCCATGGCCTTGTTTCCCTTCGGCAGGCCGGGCTGTGCACGCGGGCAGGCGAAGCTGCATTTTGCCTATATAAGGACGTTATGACTGAGCTGTTCTTGGAAGATTTCGCGGTGGGGCAGCGCTTCATCAGCGGCACCCGCACCCTGACGGCAGACGAGATCAAGACGTTTGCCACGAGCTTTGACCCCCAGCCCTTCCACACCGATGAGGTGGCGGCCAAGACCAGCTTCTTCCGCGGCCTGGCCGCCAGCGGTTGGCATACCGCCGCCATCACCATGTCGCTTCTGGTCGACAGCGGCATGCCGATCTCCGGCGGGCTGATCGGCGCCGGCGGGGAGATCGAATGGCCCCGGCCGGTGCGCCCGGGTGATGTGCTCCAGGTGGAAAGCGAAGTGCTGGCGGTCGTCCCATCCCGCTCCCGGCCGGAACGCGGCATGATCACGGTTAAAAGCGTGACCAAGAATCAAAAGGGCGAGCCGGTGCAGATCCTCACCACCAAGATGCTGGTGTGGAAAAGGATACCGTAGCGGAAACTCGAGGGCCGCATTCCGCGGCCCGGCCCCTCAGCTTACGACAGCTTCCTTCCCCCTCATGGCGAAGCCACCGGAGGGGGAAGGTCGCAGCGAGGTGTTTGCGGAACGCAAATCCGAGCTGCGATGGGGGTAAACCAAACTAAAGCGCCCGGGCTGCCCCGCTTTCGGCACTATGCCGGATCCTGGAATCTTCCAGATCCAGCTCCCGCTCGATACGCCGGCGGGCCTCATCGCTGATCTCGCCGCGATAATAGAGGTCCGCGATGGAGGCGCGTTCAGCGCCCACAAATTGCAGTTGCAGGGCCGCGCTGGCGCTGGAAACGTCGCCGCGCACAATGTCCTGGCACGCCGCCACGAAATAGGCCCGGCGATCCTCGTTGCGTCGCCTTAGGGCCGCCACCGTCTCGGGCGCCGAGGTCGCCGCCTCCAGCTTGTCCAGCCGCGCCAGCGCCGCATCGATGGCGGCAAGACGGGCGGAAATCTCCCGCCGCTTTTCCGTATCGGCCTCCTGGCGGCCATGCTCGGCGATGCCCAGCTTGCCAATGACCCAGGGCAGCGCGAAACCCTGGCCCACCAGGGTGACCAGGATTACAGCGAAGGTGATCAGCAGCAAAAGTCCCCGTGCGGGAAATGGAACCCCGTCCGACTGCATCGGAATGGACAGAACCGCGGCAAGCGACACCACGCCCCGGATGCCGGTAAAGGCCACGACGAAGGTGCTCTGCCAGCTGGGGGCGGGATCTTTTTTTGCCAGGGCCGGCAAAAGCAGCCGCGGCAGATAGGTGGCGACATAGACCCAGACAAACCGCACCAGGATCAGCACGGCGCAGACGGCCAGACACGCCAACCCCAAATAGGCCCATTGCGACAGGTCCAGCGTATCGGCGACGACGCGGGCCTGAAGGCCCGTCAGCAGGAAGATCACGCTCTCCACCAGATAGACCACCAGGTCCCAGACGAAGAACCCCTGCAGGCGTGTCGTGGGCGAGATGAAGCGCGGTCCGTTCCAGCTCACGTACAGCCCGCAGGTGACGGTGGCCAAAACACCCGAGCCACCGGCAGCTTCGGGCACCCAGAAAGCCGCAAAAGGTGTCAGCAGCGAGAACACCATTTCGACCCGCGGATCGGCCGCCCAGCGCCGCAGGAAGAGACCACCCCAGCCCATCAGAAGGCCCCAGCCGATCTCGCAAGCCACGATCAGAAGAAATTCCCCGGTCGCGGCGGAGATCGAGAAATGCCGCCCTTGCGTCACCGCTGCCACCGCGAAGCTGAAGAGGATCAAAGCCGTGGCGTCGTTCACCAGCCCTTCGCCTTCCAGAATGGTCAGAACGCGGTTCGGCAGCGCAAAGCGGCGGGCGATGGCCATCGGCGCCACCGCGTCAGGCGGCGAAACGATGGCACCCAGCACGAAGCTGACCGCCAGCGGCAGTCCGAACAGGCTGTGTGCCATTTCGGCCACCGCGACGGTGGTGAAGATCACCAGGCCCACCGCCAAAAGCAGGATGGGGCGCAAATTCGCCTTGAAGCCGCGCCAGCTCATATTGACACCGGCCCGGTAAAGCAGCGGCGGCAAGAGCAGGCTCAGGACCAGATCGGGGCGCAGGACGATCCTGGGCATGCCCGGCACGAAGCTGATGGCCAACCCCACCAGCACCAGGAAGATCGAGGTAGGGATGTGGGTCCGCCGCGCGCCCAGCGCGGCGAAGCCAGTGACCGCCAGCAGGGCGAAGATGATGGGCAGAACCGGCTGAAGCATAGTGGGAGTGTGATGTGGGATGAAATGGGGAGCAACCAGGGGGGCGGTGCCTACGGCATGGCTGCTGTGAGCGTCCGTTGCCGGCTGCGTCCGCCCGAGCGGCCTGGCGTCAGCGTAGTGGCCGCGCTGACGCGCGGGCGGGCTTGCGGCGCCATTTCTTTCGCTCGCAATGCGAACGAAAGAACTGGCGCACCCGATAGGATTCGAACCTATGACCTCTGCCTTCGGAGGGCAGCACTCTATCCAGCTGAGCTACGGGTGCAGGCCGGTACGGACGCTATAAAGAAAACGGCCCGGGCTTGCAAAGTCGCGACGTTAACGTCCGAAAAATCCCGCGATGGCGGCCTCTGCCGCCTCCGCCGTGGCGGCGGGTGCAAGCAGTGCGATCACGGCTTTGGGCCGTACGGCAGCCAGGGCCGGCTGAACCCGCCCGTCCATATTGATCAGCGGCAACACCGCAAGCTTGCGCACCCGCGACAGGTCCTCGGTGGCCACCGCCGCCAGCATGGCCGCCGGCCAGGCGGGATCGGTTTTGACGCCGGCAAAGGCGGCGGGGTCCAGGGCATGCACAAGCACCAGCCGGGTATCCTGCGGCAGGATCGGCTGCTGTTTCAGAAGGCCGACCATGATGGCCGAGCCGAGGGCGTCATTGGCGATCGCCAGCACCGCGCGGGTGGCAAGCCTCGGGCCCAGCGCGGCACTGTCCATGAACAGCGGCTTGCCGTCCTTGCCCTTGGCGGGATGCAAGCGCGCGATCGGATCGATGTGCGCGGTCTCACAGGCCGCGACAAAGGCACGGCGGGCGGCGCGATAGACACTTTCGGACGATGCTGCCATCAGCCTACTCTAGCGCAATGTCCGCCTTTGGCACTTTGCAACACCTGCGCGACCGGCCGATCGGCGATCAGGATTCGGCGCGCGCGGCCCGCAAGGGTTTTCGCCAGCGCATCGCCATCGCTCGCGACAATCGCCTGTTCGGTGAACAGGTGGTCGAGGCACGTGACATGGGTCTGTCGGGCGAGAATTTCTATGCCGGCACGCGCAACCCGCCCTACTGGCAGCGGGTGGACGGCGCCACGGACCGGCTGTGGCTGCGCCGGACGGTTGCCGAGAAACTGGCGCAGGTGAATGCCCGGGCAGGCGAAGCTGGCCTTGAGTTGTTTCTGTTTGATGCCTGGCGGCCGCGCCAGGTCCAGGCCTATTTCCATGATGTATGGATGCCGCGCGCGCTTCAGCGCCGCAATCCCTCTCTTGCCGGCGCCGCGCTGATCGAAGAAGTGGAACGCTACTGGGCCGCGCCGTCCGACAGCGAGGCCTCGCCCGCGCCCCATGCCACTGCGGCCGCGGTGGATCTGACCTTGCGCTGGAAGGGCGGCGAACAGCTATGGATGGGCTCGCTGTTCGACGACGTCACGGCGCTGGCCCATCGCGGCCGCTTCGAGAATCTGGACGCCGATAATTTTTCCTTCTCCGACCAGGAAGCGCGAAGCAATCGCCGCCTGCTGCACTGGCTGATGGTGGAAGAAGGTTTTGCCGGCCATCCCGACGAATGGTGGCACTTCTCCTGGGGCGACCAGATGTGGGCGGCGCTGACCGGCGCGCCGGCCGCACATTATGGATTGGCGACGATTCCTGCCTAGCGCGTTGCGCGCCCAAATCCGCTCAGAACGCATCCTGAAGGCTTTGGAACCATGAGCCGGAGCGGGGTGAAACGGCGGATAGGTGCCAGCCCGTGTCGTCTCGGGTGATGCTGCCGCTCCAGCGCCTTTCCGTTCCCGGTTCCTGCAGCGCCAGGCTGATGCGATTGGCGCTCCACCCACTGACGCGGGTTTTATAGGGCGCCTTGAGATTCGGATCTTCCGCATGGGTCTCGGCGAAGGTATGTGCCCATTCCAGCACGGCGCTGTCGCCTTCGCGGCGCCAGATTTCCAGATTGTTGGGCCCGACATCGCTTTCTTCGTCGTATGGCGCGACAAGAAACTGCCGGCCATCGGGCGAAAACATCGGCATGCCGTGCAGGGTGGTGCTGCGCCCGGTCTGGCTGTCTATCAGCAGGAAAACACTGCCCTCATAATAGAATTGCTGGACCACAAAGGCATCCGCGCGATCGACCTTGTCCATCAACGCAAAGCCGATGCAGCTTTCCACCACGCCGTCGTCACAGGCCTTCAGATGATCCGTGAAAGTGACTTTTTCAGCATGGGTGGGAAACAGCACCAGTTGATCGCCATGCCGCTCCGCCACGCCCGGTGACAGTTGTTCCGGTTCGGCGCCGCGTGCGGCGCACATGACATTGGCGGCACAGTCGGGGGGCAATTCGGTCTTGCCGGCGCAGGCTGCCAGCGGCAGCAGCAAAAGCAGAAATGCCAGGCGCGCTTTCATGACGATTCCAGAATGATCCGGCGGCAAAGCCGCCCATGAAATAATTTCTGATCCTACCCCAGGATGATGCCCGAGGCCGCCAGCGAAATACCCGCTCGACCCTACTCGAGAATAGGCCGGAAAGCGCCGTCCCATTCTGAGCCAGGCGGATGCTTCTCGTAATAGGCAATGCGGGCCAGATGCAGGTCGTAGAGCTTCTGGCTGACGCCCGACAGGCGCCGGCACTGGGCGATCAGCTCCCGTGCCATGGCCCAGTTCTGCTTGCGCATGGCCTGGAAGATATGGTCGTGGAAAACCGTCAGCGCCCGGAATTTGGGCGAAGCCTTGGTCACGGGGCTTCCCATCAGGGCGTAAAGCGTCACCGGCGGGCTGCGTCCGGCGGCAATGGTATCGATCTCAAGGAAGGCAAAACCGCGTTCAGCCTGGCGCTTGGTCTCCTCCGACACCACCAGCGCCGAGCCGTAGAGATGCGACATGGCTTGCAGACTCTGGGCCAAGGCTACCGCATCGCCGTGAACGCCGTAGCCCATCCGTCCCGAGGCGCCAAAGCCGCCCGCGATCACGGGCCCGGTGGCGACGCCCACGCCGATTTCCATCGCCGGCGCGGCCGGGTCTTCCCGCGCCAGTTCTTCCATCGCCCGCCCCCAGGCCGTGGTCATGCCAATGGCGGCGTCGCAGGCATGCAGGGCGTGCTCGGCGTCCTCCAACGGGGCGTTCCAGAAAGCGGCAAAGCCGTCGGCCGTGAGCCGGTCGATCGTGCCCCCATGCGCCAGCGCCTGGTCTATCAGCGGGGTCAGCACCTTTTCGGTCAGGCGGGTGAAGCCGGTGGGGTCATCGCGGTGGGCGGCTGCCAGCGCCGAGAGGCCGCGCACCCCACAGACCAGATAGCTTACGGTCCGCGTGTCTCCGCCCAGCTTCAGAAGGTCGGGATGGCGCGCCAGCTTGCCGATGCTCGTCCGGGGCAGGGAATCGGCGAAAGCCATGCGCAGGGCCGTATAGGTCATGCGCAATTCGAACAGCCAGGCGGCCAGAGCGGTGGCAAAGGCGAGCACCAGGACCAGAGAAGGCGTGGTCGCGTCCAGAAGCAGGCGCTGACTGATGAACAGAAGCCAGGAAATCGATCCCACCAGAAGCACCCCGGCCAGGCTCGCCGATGCCCCCCAGATCAATCCCCGCCGCAGCAGGCCGACCATGACGATACCGGTGAGAAGCAGGATCAGCGCTTCGGCTGGCTGAGCCCAACCCGGACGCGAAAGCACCCGGCGGCTCAGCAGATTCTCCACCCCTTCCGCCATGACCTGCGCCACGCTGGCCAAGCCCAGCGGCGTTTTGACCACCTGACCCTCAGCCCCCACCAACACGATCGCGTCTTTCAGCGGCACGGCTTCCAGCGCATTGGGATTGAGCATCCGATCCGACATGTTGGCGGCGAAGTAGAGGCGCACGGCGCCCGAAGGGTCCGTGGGCACCGGGCCCGCCGCCGTTTCCAGGGCGCCGACGCCGGGCCCTGAAAAAAAGCTCGACAGGCTCCGCTCATTGCTGGTGACGGTGATATCGGACACGCCTGCCGCCACCCGCCGCGCCTCCGCCGCCAGGCCCGGCACCAGGCCATCTCCCAGACGGAAGGCCAGCGGCATCCGGCGTACCACCCCGTCAGCGTCCGGGCTCAGGTTGATGGCGCCGGAACCGGCGGCGTTGGTCTCCATCAGCGCCGGGCTGGCCGCCGCGGCCCCCACATGCGGGGCGGCGGAAAAGGGATCGACCGTGCCGTGATAGACAAAGCGCGTCTTGATAAGGGGGTCGCGGCCGGCCGTCCCCAGCACCACGGGCACCACCGCACGTGTTTCCGAAATGGCCTGGGCCAGGTCATGACCCGGCTCCGGCAGTTTTGCGAGGGCTGCGCGGGCCACATCGCTGCCCGGCGGCAGCCGCGCCGCCAAAGTCTGAGGCGAGGCGCCCATCTGGATGGGCGCGGTCAGGACCACCAGACGGGCGCCGGCGGCGGAAAGCGCGCGCGTGGCCAGTACCAGGCTGTCCTCGTCCAGAGACGGCAGTTCCAGCACCCGTACGGCCGGATCCATGGGGATCGCGGGCCGGGCGGCGTGGCGCTGGTAGAGGTCGAACTGCCAGTTGGCGAGCGCCGATTCCAGGCCGGCCGGATCGAACAGGATCAGGATCGCGCCCAGCACCAGCACCAGGGCCGGCGCCAGCCACAGGCTGACGGGCCGCTGCCAGGACAGGCGCGCAAGCAGAGAATCCATGCGAACTGCAGCCTATTATCGTTATTGCACCAGAAACCAGTCTTTGCCCGGCAGTTTTTGCCAGGCCGGCCGCTTTTAAGTTTGCCCTTACCCTGATTTACGCGGACTGGCGCGCCCTGCGGCTGCTCACATTGCCGGGGCACAATCTTCGCGTCGCTTGCTCTTGTTCCGCACGTCTCGTGCGGGAAAGACAAGGAGAGAACGATGAGTATCGGTTCGATTGGGGGCGCGTCCGCTCTCAATCAGACGTATCTGAGCCAACAGGCCCAATCGGTCCTGGCTCAGTCTTTTGATCCGCAAACGGCGGCCAGCTCATCGGCCGCTGCTTCTGGTAATACGGATGCGAGCTCCAATACCCTGACCGGTATCGCATCGTCCGCCCTGGACAACCAGACCTTGCAGGCCCTGATGGATATGACCCAGCAGGATCCTGCAGGGGACGGCAGCAATCCGTCCAGCACCACAACCGGCCAGGCTCAGGGTGCGCATCACCACCATCGCCATCATGGTGGCGGCACGATGCAGGCCCAGACAGCCGATCCATCCGCCGCATCGACCGGCACGGACACGGCATCTTCGACAGACGCTTTTGGGGTTCCGTTCACGGACACTGATGGCAGCGCGGATTCACTGGCGGCGGCGCTGTCCCAGGCCTGAACGACGTCAGAGAAGCAAGCCGGAGCCTCGCGCAGAATGCGTGGGGCTTTGACTATTTGGTCGTCACCCGGATGGCGACCTGGGCCAAGAGAATCCTGGCGCCCTTTTTTTTCAGTGCCCGGTCGGTCACCGCCTGCAGTCGGTCGGCGATCAGGCCGACATCCGGCTGCTCATCGGTGCGCACGATATTGGCGGTGAAGGTCATCAGATTGCGAACATAGGCGTCGCGCAGCACCGGCAGCGAGCGGGAAACTTCATCGCGCAGCGCCTCGTCCGGCACATCCAGCCCCGCCCCCACCATCAGCATGCCCGCCGCCCGGTTGTCCGAGACGATGGTGGTGTAGATGGGATCCAGCAGAATGTAGCTCTTGGACTGGGTGGTCTTGTGCTCTGGCGCTTTCTGCTTTTTGGGGCCATCCTCCGCGGCATGAGCCGGCAGCCCCGCGGCCAGGGCGGCGAGAGCAAAAATAGCGGGAAACAGGCGCATTGCTGGCATACCCATCGGAGCTGCCAGTAAGCGCCCGATTGGTAAACCGAATTTTAACGGCCCGCCGATGGAGGAAAGATGACCAGACATTCTGCGCCTTTGGCCGGGCTTTTGCCGGCTTTTGCCGCAGCGATGCTGGCGGGATCGGCTGCGTTTGTGACCGCCGGTGCGGCCGATCATCCGGGCCAGAAATTCCAGATATTGCCGACAAATCTGGTCAAGCCCTATGCGACGCCGGCGGTGGGCAACGAGCCGACCGAAATCCCGCGCCCAGCCGGCGTTCTGCCGGAAGTCCCCAAGGGTTTTGCCATCTCCGTCTTTGCCGATCATCTCAGCGATCCGCGCTGGATGGCGGTGGCGCCCAATGGCGATGTCTTCCTGGCCGAGCCCAGCGACAATGGCGGCAAGATCACCCTGCTGCGCGACTCCAATGGCGACGGCAAGGCGGACAAGAGTTTCACCTTCCTGTCCTCCTCAGCGGGATTTGTCTATCCGCATGGCCTGGCCTTCCACGACGGCTATCTCTATGTCGGCGATCTGCGCGGTATCTGGCGCTTTGCCTACAAGGAGGGGCAGACGGCGGCGGGTGCGCCGGAAAAAGTCACCGCCAAGGTGGCGGACCTTCGCCCGAAAGGCTCGCATGTCACCCGCGATATCGCGTTCGGGCCTGACGGCACGCTCTATCTGGCGATGGGCAGCCGGGACAATATCTCCGACTTCAAGCCGGGGGCCGCGGTCTTCAAGATCAACCCCGATGGCAGCATGAGCGAGTTTGCCGGCGGCATCCGCAATCCTGTCGGCATCGCCTTTTATCCCGGCACCAATACCCTCTATGTCGCGGCCAATGAACGCGACGGGCTGGGCGACGACCTGCCGCCCGACTATCTGACCAGCGTCAAGCCGGGCGGCTTTTACGGCTATCCTTTCGCCTATACCGGCAAGAATCCCGATCCTGTGTGGGGCGCCAAGGACCCCGGCGGGAAGGTCGCCTCGTCCATCACACCGGATGTGCTGTTCCATGCCCATGCGGCACCCCTGGGGCTGGTCTTCTATACAGGCACCAATTTTCCCGCCGAGTATCGTGGCGATGCCTTTGTCTCGCTCCACGGTTCCTGGAACTCGGGCAATCCCACGGGCTACAAGGTGGTGCGGGTGCATTTCGCCAACGGCAAGCCCGACAATGATTATGAGAACTTTGTCACCGGCTTCTGGAACGGCATGGTCAATCCCGGCGAGCCGGCCAAGGTCTGGGGCCGGCCCGCAGGCCTGGCGATGGCCAAGGACGGCAGCCTGCTGATCGCGGACGATACCGGCGATGTGGTCTGGCGGGTGACATATACGGGCAAGTGAGACTTCGGTTCGGGCCTCGCACGCCTCACTGCGCTGTCGCGCGGCGTGCTCGGCAATGGTGGAGCTGAGCGATCGAGGGCGGCGGCCAAGCCGCCCGAGCAACCGCTGGCCTCCTCATTGCGAACGGTGAGGGCGTAAGCCAAAGGTCCAGTGGACCTTTGGCCGACCGAACGCCGAGCAAACCCAGTGGGTTTGCGAGGCCGGGGCGCTCGGGGAAAATTCGGTTCGGTCACCCGGAAGGGTGGTGGAGCTGAGCGGAATCGAACCGCTGGCCTCCTCATTGCGAACGAGGCGCTCTCCCAACTGAGCTACAGCCCCGAACCGATTGCCCGGCATTGCGGGCAAGGCGGGGTTTGTAGGGATCAGGCCTTTCTTCTGTCAAGCGGCGCTGAATTTCAGGCTTTTCGGGCCCGGTTCCCCCCGGTAAAAGGGCCCCATGATGAACCCGATCGCCTTCCTGCTCTACGAAATCCTCGACGTTTACGAATGGATCGTCATCGTCGCGGTGATCGTCAGCTGGCTCACCGCCTTCAATGTCATCAACCAGTACAACAACTTTGTCCGGACGGTGCTGCGCGTCCTGATCGCCCTCACCGAGCCGGTCTTCCGGCCCATCCGCAAGGTGCTCCCGGCGATCGGCGGCCTGGATCTGTCGCCGATCGTGGTCATCATCCTGATCGAATTCCTCAAATACACGATCCGGTGGATGTCGGTTCGCTACGGTTATTGAGATGACCGCCACCATCATCGACGGCAAGGCATCGGCCGCGCGCCTGCGCGAGAAGATCGCCGCTTATGCCGCGGAGTTGAAATCCAAACACGGCCTCGTGCCGGGTCTGGCCACCGTGCTGGTGGGCAGCGATCCCGCCAGCGAGGTCTATGTCAAAAACAAGGGCAAGACCGCCGAGGCGCTGGGCTTCAAGTCGGTGCATGTGGGCCTTCCCGCCGATACGTCCCAGGAGACCTTGCACGCCAAGGTGCGTGAACTGAATCAGGACGGTTCGGTGCACGGCATCCTGGTGCAATTGCCGCTGCCCAAACAGCTGGACGAAAATCCCGTGCTGGACATCCTGGATCCGGCCAAGGATGTGGATGCCCTCACGCCCATCAATGCCGGTCTGCTTCTGTCAGGCCGTGCCCATCTGGTGTCCTGCACGCCGGCCGGAACGATGCTGCTGCTCAAGGAATATGTCGGCGACATTTCGGGCAAGGAGGCGCTGGTGATCGGCCGCTCGCTGCTGTTCGGCAAGCCGGCGGCGCAACTGCTGCTGGCGGCCAATGCCACCGTCACCATGGCCCATTCGCGTTCGAAGGATTTGCCGGCGCTGGCGCGCCGCGCCGATATCCTGGTGGCGGCCATCGGCAAGCCGCAATTCGTCAAGGCGGACTGGATCAAGCCCGGCGCCACGGTGATCGACGTCGGCATCAACCGCGTCGCTGCCGGCGAGGGCAAGACCAAGATCGTGGGCGATGTGGATTACGAGGCGGCGAAAGAGGTGGCCGGCGCCATCACGCCGGTGCCGGGCGGTGTCGGCGCCATGACGATTGTCTGTTTGATGCACAACACGCTGATCGCGGCGTGCGCGCAGAACAATCTGCCGCTACCGACGGCGCTTTAGATTTTCTGGCGCAATTCCTTCGCCAGATCGTCCGGCGATATCGCCTCATCATAGAAGCTGATTGGCTTTCCGGTCGGTCCCAACAAGTACAGGACCGAGGAATGATCCATGCCATAGCCGCCCGCATTTCCTTTGGAAGGGTCGAGCGGCCGCTTGACGGCATACACGCTGTATTCTTTCTCGACCTCCTTGATGGCGGCGGGACTGCCGGTCAGGCCGACAAACTGCGGCCCGAATGCCTTCATGTAATCGGCCAGCACTTTGGGCGTATCGCGTTCGGGATCGATGGTGATGAAGATCGGCACCACGCGGCTGCTGTCGCTGCCCAGTTTCTGCAGCGCCTCCGCCATCACGCCCAAGGTGGTGGGGCAGACATCGGGGCAAAAGCTGTAGCCGAAATAGATCAGCATATAGCGGCCGCGAAAGTCCCGTTCGGTGACGGTCTTGCCGGTCTGGTCCGTCAGGCGGAACGGTCCACCCACCTTGGCGACGCCGGTGGTGACGGTGCGGCCCAGCCCCGGCACCAATTGGCTCTCGTGCCACAATATCCCGCCCGCCAGGGCCAGGATCAGCAGCAGATAGGGAATCAGGGCCTGCTTGTTGCGCAGCATGGAAATGATGCTCTATTCCCTTCGGAGCTTTCAGGGAAGTGACATTGGCGCGCAAGGACATGGCGCGAGGGTTTGCAGCCGGCGTCGGCGCGGGCGGCCGCGTGCGGCTGCGCACCCTCTCCAACCTGCGCTGGCTGGCGGTGGCCGGCCAGTCGGCGGCGCTGTTTCTGGTCTATTTCGCGCTGGGCTATAGCCTGCCCATTCTTTATTGCGCCTGTGCCATTGCGGTCAGCGCGGCGCTCAATATCGTTCTGGCCCTGCGCTATCCGGCGACACACCGGCTGACCAATCGCGAGGCGACTTTTTACCTCGCCTTCGACGTGCTGCAGCTGGCGGCGCTGCTCTACCTGACCGGCGGGATGACCAACCCCTTCGCCCTGATGTTCGTGGCGCCGGTGGTGATCGCCGCCACCACCCTCAATCTCGGCAATGTCCTGATCCTGGCAGGGATCGCCTTTGTTTCGGTGTCGTTGATCGCGGTGGTGCATCAGCCGCTGCCATGGCCGGCGCATGAAAGCCTGGTGCTGCCGCAGCTGTATCAAGCCGGCATCTGGACGGCACTGGTGATCGGCATCGGCTTCACCTCGGTCTATGCCTGGCGCATCGCTTCGGAATCGGCGCGCATGTCTGCCGGTCTCGCCGCCACACAGTTGGCGCTCTCCCGTGAGCATCGCCTGGCGGCGCTGGGCGCTCTGGCGACCGCCGCCGCGCATGAGCTGGGCACGCCGCTTGGCACCATCGCGGTGGTGGCGCGGGAACTGGAGCGGGCGCTGCCGGAAAATTCCGGCGAGGTGGAAGATGTGCGCCTGTTGCGTCAGCAGGCGGAACGCTGCCGTGCCATCATTGCTCGGCTGGCCAATCCGGAAGAGGCGCTGGTGGGTGCCACCGCGCGCCTGCCGCTGGGCGCCTTCCTGGATGATATCGCCACCCATCACCGGGGCGAGGATGTGGCGATCACCATCACGCTTGCCATGCCCAAGGACAGCCCCGTTCCTCAGGTCTGGCGCGCGCCCGAATTGCTGCATGGGCTTGGCAACATCATCGAGAATGCGGCCGACTTCGCCAATGCCACGGTCGCGGTCAGCGCCCGCTGGGATGAGCAGTTCCTGGACATTTCGGTAGCCGATGATGGGCCCGGCTTTGCCCCGGAGATTTTCGAGGCCCTGGGCGAGCCCTACATCACCTCCCGGCCCGGCCATCACGCCCTGGGCGAGACCGATATGGGGCCGCAAGGCCCGCTGGACGAACATGAAGGCATGGGGCTCGGCTTCTTCATCGCCAAGATCCTGCTGGAACAGACGGGCGGGCTGGTTAAGGCGGAAAATCCGCCGGGCGGCGGCGCCGTGGTTTCCATCCGCTGGGCCCGCGGGGTCATCGATGGCCCCCAGCCGCCGGCCCAAACAGAGACATAAGTCACAGAGTGCAAGGCGTCCGGCGCAGGTCAGTTCGGCGCTGCGGCATGAGACCAAGTTAAGGCTAGTTAGAACCGTCTGCGTTGCGTTCCGGAGAGGCGATCCGCCAGGAGCCGCGCGAAGAGCGTATCGGCAATACGGTCGAGCGCGGCGACGCCGCGGGGGCCCGCCGGAACGCAACCCCGAAGGGGCCGGGGTCTTTTGCGTCCTGGGTTCGTCGAAAGGCTTGCCCGTATTTCCTGATACGGGCTGCGCCTTTCTCCTGCCCAGCCCGCAAAATCCCGCCGGCGCAGCGATTCTAACTAGCCTTAACTTGGTCTGGGTTTGACGCTGCGGCAAAAGTGACCTAAAGGCCCCCGAGATGACCCCCGAAGACAAGACCCTGCTTTTGGTGGAAGACGACCGCCCCCTTCGCGAGCGGCTGGCCCGCGCCATGGAAGCGCGCGGCTTTACCGTTGCCCAGGCGGAATCGGTGGCCGAAGGCAAGGCCCGCGCCAAGGAAGCCCCGCCTGCCTATGCCGTGGTGGACCTGAAACTCGATGACGGCAATGGCCTGGATGTGGTGGAAACCCTCCACACGACGCGGCCCGAAAGCCGGGTGGTGGTGCTGACCGGTTTCGGCAATATCGCCACCGCCGTGGCCGCGGTGAAATACGGCGCCATCGACTATCTGCCCAAGCCCGCGGACGCCGACGATATTCTGGCCGCGCTGATGGCCACACCAGGCTCCAAGCCCAAGCCGCCGGAAAATCCCATGTCGGCCGACCGGGTGCGCTGGGAGCATATCCAGCGGGTCTATGAGCTGTGCGGACACAATGTGTCCGAGACGGCCCGGCGGCTGAACATGCACCGCCGCACACTCCAGCGCATCTTGGCCAAGCGCAGCCCGCGTTAAGACCAAAAAATACTGTCATGCCCGCGAAAGCGGGCATCCAACTTTTTGATCAGATGGGCGGTCTAAACAAAGTTGGATTCCCGCTTACGCGGGAATGACAAATAGGGAAACGAAGCCCTAGCCCCGGCTTTTGGTTTTCTTTGTTTTCTTTGCCGCCGGCTTTTTCACCTTGCGCTTTTTCCTGGCGGCGACTTTGTCGGCCTGCTTCGCCAGCTGCGCTGCTCGTCTAACCAGGATTTCCTTCAGTGTCTTGGGCGTCAGCGCCGACAGCCGCGCCAGCACGAAGGGGAAATTCCGGTAGTGGTCGGTGATGTAGAAAAGCCCCGGCTCGGCCTCCAGCATCATGTCGCGCATCTCCATGGAAGAGACGCGCAAGGTCATGGCCTCTTCCTTGTCATGCACCTTGGTCAGGAACTGGTCGTGCAGAAAGACGGCCGGTTTCCGGAACCACAGGACTTCCTTGCTGCCCGGAATGGCGAGCGCGATCTTCCAGCCTTGGGCGCGCGTGATCATTCGACCTCCGGCAATATCAGGCCCGGTGTCTGTGCTATCGCGATGGCATCAAGCTGGCGTGAAAGCCGCTCGGCGGCGCAGCGGGCAAAGGAAATGGTGACGGCCTTGCGCCGGCTGGCGTGCAGGCTCTGGGCTTCCGCTTCCTTGACGATGGCTCCACCATAGCGGTCGGCCACGATCAGTCCGGTCTGGTGCGGCACATGCTCTTCGGGAAAATCCGGCGGGATGGCGAAATAGAACAGGTCGCAATAGTCCAGATATTCCGGCCATTTTGCGTCGCCCTTGAGGTCGGCCAGCGCCACCTTGATTTCCACGCCCAGCATTTCCCCGCCCGGTCCGATGGCCGCGACATCGAGCCGCCGGCCATTGGGCAAGGTGAATTCCAGGATGGGCGAATAGCCTTCTTCCAAGAGAAGCCGGCTCACCCCGCGCGCGACTTCGGCCGCGGTGGAAGAACTGATCATGCGACCAGCTTAGTTCAGAGGCTGCCCTTGGAGGAAGGCGAAGCGCCGTCCAGCCGCTCGTCAGGCGTGACAGCCTGGCGCAACGCTCTCGCCAGTCCCTTGAAGCAGGTCTCGACGATATGATGGCTGTTGTCGGCGTACAGATTCTCGATATGCAGGCAGACGCCGGCATTCTGGGCAAAGGCCTGGAACCATTCCTTGAACAGTTCGGTGTCCATCTCGCCCAGCTTGGGTTTGGGGATGGTCACCTTCCAGATCAGATAGGGCCGGTTGGAAATATCCAGCGCCACGCGGGTCAGGGCCTCGTCCATGGGGATCAGCGCCCAGCCGAAGCGGGTAATGCCGGAGAAGTCGCCCAGCGCCTGCTTCACCGCCTGGCCGATGACGATGGCCGTGTCCTCGGTGGTGTGGTGATAGTCGACATGCAGATCGCCGGTGGCCCGCACCTTGAGATCGATCATGGAATGGCGGGAGAAGCTCTCCAGCATGTGATCCAGAAAGCCGATGCCGGTGTCGATGTCGGCGTCGCCCGTCCCGTCCAGGTCCAGGGAGACGGCGATCTCGGTCTCGCGGGTCTTGCGTTCGACAGTGGCGGTGCGCATGCAATCTCTTTCCGCGGCTTTAGGCCCCCCTCCCCATCGTGCGCGAAGCGCATGCAAGGGGTAGGTGGCCGTAGCATCGCTTTGCGATGCGCAGGCCGGAGGGGTCATCAATAAATCGCTGTATAGCACGGGTTTCTTAAGGGGGAATCCCGTCCTGAACTGCTATCACTGCCAAGCATATGTCATATTTGACATATCCTGTTGACCCCCCGGCCAAAGCCTGTAAAGAAGGCCGCCTCTTAAAGACAAAGGGTCTTTCCATGGCGCGCTCCGACTATCTGTTTACCTCCGAAAGCGTTTCGGAAGGCCATCCTGACAAGGTCGCCGACCGGATCTCGGACGAAGTGGTGGACCTGTTCTTCCGCGAAGGTCCCAAGGAAGGCATGAGCCCCTGGGACATCCGCGCCGCCTGCGAGACCCTGTGCACCACCAACCGCGTTGTCATCGCCGGCGAGACCCGCGGCCCCAAGAAGGTGCAGGCCGGCGATGTCGAGGAAGCGGCGCGCAAGGCCATCAAGGACATCGGCTATGAGCAGGACGGTTTCCACTGGCGCAACGCCAACGTCGAAGTGCTGCTGCACGCCCAGTCAGCGCACATCGCCCAGGGCGTCGACGCATCCGGCAACAAGGATGAAGGCGCGGGCGACCAGGGCATCATGTTCGGCTATGCCTGCCGCGAGACCCCGGCGCTGATGCCGGCGCCGCTGTTCTACAGCCACAAAATCCTGGAATTGCTGGCCCAGGTGCGCAAGGCCGGCAAGGAGCCGACCCTGCTGCCCGACGCCAAGAGCCAGGTCACGCTGCGCTATGCGAACGGCAAGCCGGTGGAAGCCACTCAGATCGTGCTCTCCACCCAGCACGCCCATGAGCACCAGACCAGCGCCGACATTCGCAAGATCGTCGAGCCC
>Ga0134125_10003821_pt1 | contig 17318 bp, 19 predicted proteins | sample KB31751_FD_96464 | JGI IMG/M metagenome (GOLD analysis project Ga0134125, IMG submission 96464) | Terrestrial soil microbial communities with excess Nitrogen fertilizer from Kellogg Biological Station, Michigan, USA - KB3-175-1 | ecosystem: Environmental > Terrestrial > Soil > Unclassified ...
CCAGGCCAGAGGAACCTTACGCCGATTCCGGAATATGCAAATCCAGAAATCCGACGCGGCGTCAGCCAGCGGCAACATGAAAATCCACTTATCAGCTAAGCGCATTGGTCCAAGGCCGACCTGATGATCTTATAGGTTGTTACACTCCATAGCGGTGCCGCGGTATTGGCGGAAATTAGCTATTGCTCCTGGGCTCATAGCTTTGGAAATCTGCACCGATAAGACTGGCATCCTGGTGCAGCGGATCGGCGGCAAGGCGAGACTTCACTCTCCTCACGGTTGTGCCATGGCTCATAAACAGCCATTGAGATTTTCTCTTCAGCAGTGCCGCGATGAACCATCCCGCGCGCATGCTGATTTGAACCGTGTAGGCAAGTTTAGCTGTGGGCCGACATGCCGCGTTGGGCGACAGCCCGAATGTTCGCGCACAAGCGCTCGTCCCTTCTTTCTCTCTTCCGGAGTTCGTAGTTACCGAACTTCCCGACAACAGCAAAATCGCTCTCGATTGCGCGCTCGAAATATACTTTCTCCGGCGGTTGCGGATTCGCCATGGAGGGGAAAACAGCGTGGAAGGTCGCGTTCGTCCAGCTGCGGTCAATTACAACCCAATCGGCGCGCCTAATTGTTTGCACGCATGCGCCAGCATACTGGGCCGCAGTCGTGTGCTGCGGAAGAAAAACATCCAAGCGAGCGACGTGTTCATGGCCAGTCAGGAACGGCAACATGGGGTCGTACGGATAAAACAGAAAGCGCTGGTTGGATCCGATTGTTGCAATACGCTGCAGCAGCCCAAGTTCTCCATCGGGCGGCACAATTCGAACTTTTCCAGCGGCAGTCTGGATCTGGGGGGCTCTGACTGTGGCTTTGACGGTCCGATAGTAACCTAGCAACGAAGCCAAGGTTACGCCGAGGAACGCAACCATGATCGCCTGGGTTCGCCATCGGCTCTGTGGCATTTCTACGAAGCTGATTGATACGAGCGGAAGTATGAGAGGAACCGCAAATAAGAGGTGGCCGGCGTCGGGACGCGGAAAACACCCAAGAAAGCCGGCCATCCCAAATGCCAAGGCCGCCCTGAATTTGTGATCCCGCAGGATTCGCGCCCGCCCTTGGATGATGGCCCATGTCGCGAGTACGGCGGCGACGGGGAACACCAAGGTCGTCGCAAAATACTGCACGCCTGTGCCAGACCCAAACGGTACGGACTCAATGCTGCCAATGTACCGGGTTGCAGCGAAGACTATGATGTCCTGATAGGCGGCAACAAAAGATCCATTGGCTACCACGTAAAGCAACACGAGCGCTGCAATCGAGGCGCCGCCCCCGACATATTTCCAGGTATCGATTTTGTCCCCCCGAACCAAAATCGTAAGGAAGGCAGCCAAGACCACCAAGGCTCCGCGGCCGCTTGTGGTCAGGGCGCTGGCTCCTGCGGCAAAGCCGCAAAAGAAGGGATGTATGCGCTGACTTCGGCCGGGCAGCAGGCTGAGAAAGGCGATCATGGAAAAGAGCGTTGTGAACCAGTGATGGTCTATCGCTGTCCAGTGGCCCTGAGACGATATTGCCCAAATGAAAGTAAGCGCGGCCGATACCTGCCTTGATTCAGATGTCCGCAAGCAGATCAGACAGGTGAAAAAGGAAATTCCGGCGATAAGCAATACGACGAGAACGCGGGCGCCGGCCAAAGAAGGGCCCGCGAGCATCAACCAAAGCTGCGTAACCAAAAAAGCAATAGGGGGATGGTATTCAAAAAAATCCTTGTAGAGCGTCTTGCCATTATTGAGGAGCAACGCTCCATGGATGAAAATTCCCTCGTCACCGAGCCAATAAATCGAACGCAGAAATGGAAGACACAGTACCGCGCATATAACTCCGATGACTGCGGCATCCGCGACAGAGCCGGACCTTGCAGGTTTCTCTTTCTCGCGAAGATTCACAGGGTGAACTTCATAAGATACAAATTGCGGGCCTGACTCTTTGATCTATCTAAGGCGGCAGTCCAAGCTGGCGGACCGAGGGTGATCGCCCTCCGTCAGACCCACCAGGCTGGCCAAATTAGGCTCCTCTTTGACGGAATCAAGCGCGGGCGGCAGCTCCCTCAATGGAAACCTGGCATCAGTCAAAAGAAGAGTGGTGCGCCTGACCGATTGTCAGGTAGCGCAACTACACCCGGCAACACCGTTCCACTGGGGCGGCACTCTCGTTGATACGGATGGCCTATCCTGCCAAAGAGCATGGTGATTGTATCGGCTGCGAATTTTGGGGCGGATAGAACATAAAGGTGTCGCCGCCAACAAATTTCGCTGGCAAGCCGGCGGTACCTGCCGCTAGGGATTGTGGCAAATGTCGTTTCGTGCCCAGCTATGGAGAAAATTGGGACGGTTGACTTGAAGCGGTGGCGTCGGAAATCAGGCTTTGATTGGCGGCAGAGTACGACCTTTCCTAAGCGCACGACGCCGCTCATGGTCCCGGCGGTCGTTGGGCTTTTAATCGGCATTGGCGGCTCTATTGCCCTAACCGATTTCTGGCCGAGAACGTCGCTGCGATTTTTTCAGCCCACCGTTTCCGCGCCCACTTCCGTCTCATCAAGCCAATACAAATTATGTTTCACCGGACGCGGCCAAAACTGCGTCGTGGATGGCGACACCATCTGGAAGGATGGAGTGAAAATCCGCGTTGCCGACATCGATGCGCCCGAAACACATCCGCCGCGCTGCGCTTTTGAGGCGGACCTCGGACGGAAGGCAACACTGCGGCTGCAGGAGCTTCTAAACCAGGGCCCCGTGGATCTCGCCGCTATCGATCGCGATGAAGACATTTACGGGCGCAAATTGCGTGTCCTTAGCCGAAACGGGCAGTCGCTTGGCGTCCAGCTCGTGCAGGAAGGGTTGGCACGGCCATGGACTGGTTCGCGCAACCCCTGGTGCTAAGCAGTACCACCGCGGAGCAGGGGCCTATGCCGATCCAAAACGTCTGCCGGATTGACTAGCGCGTAAATCTTATGGGTGCCGGTGAAGCATTCCCCATTCCACGCCCGCTTCACGATATCGCCAATGTCCCAAAGGGATTGCCGTCAGCACCTTTGGCGGAAGCCACCTTGGCAATAGTTGGCAACGGTGGCCCTCCAATTCGGCTGAAAATTTTGCGGGCGTCCCCCGGCTATTCCGGAACCTTCCCGGGCTTTCGCTGTTTATACGGCGCCGGAATAATGGCGCCATGCGCTAACGATGAATAACGGTCGGCCTCGAGGGATGCCACGATGCGAGTAATCCCTGCTGGAATTGTTGGGCTTTTCCTCGTGTCACCGGCGGCGGCGCTGCCGACTTTCCAGCCAGGCTATGACCTCAAATGCGCGGGAAACATGTCCGGGCTGGATGGTGCCGATGCGCCAGCGCAGGCGTCGCCTTTTACAATGACGCTTCATGTCGACCTAAATCACAAGTTGTTCTGCCAAAATGGCTGCGAAACCCGGGAGAAAATCTCCAAGGTACTCCCCAGCAACATCATATTCCGGGCGGTCAATGCACCTTTGCCAAATCGCCTTTGGGTGGCCGACACCGGACAGTTCTCCTACACATGGGCGGAGGCAGCCGCACAGGGTGACAAGCGTTCGATGCGCTCCGCCCAAGGCTTCTGCACCAAAGTGGTGACCGGTTCCTCCCTTGACAGGGAAGGCGTCAACCAGAAGTTATCCGTCCGGGCGTCCAAGCCTCCCATCGGACAAAAGCTCGTCGACCGGCCTCGGTCAGGGGAACTCAGCGCCGGGGAAATCAGAGCCCTCATCGCCATTCAGAATCATCGGCCGGTCCCTGGTTCGATGCACACCAGGCTCTGGCTCAAAGGCCTGGCGCAGTTCGACGACGATCTGTGGGTCGTAACGGACAAGGGCGAGGCATTCCTAGCCGGCGCCAGACGCCGATGAGCGCCCATCTGAACTGATCTCCGCCAAAAGCCGGATTGGATCCGGGCGGATGCTTGGCGCATCGGGCCACCCGAACCAAACCCAACTCCCCGGGGTCTTTCCATTCGGCGCCAAAACAGGTCTTATTGTCGGTGAGAGTGGGCACGGAGGTCCAGATGAAACATTTGTTCAGCGGGCTTTGCCTGGCTTCAGTGGCGTTACTCACGACACCGGCTTACGCCCTGTGCGTGTCGGAACAGGATATTCGCGACACCAAGCCTTCCGACGACGGCAAGCAGATAACCTTGAAGATGCGAGATGGGCGTGTGCTGGTGAACCACCTGCAGGGCATTTGCCGGGACATGCGCTTCACGGGCTTCACCTGGGTTCTGCATGGCAGCCACGATATCTGCGAAAATCAGACCGTTCTGCATGTCCTGCAGTCGGGCCAAACCTGCATCCTTGGTCGTTTTGAGGAGGTGAAGGTCAAGCCTGTGCCTAAAACGCCTTAGCCGGATCGCCCGGCGGTCCATTCGGTTGCCCTTCCTTGCCGACCTGCCGCGGTCGTCGTCAATTCTCCGGCTGTGGCAGGTCCACGCAATCGCGGCGACCTTCCTCCAGACATTTCTCCCTCTGGAGATTGTTGTGCAGCACATGGACCAGCCACACGATCAGAACCAGCACGACCAGCGCGGCGAGTATGCCGATGATGTTCTTGCGCTGACGTTCGTTGTCCGGCGGTGGTTCGGTCATGGAATGATCATTCCGTGAATCGCTCCGGCACGCAAAGCCGCCCGGTCTCACTGGCCTGGGCGATGGCGACCGTGGCGGCCAAGGTGCGCGCGCCGTCCGAGACCGAAATAATCGGCGCCTCGTTCAGCCGGATCAGCCGCTGGAAGTGGGCGAGTTGCGCTTTGTAGGGATCGTGATAGCGCTCGGGCAGGACCTCGCCAGTGATGGGCTTGTCCCAGCCGATCGCATCAGGCGCCGCAGCACGCCAGAGCTTCAACACCGGAAGCTCCAGGCTGCCTTCGGTCCCGGTCAGGCGATAGGCGCTTTGGCCCGCATAGGGGAAAAGCGGATTTTCCCGGCTGCCCTGCTCGATGGTCCAGGGCGAGAAAGCCGCATCGGTCAGGGTCAATGTGCCCAGCGCGCCATTGTCGAAGCGCAAGAGGGCGGCGGCGCTGTCCTCTACCGCATGTGCGCGCATCGCCGTGCTCTTGATGCCGCCCACGGTGGCGATCTCGCCGCAGAGATGGCGCAGCAAATCAATCTCATGGATGGCGTTGATCAAGAGCGGGCCGCCGCCGGGCTGGATACGCCAGGCGGTTTGAAAATATTCATCAGGCTTGCGCGTGGCCCAGAGCACCGAAGCTGCCACCAGCCGGCCGATCCTGCCGCCCTGGATCACGGCCCTGGCGTCCTCAACGGCGGCGAGATAGCGGCGATGATGGCCCACCAGGGTCCTGACGCCGCTCTTCGCCACCAGGCGCACCAGGGCCGCCGCCTCGGCGATGGTGGCTGTGACAGGCTTTTCCATCAGAAAATGAATGCCCCGTTCGCAGCACAATGCGCCATGCGCGAGATGCAGGCCGTTGGGCGTGGCGATGATCACGGCTTCTGGCCTGACCCGGTCCAGCATTCGGCTTTCGTCTGTGAACCAGGCCGCGCCCCTGAGATCGAACTGCCCCGGATCAGCCACGGGATCGGCGACCGCGAGCAGGTCTGCAGCTTCGGGCATGGCCAGGATGGTCTCAATATGCCGCCGTCCGATCAGGCCCGCGCCCAGCACGGCGATGCGCAAGGCTTTCATGGCGCCGCTTCCTGTCTTTCGGTAAGGCGCCGTGCCGCGGCGAGCAGGCGGCGCGCATGCCGCAGCGGCTCTTCTCCCGGCGGCCCCGCGATTTCTGCTTCGCAAAAGTCGCCACTAGGAAATGGCACCTCGATGCTGACCGGACAGCCGGCCGGCATCGCCTCCAGCAGCGCGCGCAACGGAAAGCCGCCTTCGCCCGGCGGCAGGCGCCGGGTGCGGGCTTCGGTGATCAGGGCTTCGTGGCCGGCCGGGCCTTGGCGGGGGCCGTCGCAGAGCTGGGCATAGCCGATGCTGCCGGCCGGCGCGGCGCGGAGGTCGGCCACGGTATCGCCGGCGCGCATCCAGTGCAGCGCATCGACCAGCACCTGAAGATTGGGCTGGCCCGCCGTCTTTATGATCGCCAGCGCAGCGCGCAGCGACTTCACGCTGGAGAAAGCCATATATTCCAGGTCCACCGTCAGGCCGAAGGGGACGGCCAGTTCCGCCAGCCGGGACAACTTGCTGATGCAGACGCCTGTATCGTCGCAATTACACACGGCCTTGATGCGGCGCGCACCCAGCAGAGCGGCGGCTTCGATCAGCGGCAGATGCGCTTGGGGTTGCATGCGTTCGTTGATGCGGATGATCTCGACATCCCAGACCTTCAGGCCTGTATCCCGCAGCAGCGGCAACAGCGCGCGGCATACCTGCACCCGCTCGTCATCGCCATAAACCCGGTCCGTCGGCGTGGCCGGCGAAAGACGAAGGTCCACCAGGTCGAAGCCGGCATCGGCGGCTATCGTCACCAATTGGTCCGGCGGGCAGGCGATCAGGCTCAGATGGGCCAGCGACAGGGCGCGGCGCGCCGGCATCCCGACTTCAGATGACACGGATTGCGACATGGCCCTGGCAGTCTCTCCGCCGGCCGATCATGCCCGTGCGGAACCTGTCTGGAAAGCCGGCTAGACGCGATTGGGCTGAAGCTTTGCCCCGGCCGTCCGGGCGCGGACCATCAGGGTGAAGGCCAGGCCATGGGTGATCATCAGCAGGGGCACGAACAGGATCGGAATGGCGTAGGTCGCGCCCAACTGTCCCGCCAATTCGGGCAGGCCAACTTGGGTCCCGTGATAATAGTCGACCAGGATGTCGGCCGCGCCTGCCAGATTGAAGGCGGTGGTGAAGAACCAGAAAGCCGGACGGATCCGGAAGCTGACAACCGCCAGCATGGCCAGGATGCCGGTGACGAAGTCGCCATAGGCGGCAAAGATGGCAAAGGCGGGGGGCAGGCCGGCGCCCACCACGCCCGGAACCAGGAAAGCCAGCCCGAAAAAACGGAAGCTATGCAGCACGGCGATCGCGCGCTGCACCTCGACCGGATCCACCGCCTTGAGCCTGGGCAGGACATAGAGCGTGAGGAAAAACAGCCAGGGCACATAGCCCAGGATCAGATGCATCTGGAAGATATGGGCCGGGGCCATCGCCGTTTCCTGCTCGCGCTGCGATGCCTGAGATAGCGCGGCTTCCCGCCTTCAGCTATCCGCGATAATGTGCATGCCCTATGAAGCAGAACTATACAATCCGGCAGGGTATGCTGGACGGGGTGGAGGCCTTCCTGGCCGTCGCCCAGCACCGCAACTTCCGCCGTGCCGCCGCCGAACTCGGCGTGACCCCCTCGGCGATGAGCCAGGCGGTGCGGGCGCTGGAAGCGCGCATCGGCGCGCCCCTGTTTCTGCGCACCACACGCAGTGTGGGCCTGACCGAAGCCGGGGAGCGTTTTTTTCCCGCGCCCGCCCCGCCTATGAGGAACTGGTTGCTGCGCGCGAAAGCGCACGCGGCCTGGGGCAGGGGCCGGCCGGCCTGCTACGCCTGACCGTGCCGCGGGCGGTGGTGCAGGTCCTGCTTCAGCCGCTGGTCGCCTCATTCGTCCGCGCCTATCCGGATGTTGCGGTGGAAATCTCGGCCAGCGAGGCGTTGGTGGATCTGGCCGCGAAAGGCTTCGACGCCGGCATCCGCATCGGCCAGTTCATTGCCGCCGACATGGTGGCGGTGCGGCTGACGCCGCCCTTTCCGCTGATCCTGGTGGGCAGCCCGCGTTATCTGCGGAAGAAAAACCCACCGGAGCGCATCGAGGACCTGAAGGATCACGCCTGTCTGCGTCTGCGCCGCGCGGGCGGTGCGATCGCGCCCTGGAGCTTTGTCAGCGGCAACAAGCAGGTCGAGATGATGCTGTCCGGCCCCCTGATTGCAAACGACTTTCCGATCCTGCTCGATGGGGCGCTGCAGGGCCTGGGGCTCGCCCAGGTGCCGGCGCCGATCGCGGCCGCGCACATCAAGGCGGGAAAGCTGGTTGCCATGCTGGAACGGTTCGCCCCCACGGCACCCGGGGTGTTCCTCTACTATCCGCACCGCCATCAAGCCTTGCCCAAGCTCAAGGCGTTCGTTGAGCATGTGAAGAACCAGCGGCGCCACGTGCCGGTCACCTAGCCGTCACGTCGCCGATCCAGTTCAGATAGCCGGTAAAGCCGGCGCTGAAGGGGAGTGCCACGATTTCCGGCACGGTATAGGTGTGAACCTGCTTGATCCGCGTCATGGCCTTGTCGAACAAAGCGGTACGCGTCTTGATCAGGAGCAGGGTCTCCGGCTCGTTCTGGGTGGCACCCTGCCAGACATAGAAGCTCTCGATGGGCAGAAGCTGAACGCAGGCTGCCAGCTTTTCGTCGATCAGCAGTTTGGCGATCTTCGCGGCTTCATCTTTGGTCGGCGTGGTGGTCAGCATCACGCCGTAATCGGCGGCCCCCGCCTCAAGTGGCGAAGCGGCGGGCGCGCCAAAAGTCACTTTGCCGCCTCGAGGCGCGGCTTGGAGGCGGCGGCGCGGCGGGCAAAGGTGATGATGTGCTGCACCGTCTCTTTCAGGCCCGTGGTGACGATGTCGCATTCGGTCGCCTCGATGCCGTCGAGATAGCGGGAATTGTCACCGGCCAGGCCCCAGAACAGCGCCATCACCGGCACGCCAGGCATGTGTTTGCGCAGGCGCCGCACCTGATAGCGCGCATTCTTGAAGGTGCCGGGTTCCAGATAGGAGACACAGGTGAGCTGCACGCCTTCGCAATCGAGCCCGCGGATATTGGTGGCGGAGGTCTCGTCCGACGACACCACCCGCGCCTCGATGCCGTATTTGCCCAGCATGTCCACCAGCAGCAGTGCGCCGGCTTCGTCCAGTGGCCCACGCCCGGCCACGCACAAGACCGGCTCGCGCGCGGCATTGCGCCAGCCCGGCGGCAGTTCGTTGAGCGTTTTCTCATCCTCCTTGCGTTCGGCCAGATTGGCGATCAGCCCCTTGATGGCGTCGCGGATGCGCCCCTGGCGCACCGGATCCAGCACGCCGCGATTGACGTCGGCCTGCGCCAGCATCAAGGCGCGCGCCGCCACCTCGTCGTAATAGGCGGAGAGGGAGCTGTGCCGCAGGAAGCCTTCGGCTTCCGCCGCGGCTTCGTCGGGATCTTCGGCCAGCATGCGCAGATAAAGGCTTTCCTCGAACGACAGGGCCGGGGTGTCGCCCAGCATCACGTCCAGGAATTTCAGGCTCTCGACATGGCGGGAAAAGACCACAAAGCACATGGTCAACGGCGTGGAGAGCAGAAGCCCCACCGGCCCCCACAGCCAGGTCCAGAACACGGCCGCCACCACCACGGCCACGGCCGAAAGCCCCATGCTGCGGCCATAGAGGAAGGGCTCGATCGCCTGGCCGATCACAGCCTCGACACTGCCATAGAGCACGATCACCCAGATCATCTTGGCCCAGCCCGGGTCTACCGCCAATGCCAGGCCGAACGGGAACAGGAAGGCCATTGGCACCCCGACATAGGGCACAAAGCGCAGCAATGCGGACATCAGCGCCCACAGACCCGCATTGGGAATGCCGATCAGCCAGAGCCCCGAGCCAATGATCAGGCCGAAACATGTGTTGGTGCAGGTCTGCAGGAAGAGATAGCGGGCAAGGCGGCTGGCTGCCTCATCCAGCGCCACCGTGGTGCGCTGCATGTCGCTCGACCCAGCCAGGCGCACAAAGCGATCGCGCAGGTCATCCTTCTGCAGAAGGATGAAGCCGACAAAGACCAGCACCAGCGCGATCAGGCCCAACGGCTCCAGCAGTGGTCCCAGCACGGTCTGGGCGACCGCCCAGGGCGCCACGGAGGTGCGGGTGACGACCACCGGAATGGGCTTGATCTGATTGGGCTCGGTGGTGGTGATATCGTCGGCGCGATTGCCGCCGGTGACCTGCTCCGCCAGATTGTTCAAGGTGTGGTTCAGGCGGTTGAGCGTGTCGTTATGGACCGCCGAGCCCACCACCGATTGGATCTTGTGGGTCAGGTTGGCCTGATAGTGGGGCAGGTCCGCCGCCAGCTTGGCGAGCTGCGAGCCCATGAAAGCGGCCAGCGAGGAGAAGATCACCACCGCGAACAACAGGCTGATCAGGACAGGGGCGACGTTGCCCAGCCGCACTTTCTTGAGCAGGCCCACCAGTGGGGCCAGCGCGAACGAGATCAAGACCGCCAGGGCCAGGGGCATCAGCACCGGCCGGCCGAAATAGATGCCGGAGACCACCACCGCGGCGATCACTGCGGCCATGAATTTGGGCGTCAGCGTGTCAGGCTTGGCGGGGGCAGGGCGTGAAGCGGCTTGGTTCAGGTCGGCCATGGCGAGTCCGGACCAGTATAACCTTTGGCAAGCCGTTCGGCTTCAGCCTAAGCGCCTGAAAAAGCAGCTTGGCGCGCCGGTGTGGCACGCCGGACCCATCTGGTCGACCTTCAGGAGCAGGGTGTCGCCGTCGCAGTCGACATAGGCTTCCACCAGCCGCTGACGGTTGCCGCTGGTTTCACCTTTGCGCCAAGCCTTCTGGCGCGAGCGCGACCAATAGGTGACATGGCCGGTGGCGAGGGTCTCGCGCAACGTGTCCTTGTTCATCCAGGCCATCATCAGGATTTCGCCCGTCTCCTTGCTCTGGGCGATGGCCGGGACCAGGCCGTTCTGGTCGAATTTGACCGCCGAAAGAAAGGCGGTCTGGGAGAGCAGGTCGGTCACGGTTTAAGCCTTTCGAACCCCTTTTCGAGGTCGGCAATCAGGTCGTCAGGGTCTTCCAGCCCGGCATGGATGCGCAGGACCGGCCCTTCCGCCTGGAAGGGGCGGACGGTCCGCCGGATATGGGCCGGAACGATCAGGCTTTCAAACCCGCCCCAGGAATAGCCGATCCCGAAATGCTGCAATCCGTCGACAAGGGCGGCCAGCCGGGCTTCAGAAACCGGTTTCAGAATCACCCCGAAGAGCCCGCAGCTCCCGGAAAAATCCCGTTTCCAAAGGTCGTGGCCGGGGTCACCCGGCAGGCCGGGATGCAGGATGCGGGCAACCTCCGGCCGGGTCTGCAGCCAGCGGGCCAAGGCCAGTCCGGTCTCCTGATGGCGGGCCAGCCGGACGGCCAGGGTGCGCAGGCCCCTGAGACCCAGGAAACAGTCATCGCCGCTGGCGTAGAGCCCCAAATCGCCATGGGTCTGATGCAGCCGGCCGGCATGGCTCTGGTTGGCGGCGACATAGCCGAGCATCACATCGGCATGGCCGCCGACATATTTGGTGGCCGCCTGGATGGAGAGGTCGACGCCGTGGCTGAGCGGCTGGAAGAACAAAGGCGTTGCCCAGGTATTGTCCATCAGCACGGACGCGCCCCCACTTCCATTGTCATGGGCATGAGCGGCCTTGGCAATTGCGGGAATGTCCTGCACCTCGAAGGTCAGTGAACCGGGGCTTTCGCAGAACACCGCCTTGGTGTTGGGCTTGAGATGCGCCGTGATGTCATCGTCCGGGGCGTAATAGCTTGTCTGGACGCCGAAGCGCTTCAGGGTGCGGTCGCAGAAGGTGCGGGTGGGCTCATAGCAGCTGTCCACCATCAGGAGATGATCACCGGCGCTGCACACCGACAGGATCGCCAGGCCAATGGCCTGGACGCCGGAGGTGACGGAGACGGTGCGTACCGCGCCTTCGAGGCTGGAGATCGCATCCTCGAAGCTTTGGGTGGAAGGCGTGCCCCGCCGGCCATAGGTATAAGGCTGGCTGTTGGCCTTGATCGCCGCCAGGTCCGGGTAAAGGATGGTGGAGGCGCGATAGACCGGCGTGTTGACCACGCCGAAATGGGTATCGCTCATCCGGCCTTGGGAGACGATCCTGGTTTCGGGCTTGTCGTCTTCGGCTGACACTAAAGTCTTTCCTCAAGCAGGGGCCTGAGCGGCTTTTCCATGGCCCAGATGATAAGCCCCGCGATCGCGGACACGGCCGCGATCATCAGGAAGAAAGCGGGTTTGCTCATCGCCGTCCAGTAGGTTCCGAGATATCCCTGTAACAGGCCGCCGCCCAGGAAATTGGGCAGGAAATTCACCGCCATCATCAGGGACGCGATCTTGAGCGGCGCGACCTTGGAATAGAGCGACAGCGAAATGGGCGAAAGATAGAGCTCGCCCAAAGTGACCAGGGCGGAATAGAGGACCAGCCAGAACCAGCTCGCTTTCGCGCCGCCCGCGTACCAGGCGGCGAAGGCCAGGACCAGGCAAGAGGCGGTCTGCAGAAAGCTGCCATAGATCATCTTGGTCATCGAATTGGGTTCGCGGTGCTTTTGGGCCTTTGCCGCCCAGAGCGCGATCAGGAAAGGCGTGAAGCTGAAAATCATCAAGGGGTTGAAGGATTGAAACCAGGTCGCGGGCATCTGCCAACTCACCAGGCCCGGAATCAAGGTGCGATCGGTGTTGTCCATGGCCCAGAGCGCGATGGTGTTGCCTTGCTGCTCATAACAGGCCCACCACAAGGTCACCGGCACCACCAGCAGGATCAGCGCGCCGATCGATTTCCATTCGGCGCCTGTCAACGGCTTTCGTTCCTGCTTGTGGGCTTCGGCGCGATGCTCGGCCGGCAAACCGCGCCAGCCATAGAGATAATTGATCAGCGCGGCCACCATGCCCAGGCCGGCGATGGCAAAGCCATAGCGCCAGCCATAGGTTTCACCTAATGTGCCCGCGATCAGCGGCGACAGGAAGGCGCCCAGATTGGTGCCGACATAAAAAACCGAATAAGCGCGATCGCGGCGGCTGTCGCCGGGCGCATAAAGCATGCCGACCTGGGTCGTGGTATTGGTCTTGAAAAAGCCGGTGCCGAAAATCATCAGAAGCAGGGAAGGAAAGAGCAAGGCCTCCGATATCATCATGAACTGGCCGGCGCCCATCAGCAGAATGCCGATGATCACCGTTTTTCGCTGGCCCAGATGATTGTCCGCGACCCAGCCGCCCACAAGAGGCGTGGCATAGACCAGGCCCGTATAGGTGCCATAGATCAGCGAACTCAGTTGCTGCACATTGAGCGGCCCGCTCATCCACTCGTAGAACGCCTTGATCTGCGGATAGAAAAGAACGTGCTCGACATGGCCCGGCAGCAACACTTCCATGGTGAGGTAATAGATGAGGAGCGCGCGCATCCCGTAATAGGTGAAACGCTCCCACATCTCGGTGGCGGCGAGCGTGGTGAGCCCGCGCGGATGACCGAAAAGATCGCGGCTCATGATACCGCCCGGCGGCCGAGCCAACCGTAAAGAAGCAGGATCAAACCGGCAAAGCCGATAACCGCCACCGCGGTCGCCGGAAAGGAGGCGCCGACCACCGCCAATGGCGCATCCTTGTTGAAAGCGACGATCAGGCCGGCATTGAGCACGCCGAACAGGCTCTCGCCCACGATCATGCCGGAGGCGATCAGCACGCCCAGACGCTCGGCACGTTCGCTGCGTACGCTGCGGTTATAGACCCAGCCGATAATCGCCCCCACCACCACGGGAAGGGTGGCCTCCATGGGAAGATAGATGCCAAGGCCAACAGCCAACGGCGGCAGGCGAAGCAGTCCGCCCAGGCGCAGAACCTCGTCGAGAAGAACGATGCCGGCGCCCACGCCGGCGCCGATTTCGATCATGCTCCAGTTGAGCTTGCCGCCGATCACGCCTTGCGCCAAGGCCGCCATCAGATTGGCTTGTGGCGCCGCCAGCGGCTGGGATGCAATGCTGTGCAGATTGGGCGCGCCCGAAAAGCCGTAAGCCTCGGCCAGAAGATTGAGCACGATGGGCACCGTAACGGTCGCGGCGGCGACGCCGGCAAGCAATGCCACCTGCTGGCGCCAGGGAGCGGCGCCCACCAACTGGCCGGTCTTCAAGTCCTGAAGATTGTTGTTGGAGCTGCAGGCCACCGCGAACAGGATGCTGGTGATGAAGAGGGCGATCGCCACCATGGGCTTTGTCCCATGACCGGCAAAAAGCAGCACCAGGCACAAAGCGGTGCCGGTAACCGCCAGGATGCCCACGCCGGAAATGGGACTGTTGGAGGAGCCGATCAGGCCCGCCATATAACCGCAGATGGCGGACACGAAGAAGCCGCCGGCCAGAACCAGGGGAATCGAAAGCAGTGCGATCCAGGGCGCCGGTCCGGTCAACCCCGCTTCACCGGAGAAGCGCCATACCAGCCAGGTGCTGAGCGCCGTCGACGCCAGGCCAATCGCAAGGATGGCGCGGAAAGACATGTCGCGGTCGGTTTGGTCGAGCAGATTGGTCGCGCCGCCACGCGTCCGCATCGTGGCTTTGAGGCCGCCGACGATGGGTCCCATCGTGCGCAGCAAAGACCAGACGGCGGCCACCGCCATGGCGCCGGCGCCGATGAAACGCACATCATTGCGCCAGATGCCGGTCACAAAGCCCGCCAGGTCGCCTTGCATCGGCGTCATCGCGCTGATGATGGGCACGGCGCCCGCCCAGGCGATCAGGATCCCAACGAACATGGCAAGGCCAACGGAAATCCCCACCAGATGACCGGCGCCGGCCAGTGCCAGCGAAAAAGAAAATGTGTAACCGGATGACGCCGCGGCGCCGATCCTGAAGACGCCTTGCACGTCGTAGGCGGCCAGGCGCATCGCGGCCGCAATGGAAAGGCCGGCGGAAGCGATCGCGCCGTAAACCACCGCCAGCAAGCCCTCGCGCGCTTCGGGGTTTTCGGCCCGCATGTCCGCACCCACTTTGAGCACTTCGGCGGCCGCGACACCTTCCGGATAAGGAAGGTCGGATTGGGTGACCAGGGCCCGGCGCAGCGGGATGGTGAACAGCACGCCCAGCACCCCGCCCGCCGCACAGACCAGAAAGGAGATCCAGAACGGGAAACCCGTCCACCAACCGACGATCACCAGGCTGGGCAGGATGAAAATGACGGAGGCGAGCGCGCCGGCCGCCGAGCAGACGGTCTGGACAATGTTGTTCTCGCGAATGTTGGAGCCGGAGAAGAGACCCAGAAAAGCCATCGAGATCACCGCCGCCGGGATCGAGGTGGCGATGGTGATGCCGACCTTCAGGCCGAGATACATATTGGCGGCGGTGAAGATGAAAGTCAGGGCTACGCCCAGCGCCACGCCACGCAGGGTCAGTTCTTTGCCGGGATCACTGCCAGGAGTCATCCCGGGAGATTGCCCGCGATCTCAAGGCAGTTCAACAAAACGCTCCTGCCGGTTTTAGTAGCGGAGGCGCGGTCCGTAGCGCCAGCGTACGGACGAGCGACATTAAAAGGGGCATCACGGCAGCTCAACGAAGCGTTCCTGGCGATCGTAAGGCCGAAAGCCCATGCGCTGGTAAAGGGGCAGGGCGCGGGGATGATCCAGGGTGCAGGTGTTGATGGTCAGCCGCTGGATCGGCTCCAACCAGGCATTGATGCAGGTATGATAGAGAAAGAAATACCCCAGCCGCTTGCCGATGGCTTCCGGCATCAATCCGAAATAGGCGATGTTGGCCGCGCCGGACTTGCGCAGATCCAGTTCTGCCATGCCGGCGGGCGAACCCTCGATGTAAAGCACATAGAGCCGGTTGAGCGGATCCTGGATCACCTCGGCCAGACCATCATGCGACAGACGCTTGCGATCCACCCAATAATAGTCCGCGCCGATCGTGTCGTAGAGATAGCGGTAGAAATGCGTGGCGGGCTTTTCGCAGCGAAGCAGCGCGACTTTGCCCCGTGGCTGGGGCGGCGGCAGGACAACGGGCTTGGCGCGCATTTCCAGGAACGTCACCGTCATGGGGATGCGGCGCTTGCCCGTTCCTTTGGCGCTCATGGGCCGCGCACCACCGGCGCTTCGGGCCGCCCGCCCCATTCGGTCCAGGAGCCGTCGTAAAGCGCCACATCGCGCTTGCCGATCTCCGCCAAAGCCAGCATCAGGACGGCGGCCGACAGGCCGGAGCCGCAGGTGGTGACGACCGGCTTGTTCAGATCGACCCGGGAAAAGGCGGACCTGATTTCTGCGGGCGGCTTCAAGGTGCCATCCGTGGCGATCAGCGTGCGGTAATGCACATTGATGGCGCCCGGCATGTGACCGCCGCGCAGGCCCGCGCGCGGCTCCGGCTCCTCGGCGGTGAAGCGCGAAGCACTGCGGGCATCCACAAGTTGCGCCCGTCCATCCTTGACGATGCCCATCACCGCATAGAAGTCACGCACCATGTCCGGTCTGGGGATGGCGGTGAAGAATTTGGCTTTGGGCTGGGCGGCTCCGCTTTCCACCGGACGCCCCTCGCGTTTCCATTTGGGAAAGCCACCGTCCAGGACTTTCACAGTCTTGTGGCCCATGGCTTTCAGCGCCCACCATACCCGCGGCGCCGAGAACAGTCCGGTGCCGTCATAGACCACCACCGTCTCGCCGTCGCCGATGCCCAGCGCGCCCACCGCTTTCGAGAATTCGCCTGGCATGGGCATCATATGGGGCAGGCCGCTCGCATGGTCGGCAATACCGTCAATGTCGAAGAAGACTGCGCCGGGGATATGCGCCTGCTCGAACTCCCGCGCCGGCTCGCGCTTGTCTTCGGGCATGTACCAGGAGGCATCCACCACCCGCACGTCATTCAGATGCGCGGCGAGCCATTCGGTGGAAACCAGTTCGCTCATTCAGCCAAAAACCTATTCATAAGGCACCTTGATGGCCTCTCGCTTCTGCGTCAGCCAGGGCGGTGTCGGCAGGCCCTTTTCCTTCAGAAAGGCCGGATTGAACAGCTTGGACTGATAGCGGTTGCCGTAATCGGCGAGAATGGTGACGATGGTGTGCCCCGGCCCCAGGTCTTTTGCCATGCGGATGGCGCCGGCAACGTTGATACCGGTCGAACCGCCCATGCACAGGCCTTCATGCTCCAACAGGTCGAAAATGATGGGCAGGGCTTCCTCGTCGGGGATCTCATAGGCATCGTCGATCGGCGCGCCTTCCAGGTTGCCGGTGACCCGGCTCTGGCCGATGCCTTCGGTGATGGAGGAGCCGTGCATCTTCAGCTCGCCGGTCTTGATCCAGCTATAGATGGCCGCGCCCAGCGGATCGGCCGCGGCGATGCGAATATTCTTGTTACGCTCTTTTAATGCGATCGCGACACCCGCCAAGGTGCCACCGGTGCCGACGGCGCAAGTGAATCCATCGATCTTGCCACCGGTCTGTTCCCACATCTCCGGTCCCGTGCCTTCGATATGGGCCAGGCGATTGGCGACATTGTCGAACTGGTTGGCCCAGACGGCGCCGTTCTTTTCGGTCTTGGCAAGC
>Ga0134125_10003822_pt1 | contig 17317 bp, 8 predicted proteins | sample KB31751_FD_96464 | JGI IMG/M metagenome (GOLD analysis project Ga0134125, IMG submission 96464) | Terrestrial soil microbial communities with excess Nitrogen fertilizer from Kellogg Biological Station, Michigan, USA - KB3-175-1 | ecosystem: Environmental > Terrestrial > Soil > Unclassified ...
AGAGCTCACCTCCGCTTCCTCAGCCACTCTCATGCTGCAACCAAAACCTTCGTTCGTCGAGCAAATCTCAGCGAACGGCAACCAGGGAATTTCCTCGCTGTCTCACTCGATGGGGTCACCTCACGCTGGAGCAGAATCTGCGGTTTTTGGGTAGAAATTGCGGAATTCGGCGGCTGGAGCGAGAAAGTTCGCTGCGAAATTCGCTGCCGCAGGGAAATTGTCGTGAATCGGACCGGAACAAAAAACCGGCTGTGCCTCCCCCAAAAAGGCACAGCCGGTACAAGTAACCCGAACGAAACCGTGTAGAGGTTAGTCTCCCGTAGCTGTGGCTGCACGAGCGCCGACGACCACAGGAGCCGGAGCCGTCTCCTTGGCGCCACCGAAGTAGCGCTTGTAGGAGTGGAAGACCCCGAACATCACCGGCAGCACGAAGAGCGGAACCTGCCAGCCGATCTCCGCCGTAGCTGCGACCACCAGTCCGGCAATTGCGGCGCTGGCGACGAAGTACGGGAAGGAGAGCTGGAAGATGTGTCCCCACACCTTCAGGGCGTTCTTGGCTTCGGTGAGCGAAATTACGATCGCCACCGGCACGGTGTTGACAACGAAGAACGCGCCCGCAGCCAGCGCCAGCAACAACGCCTGTGATCCCACAGCGTTATTGAACGGCGGGAAGCCGAAGACGAATCGCGTCGCGGCAACAGCCAGAGCCATATTGGCGAAGTTGAACACGGCCTGAACCGTGTTGAATTTTTGTGTGGCATGCGGCAAGCACTGCACGAACGTCGAGAAGCACGCTACTGCGAGAGCTTCTGACGAGCTCATCTCGGCCGCTGCGACCAGGATGAACGGCAGGTTTACTGACATGCTTCCCGTCAGACCCGGCAGCTTCACTTTCAGCCGCGCTGCCAAGCAGGCCACGATCAGAAAAGAAGCAACGCGGACGTGATCAGCCGATTGTGCATGCAGGACCGCATTTACCAAAACTGCGAGTCCCGACAGGATGACTAGAGCGACGAAAATCTTAGCGGAGGTCTTCACAGCGTACCTCCCGTAGTGGTCGTAGTCGTCGTGCTTGGGTCGGTTGCGCTTACTGTATCGGAATCAGTGATCGTGCCACCTGAATCCGTGGTATCGGTGTCAACTGCATCGCCAGGATCACCGTCGCTCAGAGCGTTGAGAGCATCGGTGAGCTGACCCCAAACCACGCTCTGACCCCAAACCATGCTGCAGGCGTCTGTGCCGGCCTGGCCCCAGACTACTGAGTTGCCCCATACGACTGCTGTGGCATCAACTGTGAACTGACCCCAAACGACTGAGTCAGCAAACAGCGGGCTCTGTCCCCAAACCACACTCTGTCCCCAAACCACCGAGTTGCCATTAACGATGCTCGCGGTTTTGGTGAGCGGGTTGAAGACTACCGTCGGCGAAGTTGCACCACCGTTTACGACAGTGCTATCTCCCAGAGCTGCTTGAACATCGAAGTATCCCGAGCCGATCGTAAACGCGTCGTACTGTGACAGGTAGGTATTGCCCCGCACATCGCGTCCCCAGCTATTTCCGCGAGCGGGATAGCCCTTCCAAGCCGTCTTCATCATGCGCGCCTTGATGATGTCAGGCGTGAGATTCGGATTGCTCTGGATCATCAGAGCAGCGCCGCCGGCAACAACTGGCGTCGCCATGCTGGTTCCGCTCAACTGCAGATACTGCGGCCCAGGTGAGGTCGCGCCGCAGGTGCTCTGGCCGGCGAATACATCGCACAGCCATGAGAGTTGCGTCGGCTTGATGACTGCTGTTAAAGGAGCGAGTTGGCTCAGTGTCGATCCGGGCGAAAGCAGCGAAGTGATCTTGTTGCCCGGAGCCATGATGTCTGGCTTCAGGATGTGATCGAGCAGTGTGGGTCCCTTGGAACTGTAGCTGGAGACGATGTCGTCAGTGCGCGTCCAAGTCCCCTGCGGGCTCATTGCGCCGACCGTGATCACATTGGGATCGTTGCCGGGAGCTTCGATGGTTGCATAGCCCTGCTCGCCGAAGCTGTTGTCGCGGCCCATATTACCGGCTGCAACCACAACCACAATTCCCTGCTGCCAAGCGGCTTCCACTGCCTGGCACAGAGGATCAAGCGTGTAGGACTCATACACCGGGCGTCCGAGTGAGAGGTTGATCACGCGGATGTTGTACTGACCCTTCAGCTGGATCGCGCGATTGATAGCCGCGATTACCAGACTGTCAGAGCCGCCACCATTGGCGTCGAGCACGCGCAAGTTGATGATATTGGCGTTTGGCGCGATACCGTAGAAGCGGCCTGCTGAATCATGACCGTTGCCGGCCAGAATTCCGGCTACGTGCGTGCCGTGTCCGTATGCGTCATTGGTGCTGGAATCTCCAGGCACGAAGCTTTCGCTGTAGACGATACGCGAAGACTTCATGTCGGAGGTCTGCAGGTCATCGTGCTGATAGACACCACTATCGATGACCGCGATGCCGATTCCAGTTCCGTCAACGCCATAGCTCTGCCGCGCCTGAGAATCGTTGACTGGCTCGGGAGCGTCGTCCCATGCGGACTTGTTCGGGCGATCAGGAGAAACGTACTTCACCCAACCCTTTGACAGCAGCTTTTCCAATTCGTCGACAGGGACGTTGGCAGCTACTGCATTAATTCCATTGAGGTTTCGGTTGATGCTGCGGGCGAATTGCTTGACCTGCCCTGGAGGCGTATTCGGTGCAAGCTGGACGATCACGCTGACTGTACCGTCCGCATTCACCGTAAAGCCATCGAGGTCCGGCGCAGCTTTCGGCCCGTACTTGCCTTTTCCTGGAGCGGCGAACGCTGCAGTAGCGAAAATTAGCAGCATCGCGGCGACCAGGTGCAAGCGCCAGAACTGGCCTACTGCACCTTTCGTTTTCGTTTGCGGTTTCATTTGGGTTCTCTTTCTCAAACTCCCTGCAAATTTTGTGAAGCTCTGGGGAGGTTCACTTTCACTTGCTCCGCGTCCTTCATGTCCTGCGCGGGTTATCGCAAAGTCCATGCCTAGGAGCCCCAAACGGCGGAGGCAACTGTGCTAAGCACATGCTTTACTTGTGGGGAGGAAAGGTTGAACCCAGCCATGACAGCCATCAGGCTGAGCACGAAGACGATGGTTTTGCTGCACTTGGACATAATGGTGACTTAACCTCGGTGAGCTATAGTGCACGCCGAAAACCAGAGTTGTGGAAATCAACAAGTGCTTTGTTTTCTATCGAGTGACAAAGATTGTCAGGTCAGGAAATTGGGACACTTCGTCTGGCTCAGGAAGGTCATCAAAACGCTAAATTGTCTATAAATCAATGAAAATAATGTGCTTATTTGAATCGGCTCCGAAAGAGACACTTTGTCTCAGTTTTTTGGCGCAACAGACGCGCTGGCGGGAGGGTCTCACGAGTCGGATTCCATCGAAAATACCCAAGCGCTTCTAAGCTCCTCGAAGCCCAAGCATCTAGGGCATTGGGTTAGTCCAAAATCCGCACGGATGAGGGCTTTCGCTATACGCTGAATTGTGCCTGTTCATTTCCGGACATTTTCATTCAGGCATGAACACACCGATAGCCGAACAGCTCCCAAATACAGCAAATAAAACAAACATTTTCAGTAGCTTACAAATAGAAACTCTTTGGCAGGCGAAGCGCACTAGAAGTGCGTAGTCATGGATATACAGAGATCAGCGAGTGTAGCGGCCGCTAAACGGAAACGCCGCATCATTGTTTCAGTACTGGCCGTCATCTTTATTGCCGGCGTCACGTTGGGATTGTCCCGGCTGAAGCCCGCCGCACCCACCGTCGAGCGCTCCACTATCTGGACTGACACCGTGAAACGCGGCCCAATGATCCGCCAAGTCCGCGGCTTGGGAACGCTCGTTCCGGTCGACATCCGCTCCATTTCGGCCCTGACTGACGCCAACGTCGAGCGTCGACGCATCCTCCCCGGAACGCAAGTAAAGGCTGACACCATCATCATGGACCTGAGCGATCCGGCGACGGAGCAAGCAGCTCAGGACGCCGAACTCCAACTCAAGGCCGCCGAAGCCGACTATAAGAACCTGGAAGTAAAGGTCCAAAGCGACCTAATGACGCAGCGTTCCAATGCCGCGACCGTAAGTGCCGATTACAGCGACGCCAAAACTAAGGCCCGAATCGATTCCCAACTGGCCAAGCTAGGCGTGATTTCCGGTCAGGCACTGGAGAGTTCCGAAGGCCATGCCCAGGAGCTGGCAACAAGAAATCAAATTGAAGAAGAAAGAGTTGCTATCAATACCAAGTCTGTCGCGTCTCAATTGGCAGTGCAACAGGCGAAGATCGACGAACTGAGAGCTCTGTACGAGCTGAAGAAGAAGCAGCTCGACGCCCTGCATGTCCGCGCCGGTATCGACGGCGTGCTCACCGAAGTTCCCGTAGTCGAGGGACAGCGCGTCACCGCAGGCACGAATATTGCGAAGGTCGTCGATCCGACTCATTTGAAGGCGGAGCTGAAGATCGCTGAAACGCAATCGAAGGACATCACCTTCGGACAGCCCGCATCCATCGACACGCACAATGGATTAATCGACGGCACCGTCATGCGCATCGATCCGGCAGTTATCAACGGAACTGTCACCGTCGACGTAAAACTCGATGGCCACGCGCCAGGCGAACGTCCTGACCTGAGCGTCGATGGCACCATCGATCTCGATCGCCTCGCCAATGTCGAGTTCGTCGGACGTCCGGCCTTTGGCCAGGAAAACAGCACGGTAAGCATGTTCAAGCTCGATCCCGACGGCAAAGGCGCGACGCGCGTGACCGTGAAGTTGGGACGCAGCTCGGTAAATGCAGTAGAAATTCTCGGCGGACTGAACGAGGGCGATCAGGTAATCCTCTCCGACATGTCGCGCTGGGACAACGTAGATCGAATCAGGTTGGAGTAAGGAGAAGCTGCCGAGCCGCTAAGCTCCTAAGCTTCTAAGCAAGGGCAGACTGGAAGTTAAATTTCGTTTGGGAATTCAAAAATTCGGTTTTCGCTTAGCAGCTTAGGAGCTAAGAAGCTTAGCAGCTGCTTTCAGGAGAATACATGGCATCGACGAACGGCCGTCCGCTGATCACGCTGGAGAACGTAACCAAGGTCTTCTACACCGACGAAGTTGAAACCCACGCGCTCTCTGGCATTCACCTCGAGATCCGCGAAGGCGAGTATGTCTCGATGGCCGGCCCTTCAGGTTGCGGCAAATCGACGCTGCTGTCGATCATCGGCCTCCTCGACACGCCGACCGACGGCACCTATGTCCTGAACAGCAAGCCGGTGCAAAGCCTCGACTTTGCCGACCGCGCACGCATCCGCAACCAGGAGATCGGTTTCATCTTCCAGAGCTTCAACTTGATTGGTGATCTCACGGTGTACGAAAACGTCGAGCTGCCGCTCACCTATCGCAAGATGGGCGGGGTCGAGCGCAAAGAACGCGTCCATGGCGCTCTCGAAAAGGTCGGGATGTCGCATCGCATGCGCCATTATCCATCGCAACTCTCCGGCGGTCAGCAGCAGCGTGTTGCTGTGGCCCGTGCGCTGGCTGGCAAGCCGTCGATCCTGCTGGCGGACGAGCCTACCGGAAACCTCGATTCCCGAAATGGTGAAGCGGTGATGGAACTTCTGCAGCAGCTCCATCGGGAAGGCGCAACCATCTGCATGGTGACGCACGATGAGCGCTTCGCCCGCCACGCCGAGCGCACCATTCACCTCTTCGACGGCAAGGTAGTCGAAGAAAGCGTCACCGCGGTCTAAGTTTCTCGGACATCTTCTCGCTGGATGCACGCGCGCGAGCGCGACGCTAGTAGTGTGGAAACGTGGAGCCGGGCGCCCTCGCCCGGGTTTGAGCATTTGTGATTTTCATACTCCAATCGCAAATTACGCAATCACGAACTGCCGGCAAACACCCGGCCGAGGGCGGCCGGCTCCACGTTAGGAAGTGACTTCATGGAACGCTTGTTCCAAGATTTTCGCTATGCCGAACGCCAGCTCGCGAAGTATCCCGGCTTCAGCGCCGTCGCAATCCTGACGCTTGCATTGGGCGTCGGCGCTAACACCGCCGTCTTCAGCGTGATTCATGCGCTGCTTCTGCGCCCGCTGCCGTACCCCGATGCCGATCGCCTCGTGCGTATCTATGACGCGAACCGCGAAAGCGGTGAGCTTCACGGCGTCTTCTCTCCGCAGGATGTCGATGATCTGAAGCAGTCGCAAACTGTCTTTGAGAGCTTCGCGTCCTTTGCCTTCTTTCCTGGAAATTCGGGCGGAACGCTGCTCGATGTAGGCGAACCTCGCTATCTTTCAACAGCCTACGTCTCCGGCGACTTCTTCTCCACGCTGCAAACGCGTGCCGAATTGGGACGTGCGCTTCAGCCCAGCGACGACGTAAAAGGCCAAAACACGCAACTCGTGCTGTCGTATGGGCTGTGGGAGCGCCAGTTCGGGAAAGATCCGAACATCATCGGCAGAAAAGTTACGGCTGACAGGATCACGTCGAATCGAATGACGTACACCATTGTCGGCGTGATGCCGCAATCGTTCGACTCTCCGTCGCCACAAGTCGAAGCATGGGCGCCGATCTCGCTCGAAACCGACGACATGGTCCCGCACCGCCGCGGAATTCGCTGGATGAACGTTATTGGCAGATTGAAGCCGGGCGTCACGATCCAGCAAGCCCAAAATGAAACTTCGCTAAAGCTGAAGCAGCTTGAAGCGGCTTATCCGGTCACGAACAGTGGATGGGAATCATCGACTGTCGTCTCATTGCGGGATTCGATTGTAGGTAATGTCCGGCCTGCTCTGCTGATTCTATTTGGAGCCGTTGCGCTGGTGTTGCTGATTGCTTGCGCCAACATCGCGAATCTCCTGCTGGCGCGCGGCACGTCGCGCATCCGCGAGATTGCCGTACGCAGCGCCTTCGGTGCTGAGCGCGCGCGGCTCGTTCGCCAGTTGCTGACTGAAAGCCTGCTGCTCGCGCTGCTCGGCAGCGCCGCCGGACTACTCCTCGGATACGGAATGCTGCAAGTGCTGGGGGCCATGAGTGCGGGAACAATTCCGCACGCAGATCAGGTCAGCATCAATCCGATGGTCATTGCGTTTGCTGTTGGTGCGGCATTCATCGTCTGGCCAATTTTTGGACTGATGCCGGCATGGCGTTCCTCTTCGGTGAATATCGTCGACGCGCTGAAAGAGGGAGCGCGCGGTTCAAGCTCCGGACGCCAGCACAAAGGCATGCGTGAGCTGCTGGTAATTGGCGAGACCGCGCTCGCAGCAATGTTGCTGGTCGCCGCCGGCCTTCTGCTGAACAGCCTCTATCATCTGGTCAACGTCGATCCTGGATTCAACGCCGATCGCGTATTGCGTGTTCATCTCACCGTTCCATCGGGACTCGGTGAGAAAGATAGACAAGACATTCGGTATCGCAACCAGATGCTTGATCGCGTCGCAGAAGTTCCCGGCGTAGTCGCAGTCGGTGGCAGCAAGACCGTTCCCTTGAATGGCGGCGGCGAGCCTTATGAGTTCTCGCTCACACCGTTCACCGAACGAGGATCGATTCGTCCAGGCGCGGGCGTCTTCATCGTTACGCCCGGATATTTTCAAGCGCTGCAGATTCCGCTCCGAGCAGGCCGGGCATTCTCGAGGCAAGATGAAAGTCGCCAAGACTGCCAGTTGATGGTGAATGAGAGCCTTCAGCAGAAAGTCTGGGGATCGGAGAACGCGGTCGACAAGATTCTGTACCTCGGCACCACGCCATGCCAGGTGATTGGAGTAGCCGCCGACGTGCACAACGAAGGCCTAGCGAGCCAGGCGCGCGATACCGTCTATGTCCCCGAACGCCTTTCGCCGCGGAGCAGTCTGAACCTGTTTATTCGCACTAAAGAAGATCCCCTAACGCTGATTCCGTCAATCCGTCAGGCGATCTGGTCTGTCGATAAAGAGCAAGCCGTCTCCGACATCGCGACGATGCAGCAGTTGATGCAAGACAACATTGCGCAGCCAAAGTTCTTCACCGTGCTGCTCAGCGTATTTGGCGGCCTGGCAGTTTTGCTCGCCGCGATCGGCGCATATGGAGTGATCTCGTACTCAGTCCGCGAACGCACACAGGAATTCGGAATTCGCATCGCGCTGGGAGCGGATCGCCTGGAGGTGCTCGGGCTCGTCATCCGCCAAGCCATGACCTTGGCGGCAATAGGACTCGGCATCGGCCTTATAGCCGCGCTGGCAAGCACGCGCGCATTAGGCAGCTTGCTGTTTGGCGTGAAGCCACTCGATGTGCCGACGTTCGTGGCAGCAGCAGTCGTTCTACTCGCCGTGGCGCTACTCGCAGCGTATTTGCCGGCGCGTAGCGCGACGAAAGTCGATCCGTTGGTGGCGTTGAGGTACGAATGAGATTTGTTTTTGTCATTCCGAATCCGCCTCAGGCGGATGAGGAATCCCTATGGGTACCAGACCCTTACATGTGTCGCAAAGATAGAGATTCCTCTCTCTGCCTCTCCTAAAAAGCAGGAGAGGCTCCGCTCGGAATGACATGAGGTTGGCAATGGAAACCTTACTTCAAGATGTCCTCTACGGCTTCCGAATGTTGGCCAAGAGCCCGGCGTTCACGTCTATCGCTGTGCTCACGCTAGCGCTCGGCATCGGGGCCAACACTGCAATCTTCACGGTTGTGAATGCACTGCTGCTGAAGGCGCTTCCGGTAAGAAACCCGTCGGAACTTGCCATTGTTGGTGACCCGACTGCTGCCGACGAACGTGCGAACGGCACTCCGCAGCTAGAGGTTGTGTCGTATCCCTTATACCAAGAGCTGCGCGATCGCAATTCTGTCTTCACTGGATTGTGTGCAGCAGCCAATGACCACCACACTCAGGTGGATACCGGTCAGGGCGATGATCCCGCTAGCCAGAAAATCACTGTTCGAATGGTGAGTGGAAATTACTTTTCTGTTTTGGGAATTGAGCCTGGTGCCGGACGACTGTTATCCGATTCCGATGACACAGCGGAGAACGCGAACCCTGTTGTGGTCCTCGGCTACGCATATTGGCAGCGCAAGTTTGCTCAGTCTCCTACCATCATCGGCAAAGACATTCGGCTAAACGGCTATCCGTTCACCGTAATCGGCGTAGCCCCTGCCGGTTTCGAGGGCGATGTTGTCGGTGAGCAGATAGCTCTGTTCGTCCCCCTGAGCATGCAGCCGGAGATCGTTCGCGGGCGCCACTGGCGCACTGCAGTAAACACTTCGTGGCTGTCGCTCATCGGTCGGCTGAAGTCCGGCGTAACTCTCGCTCAAGCCGAAGCCAACATGAATGTACTGCTGCAGCAGGCTCTACACGGACCATACGGCGCCTCGCTGAACTCCGATGATCTGAAATACCTGCTCCGTAAGAAGATCAACGTCGCTCCCGGCGCAACCGGGATTTCGGAGCTGCGTGGCGACTACCGCACTCCCTTGCTGCTGATGATGGGAATTGTCGGCCTGGTTCTGGTCATTGCATGCGTCAATGTCGCCAATCTGTTGCTGGCTCGAGCCTCCGTCCGCAGCAAGGAGATCGCGGTAAGGCTCGCAATAGGGGCCAGCCGAAGCCGTTTGCTGCGGCAACTACTCACGGAAAGCATTTTGCTGGCGTCCTTAGGTGGAATTGCGGGATCGCTGCTTGCGGTTTGGGGGGTACGCCTGCTTGTGCGAATCTTCGATTCGCACACCTCTCTACCTCTGTCTCCCGACGAACGTGTGCTCGGCTTTGCTATTGGCGTCTCCCTGCTAACTGGAATTCTGTTTGGCCTTGTGCCGGCCTTGCGCGCACTGAGAGTGCAGGTTTCTCCTACGCTCAAGGATGCGACCGTCGCCGCGCCGCAATCGCGTTTCGGCTGGGGAAAGACTTTAGTCGCGGGGCAGGTCGCGCTATCCCTGCTCGTACTTTTTGCTGCTGGACTGCTGGTGCGGAGCCTGCAGAAGCTGATGGCGCAGGATTTTGGCTACAAGCGTGAGCACCTCGTGATTGCCCGGCTGGATCCAATGGCCGCTGGATACGACAGCAACAAGATGAAGCTGCTCGCCCAGCAGCTTACAGATCGCATCGAGAGTAGCCCTGAAGTTCAAGCCGCTTCATATTCGAAGAATGGATTGTTCGCGCATAGCGAGACCGGGGACGCAATCATCGTCCCAGGCTTCACCAGCAGCGAGCGCGATCGGGTGTCAGTGGAAGATTATGTCGGGCCGGATTATTTCGGAGCGGTGGGAATTCCCATTCTTGAAGGCCGCGGCATAGAAGCGCAGGACACGCAGACTTCAACGCGTGTCGCGGTTGTGAATGAGGCCTTTGTGAAGCATTTCTTTCACGGCCAGGATCCGATCGGACGGCAGTTCCTGATCGACGATCCAGATTGGGTTAATAAACCTTTCACAATTGTCGGCATTTCCCGCGATGCAAAGGATCGCGGCAGTGCTTTGCGGGAAGCAGTAAGACCGCGCTTCTACCAGGCGTATCAGCAAACACTTGATCCTCACCAGATTGTGCTCGTAGCCCAGGCACGTGGTACACCCAGCTCGCTTGTTGCCACGTTGGAACACGTAATCAAAAGCGTCGACCCTCACCTGCCGATAGATATCGGAGACACGCTTCAGAATTTGATAGACGAGAGCGCCGGCGATCAGATCGCTCTGGCCAAACTGTCAGCATTCTTCGGCGGATTGGCTTTGTTACTGGCGTGCGTGGGGTTATATGGGGTCATTTCGTACGGGGTGGCAAACCGTACCCGCGAGATCGGGGTGCGCATGGCGCTGGGTGCGCAACGCGGTGACGTGCTGCAAATGGTGTTGCGCGAAGGGATGTTGCTAGTGGGGGTCGGGATGGCGATTGGGATACCGCTTTCGCTGACCAGCGGCCAAGTGCTCCACAGCTATCTTTTCGGACTGAAGAGTACGGACCCAATTTCGCTGTTTGTTGTGATCGTGGCGCTTGGAGCTGTCGCTATTTTCGCCGGTTTCATTCCGGCACGCCGCGCAACCAAAGTGAATCCGGTCGTGGCACTGAGATGCGAGTGAAGGAGATCGGTTGATCGGGCCATCGGGTCATCGGGTCATCGGGTGAAGTGAGTCAGTACCGTCCCGCCACGCCGAGATGGGTAAGCAAAAGAGATGTGTAGGTAAATACGGATGGAAACCCTTCTGCAGGACCTTCGCTATGGCATTCGTGCGCTGCTGAAAAACCGCGGCTTCACTGTTGTTGCGGTTATCACGCTGGCTTTGGGCATTGCAGCCACCACAGCGATCTTCAGCGTGATCGAAGCGGTGCTCCTGCGCTCGCTGCCATACAAAGATCCGCAACACCTCGTCCTTCTTGCCGATTCCCAGGACGCCCTAAAAGGAGGATTCCTTCTCAAAGACTTCGAATGGCTGCGGCAGCGGAGCCACTCGTTCGACGGTCTGGCGATCTACTACAAGAACAGAGGCGTATCGCGAGTCACGCTGTCAGGTCCCATCGAGCCGGAGCAGGTTCAAGGCGCCTTCGTTTCTGCGAACTTCTTTCCTGTAATGGGAGTGAGTCCGATCTTGGGGCGAGCTTTCGATCGCACCGAAGAGGCACACCAAGACCGGGTGGTATTGCTCAGCCACGGATTATGGCTGCGGCGCTTCGGGGGCTCCGCCGATGTGCTCGGTCGCACCCTGCGTATCGACGATCAAGCTTTCCAGATCATTGGCGTGATGCCAGCTACATTTCAGTTTCCATCGCGCGATCAAATGTTCTGGGCTCCGATTACGACGAATCGCTTCTGGAACGATCCTGCGCTTGCGACGGTTGATCCACGACACGATCGAAGTTTCTACGAGCGTTGGCAAGTTGTGGGGCGTTTGAAAGACGGCGTTCATCAGGAGCAAGCTCAAGCGGATATCGACGCAATCTTCCGACAGATCAATCAGGATGATCCCGACGAATTCCGCGCTCCCGCCATCACAGCTGTTCCATTACGGGTCGAGTTGAGCGGTAATACGCGACGTGGGTTATTCGTGCTCCTCGCCGCGGTTTGCTTTGTTTTGCTGATTGCGTGCAGTAACGTCGCCAATTTGGCGCTCGCGCGGGGAGCAGGTCGAGAGCGCGAGATAGCCATTCGAAGCGCCCTGGGTGCGCATCGTGCGCGGCTGATGCGCCAGCTCTTTACCGAGAGTCTGTTGCTGGCGCTCATAGCCGCCGTGCTCGGGCTGGCGCTTGCTTCTGCTGCCGTCCAGTTGTTGATCAAGTTGGGCCCGCGGGAAATCCCACGACTGGAACAAGCCGGAATTGATCCCGGCGTCCTTGCTTTTACTCTCGGTCTCTCTGTCTTTTCCGCAATCCTGTTTGGCATTTTTCCCGCCCTCAAGATCTCGCGGCAGAAGAACGCTGAACTGTTGGGCAGCGGACGCACGTATACCTCCGATCGCGCAGGGAATCACGGACGAAATCTGCTGGTAGTGAGCGAGTTTGCTCTTGCGGTGATGCTGCTGACTGGAGCTGGCCTACTGGTGCGCAGCTATCTGGCGTTGTCGTCGGTCGACCTCGGCTTCCAGCCTCAGCATGTGCTCACACTGCGTGTCACGATGCCGGGCATGCCTGAGGCGAGCCGTGCTGCGTTCTATTTCTCCATGATGGATCGCGTACGCACACTTCCCGGCGTGCAGTTTGTCGGCGCCATTGATGATCTCTTCGAGCTTGGCCCGCCGGATAAGCGCGGCTTGCGCGCTATCGAAGGCAGAACGGTAGATCGGGCTGATCAGTGGGTCCCGCTCACTTGGAAATCGGTCAGCGGCGACTACTTTTGCGCGATGGGAACGACGCTGCTTGAAGGACGACTGTTCACTAATTCCGACGGCCCAGATTCGCCTCTGGTGGGAGTGATTGACGAGAGTATGGCGCGGCGCTACTGGGCGAACCAGGATCCAATCGGCGCTCACATCAAGGGAGGAGATCAGCGTGGCCATAACGACGAGTGGATGACCATCATCGGAGTCGTTCGCGATATGCGTCGAAACGGAATGGAGCATCAGCCGACAGGGCATGTCTTCACCTGGTACCGCCAGAATCTGATGTATGGAGTTCCGGAGAGCGTTTGGCCCGGAGATGTGGTCGTGCGCACTACGCAGGACCCTCTTGTATTAGAGAGCTCGATTCGGGCATCCATTCGCAACCTGAGTGATCGGGCGATTCTCTCGCCGATTACTACTTTGGAAGATCAACTCTCCGACCAGCTCGCACCGCGACGTTTTCAGACTTCACTTCTCGGCGCCTTCTCTCTGCTTGCGCTCGTGCTGGCGGCTATCGGAATTTACGGCCTCATGCACTTTTCCGTCGCACAGCGAACACACGATATTGGGGTGCGCATGGCCTTGGGCGCGAATCGCGCCGATGTTCTCAAAATGGTTCTCCGAGAAGGTTCGCGGTTAGCAGTCATCGGCATCGTGGTTGGGCTCGCCGGAGTTGCCCTTGTGACGCGCGTGCTCCAGAACATGCTGTTTGGAGTAAAGCCAGGGGATCCCGTTACCTTCGTTGCGGTCTCGATCGTGCTGGCTGCAGTTGCCCTGATCGGTAGTTTCATTCCGGCACAACGCGCAACAAAGGTGGATCCGGTGGTTGCGCTGAGGTACGAGTGATTTTGTTTTGTCATTCCGAATCCGCCTCAGGCGGATGAGGAATCTCTACGGATGCACACACACCCAGGTGCGTGGTGAGAGTAGGGATTCCTCTCTCCGCCTCTCCAAAAGGCCGGAGAGGCTCCGCTCGGAATGACATGAAGGAAAGCAACAGTGGATAAATTCGTCCAAGACATCACCTACAGTTTCCGCACGCTGCTCAAAACGCCAGGCTTTACTGCCATCGCGGTGCTGTCGATCGCGCTCGGTATTGGCGCCAACAGCGCGATTTTCAGTTTGGCCGACGCGCTGCTTTTGCGGCCTTTGCCGGTTTATCAGCCAGGCTCGGTGCTTACGATCAGCACCGATCTTGATTCGGAGACGATGGGCGGCGTTTCGTATCCCGATTATCGCGACTTTCGCGACAAGGCCCACTCTTTCGAAGGCATGGCGGCATTCGATTTCACCGGCGTCAGCGTAGCCAAGTCAACCAAGGACGATGCTCATCTGCGCGGCGCGCTGCTGGTTAGCGACAACTTCTTTCAGGTGCTGGGTGTTCAGCCGACGCTGGGCCGCAGTTTTCTTCCGGAAGAAGGCGCTGTTTCCGGACAGCATCCCGTAACGGTTCTTTCCTTCGATTTCTGGCGCACGGAGTTTGGCGGCGATCCCTCCATTCTCGGACGCCGAGTGCGCATCAACGGTTTCGATTTCAATGTTGTCGGCATCGCTCCTGAGAGCTTCACCGGAGTTGATCAGTACGTTCGCCCCAATCTGTATATTCCCGCAGCGATGTCGCAGCGCTTGACTGCGAGCCCCGACAATCGCATCGAGGATCGCAGCAATCACGGCTTCAGCGTCAAGGCTCGCCTGAAGCCCGGCGTCAGTCTCGAACAGGCGCAAGCGGAGCTCACGAGCATCTGGAAAGGCCTGGAGCCGCTGCATGCGACGGCTGACCGAGGACGCGTAGTCAGAGTCCGGACCGAACTTCAGGCGCGCGTGGTGCAGGACACCGAGGACGCACGCCTGGTCATGCTGTTGCTGGCGTTGGTCGGAGTCGTCCTGATCATTGCCTGCGCAAACGTCGCGAACCTCCTGCTCGGACGGGCTCGCGGACGCACGCGCGAAATCGCGATTCGCATGGCTTTGGGCGTGACTCGCGCGCGACTTATTCGCCAATTGCTCACCGAAAGTCTCCTGCTGGCTCTTATGGGAGCCATCGTAGGCCTCGGCTTTGCTCACGCTGCCATTCGCGTCTTCCAGACACTTCAGGTGCCGACCGATCTTCCCATCAGCATCTCTCCACAACTCGATGCGCGCGTACTCCTCTTCGCTTTGCTGTGCGCGATTGCCAGCGCGATCGTCTTTGGTCTCGCTCCAGCATGGCAAAGCTCCAAGCCCGATTTGGTACCGGCACTCAAGAATGCCGAATCGGGTCAGCCGACTTTGCGCCGCCTGACTGGACGCAATGCGCTGGTCATCGCGCAGATCGCCATGTCGATGATTCTTCTTGTAGCGGCAGGCATGCTCCTGGATGGATTTCGCCACATACGTGTGGTGGATCCTGGTTTTCGCATCGATCACGTCCTGACTATGGGTTTCGATACTTCGTTCGGTCGTTACACGCCGCAGCAGACCCACGACTTCTACCACAATCTTGTCGAGAAGGCGCGGGCGCTGCCAAGCGTGCGCGGAGTTGCTCTCGGCAGCTCCGTACCGCTTTCCTCGGCGGTCAACATGGATAACGTTGCTCCCGAGGGCCACCTGTTTCCCAAAGGACAGGTGACGACCGCAATCTTCGACAGCGTGGTTGATGAAAACTACTTCGATGTCATGCAGACGCCGATTGTTCGAGGACGTGCGTTCACTGCACTGGACAAAGAAGGCGCGCCGCTGGTGGCGATCGTGAACGAGCAGTTTGCCAAGACGTACTGGCCCGGGCAGGATGCGATCGGAAAGCGGTTGCGCATTAACACCAAGAAGAATGAATGGGTGCAGGTGGTTGGAGTTGCCAAAACGGGAAAGTATCTCTGGGGAGGCGAGCCGCCAACCTCGTTTATTTATTTGCCATTCGCGCAGAATCCCCGACAGGGGATGTCTCTATTCACCTACACCAACGGCGATCCGGCTGAGTTAGTCGCACCGCTGCGGGAGATGGTGCACAGCCTCGATCCGGATGAGCCGGTATTTAACGTGCGAACGATGCGCGACTTTTACCAGGTTCGCGCTATTACCAACATACGCATGGTGGTGGAGATGGTCGCGACAATGGGGGGCGTTGGCCTGACACTCTCGGTAATTGGTCTATACGGGCTCATCGCGTATTCGGTCGCGCGCCGCACGCGCGAGATCGGCATTCGAATGGCAATTGGAGCGCGTCGAAGCGATGTGCTGGGCATGGTGTTGCGCCAGGGGCTCGCGTTATCTGTAGCGGGAATCTGCATCGGCGGGCTTGTCAGCATAGCCGTGTCACGAATATTGACTGCAGGATTGCTAGGCCTGGGCCATCTCAATGCGGGAACGTTCTTCATTGTGCCGACGCTGTTGTTCCTGGTGACGATGGCGTCGTGCTACGTGCCCGCGCTCCGCGCGTCGCACGTAGATCCGATGGTGGCGCTGCGGTATGAGTGAGGGAATCGGGTGATCGGGTGAAGTCAAAGATTCGCGAATACAAGGCATTTCAGCTTATTGCCCTGTTGCTTATGCCTGTGGCTTTTACTTCACTCGATGACCCGATCACCCCATGACCCGATTTCTGGGGGTTTTTGACATGGACACTCTCTTCCAGGATCTTCGCTACGCACTGCGTTCTCTGCGCAATAGTCCCAGCTTCACCATCGTCGCGCTGCTCGCGCTCGCTCTCGGTATCGGCGCGAATACGGCGATGTTCACAATCGTGAACGCTGTCGTTCTGCGACCACTGCCGTACAAAGACTCCGGCCGACTCGTCTACCTCACGGAAGCGTTCAAGCACCGCCCAGGAATGTCGTTTTCCTACCCTGAGTTTCAGGACTATCACAATCAGAATCACGTCTTCGAAAGCATGGCGGCGATTCAGGGCGAGGGTTTCGTCCTGAGCGGTGGAAGCACGCCGCAGCTTCTGTATGGCAGGAACATTACCTCTGAATTTTTCGGGACGTTGGGAGTGAAGCCACTGCTTGGTCGCGACTTTGTGGCCTCGGATGACCAGGCGCAGTCTGCGCCGACGGCGATCATGGGCTACGGTTTGTGGCAGCGCAGATTCGGCGGCGATCCGCAGATCGTCGGCAAGACCGTCACCATGAATGATCGCGATTACACGATCATTGGCGTTCTGCCACAAGGCTTCACCTATCGTGATCAGGACTACGATGTGTTTGTTCCGCTTGGTCTGCACGCTGCTGAGGAGGATGCGCATCGCCGCAGCAGTCATGGCGGCATCTATTGTGTTGCCCGGCTGAAACCCGGAGTCACCCTTAAGCAGGCTCAAGCCGACCTCGATTCCATCGCTGCGTCACTCGATCAACAGTATCCGCAATCGAACAAGAACGTCTCCGTCTTCGCGCAATTATTGCAGGACCGGGTTGAAGGAGGCGCGCGCCCGGTGCTGCTGCTGCTCTTCGGCGCGGTAGGTTTCGTTCTGCTCATTGCGTGCGCAAATATCGCGAACCTATTGTTGACGCGCGCCACTTTGCGGCAGCGGGAGATGGCGATTC
>Ga0134125_10003823_pt1 | contig 17312 bp, 16 predicted proteins | sample KB31751_FD_96464 | JGI IMG/M metagenome (GOLD analysis project Ga0134125, IMG submission 96464) | Terrestrial soil microbial communities with excess Nitrogen fertilizer from Kellogg Biological Station, Michigan, USA - KB3-175-1 | ecosystem: Environmental > Terrestrial > Soil > Unclassified ...
TCAGCGGCGGCGACTTTGGGGGCGGCAACCCCTGGATCGAGATCGCCTACGGCACCGGGATCGCCGCCCACATGGGCATGGTCATCTACCTCTGCGTGCGCATCATCGGCGACATCCGCCACCCCGACCGCGACGTGGTCCGCGCCGGGGGAGTGGACGACCCGCTGGCCGGGCCGATCGAGCACGCCGAGGACAAGTTCGTCCTGCCCGCGCAGCGCTGAGCCGGTTCCGGCGCCGGCGGTACAGCTGGCCCGTCAGCTGGCGATGCTCTTGACGATTCGGCGGGCCACCAGCTGGTTGATGACCGGCAGGGTCGCCGCCCGCAGGACCAGCCGGCGCACCAGGCGCTGACGCGCTGTGGCCGGCAGGAAGGTCCAGACGGCGCGTCGTCCGGAGGCCTGGGCGGCCTCGATGACCGGGCGCCATTGGCGCTCGAACCCGGCGAGCACGCCGGGGATCTGCGCCGGCGTGGTGACCGCCGCCAGCAGCTCGCCCAGCAAGGCGCCGCCGGCGATGGCCAACGACCCGCCCTGCCCGGCCACGAGCGACACCGCCCCGCACGCGTCCCCGACCAGGACCGTCCGGTCGCGGTGCCAGGTGGGCAACACGACCTGGGCGACGACGTCGTCGTACGGGTCCTGCGGGCAGAGCTCGAGCATGCGGTCGACGTCCGGGCCCAGGCCGGAGAACCGGCGCCGCAGCCGGGCCGGTGCATCCCCGGGGGCGCCGGCGCCGTCGGCGCCGTCGGCGCCGTCCTCGCGGGAGACCATGAAGGTCGCGACCTCGCCGGTGCGCAGCCCGTAGAGCCCGACCGTCCGGTTCAGGCTGTCGGTGAGCAGGAACCGCCGGCCCAACCGGGAGCCCAGATCCGGTGCCTGGGCGATGTAGGCGGCGGCGCGCATCCCGAGGGGCCGCAGGTAATCCTCCTCGGGGCCAAAGCGCCAGGCGCGGACCGCCGAATGGATGCCGTCCGCGCCGATGAGCACGTCGGCCTCCAGCGTTGTCGTGGCGTTGTCCCGACCCGCTCCCTGGCCTTCGCCCCGGACGTCGCCGGAGCCCCCGAGGTCGACCGCCACGCGCTGCCCGTCGTCGTGGAATCCGGTCGGCCGGCGTCCGTAGTGCAGTCGGATCCGTCCGGGGTCGACGTCCTCCAGCGCATCGCGGGCCGCCAACTCCATGTCCGGGCGCAACAGCGTCAGGACCTTGCCGCCGGCGGCGCGGGCGAAGCGTTCGTAGTCCAGGTGTGCGGTGGCCCGGCCGGTCTCGTCGACGTATTCGGCCGCCTCGACCGGATACGCGACGGCGGCCAGCCGTGGGTAGAGCCCGATGTGCTCGGAGGCGGCGACGCCGGGGCCGAAGAAGTCCATCATGTAGCCGGCGGTCCGCGGTCCGGGGGACTGTTCGACGACGTCGACCTCCCAGCCGGCCAAACCGAGCTGGCGGGCGGTGACCAGGCCGGCGATCCCGGCCCCGACGATGATGGCGCGCACCGTGTCCTCCTCCGTACGGCGGTGATACGGCCCATTGTCCTCCCGGACCGGGCCCAGCGGTATGCGGCGGCCTCAGGAGAGCGCGGAGCCTTCCCCTAGCCGGTGGTAGGTGCGGTCGTGGTAGACCAGCGGATCGCCGGCCGCGGTCCCCGGGAGGACCTCGAGCACCTCGGCGATGACGACGCGGGAGGAGCCGACATCCAGGCGCTCGGCCACCCGGCACCGCAGGCTCCACGGGCTGCGGCGCAGCAGGGGTTCGCCGGTGGGCAGCCATTCCCAGTCCTGGTCGGCGGTGAAGCGATCCGTGCCCGGGGTCGCAAAGGTCTGCACGATGTCGGCCTGCCCGGAATCCATGAGGTGGACCACGACCGTCGCGGCGGCCGCAAGCAGGGGAGCGGTGGTCCGGCCGGAGAGGGAGAAGACCAGGGACGGGGGATCGATGGAGACCGAGGACACGGACGATGCCGTCAGGCCGACGGGCCCGTCGGGCCCGGCGGCGGTGATGACGGCGAGCCCTGCGGGGTGTCCGCGGAACGCGTCGCGGAACAGGGCCGGGTCCGCGTGGTCGGTCCGGTCTGCGGGGGCGGCGGCGGTGGGCCGGGGATGGGTGGAGGAGGCGGTCATCCTGGTTCTTTCGTCGGCGGTTCCCGACGTCCTCGGGAACACCCTCGACCCTAGAACCTCAACCTAAGTTGAGGTCAAACCGGGCGGGACCCGGTGTCGTGGACCGGTCAGGCGTCCAGGCCGGGGGCCCCAATGGTGTCCGACCCCAGCCGGTCCTCGGGGTTGACGAACCCGCAGGTCGACAGCGAGAGGCAGCCGCAGCCGATGCACCCGTCCAGCCGGTCGCGCAGGTGCTCGAGCAGGGTGATGCGCGCGTCGATCTCCTGCCGCCAGGCCGCGGAGAGCCGCTGCCAGTCCGATTGGTCCGGCACGCCCTCGGCCGGGAGCCCCTCGAAGACCTCCAGCACCGAGGCCAGCGGGATGCCGGCCCGCTGCGCCGCCCGGATCACCGCGACCCGGCGCAGCGTCGAGCGCGGGTAGCGGCGCTGGTTGCCGCCGGTGCGCCGGCTGTGGATCAGCCCCTTGCGCTCGTAGAAGTGCAGCGCCGAGACCGCCGCTCCGCTGCGCGCGGACAACTGGCCGACGCTGATCTCCTGCTCGTCATCCATCCGCTGCACCTCCTGCCGTCGGGACCGGTACCCATTATCCTCCCGGGGTCCGGCCCCCGGGGTCCCGACCCGGCGGCCGAGTCCTCGCTAGGCTGGGCTCCATGGCAACCACAGGGCACGACGACGGCTGGTACCTCTTCGACTACGGCATGGTCATCTCGGCCGCCCCGGCAGCCGGGGACTGGGACCGGCTGCACGCCGCCTCGGGGCTTCGCCTCGACGCACCGGGCAGCACCTACTGGGCCCACCGGCACGCCTTCGACGCCGGGGAGCTGGATTCGCGCGGCTACTGGTCGGCCGTGCTGGACCGCGGCGTCGACGCCGACGAGGCCGAACGGCTGGACCGGCTGGATGCCCGGCTGTGGTCCACGATCAACCCGGACTCCGCCGCGGTGGTGCAGGCCCTGCGGGCCCGGGGCGCGCAGCTGGCACTGCTATCGAACATGCCCGTGCGGATGTCGGAGCTCTTCACCGCCGAGGCCGGATGGACCGCCTGGTTCGACCGGTTGTTCTTCAGCGGCCCGCTCGGGATGGGCAAGCCGGAGCCACGGGTCTACGAGCATGTCCTGGCCGAGTTGGGGGTCCCGGCCACCGCCGTCGTCTTCGTCGACGACAAGGACGAGAACATCGCCGCGGCACGCGGCCTGGGCCTGCGCACCGTCCACCACGTCCCGGGCATCGACCTGGCCGCGGAACTGCCTGTCTGAACCAGCAGCCGGGAGCCCGGCATCCGGTAGCGGCGGCACCGGCGCCCCGGGCGCTGGCCGCCGTCGTGCCCGCGGGCCTCAGTCGTAGGGCAGGTAGTTGCTGCAGACCGGGCTGATCGGGATGTCGCGGTGCAGCACCCAGATCCCGTGGTCGTCCTTCGAGACGACCTTGAAGCCGAGCTTCTTGCCGCGCTCCAGGGCCTCCTGCGGGCTCAGCGGATCCCAGCCGCCGAGCTCGTCCACGTTGAAGTCGATGATCATCCAGCTGGACAGGTCGTCGCCGATGTCCCCGTTCAGGCCCACGTAGGTCCGCTGGACCAGATGGGGGACCGCGGTGTCGGCGGCCTCCACGCAGACCCCGTTGGGGATCATCGCCACCGCCCGGGCCTGGGCCTTCGCCGTTTCGGGCATCACCCAGTTCCGGCCGGTCAGCGTGCGGCCCAGCGGGAAGACGGCATGGATGAACAGCGTGCAGACGAGTGCGAGCACCAGCAGGTAGGCCGGGGCGCCGACGCGCAGCCTGACCTTGCCGGTGCGGGCGATGATCTTGGAGAGCACGTGCACCGACGCCATGATGAGCACCGGGGCCAGCATCGCGTCGTACTGGTAGACCGGCGCCCAGGTGTTCAGCCGGTCGTTGAACAGGCGGCTGAGCAGGCTCGGTGCCACGAGGATCACGTAGGGGGAGAGGAAGGGCAGCAGCGCCAGCGGCACGAACGTCATCAGCCACAGCAGCACCTTCAGCTGGTGGTCGAACAGCAGGGCGATGGAGCGCAGCGGGTGGGACAGGATGAACGCGATCGCCGCCCCGGCGGTGGGGCCCAGCGCGGTGTACTGCCAGTAGGACATCGCCTCCGGCGGGGCGAAATGGGGCACGACGACGGAGGTCACCACCAGGTACCCGGCCACCCCGGCCGCGGCCAGCAGCACGGCCTTGCCCCATTGCCGGTGGAAGGCCAGCACGATGCCCACGGCGATGAGCGTCACGCCCATGTCCTCGCGCACCAGCAGCAGCACGGCCGACAGGCCCACAACCAGCCAGTAGCGGGAGCGGTCGAACGCGAAGACGATCCACGCCATGAGCGGCACCGCGAAGGCGACCTCGTGGAAGTCCCAGTTCACCATCGCCTGGAACGGCCACCACAGCAGCAGGGCGGCCGCCGTCAGCAACCCGCCGCGGTGGCCCAGGTACCGGCGCGAGAACAGATAGACGGGGATCGCCGTGACGACCAGCAACGCGATCATGCCGAAGTTGAGCATGCGCGGGTCCGGCCAGATCCAGTAGAGCGGGGCGAACAGCGCGATGATCGGGTGGAAGTGGTCCCCGAGCAGGTTGAAGTCCACTCCCTTGACCGGCACGATGGGCGCCTTGAACAGCGCGTACTGGCGCACCGCCTGGTCGAAGATCCCCAGGTCGTAGCCCTTGGCCTCGAAGTTGCGGTAGCGCAGCAGCGAGTGCGCCACGTAGAGCACGGTCGCCGCCGCCATCACGGCGGCCAGCTGCAGCTTGTGGGCGCGGGAGACGGGGGCGGGGGCGTCGGCGGGCGCGTCGGGCATGGCTACGAGTTTAGCGGTGGGGCCGGCAGCCCCGAGTGGGGGCGCCGGCGTCGTCCCGCGGTGGCGGCGCGTCGCGCCTAGCGGAGGGAGGCGATGCCGGTGCGGGCCATCGCGTCGGCGTAGGCGGCCTGCATGGCGTCCAGGTGGCCCTGCTGGCGTTCGGCCGAGCCGGCGAACGCGCGACCGTCGAGGGACTTGACCTTGTAGGTCTTGAAGCCGCGGCGCCACAGCAGCGGGTTCTGCGTCTTGGCCAGCTGGTCGGCCAGCCGGTGGGCCTCGGTGCCGTGGGCGACCAGGACCGAGGCGCGCGGGACGAGCTTGAGCATGCGCAGCAGCGGCTTGAGCCCGGAGGTGATCTGGGCCGGCTCGAAGCGGCCGTTGGCCTCGCCCGGGACGTGCCACGGGGAGACGTTCCACGGCAGCACGTACTCGGGGCGCAGGCCCAGCTGCCACTGCAGCCCGATCATCCGGGTGGCGGCGTCGGCATCGCCCGGGGTGATGAAACCGCTGGGATCGGCCACGCCGATGTTGGAGAACAGGGAGATGATCTTGACCTGGTCGACGTCGTGCTGGGGGTCGACGTAGCTGACCGAGCTGCCGGGGCGGAGCAGGGCGGTCTCGTCGAGCAGCCGGTTCACGGGGGCGATGTGCTCCTCGTAGCGGCGGTTGAACAGCGTGTCGGTCGAACGTTCCGTGGCAGATGCGGTCATGAAGGGGTGCTTCTCCTGGGGTTGCTGCGGGGTGGTGCTGCGTGGTGTTGCTACGCCGTGCGGACCGCTGGTCCGCCGGTGGGCACCGGCACACGGGGGATACGGGACCTGGTGTACCGGGGGTGAACGGGAGGTTCGGCGGACATGGCCACCGTCTGTCCTCCAGTTTACCCCCGGCCCCGTCCGGACACGCCGGGACGGCGCCGACGGGCGGCGGTGATCCTCGGCACGACGGCGGTGCCCCCGGCTGCGCTGGGGGCGCGGTTGGTAAGGTGTGGTGCGGTACACAACGGAACGAGAGGGCAGGCCAACGTGGGAACAGTTTTCGACCGGCTGGACGAACGGCTGAAACCCGAGGTGGAGGCCTCGACCCGCGAATACGAACGGGTCCGTCCCCAGCTGGAGGCCGTGACAGCAGATGTCACAGCGCGGATCCGCGGGATCTTCGCCGACGCCGAGCTGCAGCCGCTGTTCATCACGGGCCGCACCAAGACGGTCGACTCGTTCCGCGACAAGGCCTCGCGCATGCTCGAACCCGACGAACCCGGCGGGCAGCCGTTGCTGGAATTCCCGAACCCGCTGCGGGACCTGCACGACCTGGTCGGCGTGCGCGTCATCGTCGCCCTGCCGCACGAGATCCGCGACGCCGCGGGGCTGGTCAAGCGCCGCCGCAACGAATTCGACGTCCGCTCCGACCGCGAGAAGGACATCGGGTCGGTCGAATCGGGAACCTACGGCTACTCCAGCCGCCACCTGAACCTGCGCACCCGGCAGAACGAGGTGGTGCGCGGCTACCAGGGCGCCCTCGGCGAGAACGTCCGGATCACCGGCAACTACATCTTCGAGACGCAGATCCGCACCATCCTGGCCCACGCCTGGAGCGAGATCGAGCACGACATCCGGTTCAAGAAGGTCGACCCGCGCGCCTGGAGCCCCTACCTGGACCGCCAGTTCACGGCCACCGCCGCGATGCTAGAGGCCGTCGAATCGACCTTCGAGGAACTGCACGACCGCTACCTGGCCGTCACCGGCTACTGGGACACCGAGGGCGAGGGCGCCATCGTCCTCGGTCCGGACCGCATCCGCGAGGTCTGGCAGACCCTGCTGCCCCACGTGGACCGCAAGGCCGACGACGACTGGGGCTGGGCCGCCGAACTACTTGCCGCCCACGAGTTGAGGACGACGACGGAACTCGCCGGCCTGCTCGACGCCGATGCCATCACCCACGTGCGCAAGGCCCTGGACCACCGCTACTCGCCCGGGCCCGACCGGCTGCTGGACGACGTGCTGCTGTGGCGCTTCGGGCGCGCCCACATCGAGCTCACCGCCGGCAAGGACCGCCAGCGCCAGGAATCCCTACGCCGCCGGCTGGCCCAGATGGAGAGCTACCGGGTAGAACGGACCCCCGGACCCGCAGCGCCCTGAGCGCCGGGATCCGGGGGTCGGTTCGGGAACGTGGCGGTGCCGTTTCCGGCGTGCGGTGGCGTCCGACCGCGTGGTCCTACAGCGTGGTGGTCGCGGCCTCGTAGTCCAGGCGCGGCAGGCGCGGGAACCAGGGGTTCTCGCCGGGCTTGCCGATGTTCACGACCATGAAGGTCTTCTGGCTGGTCCCGGCGTGGAAGTCCTCGTCGACGCCGGCGGCGTCGAAGCCGCCCATGGGGCCGGCGTGCAGGCCCACGGCGCGCACGGCCAGGATGAAGTAGCCTGCCTGCAGGTGGGCGTTGTTGTTGCCCACGCTTTCGCGCATCCCTGCCTTCTCCTCGCCGTCGAACATCTCCTTGCGCTCGGCCGCATGCGGGAAGAAGACGGGGAACTGCTCGTGCCAGTCGGCGTCGAAGCTGAGCACGGCGACCAGCGGGGCGGTCAGCGTCTTGGCGCGGTTGCCCTCGGCCATGCGGTTGGCCAGCTTCTCGCGGGCCTCGGCCGAGCGGACCCAGGTGACGCGCATCGGCTGGTTGTTCATCATCGTCGGGCCCATCTTGGCCAGCTCGTAGATGGCACGGGCGGTCTCCTCGGAGACGGGCTCGTCGGAGAACGTGTTCGCGGTGCGGGCCTCGAAGAAGAGGGCATCGGCCGTGGCGGCGTCGATGGCCAGTTCCTGGTCGAGGTCGGGAAGCGTTGCGGTCATGAGGGGGTCCTTCCGAAACGGTGCGCCAGGCGGTGCCGGCGCAAGCGCCGGAAACCACCAGCCGCGGCAGGTGCATGTCGTTGATGGGCAACCGATGGATGCGTCTGCATATTTCCCGGCCCGCTGTGGCCTTGATCACCCCGCGGGCCGGAGCGCCGGCTACACGGCCGGTCCACCTCCGCTCACGCCGACGGCAGGACCACCTGCAACCCGGTCCCGTCGGGGGCTGCCGTCACCCGCGTCCCCGCCAGCGTGGCGACGATCCGCGGGGCAGCCAGCGCCCCGGCATCGTACGTTCCGGTGATCCCCACGGTGCGGGCACCGGCGGCGTTCCCGGCCGCGACCCCGGCGGGCGCATCCTCGAACACGATCGTGCGCGCCGGATCCACGCCCAGCCCGGCCGCTGCTGCCAGGTAGCCCTGGGGGTCGGGCTTGCCGCGGGAGACCGAATCGGCGGTGACCAGGACCGCCGGGGCGGGGATGCCGGTCAGCTGCATGCGCACCGCTGCCAGCTCGGCGGTGCACGAGGTCACGATCGCCCACCGCTCCGGCGGCAGGCTGGCCAGCAGCGCGGCGACGCCGTCCTTGACGACGATCCCCTCGGTCTGGGCGACCTCGAGGCGCTCGATCAGCGCCAGCGCCTCGGCCCGGCGCTCCGGCTCGACCCGGGCGGCGACGACGTCGCGGGCCGGCACGCCATGCGGGTGCTCGCCGTGGTCGCCCAGTCCCAGCTGCCGCGACCACTCCTGCCAGCAGATCTCCGTGGCGCGCGTCGAATCGATCAGCGTGCCGTCCAGGTCGAAGAGCAGGGCGTCGGCGTCCAGGGGGCCGGCCGCGGCGGCACGGGGTGCGGGGGAGGTGCTGGTGTCCATGCACCCACCCTATCGAGGGCCCCGGCGCACGCACGCAAGGGATTCCGGGCATTCCGGGGCAGGATCCGGTCCGGCACGTTAGCATGATGGAATGTCAGCGAACCCAGTTGAAGTTCCCGTCAAGAAGCTCGCCAACGGTGCCGAGATCCCGATGATCGGACTGGGCACCTGGCCCATGGACGATACCGAAGCCGGCGCCGCCGTGCTCCACGCGATCGACGCCGGATACCGCCTGATCGACACCGCGGAGAACTACCGCAACGAGGAGGGCGTCGGCCAGGCCATCGCCCGGTCGCCGCTGGCACGCAGCGAGCTCTTCGTGACCACCAAATTCAACGCCGAATGGCACTCGTACGACGGCGTGCGCACCGCCTGGCGCCACTCCATCGAGCGCCTGGGGCTGGACTACATCGACCTGCTGCTCATCCACTGGCCCAACCCCGCCCAGGGCACCTATGTCGATGCGTACAAGGGCCTGGCCAAACTGCTCTCCAAGGGCAAGGTGCGCGCGATCGGCACCTCGAACTTCACGCAGTCCCAGCTCACCGAGCTGATGGACGCCACCGGGGTGGTCCCTGACGTGAACCAGATCCAGCACTCCCCGTTGTGGATGCGCGCCGAGGACATCGCCTTCCACGAGCAGCACGGCATCTTCACCCAGGCCTGGAGCCCGCTGGGCCGCGGCGCCGTCCTGGACGCCGAACCGGTGACCGCCGCCGCCACCGCGCACGGCGTCACGTCCGCCCAGGTGGTGCTGCGCTGGAACCTGCAGCACGGCGCCTCGCCGATCCCGAAGTCCACCGACCCCGAGCGGCAGGCCGCCAACCTCGACGTCTTCTCCTTCGAACTCGACGCCGTGCAGATGGCCGCGATAGACGCCCTCGACGGCACCGGCCCGGCCCCGGCGGACCCGATGTCCTTCGGCCACTGACCTACCCGTAGCGCATCCCGCACCGCACCCCGAGGAGCCTGCCATGAAGCCACCCTCCGACCAGCCGCCTGGCCAACCCGACGCCCCCGCCGACGTCCAACCCGCAGCCGAGGCGGGAGACCGCGACGAGAACCCACTGGACGTCGTGGTCATCGGCGGCCACGGCAAGGTCGCCCTGCTTTTGGCCCGCGAGCTCACCCGGCGCGGCCACACCGTGACCTCGCTCATCCGCAACCCGGACCACGTCGACGACGTGCAGGACGCCGGCGCGACGCCGCTGGTGCTTGACATCGAGCAGGCGCACGGTCCCGAGCTCGAGCCGGCACTCTCCGGCTTCGACGCCGTCGTCTTCAGCGCCGGCGCCGGTGGCGGGGACGCCGACCGGACCTACGCGGTCGACCGGGATGCCGCCATCCGGATCATGAATGCAGCCTCCGCCGCCGGCGTGCGCCGGTTCATCATGGTGTCCTTCGCGACGGCGGACATGCGCTACCTCAAAGGTCTGGATGATCCGTTCTACCCCTACCAATCCGCCAAGATCGCCGCCGACGAGCACCTGCGGAAATCGGATCTCGAGTGGACGATCCTCGGTCCCGGCACGTTGACCCTGGAACCGGCCACCGGCAGGATCGCCCCGCTGGCCCATCCGGTCACCGGGGACACGCAGACTTCCCGCGGCAATGTCGCGCTGGCCATCGTCGAGGCGTTGGGGCAACCGGCGACCATCGGCAAGACGCTGGCCTTCCGCGACGGGGACGTCCCGATCACCGAATGGTTCGCTACCGGCGGCCTCTGAGCGCCCTGGTGACCGCGGGTGTTACCGCGCGCTGCGGGATGCGCCGCGCATGGCCCGGGGAACCACCAGCAGGGAGACCAGCAGCATCCCCGCGACCACGTAGAACGCGTCTAGGATGCCCAGGTGCTCGCTGATGAACCCGAGGATCGGCGGCCCGACGAGGAACGCTGTATAACCGAAGATCGAGAGGATGCTGACCCGTCGGGCGGCATCGGTGGGGTGGTCGGCCGCCGCCGAGATCCCCACCGGGAAGCCCAGCGAGCCGCCCAGGCCCCACAGGGCAGCGGCGCAGAAGGCCGTCCAGTGCTGGTCGGTGAGGATGAAAACCAAAATCCCGACGAATCCCAGGGTGCCCGTGAGCAGCAGCGTGCGCCGCCGACCGATCGCATCGATTAACGGACCGCCGGCGGCCCGGCCCACGGTCATCGCCGCGACGAACGCCCCGTAAACCAGGGCGCCGCCGGCATTGTCGAAGGCGTGGCCGTCCACTGCCGCCAGGGGCAGCCAGTCATTGGCGGAGCCCTCGACGAAGGCCATCCCCACCACCAGCAACCCGAGGAACAGCAGCTGGGGTTCGGCGGCCAGCAGCAGGGTGGCCCGCAGTCGGTCGCGGATGCGGTCGTGTCCCCTGACGGTCCCTGCCAGCGTCCCGGCTGCTGGTCCGGGCTCCGAGTCGCCGGCAGCGGGGAGGGGGATGTAGCGCACGGTCCAGGTGCCCGCGGCGGCAATCGCCACCCCCGCGGCACCGAAATGCAGGGCGACCGGCACGGTGTGCAAGGCCGCGGCCGCGCCGAGGACGGCGCCCAGGATGGTGCCCAGGCTGAAGAACGCGTGCATCAGGGGCAGCAGCGTCCGTCCCGTGGCCCGCTCGACTTCCGCGCCTTCGACGTTCATCACGACGTCCGTGATGCTGTAGGAAAAGCCGAAGATGAACAACGCGGCTGCCGAGAGGGCGAAGGATCCGACAGCCCCCGTGGCCAACCCCAGGAGGACCGTGGCAGTGGCCATGGCAAGCAGCGAGTACAACAGCCCGGTGCGGGTCCCGAAGCGGGTGAGGTAGTTCGGCGCCGTCGCCAGGCCGGCGATTGACCCGATGGCCAGCCCGAAGAGCAGCAGTCCCACCGTTTCGGTGCCCAGGTGCATCCCGTCCCGGACCGCGGGGATCCGCGAAACCCAGGAGGCAAAGCCCAGCCCGGACAGGCTGAAGAAGACGAAGACGGCATTGCGCCATGCGGACAGACTGCCCCGCGCCACGGCCGGCTGCGTGATGGACACCTGGTTGCTGCTCCTGAGGGGTGGGGGATGGTGCGAGTCGGCGGCGTCAGGACAGGCCGGCCAGGATCCCCCTCCACACGCCGCGCCAGTGCCCGATGGACTCCGCTGAGTCCAGTCTAGTGTGGTTTATGCCGATGGTGGACTTTCCGTCTGCCTTCCATCCGATGTCGACGCTGACCCGCGATCCGTCGGCCAGATCGATGCGCCAATACCGCCATTTCTCCGTGCTGCTGATGCGCGGTTCGCCTTCCACCGGGACGCCGCCGAAGGAGCCGCGGTCCCCGACCAAGCCGCGCCAGGCCTCCAAGGCGGCGTCGAGGTCACCGGCGTAGGTCTTGCTGGCACCGACGTGGAAGTCACCCGTGCTGCTTTGACCGGGGATCCGCCGACCGATCTGTTGTTCGTAGGCGACGGCCACGGATTGGCCCCACCATTCGGGGTTGGTGGCCGCGGGGGTCCCAACGCCGTGGGCGAGGATGTGGTTGCAGGCCAGGGCGGCAATCCGGTCATGTGCCAGCGAGGGACCATCTTCGCCGTCCAGCAAAGCACACCAGTTCGTCCAGGGAATGCCCGTGGCGGCGGCGATGGCTTCGGCTTTCGGAGGCTGCGTCATGGGTTCGAGCCTAGCGGGTGGACCAACGGCACCGGAGGGTGTTGGGCCGCGCATTGGGCTCCGGCGACGACAAGCAGACTTCTTGCTCGCCCCCGGCGACGGGGAATCCCGGCCCCACCATGCCCCGGTGCAGGTAGACCCAGCATTCACAGGTAGACCCAGCATTCAGGGACGTGTTCGCGTGCCTGCTCGGCCTTCCGCTTCGTTGCATGGGCGCCCGCTTAACCCGAGACGTCGCCGAGTTAACCCGAGACGTCGCCGAGGTGGCGGACGAAGAAGCGCAGGGCATCTTCACCGGCGAACTGCGGAACCCCGGTATGGCCGCCCATGTTGGCATAGAGCGTCTTCTCGGACGATCCGAAAGCATCGAAGAGATCGAGGGCCATTCCCCGGTCATTCCCCTTGTCATCCCATTGGAGGAGAACGTGCAGCGGGATCGTGACCTGGCGCGCCTCTTCCATCATCACGCGGGGCACGTAGCTGCCAGCGAAGAGCCCGGCTGCCGCGATACGTGGGTCGATGGCGGCCAGGCGTGTGCCGATCGCGATGACTCCGCCGGAGAAACCGATTTGTGCGCCGATCTCGGGACGATCGAGGTTCTCGTCGAGAATGGTTTGCCACTCTGGCACCGCCTGATCGACGAGCGGAAGGATCAGCCGGTCGATGACATCCTCGCTCGGCCGCTCACCGCCGGAGATGGCACGGCGCAGGTCTGCTCTCGCCTCCTCAGCACCTGGCACCGGGGCCCGGTCACCTGTCCCGGGCAACTCGATGGTGACCGCCGCGAAACCATGCGCAGCGACGGCGCGTGCCCGCGCGGCCAAACGGGGATACATCCGTCGCATCCCGATCCCGCCGGGCTGCCCCATCAGGATGAGTGGAACCGGCGTGGACGAGGACGCGGCTTCAGGTGTCCACAAGATGCCGGAGATGTCACCGAGCACGAACCCACGCTCGGTGAGGCCCTCGTCGAAAACCTGCTTGGAAATGAAATGCATGGTCGAACCTTTCAGGAGTGCTGCACATGGGCGGCGCTCCCGGACGACCTATCGCCCGACCGTGGCTGCGTAGAGGAGCACCAGCGTCAATTCGCTCACGGGTACCACCTCCTCAATTCCTGCACGGACCTGCCACCATCCTAATGTCCAGTCGCGGTACGCCGGATCCCAACGGCGAGTAGGTCACCAGGGGGCATCGTGCAGCAGGATCGGGCGGCGGCCGCTGCGCGGGCCGGCATGCGGTTGTCCCTGCTCGACCTGCCTGTTGGGTCGCGGGCCCGGCCGGATGCCCGCCGATTGCGCGGCCGACGCTGTGCTCGACCCGGCCGGGGAAGGCGGGCGACAAGGGGCGGCACCCTGGTTCAACAGGTGAACGTAGGCGCAGTGTGCGGTGGGTGCCCCCGGCGCGATTCGAACGCGCGACCGACAGATTAGAAGGCTGTTGCTCTATCCAGCTGAGCTACGGGGGCTGGTGCCCCGGTGGGGCAACACGAATCATTCTAGCGATGCGCGGCGCGAGGTCCACATCGGCTGCTCGTGCCCCTCACAGGTGGTCGTTCCGGCCGCGCAGGCTGGTCCTGTCCACAGTGGGGACGGGCGATGGCCGCCTCCGGATGCGCTGCCGGGACGCTGGTGGTGCGGAACGACGATGCTCCGCGAGGGACCCAGCCATGGAGGACAGCATGAGAGACGCCAACAACTTCATCACCATCGTCGGCAACGTCGGGACCGATCCGCTGACCCGGACGCACGCGAACAACTTCCAGGTCACCCAGTTCCGGCTGGGAACGGACAACCGGGGCAAGAACGCCGAGACGGGGGAGTGGGAGAACAAGAGCACGAACTGGTACACGATCAAGGTCTTCAACCAGTTCGGCCTGAACGTCGCCGCGTCCATCCGCAAGGGACAACGTGTCTTCGTCGGCGGGTACGCCAAGATCGACCAGTTCACGCGCGAGGACGGCAGCACGGGGATGGGCATCGAGATCGAAGCGCAGTTCGTCGGCCACGACCTGAAGTTCGGGACCGCGCAATTCCGCCGTCTTCCCCATCTGGTCACGCGTGCCGAAGCCGGGGCACCGGCCGGCGCGTACCCGGTCGAGGGCGAGGAATTCGAGGGCGGCGACGAGGCCGAGCAGGAACCCGGAGGAACCGGTGCGTCCCGCCCAGTCGGCAATCAGGGTCCCGGCAGCGAGTATCTGGCCGGGTGAGTGGGAGGCGTGACGACCGGATTCCAAATAGGGATTTGGCCGCCGGAACGACTAGCCTAGTGGGCATGGCGGAATTCATTTACACCATGACCAAGGCCCGCAAGGCCGTTGGCGACAAGGTGATCCTCGACGATGTCAGCATGTCGTTCTACCCCGGCGCGAAGATCGGTGTTGTCGGTCCCAACGGTGCCGGCAAGTCGACGATCCTCAAGATCATGGCCGGTCTCGACACCCCCTCCAATGGCGAGGCGCGGCTCAGCCCCGGCTACTCGGTGGGGATCCTGCTGCAGGAGCCGCCGCTGAACGAGGACAAGACCGTCCTGGGCAACGTCCAGGAAGGCGTGGGCGAGATCTACGAGAAGATCACCCGCTTCAATCAGATCTCCGACGAGATGGCCCAGCCCGATGCGGATTTCGGCGCCCTGCTCGAGGAAATGGGCAAGCTGCAGGAGGCCATCGACGCCGCCGACGCGTGGGACATCGACTCCCAGCTCGAGCAGGCCATGGACGCCCTGCGCTGCCCTCCGGGCGATGCCGACGTCTCGGTGCTGTCCGGCGGTGAGCGCCGCCGCGTGGCACTGTGCAAGCTGCTCCTGCAGAAGCCCGACCTCCTGCTCCTCGACGAGCCCACCAACCACCTCGACGCCGAATCGGTCCTCTGGCTTGAGCAGCACCTGCAGGCCTACCCGGGTGCCGTCCTGGCCGTCACGCACGATAGGTACTTCCTGGACCACGTGGCCCAGTGGATCGCCGAGGTCGACCGCGGCCAGCTGCACCCCTACGAGGGCAACTACTCCACCTACCTGGAGAAGAAGCGTGCCCGCCTGGAGGTCCAGGGCAAGAAGGACCAGAAGCTGTCCAAGCGCCTGAGCGAGGAACTCGAATGGGTCCGCTCCAACGCCAAGGGCCGCCAGACGAAGTCGAAGGCCCGTCTGGCCCGCTACGAGGAGATGGCCGCGGAGGCCGAGCGCACCCGCAAGCTGGACTTCGAGGAAATCCAGATCCCGCCGGGCCCGCGCCTGGGTTCGCTGGTCATCGAGGCCGAGAAGATCAAGAAGGGCTTCGGGGACCGCGTGCTCATCGAGGACCTGTCCTTCACGCTGCCGCGCAACGGCATCGTCGGCGTGATCGGCCCCAACGGCGTCGGCAAGTCGACCCTGTTCAAGACGATCGTGGGCATGGAGGAGCTCGACGGCGGACAGCTGAAGATCGGCGACTCCGTGAAGATCTCCTACGTCGACCAGAACCGTGGCGGCATCGACCCGGAGAAGAATCTCTGGGAGGTCGTTTCCGACGGCAACGACTACATCCAGGTCGGCAACGTCGAGATGCCCTCGCGTGCCTACGTGTCGGCGTTCGGTTTCAAGGGGCCGGACCAGCAGAAGAAGGCCGGTGTGCTCTCCGGTGGCGAGCGCAACCGCCTGAATCTGGCCCTGACCCTGAAACAGGGCGGCAACCTGCTGCTGCTCGATGAGCCGACCAACGACCTCGATGTCGAGACCCTGTCCAGCCTGGAGAACGCGCTGCTCGAATTCCCCGGTTGCGCCGTCGTGGTCTCCCACGACCGGTGGTTCCTGGACCGCGTGGCCACCCACATCCTCTCCTACGAGGGCACCGAAGAGGACCCGGCGAACTGGTACTGGTTCGAGGGCAACTTCGAGGCGTACGAGCAGAACAAGATCGAGCGCCTGGGTCCGGATGCGGCCAAGCCGCACCGCGTCACCCACCGCCGCCTGACCCGCGGCTAAGCCTACCGGCCACCATCCACCAGCGCCCCCTGCGGACCACGAGGTCCCCAGGGGGCGCTGCCGTGTCTACAGAGGCCGCTCGTCTACCTCATCTGCCGGGCAGGCGGGCCCGCGACGGCGGCCCCGTGTGGGCACCGGGAGGCGGGCACCGGACGGAGGGCGGGGCACCGCCGTCGTCATCGGGTCAGCGGTGTTGGTCGCGCTTGATGGCTGCGCGCATGATCCGCGACTGGACCCCACCGACGAACCTGGACTTGCGGTCGGAGGGCACGCGGACCATGCCCTCCTGCGCGACCGTGGCGACCAGTTGGCCGTCGCGGGTGAAGAACCGTCCCTGGCCCAAGCCGCGGGCCCCGGAGGCGCTCGGGCTCTCCTGGACGTAGAGCAGCCAGTCGTCGACCTTGACGTCGCGGTGCCACCACATGGCGTGGTCGAGGCTGGCCACGCTCATGCCCGGGGTCGTCCACGGCAATCCGTGGCGTCGCAGCACCGATTCGAGCAGCGTGTAGTCGCTGCCGTACGCCAGGGCGGCGCGGTGCAGTGCCGGGTTGTCGGGGAGCTGCTCGTGGGTCTTCATCCAGATGGCGTTTGTCGCCGTACGCTCCGTGCCGCTCGGCGGTTCGAAGTAGATCGGCTTGGCGATGTAGCGGATGTCGAAGGGCCGCTGGTAGGCCCACTCGCGGGCGATGGGGTGGTTGATCTTGCCGATGACGTCCGCGGTGGTCGGCAGCGATTCGGGCTCCGGGATGCCGGCCGGCATCTCCACCTGGTGCTCCAGCCCCTCGGCCGGCTCCTGGAACGAAGCGATCATCGAGAGGATCGGCTGGCCCTTTTGGTAGGCGTGGACCCGGCGCGCCGAGAACGAGCGGCCATCGCGCAGCCTCTCGACGCCGAAGGTGATCGGCAGCTTGACGTCCCCGGGACGCAGGAAGTAGCCGTGCATGGAGTGGATGGGGCGGTCCCCGTCCACGGTGCGCACCGCGGCGATGACCGATTGGCCCAGGACCTGCCCGCCGAACACGCGGTCGCGGCTTTGTGGAGGGGTGTGGCCCACGAAGATGTCCTCGTCCGTGCGGGTCAGGCCGTCCCCCTCGAGGTCGAGCA
>Ga0134125_10003825_pt1 | contig 17304 bp, 16 predicted proteins | sample KB31751_FD_96464 | JGI IMG/M metagenome (GOLD analysis project Ga0134125, IMG submission 96464) | Terrestrial soil microbial communities with excess Nitrogen fertilizer from Kellogg Biological Station, Michigan, USA - KB3-175-1 | ecosystem: Environmental > Terrestrial > Soil > Unclassified ...
CCACGAAGCGCATCTCGCGGACGCTGGCCCCCTCGCCGGGGAGGATGGTTGTCGGCAGGATCCATCGAGTCTGCTGGCCGATATGCAGCGGGAACACCCAATGCTGGTCCACGCCATCCGGATCAAGCACCTGATGAACCGTCAACCAATCACCTGTTTCGATCGACCTGGCGTGCTGAAACCCCCAGACCTGCTCATAGAACTTCGCGAACTCAGCCTTTCGCTTTCGCTGAATGACGTGCGTTTGCTCGTGGATGAGCATCTCGCCGAAGTTGGCCAGGGCGAGCCATTCCGGATCTCTGGTCGCCGTCGGTCGCACGAGCTGCGCGACGAGCGTTTCGGGGAGAATGATGTGTTGACCACGCGTGTGCGGCAGCCCGCCTTCAATCGTCCCAGACACCTTGATGAAGCTCCACGGCGTGCGCGCCAGCCGCGGAAAATCCTTCGCCGCCTCCGGCACGATCCGGTCGAGATACCACCGGATGCCGTCCTTCTCCTCCTCGGTGAATTCCCGCACCGCGTCGGCGTACCGGCCGCGGCATTCGTCCCGTTGCTGCTCGATCGTGCTGCCGACAATCGGCCGCCCGGTCTTGGCCGTCATCTCCATCGGTTGAAGAAGAATGAAGTAGGGCTCGACCGACTCGTCGACAATCGCCTTGCGGGCCGCGTCACCGCCGAGGAACTCGGCGGAGATTTCAATTGGCCGGGTGGTCGGCTGCGCCGCGAGCGACCGTGATCCCAGAAGCGCGAGGACGCCAACAATCAAAAACATTCCAATTCGCTGGGCGGGCATTTCGGCCAATATAACCGCCCGCCTGGAAGTCGCGAGTCGGAGTGCAGATGGTCTCTGTGCCCTCCGTCAGGGCAATCGCACGTAGGCTGAAGCGGGAGGGCGGGGCTCCCGCCGAGCCGCGTTTTTCGAGCGAGCTCCGGCTCGGCAGGAGCCTCGCCCTCCCCGGATTGCGTCACATACGATTGCCCTGGTGCCCTCCGTGCCTTCAGTGGTTATTTCTTCGTCTCAAACACGAGCAGATACGGCACTGCTTTGAGACCGTGGGCATCGCGGAAATTGCCGAAGTTTTCGCTGTTGAGCCACACGGCATACATGTGGCCCGGTTCCAGCTTGACTGGCAGCACGCATGTGCGGTGGTCGCCCTCATAATGGGGCTTTCCGGAGGTCTGCGGGAACAAGTTCCGGTACCAGGTGGACCAGGACCAGCTTCCATCCTGCATGGGCTTGCTGAAGGTAACTCGAATCTCTGAGGTCGATGCGTCGATTTGGTCCGATCCCGCCTCGGGAACCGTCTTGACGACGACAGGGGGCGCGCTGTCGAGACTGATTTGGTCGTTTTTGTTTGTCTCGGCGGCCAGCGGCGTTGCTGCCCCGGCCGCGGGCTTGGGCGCCGCGGCTGCCCGGTTCATCGCCACGATTCCGCCCGCGCCGCCGATCACGACCACGGCCGCGATCGAGGCCACCAGTTTCGTTTTCGTCCACGCCATCATGGTCATCGCTCCTTTCGCGATAAGAACTCCGCCGGCCGATGCTGTGGCGCCGGTGGCGGCCGCCAGGGCGGCGGTGCCGAGTCCCGCCGGCGCCGCCCGCACCGCGTGCGACGCCAGCAACCCGGCCAGCACCGCGGCGTCCACCTGCGACATCATCGCCCCGTTGTGCCGCGACAACCGCTGTCGCAGCTTGTTCAGCGCCCGGCTCAGCCGTTGCCGGGCCGCGCCTTCGCTCACGTTTAAGGTCCGGGCAATCTGTTCGGTCGAGAATCCCTCGAAGTACCGCAGCAGCACCGCCTGCCTGTCCAGCGACGGCAGCTTCAGTACCGCGTCATCGAGCTGCCCGGCGATCTCGTGCCAGATCAACACGTCGGTCGGGTTTGACGAACAGGCGCCGCTCCCGCCCGAAGCGGCGCCCGCGCCTCGGGCCGTCTCCTCGTGTTTTTGCCGTCGGGTTTCCATCCTGAGGGCGTTGACGGACGCGTATTGCACGCACTTGAGGAGCCACGCACTCATCGGCCCCTGCCGGTCGCCCAGGTGCGACGCCTTTCTGGCCAGAACGACAAAAACGGCTTGAGTCACGTCCTCGGCCAGGTGGCGGTCGCGGGTGCGGCGGAGGGCCGCGGAAAAGACCAGGTCCACGTGCCGCCGCACGAGCTGCGCGAACGCCGTTTCGTCCCGCTGCCCGGCGTACCGCCGCAGCAACTCAAAATCGCCGGCAGGTGGCTCCATCGAATGAGAAATGTACGGCCGGGGAGGGTTGTCACAAAGAATTTGAGGGCGATTGGTCGTCCAGCGATAACTCTTCGCGCCGCTCGCTCCCGTGTGGTATCATCTTCGATGGAGACGAACAGATGGTTGTTTCACTCAGTCCGGACACGCAGAAGCTCATCGAGGAGCGGATGAAGAAGAAGGACTTTCAGTCCGCTGACGAACTCGTGCGGGCCGCACTCGGGTTGCTCGACATGCAGGATCGGCTTGGCAATATCGGGGATGACGAACTTGAGGCCATTTACCCCGGCTTCCGCGAGAAGATCGCCCAGGGACTGGCCGAGGCGGATGCCGGTAAGGTGACGGACGGCGAAGCGTTCTTTGCCGAGCTCGAGCGCGAGGAGCAGGAGTTCGAGAAACAACAGAGCCGCAAGACCGCGTGACCAGATGGGGCGGGCCAAATACGTCATCACCGACTCGGCAAAGGCCGACATCCGTGCCATCATCGGGTATGTCAGGGAGCGAAGCCCGCTGGCTTCGAAGCGCGTTCGATCGAGACTTTATTCAGACATTCGCCGGTTGGCCGAGTTTCCCCACATTGGCCACGTCCGCGAAGATGTGACACTTCAGTCGCTCCGCTTCTGGTGCGTCTATTCCTACCTCATTGTGTACCGGCCCGAGCGCAAGCCCATTGAGATTGTGCGGGTCCTCCATGGCGCCCGAGACCTGCCGGGCTTCTTTAAGTGAGCGCGGCTTGTGCGCAAGGGGAGCGGAAAATCATCTGAGGCGGCGGATTCAGTATTCGGGTCCGTCGAATACAATTACAGCAATGACCCTGGCCGCCAGCCAACCTGCAACCCGCAAGGCCGCCCCGGCGGAAATCACCACCTTTTCGGGCGAGGTGGTTTACCTGTACGCGTTCGACGTCGCGTACGAGATGCTCCGCCGGCCGGTACCGCAGCTTTTGGGTCAACCCGTGGCGCAGTTCGTGGTGGATGCGAGCAAGCGGAGCCCGCGGCAGTTGCTGTTTTACCGCCCGCAGATGGTGCGGCTGCCGCCGCTGGAGCGATTGGGGCCGCAGGGGCCGGTGCGGGTTGAACGCATCATCAAGCTGCTGCCGATCGGGGCGATCAGCATCATGGTGCGCGTGCCGTTTTCGGCCAAGAGCCTGGAGGAGCTCGTCGCATTCCACGACCTTCAGTTCTCGAACAACACGTGGCTGTATGATGAGGTACGGGCGCTGGCGCAGGACGTTCAGCGCGAGCTCAAGCCGTACCTGGTCCGGCCGGTTGAAAGCCTGAGCGACGAAGAGGCGTACACGGTCTTCTGCATTCGCGGCCCGCTCAAGGCGGCCGACGGCGCGGGCTGCGCCGCCGAGGACTGGCTGCTGCAAAACCGCCGGCGGGTCGCGGCGTTGCTCACCGAGGAGCGCGACGCGACGCGGCTCAGCGAACAGGAAGCCGAGGAATCGACCGGCCGATATCTGAGCTATTACGACCGAGACCTGGTCGTGGTGGACTGGGACGCGGCCCTGGTGATCGACGAGCCGCGGTTTTTCGACGAGACGCTGTATTTGATGGAGCTGGCCAACGTGCAGCTCGCCGAGTTGGAGGCGTACGACCGGATGCTCGACGACGCCATCGAGCGGGCGTATCGCGACATCTCCCGCCGCCGGTTCCGCGACCGCAATCGCATTCAAAACGAGCTCCGCGAGATCCGCATTGACCTGGCCCGCCTGAGCGAGGAGCTTTCCAACATCACCAAGTTTTTCGGCGACTGGCACTCCGCTCGCATCTATCAATCCCTTTCGGCCCGATTCCATCTCTCCGACTGGCACCACGCGATTGATGAGAAGCTCAAGACGCTCGACGATCTGTACCAGCTTCTCGGCTCCGAGCGGAACAACCGATGGATGCTGATCCTGGAAGTGACGATCGTGCTGTTGTTTGTGCTGGATTTGATTGTGTTGATCTTTGGCAGACGTTGAGTGTCAGGCGGTGGGACAGGCATTCCTGCCTGTCTCGGCATTCGGTAGGACACGCATTCCTGCCTGTCTCGAATCGGCGGTAGGGCAGACATTCCTGTCTGCCGGCATTCTGGTCCCCCGAACCGATTCGAAATGGACGCTCCTTGTTCGAGTCCACTCGGCGGAATGAGTCCATCTCGCGGACTCGACGCAGACAGGAATGTCCGCGCCACAAAAAAGAGGCAGGCAGGAATGCCTGCCCTACCGGGGCGCAGAACGCAACGCGCCCATTTGGCTCAGGTAATGCTAATGCCCATGAAATACACCTGCTGTTTCCTGCTCGCGGCGATGCTCGCCTTCGGCACCGCCTTGGGATCCGACACCTGGCCCCAATTCCGCGGGCCGACGTTCAATGGGATTTCGGACGCGAAAAACCTGCCGCTGACCTGGGATGAGACGCACAACGTGAAATGGAAGACCGAGATTCACGGCAAGGGATGGTCATCGCCCGTGGTGTGGGGGAACCAGGTGTGGATGACAACGGCGACGCCGGACGGGCATGAGCTGTACGCCGTTTGCGTGGACAAGGACTCGGGAAGAATCGTTTACGATCTGAAGCTCTTTGACATTGCGCATCCGCAGTATTGCATTCCGTTCAACAGTTATGCGTCGCCGACGCCGTGCATTGAAGAGGGGAGGGTATACGTGACGTTCGGCTCGCCGGGGACGGCCTGCCTGGACACGCACACCGGCAAGGTGCTCTGGACGCGGACGGATTTCGTGTGCAACCACTACCGCGGGGCGGGGTCGTCGCCGCTGCTGTACAAAAACATGTTGATCATGAACTTCGACGGCAGCGACCACCAGTTCGTTGTCGCGCTCGACAAGCAGACGGGAAAGACGCTCTGGCGGACGGAGCGCGACGTCGATTACGCGGACCTGAAACCCGATGGCACGCCGATCGGCGACGGGGATTTCCGCAAGGCGTTCTCGACGCCGCGGATCTGCAACGTGGAAGGGCAGGACCGGCTGATCAGCCTCGGGTCCAAGGCGATTTACGCGTATGACCCGTTCACCGGGCGCGAGCTGGGGCGCCTCGAGATCAAGACGAGCTTTTCCGGCAGCGACACGCCCGTGTGTGCCGATCACATGATCTTCTACGGCACCGGACATGGCGGGACGGAGTTGGTCGCCGTGCGTCCTGAGGAGCCGGACGTCCTTCGTCCGAGCTACATCATCTGGCGAAGCCACAAGCACGTGCCGACGCGCAGCTCCGTGCTCGTCGTGGCCGGGCTTTTGTATATGACGACAGATGCGGGGATTGCAACCTGCGTCGACACAAAGACGGGCAAAGAGGTCTGGCACGGCCGAATCGATGGCGACTACTCCGCCTCACCCATCTACGCCGATGGTCGGGTCTATTTCTTCAGCGAGCAGGGGGTCACGACGGTTCTGAAACCCGGTCGAGAGTTCAAGATTCTCGCGCAAAACCCGCTGCCCGACGGCTTCATGGCCACGCCCGCGGTCGTCGGGGATGCGATGTTCCTCCGCACGCGCACCCATCTCTATCGTGTGGGAAACTAATCCGCCCCGTTCGGCCGGCAGGCCAGAAAGTAATTTGTTTGACACTCCGATGTGATAGTTCGCGCGCGCGGTGCCGATAGCTACGATCCTGCGCGGACGGACAATGGCCAAAACGCGAATCACATACCTGGCGATGCTGCTGATCTTCGCCGCGGGATTGTGGGGGATCTTGCGGATCGGCTCGCACCTGCACGGCCCGCCGGATGTGGCGGGGGAGTGGCAGATCAGATGGACGTCTCCGCCGGCCGGCGCAGACATGCCCGATCGCCTGAGCATTTCCCAGTCCGGCCAGTTCCTTTCCGTGACGCTCGACACCCGCGCTCGCAAGCAACCCGCAGTGCAGTTACAGGGGACACTGACGACGAAAAGCGACCGCGCCCCTCAAATCGCTCTGGGCAATTCGCCCCAGCAGTGGTCCATGAGCGGCGAGTTGGACGCCGTGCGCCAGACCTTCAGCGGCCATCTGGATAGCCCCATTCGTTGCGACTGGCAGGCCCGCAAAACGCCTCCCGCCCGATAGCGAGGACCCCCTCATGAACGAGCATCTGCTTCTCCTGCTCTTCGTGCAAATCTGCGTCATCGTGTCGCTGAGCCGCGTGGTCGGCTGGCTGTTTTTAAAAGTCGGCCAGCCGCAAGTGGTGGGGGAGATGGTGGCCGGCATTGTGCTCGGACCCAGCGTGCTGGGGTGGCTCGCGCCCGGCGTCTTTGCCAGCTTGTTCCCGGCCAACAGCCTTGGCTATCTCAATTTCCTGAGCCAGCTCGGCGTCGTCTGCTTTCTGTTCCTGGTCGGGCTGGAGCTGAACCCCAAGCTGCTGCGCGACCGGGGCCATGCCGCGGTGATGATCAGCCACATGAGCATCGTCGCGCCGTTCCTGCTTGGTGCGGCGCTGACGCTGTATCTCTATCCGCGCCTCTTCCAGGACACGCCGTCGATGTCGTTTCGCTCGGTCGCGCTGTTCATGGGGGCGGCGATGAGCATCACCGCATTTCCGGTGCTGGCACGGATTCTCACCGAGCGGAACCTGCACAAGACCAACATCGGCGCGGTGGCGATCACCTGCGCCGCTGTCGATGACGTCACCGCCTGGTGCATGCTCGCCTTCGTCGTCGCCTTTGCACAGTTCAGAGGAATTCACCAGGCGCTGCTGACTGCGATTTTGTCCGTGGTGTATGTCGCGGCGATGTTTCTGGTGGTGCGGCCGCTGGCGCGCAAGCTCGAATCCGCCTACGACCGCCAGGGCCGGCTCAGCCAAGGCGTGGTCGCCATTATCCTGCTGCTGGCTCTGGCCTCCGCGTGCGTCACCCAGGCGATCGGAATTCACGCGCTATTCGGAGCGTTCCTGATGGGCGTGATGATGCCCAAGGGCGCGCGGTTCGTTCGCGAGGTCAGCGAGAAGGTCGAGGATTACACGGTCATTCTGCTGCTTCCGATCTTCTTCGCCTACAGCGGGCTTCGCACGGAAATTGGCCTGCTGAATTCGTCGTCCCTCTGGCTCGATACCGCACTGATCATCCTGGTCGCATGCCTTGGAAAATTCGGCGGCTCCTCAATCGCCGCCCGGGTCACGGGTATGCCCTGGCGCGAGGCATCCGCCATCGGCATCCTGATGAACACCCGCGGGCTGATGGAACTGGTCATCCTGAACATCGGCCGCGACCTCGGCGTCATCAGCGAGGCGGTCTTCGCCATGATGATCCTCATGGCCCTGACCACGACGGCCCTCACGCAGCCCATCCTGAACCTGATCTATCCGACGCTGATTCCGGCGCGACTTGGTCGCAAGCGTGGCCCATTTTCAGTGCTCATCCCCGTCGCCAAGCCCAACAGCGGGGCGGCCTTGGTGCGCATCGCCGGCGCGCTGCTCGGCAAAGGCGCCGATCGCGGCCGGGTGTGGGCGTTGCACCTTCAGCGACCCGTCGAGCACGAGGCGTTTCAGATCGCGGCGGGACAAACTGTGTCCCACGACTCCGAATCGCTGGCCCCGCTGCGAATCCAGGCCGAGGCGCAGAACATCCCAGTCGAGACGCTGGCGTTTCCCAGTCGCTACGTTGCCGAAGATATCGCCGCCACCGCGGCGCAGAAGAACGCCGACCTGGTGCTGATCGGCTATCACAAGCCGGTTTGGGGCCGGGCGCTGCTGGGCGGAACGGTTCACAACGTCATGAGCCAGTGCCCGTGCGACGTCGGCGTGTTTATCAATCGCGGCTTCCAATCCCCGTCTCGCGTGCTCGTGCCCTACGGTGGCGGACAGCACGACCGGCTCGCCCTCGAACTGGCCGCCCGCATCGCGCGGACTCGCGATGCTTCAGTCAGCGTGCTGTTCGTCTCCCCGCCGGGCGGCGCCATGGCGGCGCGATTGCAATCCGCGCGCGATACGGTCAAGAGCGTGTTCGGCGACATCGCGGTTGATTTCCGCCACGTCCAGGACACCTCGCCCGTCGCGGTCGTTCTGCGCGAGTCGGCCCGGTTCGACCTGGTGATCGTCGGCGTCTCCGAAGAATGGGGCCTCGAATCCCGCCTGTTCGGCTGGCGGCCCGAACGCATCGCCCGCGACGCCGCCACCTCGCTGTTGATTGTCCGCAAGACCGAGACAGTGACTGTCCCAGCGGAAGTCGGGGCCGAGTTGGAGCCCGATACGGATATGACGCCGCTGGCTACGTCATGACTGGCTCTGCAACGAGGCGAGACGTCGAAGGGCGTCGGTCTTTTCCGAGTTGCCGATGCGCGACTTGCGAACGGCGTCCGTCAAGACGTGGATGCTCTGATCGTAGGTGATCTGGTCAACCGGGAAGGGATGTCCGTCCTTGCCCCCATGAGCGTAGGAGTAATCTGCCCATTTGCGATTGCTTGCGGGGACCGCGGTATGACATCCCGCGGCTTGGGCAGGGTGTTCGTGCGAGGCGGGGGCGTTGTAGATCAACTCCGCGAGCAATGAGAGACTGCGGACGGTTGCCGGGCCCACTCCTTGCGTCCCGAGCAGCGTCGCAAAGTCGGCGGGCTGCCGCTCGTGCGCGTGGCGGACGATCTTTTCCAGTCGGTCGAGGTTCACATCGGACGGCAGCACACGATGGTGCTCGGGCGCGAAGAGTGTTGGGCCTCCGGTCAGGCGTCGAAGCTCGAACAGCAGCTTGTCGGGATTCCAGCCGACCAGCTCCGTGCTGGCCTGCCGGTTGGCTTCTGATTCATGGGCGACCATGTTCAAGAGCAACGGCCCGTCGGCTGTCGTCCGACGCTTCGAACCGCCCAGATCCTGAATCGCGGTGTGCGGCTCGCAGACAAAATCATCGACCGACTCGCCGAGCCAATGGTACCGCCGTGCGTACCGCGACCGCTCGTTCATCCCCTGCTGCACCACGCACCACTGGCCGTCGGGCGTGAACAAAAAACAGTGGTGGTACAGATCGAACCCGTCCTGCAAAGCCGCCGAATCGACCTTCGCACTCAACTTCGACGCCCTGACGAGCTTCTCTCCGCCGCTGATCGCGAGTCTGTCTGCCGCATCAACGATCTCCGCCGGCGTCCGCCGGCTGGTCATCCCCTTGCCCCCGGCAACCAGAATCCCCAGGTCATTTCCGAAGTGCTTGAATGCTTCCTTGAGCGCGCCGCAGGTGACGGTGGTGACGCCGGACGAATGCCAGTCGAACCCCAGCACGCACCCGAACGCTTGGAACCACCATGGATCCGAGAGCCGCCGCAGCATTTGCGGCGGGCCGTACTCGTCGACGACCGCCATGGTGATCGCGCCGGCCAGCTTCCACATCCGCTGGAACAGCCACGCCGGCGCCTTGCCGGTGTGGAGTGGAAGCTCGGCCAGACGTCGTCTCATGGCGGAAGTTTAACACGCGACCAGATCGTCAGCGATTGCAAGCGGAACCTTCGCGACATCATCAGCCGCTCGCGTGTGGCGGGCGCGACGGTCATCGTAACCACCATCTTCCCCGTCGGCCCGGTCCCGTTGATCAAGCGGCCGCTCTGGTCGTCGCAAATCCCAGACGCCGTGCGCGAGGTGAACCGCGACCTGCTTTCGATGCACGAACCGGGCGTGATCGTCTTCGACACCTTCGAACTGCTCCAGGACGGGGGCAATCGGCGTTCGAACTACGCGGCCGACACGCTTCACCTGAACGCAGAGGGCTATGCGGTCTTGAACGAGCGGCTTCGCAAACAGTTGAATACATTGGAACCGACAACACCCCGGTAAGCCTGCCAGCTTTTCAGTGACGCAATCCGCTCCGCATGCGACGATTGTCCGCAGGTTGTGTGGCCGAGCGCGCTCCACGACGACAATCGCAAAAAAGGGGACATTCCTATTTTCGGCGGGTTTAGTGTGATAAATAGGAATGTCCCCTTTTTTGCGTTTCGACGATTTCTGGCGGCTTCCCGTCGTCGGTCATGGTCGTCGTTCCGCCGGAAGGAGCGCGGGCAGTGTTCTGACCAGGTTGACCGTTTCGAGGCTCATCCGGACCCACTGGCCGACGAGCCGGGCGATCTGCTGAGGGTCGCCTGGTCGATCGCGATCGTTCACCAACATCTTCTCCAACAGCCACTCGACGGCCGGGCGGTCCCCGAGGCGGTATTCGAACGCTTCAGGCGGAATGCCCGCCAGCGCGAGAGATGGGCTGATCGGCAGTGTGGTTTTATCAGCGTTTGGCCCAACCGGGCGGGCCGATCCGCCGCCCGGCGGTCGCTTCGGTATCTGCACCACTTCAATCTGCCACGGCTCGAGCTTGTCCGAATGCAGGTGCAGCTCGATCAGCTTCTGCCCGGCACGCTGGAAGTCGCGAAAGCTCGGCGCAAATGGAATACGAGGCGAATCGTGCTTCAGATCGTCGGCGAAGATCGATGGGTAGGCCGGGTGGTGCAGGACGCCGTAGACGTAATCGAAGATGCTCCACTTGCTGATGACCGGGTCGTTGTAATGCTTGCTGAAGCGGGCCATGGCCCCGTCGGTGATGTTCTCGCGGCGGATGCTGCCGTCCTCGTTGTAGGTGTAGAACGGGAAGCAGCGGACGTCGTCGAAAGGGAGATCGAGGCTCTGGCCGACCTGTCGGGCGAGCACGCCGAATCCCTTGCTTTCTCCCGTCCCTGCGACGCAGATGAGGACGTTGCCGTACTCGTGTTTCGGGCGGGGCAGGGAACCGGCGGCTTGAGAGCTGCTGAAAATGACCGGCGTCTCGCCCGGCTCCGCAGACAATGGCCCGGCACCGAGGGAAATGAAGTGATCGAACTCGCCCGCATGCTCAGCCACATACCCCAAACTATCAGCGGGGCGAGCCGTCGCCAAGCGGGATACTTCGGAAGCTGAGCCGCCCATTGAGCAATCTAAGGCTTCGACCAGCACAGAATTCGCAGGTCGCCAGGTTCGCATTGGGCGCTGAATTCGCGGCTGTCGATGGGATGGGTGCTCCCATCTTTTCGGACCTCCGACACGGCCGTAGTTGAGTCCAACGACACATGCAGGTGCATCGGGTGTTCGATGTCGCGATTCACGATTATCAGGAACCGCTGCCGATTTTTCTCCAGCAGAGAAACCACCGCGCCTGCTCCCGCAGTGGACAGCTCGCGGACGGGCGGATCGGGTTTGAAGGGGGTTGCGCCGGGGGGAAGCGGGTCGCCGGTATGCCTCGTCCAGAGCACTTTGGATCCAAGGAAGACCGGTGACAGGGCGCGGATCTCGGCGTTCACCTGCTTCACATGATCGTAAACCGCCGTGCGCTTGCCGTGGGAATCAATCGGCGCATCGTCGCGCAGTCCGGGTGAAGCCCAGTAGGTGAAGTATTCGATGGCTTGAGCCCCGTAGGCCAGATCGCTGAAGACCTGCTCGCGCAGGTTCGCCACCGTTGCCGGCGCGTAGCCGTAATGCCGGAGCGACAGGGCGAAGGCCCAGAACGGCTTGTGAGCTGATTCGGCCGCCGACGCGATCACCTGAAGGTTGTGGTACCAGCTCGGTCGCACGGTTTTCCCGATGATCGGGTAATAATCGAATGAGATAATCGGAACCGGCACTTTTCGAACGAATTGATCCACATACTTTTCATACGTCGGAACGCCGAGCTGCTGTGCATGGGCGTAGTCCGGAAAGAGGTTGATGTAGACGAGGTGCTTCGGGTCGACCTGCTGGATGCTCCTGGTCCGCTTCGCCAGCGCGTCGAAATCGCCGGCCGATGGCTCGTCCCGCAGGAAATATCCGCCGAGCGCCGGGTGATTCATGAATCGCCGGACGGTCGATTGCGGGTCGGACTGAAGCTCGGGACAACTGACCAGCAGCTTGACGCCCGCCGCCTGCGCGGCGTCCAGGGCCCTGGCCATGTCCGTCGCATTCGAAAACCCAGTAAAGCTGTGAGTGAATCCGCACTCAGCCAGTTCGCGGAATCGATCGGCCCTCGCCTCCGCCGGCGGCGGGCCGCCCCAGGCCAGAACCACAATCTGATGCGTTGCCGAAGCCGTCTCCTCGGCGCGAGTCATTGGGCAGAGCAGCAGGGCGATGCAGCCGCATACCCGGAGAATGTGCCGTCTCATCTGCGGCATTGTAACCGCAGCCACCGTCATTCTCTCGCGATTTGCTCGATCTGCCGCACCGCCATATAAATACGTTGGAGTCCCCGTCCAATGACCACGATCTCGCTGCCTGAGAAACACCTCCGGACTGTTTCCGACCTGCTCAATCAATTGGGTGACGTCCCAACGTGGCGCGTGCTGCTGCATCCCGCGCCGGGCACCGCCACCGTCGAGGATCTCATCGACGTGCGCGACCCTGATCGGCGTACGTGCGAGTTGGTAGACGGGACACTGGTGGAGAAGGCAATGGGGTACAGGGAGTCGTTGCTGGCCGGCGCAGTCGTGGCGTTGCTTCGCGCGTTTGTGATTCCGCGGAACTTGGGTCTTGTCAGCGGCGAAGCCGGCATGATGCGGCTGTTCGCCGGACTGGTGCGAAGTCCCGATGTGGCGTACGTCTCATGGGATCGCGTTCCCGGCCGGCGGGTACCCGACAAGCCCGTGCCGGATCTGGTGCCGAACCTGGCCGTCGAGGTTTTGAGCGAGAGCAACACGCCCCGGGAAATGGACCGAAAGCGACGCGAGTATTTTCAGTCGGGCGTCGAACTCGTGTGGATCATCGACCCGGATTCCCGCACCGTGGACGTTTACACCTCACCCGATGCTTTCGTGACCAAATCCGGCTCCGACGTCCTCGACGGCGGATTTGTGCTTCCTGGACTGGTGATTCCCATCGTCGATGTATTTGCCGAATTGGATCGTGAGGACAAGCCGCAGAGCTGATTCTGCCAATTCCATCCGATTATTTGTCCCTCACATACCCGGAATGTGGCCGTATTCGGCTGTGGGCCGGTGGGGCAGTTCGCCATTGCCAGCGCCAAGCTCATGGGAGCGGGCCGGGTCGTCGCGATCGACACAGTTCCCGATCGGCTCAACATGGCCCGCGATCAGCAGGCCGAAACAATCGACTTCAATCAGGAAGACCCGGTGGACGCGATCCAACGGCTGACCGGGGGTATCGGGGCGGATTGCGTGATCGATGCCGTGGGCGTGGACGCCGTCGCGCCGCGCTCCGGCCCGGCGGTCAAGCAGATGACCGAGCAGGAACGCCAGGCGGAAGCACGGCAATTGAATCAGAACGCGCCGCAGACCAACCCGCAAAACGGAAACTGGATTCCGGGCGATGCTCCAAGTCAGGTGCTCGAGTGGGCGGTGAAGGTCGCCAGAAAAGGCGGGAAGCTCTCGATCATCGGCGTTTATCCGGAGACACAGAAAACGTTCCCGATCGGTCCCGCGATGAACAAGAACCTCCGCCTGAACATGGGCAACTGCAACCACCGCAAGTACGTGCCGGACCTGCTGGATCTGGTACAGAGCGGCACGATCGTGCCCGAGCACATTCTCACGAAACAGGAGCCGATCATCAGCGCGATCGAGGCCTACAAGGCCTTCGACACGCGCCAGCCCGGGTGGCTTAAGGTCGAGCTCGAACCGGCGGCGGTGCATTGATCATCGAGCGATCCTCCCATCTTCTCCCGCCCCCGGTACGCCGGGGGAGGGCTGGGGAGGGGGCGTATTCGAGTGCCGCCATTCTAAACACCCGGACGCGGCGCGCGTTTGAATCGGTATGAACCGCCGCACGTTTCTTCGACTCGCCCCCTGCGCCGCGATTGCGCTCTCGAACCGGTTTGCATTCGCGGACAACGGGCTGGATCGCGTCCGGCATCATCAGCCGAAGATGAGCTATCTCGACAACGGTGTGATCCGCCTCGGCGTGGATTTGAACCTTGGGGGCGCCATCACCTACCTGTCCCGCAGCGGGACCGAGCAGAACCTGGTCAACAGCCACGATTTCGGCCGCCAGATCCAGATGTCGTATTACTCCGGCCCGGTGCCGTTCACGGTCCCCGGCAAACAGCCCAAGCCGGAATGGAAAAACCTCGGTTGGAACCCGATTCAGGTCGGCGACGCTTTTGGCAATCCGTCCCGCGTGTTGGCCCACACAAACAATGGAAAGCAGCTCTATGTGAAGTGCGTTCCCATGCAATGGCCGCTGGAGGACGTTCCGGGCGACTGCACCTTCGAGTGCTGGTTCGAACTGGACGGCGCGGCCGTCCGCGCCCGCTGCCGCCTGACCAACAACCGATCCGACCACACCCAATATCCCGCCCGCGGCCAGGAGCTTCCCGCGGTCTATACCAACGGCCCCTGGTACAAGCTCATGACCTACATCGGCGACAAACCTTTCACCGGCGACGCCCTGGCCCGCATCCGCAAAACCGACAAGGGGCTGTGGACGCCGTGGATCGCCACCGAGTGCTGGGCCGCTCTCGTCGACGACAACGACTTTGGCCTGGGCATCTTCGAACCGGGCTGCGGCGCCTTCAACGGCGGGTTCTTCGACAAACCCCATAAAGGCGGCCCCAGGGACAACCCCACCGGCTACATCGCCCCAACTCCAAATGAGATCATCGACTGGAACATCGTCCACGAATACCGCTACGACCTGATCGTCGGCACACTCAGTCAGATCCGCGACTACGTCTACACTCACGCAAAACCTCTGTCGCCGCCGGCCTGGCGATTCGAAAAAGATCGCCAGGGCTGGACCTATGTGAATGCTGACGACACCGGGTGGCCGATCCGCGGCGAACTGAACGTCCGCCTCGATCAAAACGACCCGCAACTGCACGGCCCCGTTCAGTTCTGGTCCGACGCCGGGACGGTGATGATCGAGGCCGCCAGCCACACGCACGCGAACGATGCTCGAATCTTCTGGCGCAAGCTCACGGACTCAAGTTTCACCGAGGGCAACTCGATCCCGTTCGAACTGACCAGCGACGGTGCGTATCACTCCTACCGAATCGACTTGAAGCAATCCCCCGCCTGGCGGGGCCAGGCCGTACAACTCCGTCTCGATCCGGTCGGCGCCGGCGGCCCGGGCGAATGGATCCGCGTCAAATCGATCGCCGTCAAGCCTTGAGCAATCCGGTCCCCACCGTCTGGGCGACGCCGCGACTGGAAATAAATAGCTCCCGTCCCTATTTTATATCCGGAGAAAATAGGGACGGGAGCTATTTATTTCCGTCGCATAGTTCCGGTAAGATGATGCAATGCCAAGACGCGCAAGAAAGGTGGCGGGCGGGATCATTTATCACGTCCTCAATCGCGGCTGCGGCAAGATGAAACTCTTCGCCCGGGAGGGCGATTATGCCGCATTCGAGCGACTGCTGGTTGAGGCTCAACAGCGCGTGCCGATGCGAATCCTGAGCTACTGTCTTATGCCCAATCATTGGCACCTGGTGCTCTGGCCGGAGCACGACAAAGATCTCTCCCGCTTCATGTTCTGGCTCACCATGACTCACGTGCAGCGATGGCGACATCTGCGAAAACTGGTCGGCCTCGGCCCGCTGTATCAGGGTCGGTTTCGTGCATTTGCCGTGCAGGATGACGGGCATTTCCTGAACCTTTGCAGATATGTTGAGCGGAACGCCCTTCGGGCGGGGCTTGTCAGGCGGGCACAAGATTGGCGATGGTCGTCGCTGAACGTGCGCTCCAACGACACCGACGAGCGCGGCAAGATGTTGAGCGAGTGGCCGGTGCCGCCCTCGCCGGATTGGCTCCGATGGGTTAACCAGCCGCAGACCGATGCCGAGGTGGAGCAGATCCGCTTGCGACTTCGCACCGGAAGGCCGCTGGGTGCGCTCCAGTGGGAACGCCAGACCGCGGCCCGCCTGGGGATCAACCTCGAGCCCGCCCCCCGGGGTCGACCGAAACGTGTTGGACACTAAAATAGCTCCCGTCCCTATTTATTTTCCGCAGAAAATAGGGACGGGAGCTATTTTCTGTCCGGACCGCGGACGCTGCTGCGGGGCGGCTGCGGCGCATCGAATGGATTGGCCGGAGCAGGACGCTGCGCCCGATCAGCGTGATCTTGAAATGCTTATTAGGCCGGCGGTGGGAGCGATGCGTCCGCGTTCTGACCGTGCCGGTACATCAGAATTGTCACGTATTCCATCGTGATCATCCCCTCCCGCACCATCTTCTCCAGGTGAGGCGTCAGCAGTTGGATCCTGTCCTGGGTGTCGACTATCTCAATCACGATCGGCAGGTCGGCCGACATTTCCAGGAGGCTGGATTTGTGGACGACGCTGTGAGCGCCGAAGCCGGAGCTTCCGCGCAAGACCGTGGCGCCGGCAAGGCCCAGCTCGCGGGTTTTCTGGACGATCGCCTCGTGGAGCGGCTTGCCTTCGAAGCGGTCGGATTCGCCGATAAACACGCGGAGCAGCACGCCGTTTTGGTCGATCGTCATGTGGGCACCCGGTTGGATTTGCGGGAGGGTGGAAAGCGGATGGATTTCGTTCGCCAGCGCAAGCGGTTGTGAGCCCGAAGATTGGGGCTCCGACCGTGGGCGATACATCATCACCGCCGCACGTTCGAGCGTGAGCATTCCGCCGATCATGATCTGGTCCAGCGGGCCGCGGACGAACGCGGCGACCCGCTCGGCGGTGTCGACGATCTCGACGATCACCGGTGCATGGTCCACCAGCGACCAGCGGGATTGCTTGAGGACGCCGTGATAGCCGATGCCCAAAATCCCGCGGATGACCGTCGCGCCGGCCAGCCCTTGGTTCCGAGCCGCGGCGACGATCCGTTCGTGGGTGGGGGTGTGCGGCATCCGGTCCGCGTTCTGCAGATACACCCGCATCAGCACGCGCTCGCCGATCAGACTCATGGCCGGCTCCTTGCAGGTTCAGGGTCGTCGCCCCAAAACCATTCCGAGCTTCACCGCCAGCAATCCTACCACGATGCTGCCGAGCAGGTTTGTCGCGGCTTGGAAGGTCGCACCTTCCTCGTTCAGGAACGCGGTGTCGTACATGAACGTTGAGAAAGTCGTGTACGCGCCAACAAAGCCAGTGGCAATTGCCAGCCGCAGCGTGGGCGGGACGAAATGCCGCGTGGTGGCGAAGGTGAGGAACCAGCCCAGAAACAGACTCCCGGTGATGTTGATGACGAACGTCGGCCACGGGAAGGTGACCGGTCC
>Ga0134125_10003826_pt1 | contig 17302 bp, 9 predicted proteins | sample KB31751_FD_96464 | JGI IMG/M metagenome (GOLD analysis project Ga0134125, IMG submission 96464) | Terrestrial soil microbial communities with excess Nitrogen fertilizer from Kellogg Biological Station, Michigan, USA - KB3-175-1 | ecosystem: Environmental > Terrestrial > Soil > Unclassified ...
CGGGGGCCAGCGCGGGGGGGTGGGTGGGGGGACCGTGGGGGGGGGCGCACCTGTCTTGCCGCGGCGCGGGCGGGCGGGGCGTGGGGGGTGGGCCGGCCGCTGTGGGGCGGGGGGGGGTGGGGGCTGGCTGCATCTTCCCTGCTGGTGGGCGCGGCCGGAATGGGCGCGACCACGCTGACCTCGGCCCGCACCATCGAGATCGCCACACCGGCCGGACGCACGCGGCTGTGGGGCATCATGACCCTCATCTTTTCCACCGCCTATGCCGCCGCCGGCACCGGCTATGCCGCCGTCTACGCCCACAGCGGCAGCTACCTGCCGGTGTTTACGGTTGCTGCTGTCGGTTTAGGTCTGGCGGCGGTGCTGGCCGCATGCGCCGGATGATGCTGGCGGCGAGGAGCATCAGCGCTCCACTGCCCAGCAGCAGCCAGGGTGCGGGCTCCGGCGTGGGCGCGGGAGTGTCGGGGGTATACAGCTGGGGCGACAGGCTCAGGTCGAGGGTTCCGGCCGAGCTGCGCACATGGCTGCCAAACACCACGCTGGTGACGGCAATCGTGGTCGCTACGTAGGGAGAGAGCACGGCAGTGTAATCGGCTCCAATCTTCACTATGTAGGTGCCGTCGGAGAGCTTCACGTTGCCGGGTGTGTAGGCTGAGCCAAGGCTGTCGAGAAAGCTGTAGTTGTTGCCGCCGGCAGTGAGATCGGTGAACCAAACGCTCACATTACTAATGGCGCCCGTGCTGACGTCGAGGCTGAAGCTGCCGGTGAGCGCATAGACATCAGAACTGCCCGGCAGGACCAGCTGGACATTTTGTACCGTCCACGGAATGGGGGTGGCCCAAGCCGCCGCCGCCCAGGCCAGCAGGATCAAAGTTGCCATCAGGGCCCTGCGCCAGGGTCCCCTTCGCCCGCTCTCCATAACGTTATCTGTGCACGTCGTGTGCCGTTCCGGGCGGCGGTTGAGGGATTTCCAATTTGGGTGCCAAGCTAGCACTCTGGGCTACCCACTCGCAGGTTAGCCATGGCGTTGCAAGCACCGATCTGCCATGTCTGGGCACGAGGCTTCCTGGATTGGGCATAAAGTAGCGGTGGCCGCGCACCGCCGTATTCAGGGCATAATGTCACCTGCATGAGCCTCCAAATCGGGGAACGGCTGGGACCGTATGAGATCGTTGGCCCGCTGGGCGCAGGGGGCATGGGCGAGGTGTTCAAGGCCCGTGATGCCCGGCTGCAGCGTGAGGTGGCGGTCAAGATCTTGCCGCTGGGGCGGCTCGATGACGCCGGCGCGCTGCGCCGCTTCGAGCAGGAAGCCCGCACGCTGGCGGCGCTCAACCATCCCAACCTGCTGACCATCCACGACCTGGGGACGACGCCGGGAGGCGCGCTGTATCTGGTGACCGAGTTGCTCGACGGGGCAACCTTGCGGGAGCGCATGAGCGCGGGCAAGCTGCCGCAACGAACGGCGGTGGACTTCGGAATGCAGTTGGCGCGCGGGCTGGCGGCAGCGCACGACAAGGGCATTGTCCATCGTGACCTGAAGCCGGAGAACATCTTTTGCACCCGCGACGGGCGGGTGAAGATACTGGACTTCGGTCTGGCCAAGCTGACCGCCGAGACCGGCGCCGAAGATAAGACGGTAGCGGAGACGGGCACGGCCGCGGGCGTGGTGCTGGGGACGGTGGGGTACATGGCGCCGGAGCAGGCGCGCGGGCAGGTGACGGACGCGCGCAGCGACATCTTCAGCCTGGGGTGCGTGCTGTACGAGATGCTGGCGGGGCGGCGGGCGTTTCGCGGCGAGAGCGCGGCGGATGTGATCAGCGCCATATTGCGCGAAGACCCGCCGGAGCTGTCGGCCCTCGCAAGCAGCGGCTCCGCTGCGGGTGTGGCGGCGGTACCGGTGGCGCTGGACCGCATCGTGCGGCACTGCCTGGAGAAGGAGCCTCGGCAGCGGTTTCAGTCGGCCAGCGATGTGGCTTTCAGCCTGGCGGATTTGAGTTCAGCATCGTCGGCCGTGTCCGGCGCCATGGCGGCTGTGGCGGCGCCGGCGGGGTCGCGGCGGCGGCTGTGGTATGCCCTGGCGGGCACGGCAGGCCTGGCGGCGGCGGTGGGGCTGACATGGTGGTGGTCACAAAAGCCGGCGAACGTGGGGAAGTTTCAACGCGTGACCTACGAGCAGGGGCGCATCGCCGACGCCCGCTTTCTGCCCGATTTTCAGGGCGCTATTGGTATGGCGGCGTGGAACAACCAACCTGTCAGTATGTTCACCGCGCGCTTTGACGCCATCGGAATCCAACCGTTGGGCAGCGGCATCGATCGCTTGCTGGCGGTGGCCCCGGGCGAGGCGGCGGTGCTGCAGAACCTCCGCAAGCTGACCGGCTATGCAGTAACGGGCACGCTGGCGCGCATGCCGCTGTCCGGAGGTGCGCCCAAGCCGGCACTGGAGAGCGTGGGCGGCGCCGATTACAATCCGGTCAAGGGCGATCTAGTGGTGACCCGCTACGATCCGGCGACCAGCAGCTACACGCTGGAGTATCCCGTCGGCCACGTTCTGTTCCGCGATGCCTGGATAGACACGCCGCGGTTTTCGCGCGACGGCAGCCACATTGCCTTCACCGCCCACGATGGCCTGGGGGACGATCAGGGGACCGTGGATGTGGTGGACCCGGGCACGCAGGTAAAAGTGCTGACCTCGCACCTCACTTCGGTGCAGGGGGTGGCCTGGTCGCCTCACGATGACGAAATCTGGTTTACGGCATCGGAGGACAACGGCAACCTGCGCAACCTGGATGCGGTCAGCCTGACGGGGCGCAGGCGCACTTTGCTGGCGGCGCCCACCATGCTGACCTTGCGCGATGTCGCCCCGGATGGGCGCATTCTGCTGACCTCGGAAACCTCCCGCATCAATCTGGATCTGGCGAGCGCCGGAGAGCCGCCGCGCTCGATGACGGTACTGGATTGGGCCTACGGCGCGATCTTGTCGCGCGATGGAAAGCAGTTGCTGATTGGCGACCAGGATGCCGGCACCAACTACTCGACCTACGTGCGCAAGAGCGACGGTTCACCGCCGGTGCGGCTGGGAGAAGGCAATCCGGTGGCCGTGTCGCCGGATTGGCAGTCGGCGGTGAGTGTGGTTCCCTCCACGCAACAGCTGTGGCTGCTGCCCATCGGTGCGGGCACGCCGCGGCAGCTCACGCACGGCAACATTCGCTGGGAGTTTCGCCGCGGATTCTGGCTTCCGGGCAGTCAGTCATTCCTCGCCACCGGCAGCGAGCCCGGACACGGGTTGCGCGTGTACAAAGTCAGCCTTAGCGGCGCGATACAGCCGGCCACGCCGGAGAGCGTGTTGGCGGGCCTGGCCACGCCCGATGGCCAATGGCTGGTGACCACGCGGCTGGGCAGCGGCGTATGGAGTGAAACTCCGCTGGCCGGCGGCTCCCCCCGCCCTTTGGGCGGGCTGGAGAAAGGCGACCGTCCGATGTGCTTTAGCGACGACGGCCGCAGCCTGTACCTGGCGCACAGCGACGGCGGGATGACCGACGAGGGGTGGCGCCTGGACGTGGCCAGCGGCCGGCGCGAAAAGCTGTACACCGCGACCCCGTTCAACAGCGCCGGTGTCAATGGCATGCGGATTAACGACATATCCGCCGATGGCAAGACCTATGCCGTGGGCTACCTGATGACAACTTCGGCGCTGTTCGTGGTCAGTGGAATCCGCTAGGAGAGATATGAGCCTGCCAAACGGCGAGCGATTGGGTCCGTACGAGATCCTGGGCGCGCTGGGCGCGGGCGGGATGGGCGAGGTGTACAAGGCGCGCGATACCCGCCTGCAGCGCGAGGTCGCGGTCAAGGTACTGCCGCTGGGGCGGGAGGAGGATGCCGGCGCGCTGCGGCGCTTCGAACAGGAAGCGCGCACGCTGGCGGCGCTCAACCATCCCAACCTGCTGACCGTGTTCGATACCGGGACCACCGCGCAGGGCGCGCTGTACCTGGTGACCGAGCTGCTGGACGGGGTGACGCTGCGGGAACGGCTCAGTCAGGGCAAGCTGCCGCAGCGCACGGCGGTGGATTTTGGGATGCAGATGTCGCGCGGATTGGCGGCGGCGCACGACAAGGGCATCATTCATCGCGACCTGAAGCCGGAAAACATCTTCTGCACCCGCGACGGGCGGGTGAAGATACTGGACTTCGGTCTGGCCAAGCTGACCGCCGAGACCGGCGCGGAAGACAAGACGGTGGCCGAGACCGGCACGGCCGCCGGGGTGGTGCTGGGCACGGTGGGGTACATGGCGCCGGAACAGGCGCGCGGACAGGGGGCGGACGCGCGCAGCGACATCTTCAGTCTGGGGTGCGTGATCTACGAGATGCTGGCCGGCCGGCGCGCCTTCCGGGGCGAGAGCGCGGCGGATGTGATCAGCGCCATATTGCGGGAAGACCCGCCGGAGTTGACCGCCAGCGACGCTCCGGTGGCGCCGGCACTGCAACGGCTGGTGCGGCACTGCATGGAGAAGGAACCGCGGCAGCGGTTTCAGTCGGTTAGTGACGTCGCCTATAGCCTGGAGGATTTGGGATCGGCATCGAGCGTTGCCTCCGGCGCCATGGCGGCGGTGGCTGCACCCTCACGCAACGGCCGGCGCTGGGGCTTCGCATCGGCGGGAACGCTGGGGCTGGTGGCGGTGGCGGGCCTTAGCTGGTGGTGGGCGCGGCGGCCGGTGGCGGCACCGGTGTTTCAGCGCATCAGCTACGAACAGGGCATCGTATCGAACGCGCATTTTATGCCCGACGGACAAACAGTGATCGGCACCGGGGCCTGGAACAATCAGCCGCCGAGTCTGTTCAGCGCCCGTTTGGATGCCACCGGGACACAGCCGATGAACTCCCCCGCCCAGGAGGTGGTGGCGGTGGCGCCGGGCGAAGCGGCGGTGATCCTGAATGCCAAACCGCTGTCGGGCTTCGCGCGTGTGGGGACGCTGGCGCGTATGCCGCTCTCCGGCGGCGCGCCCAAGCCCATGCTGGCCGATGTCGAGGATGCCACCTACAACCCACGGCGCGGCGACCTGGCCGTCACCCGCTTTGACCGCGCCACCAGCCGGTTTGTGCTGGAGTATCCCATCGGCCATGAGCTGTACCACGCCACCTGGATCTCCTCGCCCACGTTCTCGCACGACGGCAAGCGCATCGGTTTTGTCGAACACCAGGGGCTGGGTGACGACCAGGGGACGGTAGACGTGGTGGATCTGAGTGGACAGGCCAAGGTGCTGACGCCGCATTTTGCCTCGGTACAGGGTCTGGGGTGGTCGCCGGATGGCAGTGAGTTGTGGTTCACCGCCGCCGATACCACCATCCTGCGCAGCCTGCGCGCGGTGACGATGTCGGGCCGCGTGCGCACGCTGCTGGCCGCGCCGGCCAGCCTGCATTTGCAGGATGTAGCCGCGGATGGCCGCGTGCTGCTGACCTCCGAGAGCACCCGCCTGGCCAACAGCCTGGTCACCGCCGGAGAGCCTGAGCCGCGCAGCCTGACGGTGCTGGACTGGGCCTACGGTTCGGAAATGACCCCGGATGGGCAGCAGATCGCCATCGGGGATCAGGATGCGGGCGTCAATTACGCCACCTACCTGCGCAAAGCCGACGGTTCACCGCCGGTGCGCCTGGGCGACGGCAATCCGCTGGCGATTTCCAGCAATGGGCAGTGGGTGGTGAGTGTGGTGCCTGCCAATTTGCAGCTATGGCTGCTACCCACAGGGACCGGGGAGCCGCGGCAGTTGACCCACGGCAAGATCCAGTTTGTTTTTCAGCGCGCCGCTTTCGCTCCCGACGGGCAAGCGATTCTGGCCGAAGGGGTGGAGGCAGGACACCCGCCGCGCATATTTCGCGTGAGCCTCCAGGATGGCGCGACCCGGCCGGTGACCGCCGACGGTGTGGTGGGATGGACGCTGACACCCGATGGCCAAACCCTGCTGGCCACACAGGTGGGCAGCGGAGTGTATTCCGCCTATCCGCTGGGCGGGGGCGAGCCACGAGCCGTCGTGGGGCTGGAAAAGGGCGACCGGCCGCTGCGTTATACCGCCGATGGCCGCAGCCTGTTCGTCGCGCACGCCAACGGCCCCACAATCGATGACGTGCTGCGGATCGATTCCGCCAGCGGCAACCGCACCCTTCTGTACACGGCGCGACCGGGCGACAGCGCCGGTGTGAGTGGGGTGAGGGTGCATGACATCACGGCCGACGGCAAGCGCTATCTGGTCGGCTACGAGCAGGACCTGTTCACGCTCTATCTGGTCAGCGGCGTGAAGTAGTCCTCGTCAGGATTGCTGTAATTCCCGCATCATGCGGATCATGCGCTCGAAGATGGCGCGCACGTCCTCGGCCGGCAAGCGGCCGCCGAGTTCGGCCGCGACCGCCTGGGCGTGGGCGATGACCCTGGCCTCGCGGTCGGCCTCATAGATGGGCAGGCTCGATCCCTGCTTGAGCTTGCCGATGGCCTGGGCCAGCGCGCCGCGCTCGTCGAGCAGTTCGACCAGCCGGCGGTCGAGGGCGTCAATTTGAACGCGCAGTTCGGCGATGGTCATGATTGGAGGCTCCGCAGGAAGTTGGCGGCGGCGGCGGCTTCGGTGCCGGGGACAGCGGCGGCGATGGCGGCGACCAGCGCCGAACCCACCACCGCGCCGTCGGCATACTCGCCCACCGCGCGCACCTGATCCGCGCGGGAGAGGCCGAAGCCCAGCGCGATCGGCAGCCGGGTATGGCGGCGCAGGCGCTGGATCATTGCGCGCGGCGCATGGTCCACGTCGCTGGCCGCGCCGGTAACGCCCAGCCGCGCCACGGCATAAATAAACCCGCTGCTGGCGGCGGCGATGGCGGCGAGGCGGGCGTCGGGTGAGGTGGGGGCGGCGAGGAAGACAGTGTCGAGGCCCGCTGCCTGCACCGCGGAGCGGTAGTCGGCAGCCTCCTCGGGGATGAGGTCGGTGACCAGCACGCCGTCGCAGCCGGCGGCGGCGGCATGGTGGGCAAAGCGTTCCAGACCGTAGCGGTAGATGGGGTTGTAGTAGCTGAACAGCAGCAGTCCGACATCGGATTGCGCGCGCACCGCGCGCGCCAGCTCCAGCACGTCGGTCAGCCGGGTGCCTTGCGCCAGCGCGCGCTGGCTGGCCGCCTGGATCACCGGTCCGTCCGCCACCGGGTCGCTGAAGGGCACACCCAGCTCGATGATGTCCGCCCCCGCCTGGGCCAGGGCGAGACAGACCGCGCGGCTGGCGGCGAGCGAGGGATCGCCAGCGGTGAGGTAGGGAATCAGCGCCGGGCGCGCGCTGCGCGCGGCGAAGATATTCTTGAAGCGACTCATGCTCCGAGCCCCAGCTCGCGGGTCAGGATCTCCATGTCTTTGTCGCCGCGGCCGGAGATGTTGACGATCATGCCCTCGCGCTTCGCCATGCGGGGGGCGCGGCGCAGGGCCTCGGCCACAGCATGGGAGGACTCGAGCGCGGGGATGATGCCCTCAAGCTGCGCCAGCCGGCGGCAGGCGGCGAGCGCCGCGGCGTCATCGGCGGCGACGTACTCGGCGCGGCCCTGATCATGCAGCAGGGCGTGCTCGGGGCCGATCGAAGGGTAATCGAGGCCGGCGGAGATGGAATGCGTCGCGGCCACCTGTCCGGCGGCATCCTGCAAAACGTACGAGAAGGTGCCTTGCAGCACGCCGGGGGTGCCGCCGCCGGCACCGGAGAGGAAGCGGGCCGCGTGCAGACCGAGCTCGTCGCCCTTGCCGCCGGCCTCGACGCCGATCATCCGGACGCCGGGGTCGTTGAGGAAGGCGTAGAACAATCCGATGGCGTTCGAGCCTCCGCCCACGCAGGCGATCAGCGCCTCCGGCAGCCTGCCTTCGGCCTCCTGATACTGCGCCCGCGCTTCGCGACCGATGCAGGCGTGAAAGTCGCGCACCATGGTGGGGTAGGGGTGCGCACCGAGGACCGAGCCGAGCAGGTAGTGGGTGTCATTGCAGCGAGCCACCCAGTCGCGCATGGCCTCGTTGATGGCGTCTTTGAGGGTCTTGCTGCCGGAGTGCACGGCACGCACCTCGGCGCCCAGCAGGCGCATACGGGCGACGTTCAAAGCCTGCCGGGCCATGTCCTCAGCGCCCATGTAGACCACACACTCGAAGCCGAAACGGGCGCACACCGTGGCGGTGGCGACGCCGTGCTGGCCGGCGCCGGTCTCGGCGATAATGCGGCGCTTGCCCATGCGGCGGGCGAGCAGCGCCTGGCCGAGGCAGTTGTTGATCTTATGGGCGCCGGTGTGCAGCAGGTCTTCGCGCTTGAGGTAGATACGGGCGCCGCCCAGTTCGGCGGTCAGGCGGGGGGCAAAGTAGAGCGGGGTGGGACGACCGGCGAAGTGACGCAGCAGGTCGTCCAACGCGGCGGCAAAGGCCGGGTCCTGGCGCGCCGCCTCGTAGGCGGCGGTAAGCTCCTCCAGCGGCTGGACCAGCGTCTCGGGGACGTAGCGGCCGCCGTAGGGGCCGAAGCGCCCGGGGGTGGAAATGGGTGCCGAGACAGACATACAGGAATCCTTTTATCGTAACAGGCCGACGCTGTTACCATGCCGAGATGGCACTACGGAGCGGCGAGCGGCTGGGGCCGTATGAGATCCAGGGGGCGCTCGGGGCCGGAGGCATGGGCGAGGTGTACCGCGCCCGCGACAGCCGGTTGCAGCGCGAAGTCGCGGTGAAGGTGCTGCCGGTGGGGCGGCTGGAAGACGCGGGGGCGCTGCGGCGGTTTGAACAAGAGGCGCGGACGCTGGCGGCGCTCAACCATCCCAACCTGCTGACCGTTTTTGACGTGGGCACCACCGGCGACAGCGCTCTCTATCTGGTGACCGAGTTGCTGGACGGGGCGACGCTGCGCGAGAAGCTGGCGGGGGGCAAGCTGCCGCAGCGGACGGCGGTGGATTTCGGGATGCAGATGGCGCGCGGGCTGGCGGCGGCGCACGAGAAGGGGATCATCCACCGCGACCTGAAGCCGGAGAACATCTTCTGCACCGGCGACGGGCGGGTGAAGATTCTGGACTTCGGGCTGGCGAAGCTGAGCGCCGAGGCGGGGGCCGAGGACAAGACCGTGGCGGAGACCGGCACGGCGGCCGGGGTGGTGCTGGGGACGGTGGGGTACATGGCGCCGGAGCAGGCGCGCGGGCAGGCGGCGGACGCGCGCAGCGACATCTTCAGCCTGGGGTGCGTGCTGTACGAGATGCTGGTGGGGCGTCGGGCGTTCCGCGGCGACAGCGCCGCGGATGTGATCAGCGCCATATTGCGCGAAGACCCGCCGGAGTTGTCGTTGGCGTCGAACGGCGGCTCGGGCAGCGGCGTGGGGACGGTACCGATCGCGCTGGAGCGGATCGTGCGCCACTGCCTGGAGAAGGAGCCGCGGCAGCGGTTTCAGTCGGCCAGCGACGTGGCCTTCAGCCTGGCGGATCTGAGTTCGGCTTCGGGCACCACCTCGGGAGCCATGGCGGCCACGGCGGCGGGGCCCCGGGCGCGGCGGCGGATGCTGATGGCCGCGGCAGGGACGCTGGGACTGGCGGCGGCGGTGGGCCTCACCTGGTGGTTGAAACCCAGCGCCTCCTCGATGCCGCAGTTTCAGCGCCTCACGTATGAGCAAGGGACCATCTTCGACGCGCGCTTCCTGCCCGATGGCCAGGGCATCCTGGGCGCGGCGGCCTGGAACAATCAACCCAGCCGCCTGTTTACCGGACGTCTCGATGCCAGCGGCCTCAGCCCGGTGTTGGCGGATGCGGAGCGCGTGCTGGCGGTGAAGAGCGGCGAAGCCGCGGTATTGCAGCATGTCCGCGCATGGGGAGGGTGGGTCGAAACCGGCACGCTGGCCACCATGCCGCTGGCGGGGGGATCGCCGCGTCCTCTGCTGGCCAACGTTCAATACGCCGACTACAACCCGGTGCACGGCGACCTGGCGATCACACGGTTTCACAACGACAGCAGCGACTTTTCTGTGGAATATCCCATAGGCCACGTTCTGTACCAGGCGCCGGGATGGGTGAGCGATCTCCACTTTTCGCGCGATGGCAGCCGCATTGCCTTCCTCGTTCATCCCAACTTCGGAGACGATCTGGGCCATGTGGCGGTGGTGGACCTGGCCGGACACCTGAGCACGGTCAGCCCGGAATACTCCTCCACCCAGGGGCTGGGGTGGTCACCTTCCGACAAGGAGATCTGGTACTCGGCCACGTCCCGGGGGACGGTATTGACGGTATTTGCCACGACACTGTCGGGTCACGTGCGTCCTTTGATGAGTGCGCCCACAATGATGGAGGTGCAGGACGTGGCCGCCGACGGCCGCCTGTTGCTGCTGTCACAGAGCAACCGCCTGAGCGCCTATCTAGTCAATGGCAACCCGCCGCAGCCGCACAACTTCACCGTGATGGATTGGGCCTACGATCCGCTGCTGTCGGCCGATGGACAGGTGATGCTGGTGGGTGACCAGGACGCCGGCCCGCAGTACTCGACGTTTCTGCGTAAAGCCGACGGTTCTCCGCCGGTACGGCTGGGGGATGGAACGCCGCTGGCGCTTTCGCCGGATGGCCAGTGGGCTGTTTCCGTTCTGCCCGGTAGCCAGCAGTTGGTGCTATTGCCCACGGGTGCGGGAGAGACGCGCCAACTGACGCACGGGAAGATTGCCTTTGCGATACGTTATGCCGCGTGGCTACCGGACGGACAAGCCATTCTGGCGGAAGGCACCGAACCCGGACACAACCTGCGGACCTATGAGGTCAGTTTGAACGGTGCGGTGAAGCCGGTGCTTCCCGATCATGTGATAGACGCGGTGGTCACGCCGGATGGGCAGTCGGTACTGGCGTATGTGGGGGGAAGCAAGCAATTCAGCTTGTACCCGCTGGCCGGCGGAGCACCACAAGAATTGCCTTGGCTGCCCGCCGGGTATGCACCCTTGCGCTATGCCGCCGATGGGCGCGGCGTGTATGCGACGCATCGCCTAAGTCCGATCGAGGATCAGGTGTTTCTGCTGAGTCCCGGCGGCAAGCCGCAACTGTTGTACTCGACTTCGGCCAGCGATGAAGCCGGCGTGTCTGGCCGCACGGTGACGGGTATTTCCGCCGATGGCAAGACGTTTGCCGTGGGAGGCGTGCAGCACCTGGGCACGCTGTATGTAGCCAGCGGCGTCGGGCACTAAGCGGCATCGGGCGGCTGCGTTATACTCGCGGCCATGCCCATCGCCGAGCAGAGTCCGTGGCGCCGGGGCTACTGGAGCCTGATCGCCACCCAGTTCCAGGGCGCCTTCAACGAAAATGCGTTGAAGTTTCTGGTCATCTTTCTGCTGCTGGCCGGGACTTTGAGCGAGCACCAGAAGCATGTGCTCACCGGCGTGGTGGGAGGGGTTCTGTTTGCCCTGCCCTTCATTTTGTTTTCGATGACCGGCGGTTACCTGGCGGCGCGCTTCGGCATGCGCACGGTCACGGTGGGCACCAAGATCTTGGAGATCCTGGTGATGGGGCTGGCGATCTACGCTCTGGCCACGCAGCAGATGAATCTGGCGTTCGCGGCGGTGTTTTTGGCCAGCACCCAGGCGGCGCTGTTCGGGCCGTCGAAGTACGGATTGCTGCCGGAGCTGTTGCCCGAAGAGAGGCTGTCGTGGGGCAACGGCATTCTGGAGTTCGGGACGTTTGTCGCCATCATCGGCGGCACCATGGCGGGCGCCTACCTGGCGGACGCCTTCCGCGGGCGGCAGGCGGTATCGGGGACACTGTTGCTGGCCCTGGCGGTGGTGGGGCTGGTTTGTGCCTGCGGCATTGCGCGCGTGCCGGCGGTGGATCCGACACGGCGCTATCGGCTGAACTTCCTGGCAGACCTGTGGTCGCAGGTCGCCATCATCCGCCGCGATCGTGTGCTGACGCTGGCGGTGGCGGGGAGCACCTGGTTCTGGTTTCTGGGGGCGCTGTTGCAGTTCAACATCGTCATCTATGGGCAGGAGGTGCTGCGGCTGAGCGCCACCCGCGGGGGGCTTTTGCAGGCGGCGGTGGGGATCGGGGTGGGGGTGGGGAGTCTGGCCGCCGGGTACCTGTCGGGCGGCAAGATCGAGTACGGGCTGGTGCCGCTGGGCGCGCTGGGGATGACCGGGCTGGGGTGGGCGCTGGCCATCCACGGTTTGGGCTTCGGAGCGGTGATGGCGTTGCTGGCGGGACTGGGCTTTGCCTCGGGGTTCTTTGCCGTGCCGGTCAATGCGCTGATCCAGCAGCGGCCGGCCGAGGCGGACAAGAGCGCGGTGATTGCGGCCGCCAACCTGCTTTCGTTCGTGGGCATCGCGGCGGCCTCGGGCGCTTACTACGTAATGACGGAGTGGCTGCACCTGGGGTCTTCGGCCATCTTCTTCTGGTCGGCGGTCTCCACGCTGGCCGCGACGGTTTACGTGCTGCGTCTGTTGCCGGAGGCGCTGCTGCGGCTGCTGCTGTGGATGGCCACCCATAGCCTGTACCGCATCCGCGTCAGCGGCCGCGAGAACCTGCCGGCGCGGGGCGGCGCGCTGCTGGTGCCCAACCACGCCTCGCTGGTGGATGCGGCGCTGCTGATGGCGGCCAGCGAACGCCCCATCCGTTTCCTGATGTTCCAGGAGCTGTACGAGCACCCGCTGCTCAAGCCGTGGGCGAAGTGGCTGCGGGTGATCCCCATCTCTCCCCAGCAGCGGCCACGGGAGCTGATCCAATCGCTCCACCAGGCGTCGGAAGCGTTGCGCGCGGGCGAGCTGGTGTGCATCTTTCCGGAAGGCGAGATGACCCGCATCGGACACCTGTTGCCGTTCCACCGCGGCATGGAGCGCATTCTCAAAGAAGCGCCCGCGCCGGTGATCCCGGTGCATCTGGAGGGAGTGTGGGGTTCGATTTTCAGCTTCGCCGGAGGGCGGTACGTCTGGAAGCGTCCCCGGCGGGTGCCGTATCCGGTCAGTCTGGTTTTCGGCAAGGCGCTGCCGCCGACGGTGAGCGCCGAGGGCGCCCGGCAGGCGGTGGCGGGGCTGGGGCCGGAGGCGTTCGCGCAGCGTCGGAAGTTGCCGACGCTGCCGGAGAGTTTCGTGCGTGGCGCGCGGCGCCATCCCTGGCGGATGGCGATGGCGGATGCCCAAAGGCCGCGGCTGCGCCGGATTCAGGCGTTGGCGGGCGCCATCTTTCTGGCGCGGCGGTTGCGCCGGCAGTGGCAGGGCCAGGAGATGGTGGGCATACTGCTGCCCCCCTCCATCCCCGGCGCGCTGGTCAATCATGCCGCGATGCTGCTGGGCAAAGTGCCGGTGAACCTGAACTACACCGCCCCCGCCGCCACCCTGGCTTCCTGCGCGCGCCAGTGCCGATTGACGTCGGTGGTGACCTCGCGCGCCCTGCTGGAGAAGCTGCCGCTGGAGCTGCCCGTGCCGCCGGCGTTTCTGGAGGACCTGGCGCAGAAGCCGCGGTGGGGGGAACGGCTGGCGGCGCTGGCGGCGGCGCTGACCCTGCCCACCGGCGCGCTCTGCCGTTGGCTGGGGGCGGAGCACGCGCCCCGGCTCACGGATACCGCCACCATCATCTTCTCCAGCGGCTCGACGGGCGAACCCAAAGGCGTGGTGCTCAGCCATTACAATCTGGCCGCCAACGTGGCCCAGATGGAGCAGATTTTTCTGCTGCGGCGGAACGACCGGATCCTGGGCATACTGCCGTTCTTTCACAGCTTCGGCTTTACCGCAACGCTGGGACTGCCGGCCTCCTCGGGCATCGGGGTGGTCTTCCATCCCAACCCGCTGGAGGCGCTGGCCATCGGGGAGGCGGTGCGGCGACACGCGGTGACGCTGATGGTGGCCACGCCGACGTTTCTGCAGACCTACACGCGGCGCTGCCAGCCGGGTGATTTCGGCAGCCTGCGCCTGATCCTGGCGGGGGCGGAGAAGATGCCGGAGCGCATCGCCGAGGCGTTTGAAGAGCGCTTCGGTGTGCGCCCGCTGGAGGGTTATGGATGCACGGAATGCTCACCCGTGGTGGCGGCCAACTCGCCCGATTACCGCGCCGCCGGATTCCATCAGGTGGGGGCGCGGCGGGGGACGGTGGGACACCCGCTGCCGGGCATGAGCGTGCGCATTGAGGCGGTGGAGACGCGCGCGCCGCTGGGCGTCAATCAGCCGGGGGTGCTGTGGGTGCGCGGGCCCAACGTGATGCAGGGTTATCTGGGCCGCCCCGATCTTACGGCGGCGGTGCTGGAAGATGGCTGGTACAACACCGGCGATATCGCCAGCGTGGACGAAGACGGGTTCCTGAGCATCCGCGACCGGCTCAGCCGCTTCAGCAAAATCGCCGGTGAGATGGTCCCGCACCTGCTGGTGGAGGAAGTCCTGCACCAGTGCGCGGAAGCGACGGAAGTGGTGTTCGCGGTGACCGCGCTGCCGGACGAGAAGAAGGGCGAGCGGTTGATGGTGCTGCACACGCTCGCTCCCGACCGCCTGCGACCGGTGCTGGAGAAGTTGGCCGACTCCAGCCTGCCGCCGCTGTGGCGCCCGCGGGCGGACCAGTTTGTGGCGGTTGCCGCACTGCCATATCTGGGCACCGGCAAGCTCGACCTGCAGCGGCTGCGGCAGCTCGCAAAGGCCGCCGCGGCGGGCAGTTAGGCGGGCGCGTCGCCGCGGAAGGCGAGGCGGGCATTGCGGCAGAAGGTTGCGACCTTCCCGTGGCTCTTGTGGCCGGGAGAGAACTCCACCCCGCTGGCCACATCCGCGCCGTCGGCGAGGGATTGGCGCAAGGCCGCGGCCACGTTGTCGGGGGTGAGGCCGCCGGCGATCAGCAACTGGGGCCGCGCGTCCGGCAACTGGGCGGCGAACTCACGGGCCAGGCGCCAATTGAAAGTGGCGCCGCTGCCGCCGGAGACACCGTCGCGCGCGGGAGTGTCGAGCACGAAGCGCTCGACGAAGGGCGCCCAGGCGAGGGCCGTCTTCATGCCCTGGGGCATGGCCACCGCCCTCCAGACCCCCACCTCGCGCGCCAACTGTTGGGCATCGCCGGGCAGATAGGCGCCATGCAACTGCACGGCGTGGAGACCGCAAGCGTGGGCGATGGCGCGGATTTCGGCGAGCGGGGCGCCGGCAAACACCCCCACCCGCGCCACATCGGCGGGGAGCGACGGGGCGAAGGCGCGCACCTGATCCACCGAGGCGCGCCGGGGCGAGGGGGCAAAGACAAAGCCCACCGCGTTGGCGCCCGCCTCACAGGCTTGCAGCGCATCCTCGCGCGTGGTCAGGCCGCAGATCTTCAGGAAGGGCAGGCGGCACTGGGCGAGCAGCGCCGCCAGCGCCGCGCCGGGGTCGGGGGCACGCATGAACTGTTCGCCGATCAGAAAGGCCTGGAACCCGGCCTCCGCCATGCGGGCCAGGTCGGCGCCGGTGTGCAGGCCGCTCTCCGCCACGCCCAGCGCGCCGGGAGGCAGCTTCGGTCCCAACTGGCGTCCGAGATCGAGATTGACCTCAAAGGTGCGCAGGTCACGATGGTTGACGCCGACGCAGCCTGCATCCACGGAGAGGGCGCGCTCCAGCTCGCGGGCGTCGTGCACCTCCACCAGCGTGGCCAGGCCGGCGCTCTTCGCCGTCCGGGCGAGCGTTTTGAGATGGGCGTCGTCGAGCATGGCGGCGATGAGCAGCACCGCATCGGCGCCCGCCCAGGCGGCTTCCCAAATCTGGTAGGCGTCGAAGATGAAATCCTTGCGCAGCACCGGCAGGCCGGTGGCTTCGCGGGCGATGCGCAGGTACTCCAGCCGCCCCTCGAAGTGATCCTCCTCGGTGAGCACCGAAAGCGCGGTGGCCCCGGCGGCCTCGTAGGCCCGCGCCAGGGCGGCGACATCAAAATCTTCGCGGATGCGCCCGCGGGAAGGTGAGGCGCGCTTCAACTCGGCGATGATGGCGGGCCGCCGCGCCTGGCGGAGGGCGGCCACGAAGTCGCGCGGCTGACGGGGGCGGGCGCGCAGTTCGGTGCGCAGCCGCTGCGCCGAAATCGCACGCGCGGCGACCGCCACCTGCTCGCGCCGGCGGGTGACGATTTTGTCCAGGATGGTGGGCAGGGGTGCAGACCCTGCCGTGCCGGAACTTGCCATGGCCGTACCTAATAATCCTAGCAGGAGGAATCCAACGCAGCCGCGTGGCTGGTGCTAATCTGGTGGCAACATGCGGCTGCTCCCTGTTGTCCTTTCCGTCGGTTTGGCCCTGCCTTTGGCGGCGCAAACCGCGACCACCAAGCCCGACGCGCAGAGAAGCTACGCCGAATACGCTCTGGGGAAGTGGGCGGAGACGCAGGCGGAGACCAAGGGCGGCAGCCAGTATATTGAGGCCGCGCTGCAGCACTACACCGCCGCCATGGCGGCGGATCCGCAGTCGGCGTTTCTGGCGTCGGAGATGGCCGATTTGCTCTCCCGCCTGGGGCGCACCGCCGACGCCATCAGCCTGATGCAGGCCACGTTGAAGACGCATCCCGACAGCATCGCCGCCCACACCACGCTGGGCGAGATCTATCTGCGCGAGTTGAGCCGCACCCCGCAGCCGCTGACGGACGCCAACACCCACGGCGCGCTGAGCGCGGCCCTGGCGGAGTACAAGGCGCTGATCCAACTGGACCCGAAGAAGGCGCAGAACGTGGTGGTGCTGGGCAAGCTGTACGGGGCTTCGGGACAGTCGGCGCTGGCGGAGGAACAGTTCCGGGCGGCGCTGCGGGTGGCGCCGACCAATATGGACGCGCTGGCCAGCCTGGTGCAGTCGCTGGCCGGCCAGGACAAGCTTGACCAGGCGCGGCAGGAGATCGCCTCGCTACCGCCGGTGGCGCGCGGCGCCCAGGTCTACGCCACGCTGGGCGACGCCTACCTCGGCGCCCATCGCTACAGCGATGCCGCCCAAGCCTTCCAGCAGGCGGTGGAGGCGCGGCCCGACGACGCCGACCTGCAGAAGGCGCTGGGGGGCGCGCTGATGGACGGACATCGGTATCCGGAGGCGCTCAAGGTGTACCAGAGCCTGCGCCAGCAGCTTCCCAATGACGGGTCGGTGGCGCTGCGGTTGGGACAGTTGCAGATGCAGATGGCGGAGTGGGACGCGGCGCGCGCGAGCCTCACCTCGGCCGGCACCCTGCTGGGCAGCGACGATGTGGAAGTGGCCTACGCCCAGGCGCTGCTCGACCAGAGCACCGGTCATGATCCGCAAGCGCTGGCGGCCCTGCAGAAACTGGCAGCGCGCAAGAACAGTCCGGCCTCCGAGAGCATTTTCCTGACGCAGTTGGCGCGGCTGGAGATGCACATGGGCAAGTATGC
>Ga0134125_10003827_pt1 | contig 17297 bp, 18 predicted proteins | sample KB31751_FD_96464 | JGI IMG/M metagenome (GOLD analysis project Ga0134125, IMG submission 96464) | Terrestrial soil microbial communities with excess Nitrogen fertilizer from Kellogg Biological Station, Michigan, USA - KB3-175-1 | ecosystem: Environmental > Terrestrial > Soil > Unclassified ...
AGCGCCAGCTTGCGATGGTGTTCCAGTCCTACGCGCTCTATCCGCACATGACCGTCGCCCAGAATATCGGCTTCCCCCTCAAGATGGCGGGCATGGACAAGGTCTCCATCGAGGGCAAGGTGAAGGAAGCCGCGGCGGTCCTCAATCTGACCAACTACCTGGATCGTCGGCCGCGCAACCTGTCGGGCGGCCAGCGCCAGCGCGTCGCCATCGGCCGCGCCATCGTGCGTCAGCCCAAGGCGTTCCTCTTCGATGAGCCCCTCAGCAACCTCGATGCGGCGCTGCGCGTCAACATGCGGCTCGAAATCTCCGAGCTCCACCAGCAGCTCAAGACCACCATGGTCTACGTCACGCACGACCAGGTCGAGGCCATGACCATGGCCGACCGTATCGTCGTCCTGAACGCCGGCAACGTCGAGCAGTTCGGCACGCCCATGGAGCTTTACCGCCGCCCTGCCAACCGCTTCGTTGCCGGCTTCATCGGCTCGCCCAAGATGAACTTCATCGATGGCCCCGAGGCCGCCAGGTACAACGCCGCATCGGCCGGCGTCCGGCCCGAGCACATCTCGGTCTCGACCACCTCGGGCAGCTGGCACGGCACCGTCGGCGTTGCCGAGCATCTGGGCTCCGACACGTTCCTCCACGTCAATGTCGACGGCCTCGGCCTGATGACGGTCCGCGCCGAGGGCGAAAAGCAGTTGCATCATGGCGATACGGTTTGGCTCACGCCGGATCCGCAGCGCATCTATCGTTTCGACAAGGACGGCCGTTCGCTGGCCGCCGCGTAAGGAGGCCTACCATGCCGATCGAGCTGAGCCGTAGCGCGTTCAAGGAGTTGAGCGAGACCGCCGCCGTCCCCTCCTATGATCCGAGGTCGCTCACCGCCGGCATCGTGCATATCGGCGTCGGCAACTTCCACCGCGCTCACCAGGCCGTCTATCTCGACGATCTGTTCAATCTGGGACGTGACCATGACTGGGCGCTCGTCGGCGTCGGCGTCCGGCCGGCCGACGAGGCCATGCGGCAGAAGCTGATGGCGCAGGACTGGCTGACCACCGTGGTCGAGCAGGAGGCTGCAGCCTCGCACGCGCGGGTCACCGCGCCGATGATCGACCACCTCAGGGTCGGCGACGCCGCCGCCACCATCGCCCGCCTCGCCGACCCGGCGATCCGTATCGTGTCGCTGACCATCACCGAAGGCGGCTACTACATCGACCCCGCCACCCAGCGCTTCGACCCCACTCACCCCGACATCGCCGCCGACGCCAAGGACCGGCTTGCTGCGCCAAAGACCGCTTTCGGCCTCATCCTCGCCGGCCTGAAACGCCGCCGCGATGCCGGCATCCGGCCCTTCACTGTGATGAGTTGCGACAACATCCCCGGCAACGGCCATGTGACGCAGAATGCCGTCGTCGGCCTCGCCGAGTTGTTCGACCACGAATTTGCCGGCTGGGTCAGGACCAACGTCGCCTTCCCCAACGGTATGGTCGACCGCATCACCCCGGCGACCACCGACCGCGAACGCGAGTTGCTCGCGAAAGACTATGGCATCGCCGACAACTGGCCCGTCTTCTGTGAGAATTTCCGACAGTGGGTGCTCGAGGACAATTTCCCGGCCGGCCGCCCAGGGCTCGAACAGGTCGGCGTGCAGTTCGTCAAGGATGTCTCGCCCTTCGAACACATGAAGATCCGCATCCTCAACGGCGGGCACGCGGCGATCGCCTACCCGGCGGGTCTGCTGGACATCCACTTCGTGCACGAGGCCATGGCCCATCCGCTGATCCGCGGCTTCCTCGAAAAGCTCGAGCGCGAGGAGATCATCCCGATCGTGCCGCCGGTGCCCGACACCAGCCTCACTGACTACTACGAGCTGATCGAGCGCCGCTTCTCTAACCCCAAGATCGGCGACACCGTCACCCGGCTTTGCCTCGACGGCTCCAACCGGCAACCGAAATTCATCCTGCCCTCGGCGGCCGACCGTCTGAAGGCCGGCCAGTCCGTCACCGGCCTCGCGCTCGTCTCCGCCTTCTGGTGCCGCTACTGCTATGGCGAAACCGACAGCGGCAAGGTCATCCCGCCCAACGATCCGAGCTGGAACCGCCTGAACCAGGAGGCCCGCCGCGCCAGGGCCGACCCGAAGGCCTGGCTCGGCATGACTGACATTTTCGGCGACCTGGCGCGTGAACCTGCATACGTCACCGCCTTCTCGCATGCCCTCGACACCATCTGGTCCATCGGCACCAAGGCGACGCTCGAGGCCTATCTCAATGATCGCCTCTAGCAACTGAGTTATCACCGCGATAGCGGGGGCCTCGCTTTGCGATGCTGCCGGAAAAACCGAGGTTCCCGCTGTCGCGGGATTGACCCGGTGATAGGCTGCGCCTGACATGCCTGCCTCCACTGCCCCTCCCATCCGCCTGATCATCTTCGACTGCGATGGCGTCCTCGTCGACAGCGAACCGCTCGCGATGCGTGTTTTGCTGCGCGCCCTCGCGACCGCCGGCCTCGATGTCTCGACCGAAACCGGTTTCCGCAACTACCTCGGGCGCAGCTTCTCCACGATCGCGCAGAGCCTCGACGATCTGCACGGCCTGCGCCTCGACGACGCCGCCATCGAGGCCATGCGGCTCGACCTTTACGAGACCTATCGCCGCGAGCTGAAGCCGATGGCAGGCCTGCTCGACATGTTGCCCGCACTCGGCCGGCCGTTCTGCGTCGCCTCGTCGAGCCAGATGGAGCGCATTCGCACCAGCCTCGACGTGACCGGCCTCAGCAAGCGGTTCCATCCGCGCATCTTCTCGGCCGCGATGGTCGCCCGCGGCAAGCCGGCCCCCGACCTTTTCCTCAAGGCGGCCGAGGACATGGGCGCCACACCGGCCGAGTGCCTGGTGGTCGAAGACAGCCCCGCCGGCATCATTGCCGCCAAGAAGGCGGGCATGCGCGTCGCCGCCTTTACCGGCGGTGGCCATATCGGCCCGTCCGGGCTCGCCGGCACCATCGCGGCCCTCAGCCCCGATGCCATCCTCTCGGATATGCGGGAGTTGCCCGCGCTGCTAGAACAGCTCGAGGGGAGGACCAACGGCCGGATGCGAGATTTGTTGGTGGCGGTTGATGTCGGCACGGGCAGCGCCCGGGCTGGTGTGGTCGGTGCGACCGGAACCCTGCTCGGCCGGGCGGAGCAGCCGATCGACATGCGTCGCACCGACGCCAATCACGCCGAGCACGACAGCGATCAGATCTGGCACGCCGTCTGTGTCGCGGTCCGCGCCGCCATGAGCACTGCGGGCGCGGAACCCGGCGACGTCGTCGGCATCAGTTTCGACGCCACCTGCTCGCTCGTCGTCCGCGACCGAAACGGCGCTCCACTGCCGGTTGGTGACGGCGACGCCCGTTGGGACACCATCGTCTGGCTCGACCACCGGGCGTTGGAGCAGGCCGCCGAATGTACCGGCACCAACCACGCCGTGCTCGATTCCATTGGCGGCGTCATGTCGCCGGAAATGGAAGTGCCCAAGCTCATGTGGCTCAAGCGGCACCGGCCCGAGACCTGGGCCCGCGCCGGCCACTTCTTCGACCTCGCCGACTACCTGACCTGGCGTGCCTCGGGCTCGCGCGCCCGCTCGCAATGCACCCTCACCTGCAAATGGACCTGGATCGGCGGTGAAGGCGGCTGGCAGCCGGACTTCCTGGCGCAGGTGGGGCTGGCCGACATGCTCGAACGCGGCGGCCTGCCCGACCAGGCCAGCCCCATCGGCACCGACCTCGGCCCGCTCGGCCAAGCCGCGGCAGGCGAGCTCGGCCTCACCACCCGCTGCCGTGTCGGCCTCGGGCTCATCGATGCGCATGCCGGTGCCCTCGGCGCGCTGGGGGCCTATGCCGGAGACCCGGGATCCGTCCACCGCCACCTGGCGCTTATCGCCGGCACCTCGAGTTGCGTCATGGCACTGTCGTCCGATCCGCGGCCGATCCGCGGCGTCTGGGGACCATACGAGGGTGCCGTGCTGCCCGATGCCTGGCTCAACGAGGCCGGCCAGTCCGCGACTGGCGCGCTGCTCGATCACATCATCCGCTGGCACGGCGCCGGCGGCGAACCCACGCCCGAAATGCATCAGCGGATTTTCGATCGTGTGCAGGAGCTGCGTCGCACCGAGCCCGACCTGTCGCCGCGCCTCAACGTCCTGCCCGACTTCCATGGCAACCGCTCGCCGCTCGCCGACCCCAATGCGCTCGGGGTCCTCTCGGGCCTCACCCTCGACAGCGATTTCGACAGTCTCTGCCGCCTCTACTGGCGTACCGCGGTTGCCATCGTGCTGGGCGTCCGCCACATCCTCGAGACTCTCAATGCCCACGGCTACGCCATCGGCACGTTGCACATCACCGGCGGCCACACCCACAATCCGCTGCTGATGGAGCTCTACGCCGACGCCACCGGCTGCACCGTCGTCGAGCCGGCCAGCGAAAATGCCACGCTGCTCGGCACCGCCATGGTCGCCGCCACCGCCGCCGGCCTGTATGGCACGCTCAACGCTGCCGCCATGGCGATGCAGCAGGGCGGCCGAGCCCGCCGCCCCGACCCGGCCGTGCGCGCGCGTTACGATCGCGACTACCGCGTCTTCCTGAAGATGCTGGAGCAGCGGCAGGCGATCGACGCGCTCAGCCGTGATTGATCGCAGCCTCTACGCCCAGGTGCGCTACGCCTCGGCGGAGGCCGGCTCATCGGCCGGCTCCATCATGTGAATGGCGTCTTTGGCAAAGCCCAGCGCCACCCGCGCGCCCTCGCCCGGCAACGCCTCGCCCGAGGGCACCGATGCATGGAGCATCGTTCCGTTGAGATCGATCGCCAGCCGGATCACCGGCCCGAGATAGGAGCGCGACACGATGGTCCCCGTCATGCGCGATGCACTTGTCCCTGCGGCCATCACGTGAATCGCCTCAGGCCGGAGCGAGGCCCAGCGCCTTTCACCGGTGATCCAGTACACGAACTCCGGCGCCAGCACGTTCGACGACCCGACGAAGTCGGCGACGAACCGCGACACCGGCCGCTTGTACACCTCCTCGGGCGTGCCGATCTGCTGCACCTGCCCGCCGTTGAACACCGCCACCCGGTCGGCCATGCTCAGCGCCTCGCTTTGGTCGTGCGTCACAAAGATGAAGGTGATGCCGAGTGTCTTCTGCAACGCCTTGAGCTCCTCCTGCATCGACTCTCGCAGCTTGAGGTCGAGCGCCCCCAGCGGCTCGTCGAGCAGCAGCACTTTCGGCTTGTTGACGATGGCGCGAGCGAGGGCCACGCGCTGCCGCTGTCCGCCGGAGAGCTCGGACGGCCGGCGCGTGCCGTGCCCGGCGAGCCGCACCATCTCGAGCGCCGCCTCCGCCTGCCGGTAGCGCGCCTTGCGCGGCACCTTCCGCAGCATCAGCGAAAACGCCACATTGTCGAGCACGTTGAGGTGCGGGAAGAGCGCATAGTCCTGGAACACCGTGTTGACGCTGCGCCGGTAGGCCGGAACGTTTTCCACCCGCTCGCCGAAAATCTCGATGTGCCCCGCATCCGGTAGCTCAAAGCCCCCGATCAACCTGAGGCAGGTCGTTTTGCCCGAGCCCGACGGCCCGAGGATGGCGAAGAACTCCCCGGCTCCGATCTCGAGGTTCACGTCGTCCATGGCCTTTACCGTGCCGAACAGGCGGGAGACGTGCTGCAGTGCGACGGCGACGGTCATCTACTTCATCCGGAAGAACATGAGACCGAGGCCCCTGCCGGCCCCCGCCCCCATCCATACCTTGGAATCGAGCATCCGGAACGCCACCTCACCGCACCGACTGTATCAGGCCGCGAAACCAGGCGCGGATATCGCTCAGCAGTCGCGCCGACCACTGCCAGGCGGCCGTCGCCCGCACCTTGCCCAGGACCTTTTCGGTCAGCCGCTCGATCCAGCCCATGATCCGCGCAAACCAGCCGATCTTGAACAGCTGGGGCCGCCCCGCCTGATAGAGCCGCTCGAGCGTCAGGATTGACAGCGCATGCGCCACCACCAGCAGTGCGCCGCCCTGGATGAAGTGCCCGAGCGCGAACCAGTAGAGCGCGAACACCTTGAGCGGCTCCAGCACCACGAACGGTACCGCAAGGATGAGCAGCACCACATAGGGGGGCAGCTTCAGGAGAAGCTGGTTGGCGGTCGTGAACACCGGATGCGTGCTGAGATAGCGCACCAGCGGCCGGAACAGCGGGAACAGCACCGCGTCGAGCACCGCATAGCCGATGATCACCACTGCCGCGATGAAGCGGCCGATCGCACGCAGCGCGACGATCGCGGGATGTCTTGGCGTTTCGCTCATCCGGCCCTCATTGCCGCTGACATGAGGCTGCCACTTGCCCGATTTCAAGCCCCTGCTGCGACCGCCCGTTTGCCGCTGGGCCCCGTCTCTTGGCCATTCCGGCGACAAACAGCTTGCGATTCCTTGCACTTGCGCTAGCGCTACGCGCGATGAGCACAAACACGCAGCCTCACCGCACCGGCTCGGGACCGGGGCTCGCCGCGGCCTACCAGCCGCTTCCCGGCGTTCCCGACGAGATGATCGACCCCCAGGGCAGCGTTCGCCGCAGCTGGACCGAGCTGCTCGAGGCCTGCGATGTCCTCGGCCCGCAAGGCCTCGCCGCCCGTTTCGAGCGCGCCGACCAGTATTTGCGCGACGCGGGCGTCTTTTACCGCAAGTACGATGGCGCGGCCGGCAAGGAGCGCGCCTGGCCCCTCGCCCATGTCCCGCTCATCATCGACGAAGCCGATTGGGCGCTCATCGCGCGCGGCCTGACGCAGCGCGCCGAGCTGCTCGAACAGCTGATGGCTGATATCTACGGCGAGAACCAGCTCGTCGCTCGCGGTGTCCTGCCGCCCGAACTGATCGCGCGCAGCCCCGAATTCCTTCGCCCGGTGGTCGGCATCAAGCCCGCGAGCGGCCGCTACCTCCACTTCTGCGCCTTCGAGCTCGGCCGCGGTCCCGATGGCGCCTGGTGGGTCCTGGGCGATCGCACCCAGGCGCCCTCCGGCGCCGGCTTCGCCCTCGAGAACCGCGTCGCCACCACCCGCGCCCTCTCCGACATCTACGGCCGCATGCAGGTGCATCGCCTCGCCGGCTTTTTCCGCGATTTCCGCGACGCGCTGAACGGCGAGGCCCGGCGCAACGAGGGTCGCGTCGGTATCCTCACTCCCGGCCAGCACAACGAAACCTATTTCGAGCACGCCTATATCGCCCGCTATCTCGGCTTCATGCTCCTCGAAGGCGAGGACCTCGTTGTCCAGAATGGCCAGGTGATGGTGCGCACCGTCTCCGGATTGCACCCGGTCAGCGTGCTCTGGCGCCGCATGGATGCGAGCTTCACCGATCCGCTGGAACTCCGTTATGATTCCCGCATCGGCACCCCCGGCATGACCGAGGCATTGCGCCAGGGCTCCATCTCGATGGTCAATGCCATCGGCTCGGGCATCCTCGAAACCCGCGCCTTCGCCGCGTTCATGCCCGGACTGAGCCAGGCGCTGCTTGGCGCGCCCCTGGAGCTCCCCACGATTGCCACCTGGTGGTGCGGACAGCCGGCCGAGCGCCAGCACGTGCTCGACAATTTCGAGCGCATGATGATCGGCCCCGCCTTCTCGACCGCGCTGCAGATCGAGGACCGCGAGCACACCTTGCTCGGCGGTACGCTCGACCCTGACGCCCGAGCCGCCTTGCGCAACCGGGTGGTTGCCGAAGGCAGCGCCTGGGTCGGCCAGGAGCCGGTTCAGCTCTCGACCGCGCCGGTTTACGTCGGGGGCCGGCTGGAACCGCGTCCCATAACGCTGCGCGTCTATGCCGCCCGGACCTCTGGCGGCTGGACCATCATGCCCGGTGGCTTTGCCCGCGTCGGCTTCACCCTCGACAACAGCGCCATCGCCATGCAGCACGGCGGCCAGGCGGCCGACGTCTGGGTGGTGAGCTCGAAACCCGTCGAACGCGTCTCCCTCCTCTCCGGAGATGGCGAAAAGCTCGTCCGCAACTCCGCGGGCTCGCTGCCCAGTCGTGCCGCCGACAACTTGATCTGGCTCGGCCGCTACGCCGAGCGCTGCGAAGCCACGATCCGGATCCTGCGCGCCTACAATGCCCGCCTCGCCGAAGTCTCCAACCCTGATCTTCCGCTCCTTGCCGACACGCGCACCTATCTGTCCGGCATCGAGGTCGATGCCTCCGAGGCGGTCCCCCAAGGCCTGTTGCGCGCCATCGAGAGCGCCGTCCACTCCGCCGGCCAGATTCGCGACCGGTTCTCGCCCGACGGCTGGCTGGCCCTGACCGACCTGCGCAAGACGGCGCGCAATTTTGCCGCCCGCGTCCAGCCCGGCGATGACGCCACCCGGGCCATGACAGTGCTGTTGCGCAAGCTGGCCGGCTTCTCCGGCTTGGTGCACGAGAACATGTATCGCTTCGCCGGCTGGCGCTTCCTCGAGATCGGCCGGCGTCTCGAGCGCGGCATCCAGATCGCCGGCATCACGCGCTGGCTCACGCGCGACGACGCGCCCGACGGCGCGCTCGACATGCTGCTCGAGATCGGCGACAGCGTCATGACCCATCGTCGCCGCTACAATGTCGCGAGCGGCAGCAACTCCTACATCGACCTGCTGGTGCTCGATCCGCTCAACCCACGCTCGGTCCAGTTCCAGGTGGCCGAGCTCAGGGAGCAGATCGAAAGACTGCCCGGCGGCATCGAGGACGGCCAGCTTTCGGTCGCCGGCCGCGCGGCGCTCGAGCTTCACACCGCACTTCGTGTGGCCAACCCGGAGGACATGACGACCGCACGGCTCGCCGAACTGAGCGCCGGCATCGCCCGCCTGGCCGGGCTGATCGCCGACGCATACTTCGTGTAGCGGCCATGCTCTACGACGTTCGCCTCGACCTCCATTACGACTACAAGAGCGTCGTTCATGGCGACCGGCACCTCGTGCGCGTCGTCCCGGCCTCGCTTCCCGGCCGGCAGCGCGTTATCGCCTCGGCACTTTCCTTCGATCCGCCACCCGATGCCGAAACGACCTTCGTCGATTTCTTCGGCAACCTCGTCACGACCATCTCCTATGACGGCAATCACGATCGGCTCGACGTTCGGCTGGGCGCCCGCGTCGACGTCGAGGAGGCCACCCCCGTCGCCGACATCTCGCCCGATCTCGAGACCTTGCAGCGCGAGCTGCACGGCTACTGGTCCGTCGACGGCGGTTCGCCCCATCACTTCATCGCGCCGTCGCCGCGCATAGCGCTGTCGGATCCCATCACCCGCTACGCACGCCAAAGCCTCGAGCGCACTGTTTCGGTGCGGGCCGCGGCCATGGATCTCTGCCTCTCGATCCACCGCGACTTCGCCTACGACCGCCAGTCGACCAATGTCGACACCAGCCCGCTCGAAGCCTTCAACCTGCGCAAGGGGGTCTGCCAGGATTTCGTGCATGTCATGATCGCCGGCCTGCGCGGTGTCGGCATTCCTGCGGGCTACGTCTCCGGCTTCCTGCGCACCGTTCCGCCACCCGGCCAGCCCCGGCTCGAAGGCGCCGACGCCATGGACGCCTGGGTTCGCGTCTGGTGCGGCCGCGATTGCGGCTGGATCGAGTTCGACCCCACCAACGCCATGCTGGCTGGCGCCGACCACATTACCATCGGACACGGCCGCGACTATTCCGATATCTCGCCCATCGTGGGTGTGCTGCGCACCGCCGGCCACCACGAAGCCCGCCAATCCGTCGACGTCGTTCGGGTCGAGTAGAGCGCCCGTCGCCTTACCAGCGCAATTTCACTTTCACCGACGGAACCAGAAGCGCCAACGGCCAGTTAATTGGCCAGCGCCAAGTCATGCGCGCGATCCAAGCGGAGACCGGTCCTCCTCCCTGCCGGCCAAAAGACAAAGGATTTCAGGCGATGACACAGATGGAAATCAACGCTCTCGAACATGCTGGACGGGCCGCCATGGCGTGGTCGCCGGAAGGCTACGATGGGCGCATCCATCTGGGCGCGGTGCTGGGTGCCATGGTCCCGGCGATCGGCATCCTCGCGGCCGCGGCCGCACTCCTGTTCGCCGCCTTCTGAGGCCGAAGCGTCAACCCCGGAGAAGAACAAGAAAATGCTCAGCACAATCCTCATCGTCATCCTCATCCTCCTTCTCATCGGCGCCATACCGAGCTGGGGATACTCCCGCTCCTGGGGATACTTCCCATCCGGTATCGTCGGCGTCGTGCTCGTGATCGTCATCATCCTAGTGTTGATGGGACGGATCTGAGCTTCGCGGGTCCGAGGTCGCCCCCCTTTCGACCCGCTCAACCACCCCGGTTCGCTTCCCCCGCGAACCGGGGTGTTTCTTTGATCGCGCTCAATGCCTCCAGGGGCCGCTTCTGGAACTGTCGCACCGGGCACCGCGTTGTGGGCCAAAGCGTCGAACCAGGAGAACATCGCAAATGGCTGACTCTGAAGACACGGCCGCTCCGGCCAGTGGCGCCGCGCATGCTGCTGCGGCAACCGTTACCCAGGCTGCGCGCTCTGCCCGCTCGTCGGCACGCCGCGCCGGCTCCCGTTCGCGCAGCCGCGCCCGCAGCGCCGCGCTCGAAGTCGAAGCCGACAGCCTCGAGGACCAGGTCGCTCAGCTCCAGACCGACCTGAGGTCGATCACCAGCACCCTGCAGCGGATGGGCGCCACCGCCGGCAATGAGCTCAAATCCTCCGCCCGGGCGCGTGCCGACGAGTTGGCCGCGCGTGGGCAGTCGGCGCTCGAAAGCGCGACCGACGAGTTCGGCGCGTTCGAGCGGCAGATCAAGGACACCATTCGCGAAAAGCCGCTGACCGCGGTGGCCGGCGCCATCGCTCTCGGCTTCATCCTCGCTGTCATCACGCGGTAAGACGCCATGCTCGCCGTGCTGACCCCGCTGCTGTCGCTGCTGGGGGTAGAGGCCAGCTCGATGACCGCCAACCTCAAGCGCCAGGCTGTCGTCTGGGGCTTGATCGGCGCGCTGGGGCTTGTCGTCGTCGCGTTCCTGCTGGTCGCCGCCGACACCGCTCTCGCCTACATCGTCGGGCCGGTGCTTGCGCCGCTCATCATCGCCGTCGCAGCGGCGTTGATCGCGCTTGCGATCTACCTGGTCTCGCAGTTGCAGGACAACATCGCGGCGCGCCGCGAAGCCGAGCGCAAGAAAAGCGCAGAGATGACCGCGCTGGTCACCACCGCAATCATCACTGCCGTGCCCCTGATCCTGCGCTCGCCCCTCTTCAAGGAGATCGGACTGCCGGCGGGTGCCGCCCTTGCTTCGGCCCTGATGATGCGCAAGCCCGGTGATCGTCGTCATCGCAGCTAGGAACCCGGCCTCCGGGTTCGGCGTTTCCTTTCGCTTGGGGTGCCATGGGGCGCCCCGCAACAACCGAGAGGATTTGCCATGTCTCACATCAAGCGGCAGATCGTGACGATCCTTAAGGACGACGAGCTCGCGGACCAGGAAAAGATTGAAGTCCTGCGCCAACTCGAAGCCGATACGCTCAGCAAGGAGCGGAGCGCCACCGAAGGGATGACTCCTGTCGACGGCGACGACGGCGAAGACCTCAAGGCCATCGAGCAGGCCCTGCGCAAGCTCGGCGAGCAGCCGGTGGAAGCCGGCGCCAACAGCCTCTGATCTCGAAGACTTGCCAAGCATTCGAAGCCCCCGTCCGCTGCGGCGGAGGGGGCTTTTCTCATGCCGAAGTGAGGAGCTTCGCGAGCGCCGCGCGCTCCTCCTCGGCCGACGCCGCCGGAGCCTTGGGCACGACGACCTGCAGCGCCTGCGGGTGAATCTTCAGGTCCACCCGATCGGGCAGCGTGATGAGCTCGCCATCGATGACGCCCGCCGAGCCGTACTTCTTGTGCGGGAAAAAGATCGTCGCTTCGCGCGCCTCTTTCTCGACGACTTCGGGCAGGCTGCGAAACTTCCCCCGCAGCAGCCCAAAGGCCAGCTTGAAAGCAACCCCCAGGCTGAGCGGCGGCACGAAATAAAGCCCGAGCACGCCGCGATCGAGATGGTCCGCCAGCGGCAGGTGCCCCTCGTCGAATGGGTTGTTGGACACCGACAGGCCAGCCGTGAATCGCCGTTCCAGACGACCATTGGCGAGCACGTCGACGGCAAAGCTCGGTGGATTGAGGATCGCCCCGAAGGCCGCCCGCGTCGAGGCGATCATCTTGCCGATGCGGCTCTTGTAGCTCAGTTGGCCGCGCAGCTTCACCAGCTTGGGATGGATGCCCACCGAGAACTGGTGGATGAACGGCCGGCCGTTGACGGTGGCAATGTCCACCCTCTGCAAGCCGCCGCCGGCGATCGCTTCCAGCGCCTCGTCGGGCCGCAACGGCAGGCCGAGCGAGCGTGCGAACAGATTCATCGTGCCCGCCGGCAGCACCCCAAGCGGAATGCCCGCTTCGTAAGCGACACTCGCCGCAGCCGAAATCGTCCCGTCACCGCCGCCGGCAACCAGCATCTGCCCGTCGCTTGCCGCGCGCTTGAGTTCAGCGATCAGGTTCTTGCCGTCGACGACCCTGACCTCGAGCGCACGACCGTGCGCAGCAAAAACCTCAACGGCCGTGGCCGCGAAGGCGTCCATGTCCGTGGTCTTGAACGTACCGCCGTCGCGGTTGAACACGCCGATGACGCGCATGAGAATGCCCCTGACCCCGCCGGGAAACGACGTCGACCCGGTGTTTGTTCCCGGCCCTCCTGGGCAGTCTAGATCAGCGGCCGCTTGCCCTCCAGCAACCCGGTCCACCCGGCGACGTCGAGCAAGCCCGGGGGATCGAGGACCTCGCATGCCCGATCGTGCCAGCGAATCAGCTTCTTTTCGCTGAGCTTCCTCAATGTCTTGTTGGTGTGCACGATGGACAGACCCAGCGTATCGGCCACGTGCTGCTGCGTAATCGGGATCAGCAGCGACGTGTCCTCCGCCAGGCCCACCGTGGTTGCTCGCTGGTGGAGGAACGCTACCAGATACGCCGCCCGCTCGATCGCCGTTCGGCGCCCCAGGCTCAGCAGGTTCTCGTCGAGCATTCTTTCCTCGCGCGAGGCGAGCCAGGTGACATCGAAGCTCAGCCCCGGATGGCTCTTGTAGAGGTCAGCCAGCCGGTCGCGCTGGAACACGCACAACACCACCGGCGACAGGGCTTCGACCGAATGGTCCATCGCGCCGATCATCGATCCCTGCAGCCCCACCAGGTCTCCCGGCAGGCAGTAGTTGAGAATCTGTCGGCGACCGTCCTCCAGCGACTTGTACCGGAAGGCCCAGCCGCTGAGCACCGTGAACAGTTGCGCGCTGTGCGCCCCCTCCGCGAGGATCACCGATCCGGGCTCGGCAACGAGCTCGCCGCGTTTGAAATTGGCGACGAACTTCAACTCCTCCGGCGTGAATGCCCGGAACTGGGGCATCGCCCGAAGGGGACATTGCTGACAGGAAACGCGCCGGGTGGAGATGGGCAGAGTGACGCTCTCGGGTTCGTTTTGCACGGCGTTATCCCGCAAATCCGGGGGCAAACGCCACCCCTTCGCTTGCGGTTGCACGCCGCCCTTCATGTCTTTTTTAAATGACGATTCGGCCCCGGCCGCCCCTTGTCTGGCGAGCTTTGTAAGGGAATCCCGTGCTTTCAGGAAAACGACTGCTCGTCCTAGAGGATGAGTTCATCATTGCGCTCGACATCCAGCGGATCGTCGAAGAGGCTGGCGCGCGGCAATCCGTGCTGGCCCGCAGCTACGAGGAGGTGGCGGAACTGAGCAGCCGCTATAGCGACTTCGATCTCGCCATCGTCTCGGTCCCTCGCCCGGCGACCGCCGACGCCGAGATTGCGGGCCGTCTGGCCGCTGCCGGCGTCGCTCTCGTCGTCTGCACCGGCAACCCGGCAGCCTTGGCCGGCACGCCTCTGGCGGGCGCCCAAATCGTCGATAAGCCGTTTTCCGATGACGAACTCGTCGCGGCCTGTGCCCGCGCCCTGCGATCTCGGGTCAGCTGAGCGTGTGTGTCGTGACCTGCGCGGAAACCGCGTCCGGCCCGAAATCCGCCTCGCCCGAAATCTTCAGCACGTCCTGCAGCCGGGTGCGTGCACGGCTGACCCGGCTCTTCATCGTCCCGACCGCGCATTTGCAGATTTCGGCCGCTTCCTCATACGAAAAACCGGAAGCGCCGATCAGGATGATCGCCTCGCGCTGATCCGGCGGCAACGTATCGAGCGCCTTCTTGAAATCGGCCATGTCGAGCACGCCGTACTGGCTGGGATGGACCGACATGCGTTCGGTGAACGCGCCGTCGGTGTCCTGCACCTCGCGGCCGCGCTTGCGCATCTGCGAATAGAACTCGTTGCGCAGGATGGTGAACAGCCAGGCCTTGATGTTGGTGCCCATCTGGTAGCTGTCCTGCTTGGCCCAGGCCTTCATCATGGTGTCCTGCACCAGGTCGTCGGCCCGGTCGTGTCGTCCGCTCAGCGACACCGCAAAGGCGCGCAGCGACGGCAACGTGGCCAGCAATTCCCTCTTGAACGACGGGGACTCTTGCATGAACTATCTGCTCTTTCGTTTGCTGGCCTGTTCGACCTCATCGAGTTTTTCCAGCAAATCCAGGAACTTGTCCGGGATCGGCTGATCCTGGACAGCTCCATAAAAGGCCCGAAGCTTTGCGCCGATATCGGAATTAGGCCCGAGCCCGTCATCCGTGCGCCGCGCCCGCGGTACACTCATTTCGTTCATCTTCGTCTTGTCTTTCACTACCCGGACCCTGGACAGAGTGACGCTAGCCTCTGACGTGCTAGCATAAATGTGGGTTTGATCGAAAAGTTCCGAAGCCTGGAACGAAATGCTGAATCCTTCGTTTGGGACACTGGGTTGACCAACATAGCGTCAAAGGGAGCCTCTTTATGACCTTGTCCACGCGGATTGCTCCGCATCTCCCCTATCTGCGCCGATTTTCGCGTGCGGTGACCGGCTCGCAGACCTCGGGTGACGCCTATGTGGCGGCGACGCTCGAAGCGTTGATTGCCGACGTTTCGATCTTTCCCGAAGCCACGAGCGACCGCATCGCCATCTACAAGCTCTTCTCGAAGCTGTTTTCGTCCTCGGCGGTGCGTATTCCGGCGCCACAGCCGCATTTCGTCTGGGAACAGCGCGCGGCACGCAACCTCGCCAATCTCGCCCCGCGGCCGCGCCAGGCCTTCCTGCTGGTCGCCGTCGAAGGCTTCACCAACGAGCAGGCTGCCGAGATCCTCGATATCTCCGACGGCGAATTCAACCAGTTGCTCGAACAGGCATCGCGCGAAATTTCGCGCCAGGTAGCGACCGAAATCCTCATCATCGAGGACGAACCGCTGATCGCCATGGATATCGAGCAGTTGGTCGAATCGCTCGGCCACAAGGTCGTCGGCATCGCCCGAACCCACAAGGAAGCTGTCGCGCTGTATGGCAAGACCCATCCGAAGATGATCCTCGCCGATATCCAGCTTGCCGACGGATCCTCCGGTATCGACGCGGTCAACGACATCCTCTCGACCGAGGCCCTGCCGGTGATCTTCATCACCGCCTTCCCCGAGCGCCTGCTGACCGGCGAGCGGCCTGAACCGACCTTCCTCGTCACCAAGCCCTTCAACCCGGATATGGTGAAGGCGCTGATCTCCCAGGCGCTCTTTTTCGACGAAGGCTCCCGGGTCGCCGCCTAGAGCCGACTGAACTTTTTTTCCGATTCCTTGCACCTGGCGGTCCTTCGGGACCGCCTTTTGTTTTTGCTTGCCAGCGGCGGGCCTTGCCGTCACGTTCCGGCCCATGACAGAGACCGCCGCTCCCCGCTCCAGCATGCCCGTGGTCGAGCTCGACCGGATCCACAAGAGTTTCGGCGAGGTTGAGGTGCTCAAGGGCGTGTCGCTCACTGCCCATGAGGGCGAAGTGGTGGTGCTGATCGGCTCTTCCGGCTCGGGCAAATCTACCCTGCTGCGCTGCATCAACATGCTCGAAATCCCCGACAGCGGCACGGTTCGGATCGCCGGCGAAGCCGTAGCGCTTGCCGGGACGCCGCCCCACCGCCGAGTCTCGGACGAGGCGCAGATCCGGCGGATCAGGTCCGGCCTCGGCATGGTGTTCCAGCAGTTCAATCTGTGGAGCCACATGACCGTGCTCGGCAACGTCATGGAAGCGCCGGTTCTCGTGCAGAAGCGCGAAAAGGCCGAAGTGCGTGGCGAAGCCATGGAAATGCTCAAGAAAGTCGGCATCGCCGACAAAGCCGACAGCTATCCAGCGCAACTTTCCGGCGGCCAGCAGCAGCGCGCCGCCATCGCCCGCGCCCTGTGCATCAATCCGCGCGTCATGCTGTTCGATGAGCCGACCTCGGCGCTCGACCCCGAACTCGAAGTCGAGGTGCTGCGCGTCATCAAGCTGCTTGCCGACGAGGGCCGGACCATGATCCTCGTCACCCACGATATGGAATTTGCGCGCTCGGTCGGCGACCGCGCGGTGTTTCTCCACGCCGGCAAGATCGAGGAAGAAGGCCCGGTGGAGCAGGTTTTCGGCGCCACCAGGTCGGCGCGTCTCAAGCAATTCCTCAATGCCAGCGCTCACGCATGAATTGACGCATACGTCATTTGCGATAAGCCTACATAGTGGAGCCGTGCCCAAGAACGCGGCCATTGGCGTACATCAGGAGAAACGCATTCATGAACAAGCTGATTTTGGCCGCCGCTGCGCTCGCAGCGCTGACCGTGGGGGCCCAGGCGGCGACGCTGAAGGTCGGCACCGAGGGCGGCTATCCGCCCTACAATTTCATGGACGACAGCGGCAAACTCGCCGGCTACGACGTCGATGTCAGCAACGAACTGTGCAAGCGCATCAGCTACGACTGCCAGTTCGTCACCAACGACTGGGATTCGATCATCCCGAACCTGCTCGCCGGTAACTACGACGCCATCGTCGATGACATGACCATCACCGACGAGCGCTCCAAGACCATCGACTTCACCGAGCCCTACTTCCCGCCCGATCCGTCGCGCTATCTCGCCAAGGCCGACAAGACGGTCGACTACAACAACCTTAAGGGTTTGAAGATCGGCGCACAGACGGCGACCATCCAGGCCGGCTACCTCGACGACAAGCTCAAGGCCGACAATACGATCCTCAAATACGACACCCAGGATCAGGAGCTCGCCGATCTCAACGCCGGTAACATTGACCTCGTGCTGATCGACGGCTCGGTCGCCGTCGAGACCGCCGCCGGCTCCAACGGCGCGCTCAAATCCGACGGGCCGGATATTCCGATCGGCATCGGCGCCG
>Ga0134125_10003828_pt1 | contig 17296 bp, 18 predicted proteins | sample KB31751_FD_96464 | JGI IMG/M metagenome (GOLD analysis project Ga0134125, IMG submission 96464) | Terrestrial soil microbial communities with excess Nitrogen fertilizer from Kellogg Biological Station, Michigan, USA - KB3-175-1 | ecosystem: Environmental > Terrestrial > Soil > Unclassified ...
CGCGTCGGTCACGACGGCGCCGGCATCGAGGGTGAGCGCCACGTCGTGCAGCACCGATCCGATCGCGCGAACCGGAACCGCGACCATCACGAGGTCGGCGCCGCGCGCCGCGTCGGAGGCGGATTCCGCGGCGCGATCGATCACGCCCATCTCGATCGCGCGCTGCAACGCTCCCGCATCGCGGTCGAACCCCGCGATGGCGCCCGCCAGCCCCGCGCGCCGCAGCGCGAGGGCGAACGAGCCCCCGATGAGGCCCACGCCCACGATCGCGACGGATTTCAGGCGGCGCACGATCCCCGGCCCCCGGCGAGGGAATGCTCGAGCTCGGCGAGGAAGCGCTCGTTGTGCTGCGGCAGCCCCACGGTCACGCGCAGGTGCTCGGGAAGGCCGTACCCCGCGATGGGCCGCACGATCACGCCCGCGGCGAGGAGCTCCCGGTAGACGCGAGCGGCATCGCCCACGCGCACGGTGATGAAGTTGCCGCGCGAGGCGATGTACTCGAGCCCGAGGCGCTCGAAACCCCGCGCGAGCTGCTCGAGGCCCGCGGCGTTCACCGCGCGCGAGCGGGCGATGAACTCCTCGTCGCCCAGCGCGGCGCGGGCGGCGACGAGCGCGAGATGGTTCACGTTGAAGGGCTGGCGCACCCGGTTCATCACCTCGGCGACGGCCGGGTCCGCCACCGCGAAGCCCACGCGCAGCCCCGCGAGGCCGTAGGCCTTGGAAAGGGTTCGCGTCACCACGAGGTTCGGGTGCTTCGCGATCCACCGCGGCGTGGGCGACTTGAGCTCGTCCGGGAGGTACTCGCCGTAGGCCTCGTCCACCACCACGAGCACGCGCCCGGAGATGCGCTCGACGAACGCGCGGATCTCTTCCCAGGGGCTGAAGGTCCCCGTGGGGTTGTTGGGGTTGGCGAGGAAGACGATCTTCGTGTCCGCGCGCACGGCGGCCGCCATCGCCGCGAGATCGTTGCCGTAGTCCTTCGCGGGAACGACGATCGCCTTGGCGCCGATCGCCTGGATCGCGAGCGGATACACCATGAACGCGTGCTGCGAATGGACCGCCGAATCGGCGGGCGTGAGGAAGGCGCGCGCCGCGAGCTCCAGCACGTCGTTGGAGCCGTTGCCGAGCACGAGGCTTTCCGGGGCGACGGCGAGCCGGGCCGCGAGGGCTTCCTTCAGCTCGAAGCCGTTGCCGTCGGGGTAGTAGTGCAGCTCATCCAGCGCCCCGCGGATCGCGGCCACGGCTTTCGGCGACGGCCCGATCGGGCTCTCGTTGGAGGCCATCTTGAGGATGTCGGCCTCGGGAATGCCCAGCTCGCGAGCCGTCTCCGCGATGGGCTTGCCGGGCACGTAGGGCATGATCGCCCGCACGTGGGCGGGCGCGAGGTCTTCGATCTTCATGTCAGAGGACCGCTGCGGGATAGGAGCCTAGCACCTTGAGGTACCCGGCGATCTTCTCGACCTCGGCGAGCGCCGCGGCGACATTGGCGTCGCTGCGGTGGCCCTCGATGTCCACGAAGAAGAGGTATTCCCAGATCGCGACCTTCGCCGGGCGCGACTCGAACTTCGTCATCGACACCCCGCGCGTGGCGAAGGGCGTGAGCATCTCGTACACGGCGCCCGCCCGGTTCCTCGCCGAGAGGATCATCGAGGTCTTGTCGCGGCCGCACGGCTTCGGCTCGTAGTCGCCGAGGATGAGGAAGCGCGTGGTGTTGTTCGGCTCGTCCTCGATGTTGGAGGCGAGGATCGCGAGGCCGTAGTGCTCCGCGGCCATCTCGCCCGCGACCGCCGCCGAGCCGGGCTCGGCCGCCGCGCGGCGCGCCGCCTCCGCGTTGCTGGACACCGCCACGCGCTCGGAGCGCGGCAGGTTCGCGTTCAGCCACTCGTGGCACTGCGCGAGCGACTGCCCATGGGAGAACACGCGGCGGATCTCGCCGAAGTCGCGCGGCTGCGACATCGACATGAGGTGGTGGTGGATGCGCACGACCACCTCGCCGCACACCTTCATGGGCGTCTGCGGCATGAGGTCGAGGGAGCGGCCCACCGCGCCCTCCGTGGAATTCTCGACCGGGATCACGCCGAAGTCCGCCGCGCCCGACTCCACCGCGCGGAACACCTCGTCGATGGAGTCCGAGGGCTGCGTCACCGCCGCGATGCCGAAGTGCTTCTCGGCCGCGCGCTCGCTGAAGGTGCCCTTGGGCCCGAGGTAGGCGACCGTGATCGGGCGCTCGAGGGCGAGGCATGCCGACATCACCTCGCGGAAGAGGTAGGCCACGGTCTCGCCGGAGAGCGGCCCGGGGTTGGCTTCCTTCAGCCGCGAGAGCACCTGCGCCTCGCGCTCGGGGCGGTATGCCTGGCCCACCTTGAGGGTGCCGATGGCGCGCGCGAGGCGCGCCCGCTCGTTCAGGCGCTCGAGGAGGGCGTCGTCCACGCGATCGATGGCGGCGCGCAGGCGCTCCAGCTCCTCGGCGGAATCGCTCATGCGTCGGCGAGGCGCGGGACGTCGCGGATCGAGAGCACGCCCGGGATGTGCGCGATGCGGCGGATCACGTCCGGGGCGGCGGCGCTGTCGAGGTCGACGAGCGTGTACGCCATCTCGCCCTTGGACTTGTTCACCATGTTGTGGATGTTGAGGCCGGCCTGCGCCATCGTAGTCGAAATCTGCCCCAGCATGTTGGGCACGTTCGAGTTGGCGATGGCGATGCGGTGCGGCGATTCGCGCGCCATCTGCACGGAGGGGAAGTTCACCGAGTTGGACACCTCGCCCTCCTCGAGGAACGCGCAGAGCTGCTCCACCACCATCGTCGCGCAGTTCTCCTCGGCCTCCTCGGTCGAGGCGCCCAGGTGCGGCAGCGCGAGCACGCCGGGGTTGCCCGCGAGGAGCTCGCTCGGGAAATCCGTCACGTACCTGCGCAGGTGCTTCTCGGCGAGCGCCTTCGCGACCGCCGCCTCGTCCACCACGGCGTCGCGCGCGAAGTTGAGGAGCACGAGGCGACCCGGGGCATGCGCGAGGCGCCTGGCGTCGATCAGGTGGCGCGTGCGGTCGTTCAGGGGCACGTGCAGCGTGAGGAAGTCGGAGTGCTTCACCACCTCGTCGATGGAAGCCGCGCGCTTCACCGCGGCCGGCAGGCGCCACGCGTTGTCCACCGTGATGTCGGGGTCGTAGCCCAGCACCTTCATCCCCATCTTGATGGCGGTGTCGGCGACGAGGCCGCCGATGGCGCCCAGGCCCACCACGCCCAGCGTGCGACCCGGGAGCTCGATGCCCGCGAACTGCTTCTTGCCGTCCTCGACGCTCGTTTCGAACCCGGCGCCCTTCGCGAGCCCGTTCACGTAGGCCGCGGCGGGGACGAGGTTGCGCGCGGCGGCGAGCATCGCGGCGAAGACGAGCTCCTTCACCGCGTTCGCGTTGGCCCCGGGCGCGTTGAAGACCGGCACGCCGCGCCGGGAGAGCTCGTCCACCGGGATGTTGTTCACGCCGGAGCCCGCGCGTGCCACCGCCTTCACCGTGTTCGAGACCTCGGCGATCGCGAGCGGATGCGAGCGCAGCAGGATCGCGTCCGGCGAGGCGAGCGCCTTGCCCACGATGTAGTGCGCGCCGGGGAAGCGATCGAGGCCTTTCGCCGAGATCGCGTTGTAGGTCGCGACGCGGTACTTGAGCGCGCCCACGGTCAGGAGTTCTTCTTGCGGAACTCTTCGAGGTACTCGACGAGCGCCTCGACGCCCTCGACGGGCATCGCGTTGTAGATGGAGGCGCGCATGCCGCCCACGGAGCGGTGGCCCTTCAGCTGCGAGAGCCCGCGCGCCTCGGCCTCGGCGAGGAACTTCGCGTCGAGGGCATCGTCGCGCAGCCGGAAGGGCACGTTCATGCGGGAACGGTCCTCCCTGGCCACCGGATTGGAGTAGAAATCCTGGCCGTCGATGTAGTCGTAGAGCATCCTGCTCTTGCGCGCGTTCACCTTCTCGATGGCGGCGAGCCCGCCGCGCTCGAGCAGCCACTTGAACGTGAGGCCCGCGAGGTACACGGCGAACGTGGGCGGCGTGTTCAGCATCGAGTCCGCCTCGGCCATGAGCTTGTAGTCGAGGACGTTGGGCGTGCCGGGGAGTGCCTTGCCCAGCAGGTCCTCGCGGACGATCACCACGACGAGTCCCGCAGGCCCGATGTTCTTCTGCGCTCCCGCGTAGATGAGCCCGTAGCGCGAGACATCGAACGGGCGCGAAAGGATGTGCGAGGACATGTCGGCCACGAGCGGGACCCGCCCGGTATCGGGAGTCCAGTGGAACTCGACGCCGCCGATGGTCTCGTTGGTGCACGCATGGACGTAGGCCGCGTCGGGCGAAAGCTTCCACGAGGATTGCTTCGGCACATAGGAGAAGTTGCGGTCCTCGCTGGAGGCTACGACGTTCACCTCGCAGAACTTGCGCGCCTCCGCGATGGCCTTCTTCGACCACTCGCCGGTGTTCACGTAGTCGGCCTTCTTCGCGCCGGCGAGGAGGTTCATCGGCACCGCCGAGAAGTGCATCGTGGCGCCGCCCTGCAGGAAGAGCACCTTGTGGCTCGCGGGGATCGCGAGGAGCTTTCGCAGGTCGGCCTCGGCCTCGGCGGCGATGCGCACGAAGTCCTTGCCGCGATGGCTCATCTCCATCACGGACATGCCCGCGTCGTGCCAGTTGACGAGCTCCCACTTCGCCTTCTCGAGCACGTCCACCGGCATCGCGGCCGGCCCCGCCCCGAAGTTGAAGATGCGCGCCGCGGCCTTGATGCGGTGCGCGGCCGGCGCCCTAGCCGCCCCCGGGGCCGCCTTCTTCGCCCGGGCCGGCGACGCCGGCTTGCCCTTCGCCTTCGCCCGCTTGCCCGTTGCCGTTTTCGCCATTGTCGTCGTCGCGGTCCATGATCGTTTGCAGGCCCGAGAGCTTCTCGCCCTCGCCCAGGTTGATGAGCGTCACGCCCTGGGTGGAGCGGCCCATCTCGCGGATCTCGTTCACGCGCGTGCGGATGAGGACCCCGCCCGAGGTGATCAGCATGATCTCGTCGTCGGCCGCGGCGAGCGTCGCCGCGACCACCTTGCCGTTCCTCTCCGAGGTCTGGATCGCGATCATCCCCTGCGTGCCGCGCCCGTGGCGCGTGTACTCGGCGATCGGCGTGCGCTTGCCATAGCCGTTCTCGGTGGCGGTGAGCACGCTCTGCTCCTCGTTCTCGGCCACCAGGAGGGCGATCACACGCCCGCCCTTGGCGAGGTTCATGCCCCTCACGCCCCGCGCCCCTCGCCCCATGGGCCTCACGTCGTTTTCGTCGAAGCGCACGGCCTTGCCCTCGTCGGAGAAGAGCATCACGTCGTGCTTGCCGTCGGTCAACGCCACGCCCACCAGGCAATCGCCCTCGTCCAGGTCCACCGCGATGATTCCCGAAGGCCTCGGGCGCGAGTACTCCGAGAGCGCGGTCTTCTTCACGACGCCTTCCTGCGTGGCGAAGAACACGTACTTGTCCTCGACGAACTCGCGCACCGGCAGGATCGCGTTGATGCGCTCGCCCTCCTCCATCTTGAGGAGGTTCACGATGGGCTTGCCGCGGCTGGTGCGGCTGCCCTGGGGCACCTCGTAGACCTTGATCCAGTAGAGCTTGCCCTTGTTCGAGAAGCAGAGCACGTAGTCGTGCGTGTTGGCGATGAAGAGCTTCTCGATGAAGTCGTCTTCCTTGGTGGCCGCGGCCATCTTGCCGCGCCCACCGCGCTTCTGCGCGCGGTACTCGTCGAGCGGCTGCGCCTTGATGTAGCCCGCCTGCGAGAGCGTGACGACCACGTCCTCCTTGGCGATGAGGTCCTCGATCTTCAGCTCCTCGCCGTTCACGACGATCTCGCTCTTCCTCGCGTCGCCGAACTCGCGCTTCACGGCGGCGAGCTCCTCGCCGATGATGGCGGTCACGCGCTCGGGGCGCGCGAGGATGTCGAGGAGGTCCTCGACCATCGCGATCACCTCGCGGTACTCGGAGAGGATCTTGTCCTGCTCGAGGCCCGTGAGCCGCTGCAGCTGCATCTCGAGGATGCGCTGCGCCTGGACGTCCGAGAGGCGGTAGCCGCTCGAGCCGTCGGCGGATTTCGCGAGGCCGAACTCCTTAGGCAGCGACTCGGGACGGAACTGCTCGGCGGCGGCGCGCGCGAGCATCTGCTCGACGAGCGGCGAGCGCCACGTGCGGCCCATGAGCTCGGATTTCGCCGCCGCGGGAGTCGCCGCCGCCTTGATGATGGCGATCACCTCGTCCACGTTGGAGAGCGCCACCGCGAGGCCTTCCAGCACGTGGCCGCGGTCGCGCGCTCTCCGCAGGTCGTACACCGTGCGGCGCGTGACCACCTCGCGGCGGTGGCGCAGGAAGTGGTCGAGGAACTGCCTCAGGTTGAGGAGCTTCGGCTGGCCGTCGACGAGCGCGACCATGTTCATGCCGAAGTTGCTCTCCATCGGCGTGAGCTTGTAGAGGTTGTTCAGCACGATCTCGGCGACCTCGCCGCGCTTCAGCTCCACGACGATGCGCGTGCCCTTCTTGTCGCTTTCGTTCCTCAGGTCGGCGATGCCCTCGATCCGCTTGTCGCGCACGAGGTCGGCGATCTTCGTGAGGAGGTCGTCGCCGCCCACCTGGTAGGGAAGCTCGTCCACGACGATCGCCTGGCGCGATCCCTTGTCCATGTCCTCCACGTGCGTGCGGGCGCGCATCACCACGCGACCGCGCCCGGTGAGGTAGCCCTCCTGCACCTCGCCCAGCCCGTAGATGATTCCCGCCGTCGGGAAATCCGGCGCGGGAATGATCTTCACGAGCTCGGCGATGGTGGTCTCGGGATCCTTCAGGAGCTGCAGGCACGCATCCACGACCTCGTTCAGGTTGTGCGGCGGGATGTTGGTCGCCATGCCGACGGCGATCCCGGCCGAGCCGTTCACGAGGAGGTTGGGGAATTTCGCGGGAAGGACGAGCGGTTCCTGCTCCGAGCCGTCGTAGTTGGGGCCGAAGTCGACGGTCTCCTTGTCGAGGTCGGCGAGCAGCTCGTGCGCGATCTTCGACATGCGGATCTCGGTGTAGCGCATGGCCGCGGCGTTGTCGCCGTCGACGCTGCCGAAGTTGCCCTGCCCGTCCACGAGCGGGTAGCGCAGGCTGAAATCCTGCGCCATGCGCACGATCGTGTCGTACACCGCGGTGTCGCCGTGCGGGTGGTACTTGCCGATCACGTCGCCCACGATGCGCGCCGATTTCTTGTAGGCCTTGTTCCAGTCGTTGGAGAGCTCGTGCATCGCGAAGAGCACGCGCCGGTGCACGGGCTTCAGGCCGTCGCGAACGTCGGGAAGCGCGCGCCCCACGATGACGCTCATCGCGTAGTCGAGGTACGAGCGCCTCATCTCCTGCTCGAGGCTGATCGGGTGGGTTTCCTTGGCGAACTGTTCCATGGCTTCCTGTGGCGCGATAACCGAACGGTATCGCGTAAGTCGTTGTTTTTACGGCGCTTTATTTCCCGCCCGCAATTGAAATTCTAGCATGGCGGCAGGGCACTTTCCAACCCGGGGCGCGGTCTATGGCTTGTAGCGAAAAAACAACCGTCGAGGGGTATTGTGTTGCGGGAACCCCCACTTTTGGTTGTGGACCCAAGGGGGCATTGTGTATAGTGTCGCCGGGTAGTTTTCGGGCTTGCCGCCGAGAAAAAAGCAAAGATTTTCGAACAATCACCTCATCCTCTTGGGAGTTCCGAACATGAAGATTTCCTCGATTGGCGTACTGGCGATCGGCGCACTCGCTCTCGCCGCCGGCTCCGCCTTCGCCAACGTGACCCCGAACCTGCAGGACTCGTCCGGTGCGGCCGTGAAGGACGCCTCGGGAGCCTGCGTGGTGACCTCGGGCCAAGTGCTGCCGGAATGCGCCGGCACCGTGACGCCTCCGGCTCCCAAGCCTGCCGCGCCCTCCGCCCCGTCGGCTCCCGCCGCCCCGGCCGCACCCTCCGCGCCGGCTGCCGCCGCGCGTCCCGCGCCGTCGTCGGTGCGTCAATCGGTCGTGATCCAGGCCGACGCGCTCTTCGACTTCGACAAGTCGGTGGTTCGTCCTGACGGCAAGAAGAGCATCGACGCCGCCCTCGACAAGATCCGTGGCGTGGACCTCGAGATGGTGATCGCCACCGGCCACACGGACTCGATCGGCACCGCCGCCTACAACCAGAAGCTGTCGGAGCGCCGCGCCGCCGCCGTGAAGGCGTACCTGGTGAGCAAGGGCATCCCGGCCTCGAAGGTCACCACGATCGGCAAGGGCAAGACCCAGCCGGTGGCGACCAACAAGACCGCGGAAGGCCGCCAGAAGAACCGCCGCGTGGACATCGAGTTCAAGGGCGTGAAGCAGTAAGCTTCCTCCACCTCGGCAAAAAACCCCGCTGCGGCGGGGTTTTTTGTTCCGGCGACCCGACGCAATGCAAGCCATCGACACACTGATACTCGCCGGCCACGTCGTGCCCGTGGAACCGCGCGGCGTGCTCGCCGACCACGCCGTGGCGATCTCGCAGGGGCGCATCGCGGCCGTGCTGCCGTCGGCCGACGCGCTCGCCCGCTTCGACGCGGCGAACGTGGTCCGCCTCCCGGGCCACGCGCTCGTTCCCGGGTTCGTGAACCTGCATTGCCACGCCGCGATGTCCCTCATGCGCGGCTTCGCCGACGACATGCCCCTCATGTCCTGGCTGCAGGACCACATCTGGCCCGCCGAGGGCAAGCACGTGAGCGACGCATTCGTGCACGACGGCAGCCTCCTCGCGATGGCCGAGATGCTGCGCGCGGGCGTGACCTGCGTGAACGACATGTATTTCTTCCCCGAGGCCACCGCGCGCGCGGCGCTTCGCGCCGGCATGCGCACCGCGCTCGGCGTGATCGCGCTCGAGTTCCCGAGCGCCTATGCCCCCGACGCCCACGGCTACCTGCAGAAGGGGCTCGCGACGCGCGACGCGTACCGCGGCGAGCCGCTGCTTTCCTTCTGCCTCGCACCGCACGCGCCCTATACCGTGGGCGACGAGACGATGAAGCGCATCGCGGTGCTGGCCGAGGAGCTCGACCTCCCCATCCACTGCCACGTGCACGAGACCGCGGCCGAAGTCTCGCAGGGCATCGAGCAGCACGGCGTGCGCCCGTTCGAACGCCTGCGCCGCCTGGGCGTGGTGGGGCCGCGCCTCATCGCCGTGCACGCGGTGCACCTGGCCGAGCACGAGCTGGACGTGATGGCGCGCGAGGGCGTCTCGGTCGCGCACTGCCCCTCGTCGAACCTCAAGCTCGCGAGCGGCCTCGCTCCCGTCGCGGCGATGCGCGCCCGCGGCATCCGCGTGGGCGTCGGCACCGACGGCGCGGCGAGCAACAATCGCCTGGACGTGATGACGGAGATGCGCACGGCCGCGCTCCTCGCCAAGGGCGCGAGCGCGAACGCTTCGGCGGTGCCGGCGGTGGAGGCCCTCGAGATGGCGACGATCGAGCCCGCGCGCGCGCTGGGGCTCGAATCGCGCATCGGCTCCATCGTGCCGGGCAAGTCCGCCGACCTCGCGGCGATAGACCTCGCGAGCCTCGAGACGCTTCCGCTCTTCGACGTGGTCTCGCACCTCGCCTACGCGGCGGGCCGCGAGCACGTGACGCACGTGTGGGTCGAAGGACGCGCGCGCGTGGCCGGGCGCGAGCTCGTGGGCCTCGACGCGCGCGACATCGCCGACAAGGCCCGCTGGTGGCAGGCACGCCTCACGTGAGCACGCCGCGCCCCAACGTCGATCCCGCGGAGCTCGCCAAGTTCAGCGCCCTCGCCCACCGCTGGTGGGATCCGGAAAGCGAGTTCCGGCCGCTGCACGAGATCAACCCGCTTCGCCTCGGGTACATCGAGCGCCTCGCGGGCGGCCTCGCGGGCAAGCGCGCGCTCGACGTGGGTTGCGGCGGCGGCATCCTCGCGGAAGCCATGGCGGCACGCGGAGCGAAAGTCACGGGCATCGACCTCGCGGACAAGCCCATCAAGGTCGCGATGATCCACGCGGCCGAGACCTCGAGCGCGGCCGACTACCGAGTCGTTTCCGCCGAGGCGCTCGCCGATGAGATGCCGGGCGCCTTCGACGTGGTGACCTGCATGGAGATGCTCGAGCACGTGCCCGACCCGCCCTCCACGGTGCAGGCCTGCGCAAGGCTCGTGAAGCCGGGGGGCCACGTTTTCTTCTCGACGATCAACCGCAACCCGAAGTCGTTCCTCCTCGCGATCGTGGGGGCCGAGTACGTCCTCGGCCTCCTGCCCAGGGGCACGCACGAGTACACGCGCTTCATCCGCCCCTCGGAGCTCGCGCGCGCCTGCCGCGAAGCGGGTCTGGAGGTCGCCGACGTGACGGGCATGACCTACAATCCCTTCTCGAAGGCGTATTCGCTGGGGCGGGACGTGGACGTGAACTACCTGCTGGATTGCGTGCGTGCTTGAGGCGGTCCTCTTCGACCTGGACGGCACCCTCGCCGACACCGCGCCCGACATGGCGCTCACCGTGAACGCGATGCTCGCCCGGCGCGGGATGCAGGCCGTTCCCATCCAGAAAGTGCGGCCGCACGTCTCCCAGGGCGCGCGCGGCATGATCGTCGCCGCCTTCGGCGTCGCGAGCGACCATCCCGACTACCCGGCGATGCGCGAGGAGTTCCTCGACATCTACGCCGGGAACCTTTGCATCGATACCGCACTCTTTCCCGGCATGGCGGAGCTATTGGACGACCTCGAGGCCCGGGCGATCGGCTGGGGCGTGGTGACCAACAAGTTCGAGCGCCTCGCGCGCCCGGTGATCGAGGGCCTGGGGCTCGCGGGCCGCGCCGCCGTGATCGTCGGCGGCGACACCTGCGCGCGGTCCAAGCCCTTCCCGGATCCGTTGCTGCACGCGGCCGCCACGATGGGCGTGCAACCGGCACGCACCCTGTACGTGGGCGACGACGAGCGCGACGTGCGCGCCGCGCGCGCCGCCGGAATGCCGGTCGTGGTCGCGGGCTACGGCTACCTGGGCGATGGCCCGCCGCCCTCGCTCTGGGGCGCCGACGCCGTCGTCGATTCGTGCCCCGCGTTGCACGACTGGATCCTCCAGCGATGAGCGCGCCTTCCATCTCCCGCAGGCGCTTGCTCCAGGTGCTCGCCGCGGTGCCCGTCGCGGCGTCGCTACCCGGCTTCGGCGCGCAACCCGCATCGAACCGCTTGCTCGTGCTCGTGTACCTGTACGGCGGCAACGACGCGTACAACACCTGGGTGCCTTACACGAACGCCCTCTACCGAGAAGTGCGCCCGAACATCGCGATCGCGCGCGACGCGGTGCTGAAAGTGACGGACACGCACGGCTTTCACCCCTCGCTCGCGGCGTTGATGCCGGCGTGGGACGCGAAGGAAATCGCGCTCGTGCAGGGCATCGGGTACCGCGAGGGCACGCAGCAGCACTTCCGCGATTCGGACACGGCATTCACCGGCTGCGCGGGCGAGGAGTATTCGACACAGGGCTGGGTCACGCGCGCGCTCGCCGCGAAGAGCCATCCCGACTGCGAGGACGCGGTGGCGTTCGACCTGCTCGACCAGCGGCAGGCCGACCCCATGGGTCCGTTTCGCGGCGAGGGCCTGGGCGTGGTGCAGGTGTACTACCCCACCGCCCTCACCGCCTCGAGGACGCTCGCCGGATGCGTGACCGATGCCAACGCGAGGGGGCGCGCGCGCCTTGCGCGCATGCCCGCGTCCATTCCCGCCGCGCCCGTGAAGACCGCGTTCCCCACGGATCCCTTCGGGGCCGCGATGCGTGCGGCGGTGGATCTCGCGGCCGCGGCGCCCGAGCTTCCGGTGATCCACGTCGCCCTGAACGGCCTGGACGAGGACAAGCACCATTCGGTCGACTGCCACTGGAACCAGCTCGAATATCACGGCGATGCGCTGAAGCGCCTCGCCGACGGCCTCGCGGCGCTGCGCTCGGGGCTGAAGGAGATCGGCCGCTGGGACGAGACGCTGGTGGCGACCTACGACGAGTTCGGCCGCGCGCCGGTGGAGAACGAGGACAAGGGCACGCACCACGGGCTCGCGACCACGCACTTCGTGATCGGCGGGCGCGTGAAGGGCGGCCTCGTGGGCGAGGCCCCGCCCGTGGTGAAGATCTTCCCGAAGATCGGCGGGCCCATGCCCACGATCGACACGCGCCGGCTCTGGACGACCGTCGCCGAGCGCTGGTGGAACCTGGACGCCTCGAATCTCTTCTCGAAGCGGTACGCGCCGCTCGAGCTGCTCCGCGCCTGACTACTTCCTGGGCAGCACCAGCAGCACGATGCCGGCCACGATCGCGCCCAGGCCGGCCCACAGCGGCACGTTCACGTCCTTCGTCTCCGCGACTCCGATGTGGATCGGGCCGATGTCGGCCTTGTGGGTCTCCTTGGTGTAGCTGAAGCCTCCCGTCGCGAGGCCGATCACGCCGGCCACGATGAGGATCACGCCGACGATTTTCAGTGCGTTCATTGGCTTTCCTTGAAGAACCCGGGGAGAGACCCCATGTCTACCCCCTGCGAGCCGTATAATCTTGGGTAAGTTCCACGAACACAAGGGGGCGACCCGGTTTCGACGTGGGCTCTGAAGCACTGCAGGGCATGCCGAGGGGTGGAGCACCTCGTAAATCCAACCGCAAACCAATCTAGTTGCGAACGACGACAACTACGCTCTGGCCGCCTAATACCGGCTGGACTCTGCTCCGTGCCTGCTCATGGGCGCGGGTGGTGCAGTAAGCAGCAAGCCACGGCAGAGTCATATTCATGAGATCGCGTTCGGTGGGGCCACTTCGCCGATCGCTAAATAAAAGGTGGCTCAGCATCGTCCAGCTCGCCGGTCTGCGGGACGGTGGTTAAACCAAATGGCCTGGCTACGCATGTAGAACTGCATGTGGACGGCTTACGGACGGGGGTTCGATTCCCCCCGCCTCCACCAACCAATGAAATGGGGCACTCGATCTTGAGTGCCCCATTTCATTTGTTGGACTGGTTCCCCGTACGCCTCCACACTCAGTTGTGCCGATGCTCCACGGCCGCGGGACCGGGTGATCCGTCCGACCATCGCCGCACGGGAACGTAGAGGACCGTGGGCTCGAAAGGCCCGAGGTCGGCGCCGAAGATCGGCGAGCCTTCCAGCCCCGCGCCCCACGTCGCGCTTTGCCCATGGGGCACGAAGAACATCACGTGGGGAAGCCACGGGCCCGGGGATTCATCGCTCACGTAACCTTCCTTCGACAGCATGAAGGAAAAGGACCCCGGCTCCGGGGAAACGAACCGGTGGCTCCTGTAGGCCGCCCTGGCCTTCTCGACCATCTGGGCCCGGGTAAGCCCCGCCAGCGCCCACCGGGTGCGCTCCATGTATTGCGGCAGGACGCTTCGAACCGCGGGCGGATTGAAGCAATTGGGCGCGCGCTCCTTCGGGTTCCAGAATTCGGGCTCGTCGAAGCCGGCCGTCCACGAGCGCTCGACGAAGCAGGCGAAACCGTTCTTGCCCTTGACCGCGACCTCGTAACCGCGCTTCCCGAGGACCAGCACCTCGGCATCGGCCGAAATCGAGGGCGGTGCGGCGCTGCGCGCCAAAGCGACTTCCGCCTTCGGGTCCGCGATCCGGTATTGCTCGATGGGCGCCATCGCCGGGTAGGGAGTCGCGGCCTTTTCCTCCGCAACCGCCATGCCGCCCAACCCCCCCAGGAGAAGCAGCGACGAGCACATGAGCAATCTCACTGGACCCTCCAGGCGGATTTTCTCGCGAGCCTCGAGGCTATCAGGCGCCGTCGGCTGGGGAGTAACGGTCGGTTACGCCCCCGGGGGGCGCTGCGGCCGCCGCCTGAAACACTCCGTACCTGGGTACGGGATACTATTCGCGACATGGACGAAGAAGAAAGGTCCAGGGCGCCCAAGCTCGACACGCGGTTCATCGACGTCGATGAGCCCGCCGAGGTCTCCTACTGGTGCAAGTTCCTCGACACCGACGAGCGCCGGCTGCGTGAAGCCGTGGGCGCCGTGGGCAGCTCCGCGCACAAGGTTCGCGAGCACCTGAAGTCCCGTCACTGAGGCTTCAGGGGCGCTTCGCCGGGAGGAGCGCCGCCTGGTACCCCACGCGAAAGGCGTCGATGGGCCTCAGCCTCGCGATCATCTTTTCGTCCGACGCGAGCTCCTGGAGCAGGACGTCCAGCCGGGCTCCCTCGTCGTCGTCCTCGAGTACGACCCGGCCCGCGGAAATCCAGAGGATGCGTAACGTGCTCATGGGAGCGATCGATGTGCCCTGCCCGCATTTTAAGGCTTCGCGAGTCGCGCCCTCGTCCTACATGAAAGCCGGAGCGGGCCTACAACATGGAACGGCAGGAAAGTACAGACTGGTCCCTCCTCAACGAACAACAGCGAGACTCGCGTGAACTCACCGATGCCCACCAACTGCGAAGCCGACGACCAGCTGAACAGGGTCGCGTTCGACCTGGAGTTCGAAGGCGGCACGTGGCGCGCCTCGGTTTCCTACGAGACGCTGGGCCGGATGTTTTCCGTCCCGCGGCTGGAAGCTTCGACGAAGGACGCGCGCGAATCCCGCCAGGCCCTGGTCTGCAACAGCAAGGCCATCGCGCGGATCGTCGCCGAGCGCATCCGGGCCGGTGCGCCGATGCCCGGGCCGATCGTGATTGCGTGAACGCGGAGCGCGGCGACGCGGGTGAGTGGCCGGGGCGGCTGGTGCGCGCCCACGATGAGCCCGGGGTTGTCGAGATCTGCCGCGACTACATGGAAAGCCGCCCCGACGGATCGCTCGGGGAATTGCCCGAGTCGTGCGCTCCACGGCCCATCGTCAACCCCGCCGATGTCGCCGATTTCGCGTTGAGGCTCGTGAGGGCCCAGTGCGACGGCGCGCGCGCGAGCGCAACCCTCGAACCCATGGCGGCCTTCTTCGGCGCGGCGCTTGCGCGCCTTTCGCAGCTGACCGGCGGCCCCGTGCGGTCGATGTTCGACCGCGGCTCCCGGACCCGGGAGTAGCGAGCCTCCCCGCACGGCAAGCTTGCGGAAGGCATTTCCCACGCGAGATCCTCCTGCCGCGATGACACCGGCGCGGCCGCGGCGTTATGATTCGATCACTCCGCGAATCCCCCCGGCGGCATAGAGGGCGGATCGGGAGCTGGGGAGGGCCCGACGTCCATCGAACGAAGGAGAAGAAATGAAGCCCTTTGTCGTACGGAGCCTTTCCCGGCTCCTCATCGCCTGCCTGATGTTGATGTCCTTCGGAACCGCGAGCGCCGGAATGATCGGCGTGGACCAGCTGTCGGCCTCGGTCGGCGCCACCACCGATCGCGCCGCGCTGATGACGATCCTCGCGCGCGGCGACGTCCAGAGCCAGCTCCAGGCCCAGGGCGTCGATCCTTCGGCGGCCCGCGAGCGAGTCGCGGCGATGACCGATTCGGAGGTGAGCTCGGTCATGGGCCAGATCGATGCGCTGCCCGCCGGTGCGAGCAGCAACAACGGCTGGTACTGGGGCGCGGCCGTGATCGTGGCGATCATCGTCTGGTACATGTGGTTCAGCTGATCCGCGCGCGCTTCGCCAACGCCCGCCTCGCGGCGGGCGTTTTCATTTGTGCGCTGCTGCCCGGCTGCGCGCTCGTCATTCCGCAGACGTCGCAACTGCACGACACCTGGCCCGAGGGTCTCGCGCAGCACGCCGAGGTCGAGGGGGTGCCCTTCTTTCCGCAGGAGGAGCTCCTGTGCGGCCCGACCGCGCTCGCCACCGCGCTCGCCGCCGCGGGCGCCCACGTGACACCCGGGGATCTCGTCGCCTCGGTGTATCTCCCGGGGCGCCGCGGCGCGCTGCAGGTGGAGATGCTCGCCGCCCCGCGCACGCGCGGCTTCGTCTCGTACCGGCTGGAGCCGCGATTGGAGGACGTGTTGCGCGAGATCGCCGCGGGCAACGCCGTGGTCGTCCTGCAGGATTTCGGCGTGTGGCCGTTCCACCTCTGGCATTACGCGGTCGCGGTCGGCTTCGATCGCGACCGGGGAATGGTCGTGATGCGCTCCGGAACGCACGAGCGCCAGGCGGCCCCCTTCGGCGCGCTGGAATACACGTGGAAGGAGAGCGGCTACTGGTCGATGGTGGTGCTTCCCCCGGGGCGCGTCCCGGTCACGGCGAACGAGGCGCGCTACCTCGAAGCGGTCGCCGCCGCGGCTCGCGTGTCCGGCGCGAAGGCGGCCGCGCTCGCCTATGAAGGATTGCTCGAGCGCTGGCCCGCCGACGTGGGTGCGGCGGTTGGCCTCGCCAACGTGCGTTACGGCTCGGGCGACCTCGCCGGCGCCGAGAAAGCGCTGCGCAGTGGCCTCGAGCGCTCGCCCTCGGCCACGCCGTTGCTGAACAACCTCGCCCAGGTCCTCTCGGACGAGGGGCGCAACGACGAAGCGCTCCGGACGATCGACGCGGCACAGCGCGCCCCCGGGCCGTTCGCCGCCGAGCTCGCGAAGACGAGGGACACCATCCTGGAGCGGATGGGCAAGGCCGCGGCGAAGTAGCCGCGTCCCGTCACTTCCCCAGCATGTGCAGCTGCCAGAGGTCCTTGTGGCTCATGTGCAGCATGGGCTGGATCGCGAGGAGGCCGGTCTTGCCGATGCTCGACTCCAGGTAGGCGAGCTCCGTGAACTTCTCGCGCGTCGATTCGTCCGCGGGCGGGTTGAAGCCGTTCTCGCGCATCATGAGAAGGCCCTTCGCGCGAAGCGCGAGCTCCGTGTAGATGCGGACGTAGCAGAGGATGTCGGCGACCACGGGGCCCCTGAAGCGATCCTTCAGCGTGTGGAGGTAGCGCCCCACGGGCGAATCCGAGAGTCGCCCCGAGTTGATGAGCTCGAGCATCTCCGAGTCGGCGTCGAAGCCCGTGCCGAGCCAGCGCCCCACCGCCTTCCCCGAGCGCTCGAAGACCACGAAGAGGAGGAGCGGCACCACGATCGCGACGCCGAATGCCGACAGGCGCGGCGAGAAGAAGAAATGGTTGAACGCCGAATGCAGCACCACCGCGATCACGTAGCCGGGCACGAACGCCTTCGCGACCACGCCGGACCCGGGGCGGCGATCGAGCATCGCGAGCCCCGCCATGGCGAAGATCGCGGTGGCGCCCCCGTGCATGATCGCCGTGCCGAAGCCGCGCACGATCCACGTGCCCATGGCGGCGGTGGGAACCTGGTCGAGGTACACGAGGTTTTCCACCATGGCGAAACCCGCGCCCACGCCGAACCCCAGGATCGCGGCATCGACGAGGAAGCCCACGCGATGCGTGCGGATGAAGGCC
>Ga0134125_10003835_pt1 | contig 17271 bp, 12 predicted proteins | sample KB31751_FD_96464 | JGI IMG/M metagenome (GOLD analysis project Ga0134125, IMG submission 96464) | Terrestrial soil microbial communities with excess Nitrogen fertilizer from Kellogg Biological Station, Michigan, USA - KB3-175-1 | ecosystem: Environmental > Terrestrial > Soil > Unclassified ...
GCGGGACAGAACTGTCAATAGGTACGGGACATGAACTCCGCAATCGTTTTGCTGGACAAGTACAAAAAGGCGCGTGCCATCACATCGGACAACGCATGCGCAACGTCGCTCGGCGTGTCACGACAGGCCGTTAGCAAGTGGCGAAACGGAGAGAACCACCCGGACGCCGACGTTGTGGAAAAAATGTGCGACGCCACCGGCGAAAACATCGCCCGATGGATGCCGTTAATCGAGGCCGAACGTGCACGCTCGCCCGGCGCACGCCGGGCATGGCTTCGACTTGCTCAAATTGCTGCGAGCGTGGCCGTGATCTACATGTTTAGCCGTATAGACGTCCATCACGACGTTCCGGCAAGCCTGATGGCAGCTGCGCGTAACGCGGGCACCCTGTATATTATGTAAAATTATGAAATGACATGGCGAGCTGCGACATCAGGCCCTGGTCACCGCGTGGCTCGTGAACCGCACTGTCGCGCGCGTTGTTCGCATCCGCGCGATCTGGCGCAGCCAATCGTAGCCATCTTCGGCACTCACGCTGCCGTCAGCGACGGTGGCTCGGCGCGTTGTGTTCCGGTGTGCGGTATGGGGTTGCAGCAAGTGGCTGATGTAACGCTTCATGACGGCTTCCTGACGAGCTGGTGGTGACCGGGGCAATCCGTGCGCGCTCCGATCCGTGGTGAGTCGCGAAACAACATCGGGACGATTAAGCCTCGGGTCAAAGGGATTTCCGTGATCGCTCCGTTTCTGTCTGGAAACGATGTTTGTGCCTGCGTCGACGTGCCGGATATGGCGCGGGCCGTGGCATTCTTCCGGGACGTGCCGGTCAGCGGAGGTTGGTGATGGGTTGTTCGTGGAACGCGGCAACTCCCCTCCCCGCAGCGAGAGCCGCTGACCTTCAGCGTCGCGGGCCACTGCCCTCTTTCACCCATATCTCATAGGCTCCGGAGGAAAGCGGCCGCCAGGCCCGGCTTTCGAGAACCCCTGCCATCTCCGCCCGCCAAGGCGCCGAGTGCACGAACACTACCGCCGTCAATCCATATTCCTGCAATGCATGCGCAAACCAGGCTGCCGAGCCGGGTGGCCGGTATTGCCCCGCGACATACAGCATCAGGCTGCGCCGCGTTTTTGCCTCCGCTGGAGCAAAAGCCTGGGTCAGGTACGGGATTCGCGCACCCACGAGTTGGGGGTGAACGACGAAGGTGGGCAACCAGAGGGCGACCAGTTCGGGAGCCAGCACCACGCCGTGCTCCGGAACCTTCTCGGCGACCTGCCTGGCCACCGGATATTCCACCGGGTACACCTTGAGCCCCGGCACGCCCAGCGTCACGGAATTCGCGCCGCGCAGCGTCCCGAAGTGCCAACCGAAGGCGACCGCGAGCCCGGCCAGCACCAGGCAGGCGCACTTCGCCAGCAGCTTCCATCTCATGCCCGGCACCCGCTCGATCACACCATCGAGCAGCACGGCGAGGAACAACGGCAGAGGCAGCGCCCAGGTCAGGCGCCAGTAGGTGTAGACGCCGACCAGATGATCCGCCACGAAGCGGCACGTATAGGGGTTGAGCACCGTGAGCAGAAAGAAGAACGCACCAGCGGACAAGTACCGTGCGCGAACCCGGTCGCGCACGAATGACCACGCGGCCAGCAGCGCCACCAGCAGTATCCCGGTGCTCCACGAGCCCCAGGTGTCTTCGAGTATCCACGGCACGGTCGGCATCGGATTGGGACTGACGAAACCGTGGCCTCCTTGCGTGGCCGAGGTCATGACCCAGGCTGCCGCAAACACATACGCCGAGGCCAGGATTCCCGTCGCGAACCGCCGGCTGCTGGCGGTATTGGCCGACCATCCGCCAGCCAGCCCCAGGGCCGCCGCGGCGGGCGCCGCGAACAAAGCACTCGCCGCGAGCCCGAGGGCCGCGACCTGTGCGGCAAAGAGCAGCAACCAATACCGTATGCCGCCGTTCCTGGCATACAGCAAGGCGGAACCGGTGATGGCCGGGATCATGCAGGTCGCCAGGATGGCCTTGCCCTGGAACAGGCGCACGAACGCGAAATTGCCATAGGCTCGGTGAGCCTCACCGAGTGCCAGCACGCACAGGAACAGGATCAGCAGCACCGACGGCCAGCGTGCCGGCACGATCCGCCGCAGCAGGAATGCCCAGGCCAGTACACACGATGCGGCAAACAGCGACGGCAGCAGCAGATACGCAATCGCCAGGTGATCGATGCCGGTGATCCGGGACAGCGTGCCGATCAGGACGTCATAGCTCCCCAGCCGGTAGAACGGCGTCAGGATCGGGGCATCCGGCAGTCGGTAGAGCGTGTCGTGCAGCAGTACGGGTTGTTGCGGAAACCGCAACAAGGTAGCCGGGATGCTCAGATGAAAGGCGTCGTCAGGATCGGGCCGGCTGGCCGCCAGGGTGACGCCGATGGCCGCTGCGGCGACCACCAGGGTGATCTTTGCGGCATGTCTGCCGCCGCCGATGTCGCTGTCGCCTGCGGTGTGCGGAGTGCCGCGCAGGTTGCATACCCAGGCGCAGAACGATGCCGTCAAGGCGACCCACCAGAACACGGGATACGGCATGCCGGCCGCGAGCAGACCCGTCCACAGCATGGCGAGAGCCAGCACGATGAACGGAGCCATCCGGACGCTGCCGCTGCAGTCGGTTGAAGCGGCAGCCGGCGTGGTCGCGCCACCACCGCGATCCGAGGCGGAGTCGGGTCGTCTGGTCGACTCGGCCAGGTGGAACCACCCGATCGTCGCGGCCACCGCAATCAGTGCCGCGAACGGCAACCCTTGCAGCAGGGTGTTGAAACTGGAATGGGTCGCGGTGATCAGGTGCACGTATGCAGTCCACGCCGCATACGGCAGCACGAAAATGGGCACGGCCCGATCCAGTGCGTCATTCAGCAGCATTCGCATATCAACGTGATCCTGGCCGTGATCGGGATCCGATACCGCTTCCAAGCCGTATATACGCCCGGGGATTCAAATGGTTGTCTGCGGTGGCCATCGCGGCTTCATGGCCTGCCCTTTCAGTTGACCTGCCCTGCCGAGCCCGCCATCAATGGACGTCCTCCTCGTCATTTGCTTCGGCGCCTTCCATACGATCCAGGGCGAAATGGCGCTTGAGGTTTTCAGCGTAAGCGGCCGCCTTGCGTTGCACTTCCGGCTCGGGCCGGTATCGACGCTGGATCATGTGCTGCACTCGCAGCACTTCCCGCACGTGTTGTCGCTGGTTGCCGACGACGGTGACGCTGTCCGGGTGTCTGCGATGCAGATTGAGAGGCTGGGGCACGAACGCGATATCGCCCTGGTCGAGCACGGCAAGATAGGTGACCCAGTCTCCGGCGACCCGGAACGTTGCCATCGTTTCCAGCTCACGCCTGATCGCGTTCAGCAAGGCCTCGCGGCGAAACAGTGCGGCGCTGACATTGGGAATGGTGTTCTCGACGGCCAGATATTTCCTGATCTCACTGGCGCCCTTTTCCCGATAGGCACGCAACCAATGTTCGCGGGAAACGCCGTTGGTGTATTCGAGGTAGTGGTCGGCAAGAGGCTTTCCTGCCTCTCCGATCTGGCGTGACTGGCAGTACGCCATCACCACGGATCCGTCCATCATGGTCGACGTCAGGCTTTCGAGAAACCCCGGCTCGCACGAGTCGTCGGCTTCGGCGATCCAGACCAGTTCGCCGCGTGCGAGTTCGACACCCCGGGCCCATTGCCGCGATACGCAGCCGGAATTGGTGCTGTTGCGGATCAGGCGCAACGGGATGCCGAGTTCGACAGCGAGCTGTTCGGCCACGGCGACGCTGTCGTCATCGGAGGCGTCATCCAGAACGATCAGTTCGTAGAACGGCAGCGTCTGCCGCACAATCGACTCGATCCGTCCGCGCAGGTAATGGGCATAGTTGTAGTTGGGAACAATCACCGACACCTTCGGCAGCGGGCATCCGAGCAGGCCCAGGAGGTCGAACAGGTAGGCGCGGAAATCGCATTCCTGCTCGACCAGCGTGCGTCCGCGCTCGCCCATCCCCATCGCACGGGCATCGTCGCCGAGCAGTTCCAGCACCCTGTCGCCAAATGCCTGCAGATCGAATGCCGGCACGGCCACCCCGGCACCGCGCTCCAGCAGCTCGACGAAACCGCCCGCGCCGGCGAAGCCGATCACCGGCACCCCGACCTGCAGCGCTTCCATCACCACCGACGGGAATGGATCCTCGCGCGAGGTCAGCGCGTAGAGATCCGCGCCCGCATAGTACGCATCGGTATCCCGGGTCATACCGGGGAAGTGGAAACGATGCTCCAGGCCCGCCGCACGAACCGATTCGCGGATGCCTGCCTCCAGCGTCGCGTCGAAGTGTCCGACCCACAGGAAATGCGTGTCGTCGCGGACGCGCATCACGCGGATGCCGACTTCGACGAAAAGGTCGATCCCTTTGCGCCGATCCGCATAGCCCACGCCCAGCACGACCCTGGCGGATGCGGGGATGCCAAGATCCTGGCGCAGCTGCGTCCTCGCTTCGTCGCGCCTGCCCGGATACGCGTACCGGTTCATCTTGTACACACCCTGCGCGCGTATCGCGACGTGCGCGGTTCCGGTATCGACGCAATCCCCGAACCTTTCCTGCACGTGCCAGGATGGAAATACCATGCAATCGGCATGCGCGACCAGCGCCTTCGCATGGTCGAGCAACCCGAAGTCGCGGATCACGCCCGGCAGTTCGTGGATCAGGCCGATGACCCGGAAGCCGGCGTCCTTGAGCACCTTGGCGAACAGCCCGGATACCGTGGTGTTGGCGATGGCGTGACGGGCGCCGCCGGCATGCAGCGTGCGCGCGAGGCGCCGTGCCTCCACGCCGAGAGGATCGACATCCGCGAGATCGTGAACCGTGGCCCAGCGGACAAACTCGTCGCGCAACTGCCCTCCTCCCAGCAGCACTACATCCACCTGGAACTTGAATGCCTCGCGATACACCCGCGCCATGTTGAGCGCGAGGTACTGCGCGCCGTGGGGATGCGCGTCGTGCGAAACGAGCACGATCCGCCGCGGATGCACCCCGGGCCGCTCGCCCGCGCCTTCAAGCAGCGCCCGCCGGGTCTGGTCGAGAAAGGCGTAGCCGTAGCGGCGATCCGGTTCGAGATAGGCGCCCTCGGCCCATTCGTTCCATGCGTTGAGAAATACCAGGCGCTCGCCAGCCACCGGGTGCCGGCGCGCGTAGTCGATGGCGAGATCCAGCCATTCGCGATAGCGTTCGGGCGTGGCGTTGGCGAAGGTATAGCCGGCGCCCGGCCGGCGCGCTTCGTTGTCCCAGGAGGGGAAGACGCCACGGATCATGTCGTAGTTGGGCGCCTCCGTCTGCCTGGCGCTTTCGATGATGTCGCCATACTCGATCACGTTGCCCCGGTAGGCGGGGTTGACCATGTCCAGCCGCGCATTGATCGGCTTCAGTCCGCGCCCGAGCTTGTGGGGCGGAAATTCGATGGCCGCGTCGAAGCCGTGGATGCGGGGATCGTCGATGTCGAACTGCACCATCGCGAGAAACAGTTCGCCGATGCCGATCGCGCGGCAATGCTCGCGCCAGCGGTTCAGCGTCGCCGCCGCATCGGGGAGCAGCGACGGCCGGTACAGCACGATCAGCGGGCGACCGTCCACACGGATGTATCGCGGGTCGCGCAGCATGGGCTCGAGGCCGGCGATGAACGCCTGGTCGTCCTCGCCCGAATGGCCCTGCCGGATCAGGACTTCCTGATCCAGGCCATCCCATGTGCGCGTCCAGTTCTCGTTGGCCCAGCAAACGCAGAACGGGAAGTCGATGTCCGGGTTGGCGAGGAACTGCTGCAGCGGCTGTTCGAGCAGGCGCTTGCCGCCGAACCAGTAGTAGTGGAAACAGAACCCCTTGAGCCCGTAGTGCCGCGCCAGTTCGGCCTGACGCCGCATGACGTCGACGACGCGCAGATCGTAATAGCCGAGTTCTCCCGGAAGCCTCGGCTGGTAATGTCCAACGAACTGCGGCGTGGCCTTGGAAACATTGGTCCACTCGGTGAACCCGCGGCCCCACCACGCGTCGTTTTCCGGAATCGGGTGGAACTGCGGCAGGTAGAACGCGATCGCGCGCACGTCGATCCGCGACAGATCCGCCGGATCATCGCGGGGCGGCACATGGTCGAAGTCGCAGACGCCCGTCGCCGCCTTGAACATGCCTGCGAGCACTTCCCGGCGGGCAGCGTCCGCATCCAGTCGCTGCGGGTTCTCCGCTTCGCCGTTCGTGTCGAGATCCATGCGGTTTCTGGCCCAACTGTTCATCGCATTCGGCACCTGTCCGTTTCCGTTCGTGATCGGCGACATCGTTTGTTCCGGCCGTACGGCTTCGGGTTGCCTCAGGGCCGTAGACCGCCCGCCGGCGCGACGCCGCCCCGCCGGTTCTTCGTCGCCGGACGCGATGGCGTGGGCACGGCGGCGGCCGACCCCGCCAGTGGCGGAGGCCGCCGCAACAGGTGGACGCCCAGCCAGCGCATGGGCGCGGTCAGTTTCCAACTGGTGGATGACGTCAGCGCCGCGACCATGGCGTCGCTGGCGGCCAGCGACGACTGCAGGTTCTGCATCTCCCTCCGAAGGAGCGCGTCCACGGCATCGAGTCTCGTCGCCGCGCCCGGATCGCCGCCCGTTGCCTGCTCCAGCCTCAGCGCCATCGTGTTCAGCAGCGTGAATTGCCGCTGCACCCTGGCCTCCACCGCCATCAGGCTTTCGCGATGGCGCTCCAGGCGCGCTGCGGTCTCGGCCGACTGGTCGGACAATTCCACGGCCATTCGCCCGGCCTGCTCCGCGATGCCCGCCACGGCCTGTTCCAGCGCGCCCAGCCGGGCATCGAGCCGGTCCTTCAGCTGCAAAACGGTATCCCGCACGGCGGCGGTGGCGGACGCCTGTTCCGCCGCGCCCGCCATGGCCTGTTCCAGCGTACCCAGGCGGGAGTCCAGCCCGTCTTTCAGCCGCTGGACGACTGCTTCCGTCGACGCCTGCCGGGCGGCATGCGCTTCCGCCGTCTGGGCCCGTTCCTCCGCACCCCAGCGCTCGGCCGACAGATGGTCGACGTGCGCCGAATACAGCAGCGCGGTGTTGCGGAATGCGCCGCGCAGTTTGGCCATGGTGGCCCATCCGTTCTTGCCCTCCGCGATTCCGCGGCAGGTTCGATGGAGGGTTTCGGTCAAGTCGGGAATCGGTGCATCGCCGCGCTCCGCCGCGGGCGGCGCGCCCTGATGATGCCGGTGCCGCGGGTCGAGGAAGGCGTCGATGGCGTTCGCGACATCACCGCTCGCGGCAGCCGGCCAATGGAGACTCAGCTCTCCGGCGACGCGGGCCATGCTGCCGCGCCAGTCCGAGATCAACTGATCGTAGGTGATCATGGCCCGATGCCGCGGCGCCGAGGCGGCGAACGCCTCCATGAGGTATTGAACCCACATCAGGTACAGCGCGGCACGCGGCCAGCGGTTGCGACGGTGCAGGGATTCGACCACCTCCCTCGGATCGCGTACCACGAACAAGCAGGCCACCTTGAACCCCGCCGCCCGGAACGCCTCGATCCACAGCGGTGCGGTCAGGCACATGCGCGGATCCTTGATGGCGCACAAATCGGATCGCGCGAAATCGCGGTCGATCAGCGCGCCGATGCGCAGCATGGCCGCCTTCGCCGGCGGCGAGTCGATCCATTCGCGCGGCATGTCGCGCATGTCGTACCACGTGCGCCCCAGCCCGTGCAGGATGGCCTCGTTGATCCTCACGGCTTCGGCGTGTTCCCAGAAGCCTTCGGGGTTGTCGGCGCCGGCGGGAACCAGGTCGCTGCCCAGATCCGCGCCGAGCAGGTTGACGACGCGCGCCGCCGGCGAGGTGCCGCTGCGGTGCATGCCGAGTATCAGCAACACGCGACGCCGTGCCGTTCTGGACGTATTCATCACGCTGTCACGCCTCTGGAAACCCGGATCTCCGGCCTGATGCCGAGATCCATCGTGGTCGTCGCCAATCCGCCGGGCTCGTGGATCACCTTGAACATGGCCCCGTCGATCCAGCGATCCAGGTACACGTGCTCCTCGCCGAGGCGGCCCTGCACGCCGGCGTTCAAAAAGTAGGCGCCAGACACAAACAGGCAGGGGAATCGGAACCGCACCTCGAACTCGGTTCCGGCTTCCACGTCGGCTGGGCCGTCGCCGCGCCACGAAGTGACGCAGCCGGCCAGATCCAAGCCGGTGACGCTCTTGATCAACATGCCGCATTGCACATCGCTGGCGGCCTGATCGAAGCGTACGCGATAGGCATACACGTACTGGCGGTGCGCCTGGAGGATGTTGACGCGCCGCCCGTCGAGCGTCTCGATGTGCGGGTCGAGAATCGAGGCGCCGCTGGCGTCGTAGCGGAAGGCGCTTTTCGGAACCAGCCCTTCCACGAAAAAGGACGCATTCGCCGCGACCTCGAAAGCATCGTCCGCAGCACCGGCACCGCTGGTCACCGACGCCGCCTCGCGCCTCTCGTCACTGCCTGCCATCGCGGCGTCCCGGTCGGGTGCCGGCGTCTCGCCACCCTGTTCCGGCCAGGCAGCGTTCGATGTCTTCTCGTTCCTGATCCGTTCGCGGATCGACGGGTACTTGTCTGCCGGCGAATACAGCAGCTTCTGGTATCGCGACACCACATGTTTCGGACTTCCTTCCGTCAGCAGCTCGCCGCGATCCAGCAGCAGCGCGCGATCGCAAAGTTCGCTCACCATGCCGGCGGCGTGCGACACGAACAGCACCGTGGCGCCGCTGCTGCGGATCTGCTCGATGCGCGCGAAGCATTTCCGCTGAAACGCCTCGTCCCCCACCGAAAGCGCCTCATCCACCACCAGCACGTCGGGCGACATGTTGATCGCGACTGCGAAGGCCAACCGCACATACATGCCGCTTGAATAGGTTCTGACGGGCTGGTCGATGAAACTGCCGATCTCGGCAAAATCCAGGATGGCGCCAAGGCGGGCAGCCAGCTCCTGCTCCGACAGCCCGTACAGCAGGCCGCTGAGCTGGGCATTTTCCCTGCCGGTGAATTCCGGGTTGAAGCCGGCGCCCAGTTCCAGCAGCGCCGCCACCCGGCCGCTCACGGCAACGCTGCCGAGCGTGGGGTTGAGCGTTCCGCAGATCATCTGCAACAGGCTCGACTTGCCGGCGCCGTTGCGCCCGACGATGCCGACGGTCTCGCCCTTGCGCACCTCGAAACTGACGTTGCGCAGCGCCCAGAATTCGCTGAAATAGGCATGCGCCGGCCGGCCCAGCACCCGCTGCACGCGCGGCAGGATCATCTGCTTGAGCCGGTCGGCGGGTTGCGCATAGATCTCGTAGCGCTTGGACAGGCCCTCGACGCGGATGCTGGAGTCTTCAGACGACATCGGCGAAACCCTTGCGCGTCCGCTGGAACCAGGCGAACGCTGCCCATGCGAACAGGCACGACACCACCGCGTAGGCGCCCAGATGCGACCACTTCGGCCACACGCCCCAGACCAGCACGTCCTGGGATGCCTCGGCGATGACCGTCAGCGGATTGAAATAGAGCGCGAAACGGTAGCGCTCCGGGATCATCGTGGCCGGATACAGGATCGGGGCCAGGAACATCAACGCCATCGTGGCGATGCCGACCACCTGCTTCAGGTCGCGCAGGTACACGCCGAGCGACGCCAGCAGCCACGTCGTCCCCGCCACGAACGGCAGGAAGCAGGCCACCACCAGCGGAAACAGGATGGCCGTCCACGGCACGCGGCCCGTGATGAACGGCGAGGCTGCCAGCAAAACCACGGTGGAGACGAGCAGATGGAACAGTGCCGATCCCAACGTGCTCCAGGTGAGGGTTTCCAGTGGAAAGATCACGCGCTTGACGAAGCTGGGGTTGTCCAGGATCAGCGTGGTGGCGCGCTGGGCGCATTCGGCGAAGAACGCATGGATGTTCAGCCCCGCGAACAGCACCACGGCGTACTGGAAGTGGTTGGTCGTCTGCGCATTCCAGCGCGAGTTGAAGATCACTCCGAACACGAAGGTGTAGACGACCAGCATCAGCAGCGGGTTGAAGAACGACCAGAACAGGCCAGCCATCGAACCGCGATAGCGCCCCGTGACATCGCGCTTCGTCATCTGCACGATCAAGGCGTAATGCCGCTTGAGCGACAGGTACGGCGACAGCGGATGGATCAGGCGATAGGTCGTGAGCATGGCTTCAGTGCCCGGATGGTTCGCCGCGCGGCTGCAGGGTCGAGACGTAATCGGCGACGGCCTGCATGTCCGCCACGCCCAGGTTGCGGGTGACGCCCTGCATGATCCTGGCGTTGCTGGTGCCGGCACGGGTGCCGCTGCGGAAGGCTTTCAGCTGCTCGAGCAGGTATTGGGAATTCTGGCCCGCCAGCGCCGGGAAGCTGGCCCAGGGCGGCTGTGGCGCGGTGCTGGCGGGATCGGGCTGCGGCCCCCTGCCCTCGCGGCCGTGGCAACCCTGGCAGGGCGGCACGCCCAGCGCCGGATCGCCGTCGTGGAACAAGGCGTAGCCGCGCGCGGGCGCTCGCGCCTTCCCGGATGCAGGCCTGTGCGGCAGCGCGGCGTAGTGGGTGGCGAGGTCGCGCATGTCTTGATCCGAGAGAGATCCCACAAGCGGCGCCATTACCGCATTGCTTCGCGCGCCGCTTTTGAACCCGTGCAACTGCACGTACAGATAGGTTGCGGATTGTCCGGCGAGGTTCGGGAATGCAGGAACCGTCGCCATGCCGTCGCTGCCGTGACAGGCCGCGCAAACCGGCGCCTTGCTCGCGCCCGCTGCCGCGTCGCCGTGGATCGGCGCCTGGCTGCGCAGGTCGTGGAACGGCGCATCCGCGGCCGGCGCTGCGCCGACGGCCATGGCCGCAGATGCGGCGACGGCAAGGATCAGGGCGCGGTGGCCTGGGCGCGAGGGACTCACGGCGTTGTCCTCACAGTTTCACGTTGAGCATGACGCCGACCAGGTTGGCGCTGTAGCGCGACTGCGGCCCGACGTCGGTGTAGATCTTGTGGTCGATGACCTGGTTCTGCTGGAGTCCGAGGTAGTGCCAGTCGGCAAAACGCCCGGTCTCGAAAATCTCGAACACCCGCATCCCGACGTTGCGGGAGAAGGCGATGTCGAAGCCCAGTTGCAGGGTGCCGACGCGATAGCGGTTCTGCGGGAAGGCATTGCCGACCGCACCGATGAAGGGTTGTTGCGTGGTGGACAGGGCCCCGGGCGAGGCGTATCGATAGTCGAGCTTGCCGAGCGTGTAGGTCCAGGTGTAGCCCAGATCGGCGCGCACCCGTCCAAAGTCCCGGCGGAAGGTGAACCCCGCGTTGTAGTCGCGCTCGTGATCGTTGGTCTGCCAGAGGTTGGCCAGCGGATAGAGCGGGCCGCCCAGCGAAGGGTCGTCCCGCCCCGGCGCGCCCGTGGTGTCCTCGTGGTCGTTTATGTTGGCGAGCTTCAGGCGCGAATCGTCCAGCCCGAGGTTGGCGCTGACGCTGGTCAGCGGCGATGGCTGCCAGTCCCACGACAGGGCAACGCCGACGTTGCGCGTGGCCTGCCGGCCGACCGCGGCGGAGTAGTCGTCGCGGGTGCCGTACGCCACGCCCGAAACGGTGGCCGTGTCGCCGATCGGGCGGATCAGTATCGCGCGCAGTTTGTGCTCCCTGCGATCACTGAGGTCGTACTTGCGCATCGCGTCGGTGGTGAACGCGACGTTGCCGATCGGCGGCGTGACGAACCCGGGCAACGCCGTCGAATAGAACGGTCCGTAGGGGTCGTAGTTGTATGGCCCCCCGTCGCGACGCGCGAACTCGTAGCTGATCCTCAACGTGCTCTTGCCCAGTGCGCGATCCACCCAGGCCAGCTTGATCCGCTGCTCGTTCACCAGCCCGCGCTCGCGGTACTTGGGCTGGTAGCGGTCGAAGCTGTAAGTCAGGCTCAGGGTGTTGTCGTCACTGGCCTGCCAGTCGATGCCGGTATCCAGGAGAGTGTCGGCATAACCGAACGGAATCGAGCGTACCTGGGTCACGTAGGACGCAAACAGCGGATTGCGTGGATCGAAGATGCCGATCTCGCCAGGAACCACGCTGCCCTGGGAGCCATTCTCGGCGATGTAGCCGTACTGGCCGGTCAACGGATTGAACGCGAGATAGTTGGTCTTGTTGTCCTCGCGGTACCAGCGCAGCCCCGCGTGCCAGCCGAGCCTGGGCGATGGGCGCAGCGTGACCTTCGCATCCAGCAGGGCAGTGTCGATGCGGGCATTCGCCGTCTGCCGCGACAGCGCCGCCGGGGTGTTCCAGTTCGCGCAGTCGAAGGTGTAGTCGGCCGAGGGCGAGATGAAGATGCCGCCGGTTCCGGTGCAGTTCACCGGCGGTTTCAGCGCATCGTTCTGGCGCATGGATCCCCACGCCGCGACCAGCGACAGCCGGCCGTTCCGCTTCAGGCTGCGCGACAGCTGCGCGCGCAGCTTGTGGTAGTCGTTGTCCGGTTCCAATGAGAATTGGCCCTGATAGATATTGGCGACCTGCGGCACGCCGACCACGTTCTGCAGCGCGAACGGGCTCTGGTAGTTCAACGTGTCCTTGTGGTCGCGGAAGAACGACCCCGTGTAGTTGAACTGGGACTGCCATACCTTGCCGGCGTGACGCAGGCCCACGCTGACGTCGGTGGTGGTGAAGTCGATCGGGCGTACCGTTTCCAGCGCACCGCCGTTGCCGGGCAAGGTGTAGTTGAAGAACATCGAACCACCCCACAGGCGGGTGCCGTCGCGCTTCTCGTTCGTGGCCGACACGTAGCCGATCCAGCCGCGGTAGAGATCGCCCTCGACGCTGAGGCCATCGCGTCGGCGGGTGAGCCCGATCCTGCTGCGTGGTCGTGCCTGTTCGACCGCGGCAACCTCGGCCGGCGTGCTGCCGCCGGGTACCAGCGGCGCGGGCAGCGTCAGGTCGGTGCCGCCGACGCCGTTCCACAGCGGACGGGCGTCGGTGGCGACGACATGCGGCATGTCGCGATGGAACGCCTCGATCCTGTACTTGCCGTAGCGGCCGGCGCGCAGCCGGTAGTACTGGTCGTCGCCGCTCAGGCGGCTGCCGCGGAATTCCACGTATTGGCCGGTCTTCGGCTTGTCGAAATGCAGGGCCAGCAGCCCCAGCACCGGGCCATCCTTCCAGCCCGCGTACTGGCGCAGGAACTCCGCGTTCGAGTCCCCGCCCAGGTGCAGGAAGCCGGCCTGCAGATAGCCCCAATCCGCCCAGCCGTCGTGCTCCGGCGAAGACGGTTCCGGCGCACCGGATCGCGGCGGATAGGGATACAGCACCCCGCTGGGCGTGCGCATCATGCCGGCGTGCAGCCACGAGAATCCGCGCGGGTCGGGCCACGACAACGGAGCCCAGCCGGTGGGATCGAGGGCGTTGCCGTACTGGGTGTCACCCACGCGCGCGCTGTCGCTGGAATCGGCCAGCGCCCGCGTGCTCGCCAGGCCGGCGACCACGGCGACTGTCAGCGATGCAATCAGCGCCTTGCGCATGATGACTCCCGTTTCGTCACGCGACGTCCCTGCTATTCGTGAAACCTCGAGCCCGAAGGGTTGTTGGATCCATGGATGTTGGCGTGGCAACTCAGGCAGGCACGCCCGATCAGGCGCTCGTCCGGCGCCTGTCCGTTGGCCAGGCCCGCGACGGTTTGCAGGTCGTTCGGGTGCAGGGTCATGGTGTGGCACTGCTGGCACAGCATCGGCACCGGCAACGTCAGCAGCGCCTGCTGGTTGGAGCCGTGCGGATCGTGGCAATTGAGGCAGTTCTCGCGCACCGGCGCATGCTCGAACAGGAACGGCCCGCGCTTTTCGGCGTGGCAGGTGTAGCAGGTCTCGTTGACCGTATCGGTCTTGAGCAGGGCGACGCTCGTCGTGCCGTGGGGGTTGTGGCAGTCCACGCACGACATCTGCCCTTCCGGCAGCGGCATGTGCGAACGCCGGTCGAATTTCCTGCGGATGTCCTGGTGGCAGGTCGAGCAGACCTGGTCGATGGAACCGGCCGCGAGCACGCCCTCGGCAGAGAGTCGCGCCATCGGGTTGTGGCAATCGGTGCAGCCCAGTTCGCGGCGCTGGTGCACCGATCCGATCCAATCCTGCCGCGCGCCCCCGACGTGGCAGCCCAGGCACACACCGGTCTGGGTGTCGATCGGGGTCGTGGAGTCGCGGGTGAAGGCGATGATCAGGCCCGGCTTGGCGGGTTCCCCGGCATGCCGTGAGCCGGGGCCGTGACAGGCTTCGCAGGCGGCGTCGGGGCCGACGCCGGTAGCCCCGGACGAAGCCCGGGACGCAGCGACGTGCAGCGAGTGCGACGCGTGCACGTTTTCCAGTGCATGGCAGGAAACACAAGTCTTGGCACCGACTGCCACCGCCTCCGGCGCGAGAGGATTCTTCGGGATCAGGGCGGTGTCGAACGACGTGGCCGCAGGGCTGCCGGCACCATCATGCCAGTGCGGATGGGCGGCTGCGGCCGCATCGGTGCGCATGTCCGTGCGCGGCAGCATGCGGTTGAAATCCTCGACCGTCAGCGCGCTTGGGGAACTGGCCGGGTGGGCGACCTGTGCCCGTGCCAGGCGAACGAACAGGAACGCGCCGGCGAGAACGGCGAGCAAGAGCAACCCGCCCGCCGGCAGCAGGCGGCGGACGGGTGCGCGACGTTCAGTTGAAGGGCTCATGCTCGTCGGCACCGATGGCAGAAGCGGAGGCCGGAAGATTCCCCGTCGGGGCGATGGCGCGGCCCGGGCGCCCGGCGCGGATGCGCACGCCGGCAATCGCTGGCGCGCTACTCATGGCGCGCGGCTTCCGTCTGGCGCAGGGCGGCCACCGCGGCGGCGGCGTTCACCTGGAGCATGCCGTCGGCGGCTCCGCTGCTGCGCATCAGAAGATCGTGGATCGCGCGCGCATCCAGGTTCGGCGCGAGCGCCAGCAGCAGGGCCGCGATGCCGCTGACGTGGGCGGCCGCCATGGACGACCCGGAGGTGAAGTCGTACCCGCCATCGGGCTGGGTGGTGAGGATGTCCCGGCCGGGAGCGCTCAGCACACCCGGCGGATTCGTCGAGTTGCCGCTGGAGCGCACGACGATCACGCCGGGCACGTTGCCGGGAAATCCGTCGCGGTCGCCGTCGGCGGGCATGGCCGCGATCACGATGCGGCCTTGGGCCAGCAGTTTCTCCAGCAGCCGGGCCAGCAGCGGATCCGCCGGCCCGCCGAGGCTCATGTTGACGATGCGGGCGCCGCGGTTGTCCAGCACCGCCGCCAGCGCCTTGGCCAGCGTGAAAGAGTTGCAGAGTGCGCCGGTGTCCGCGTCGGATGGATACCAGCAGGCCTTGTAGATGCTGAGGGTGGCCTGCGGTGCCATGCCCACGATGCCGATGTGGTTGTTGCCGACCGCGGCGATGACGCCGGCGACCTCGGTGCCGTGATGATCGTCCTCGGAGACCGCAGGATCGTCGCCGACTTCGTCATGCACGTCGCGGATCCGGCCGCGCAGGTCGGGATGGGCCGCGTCTGCCCCGGTATCCACCACGGCGATCTCGACTCCCCTGCCCTCGCTGAACTCGTGCGCACGGGCGGCATCAGTGTCGATGAAGCCGCGTTCGAGACCGACGTAAGGGTCGTTGTAGTGGCGCGCCGGGGTGGGAGCGGAAAGCACCGAAAAGCGGCGCAGCGGCTCGGCCAGTTGCACCCGGTCGTCCTTGGCGAGCTGCGTGAGCAGCGCGTCCCGATCCACGCCGTGTGGCGGTTGCAGCACGATGCAATAGACGCCCAGAGCCTTGATTGGCCAGCCCTGGAGTTCGTGCCAGCCGTAGGCGCGCTTCAGCGCTGCCAAGGTCAGCGCGGCGCGCATGCCGGCCCCTCCGTAGTGCCCGGTCGGGACGTAGCCCAGCAGGTTGGAGCCTGCGCGGGTGGCCGGCTGCGCCAGCGGATCGGCGACCGCCAGCACGATGTCGCGGCCGGCATCGAGAGAGCTGGCGCTGCCCCCCGCCGCGCGGTCGCCGGGAGCGCCGGCCCCGGCCTGGGCCGAGGGACGGGCGTCCGCACAGCCCACGCTCCAGACCATGGCCAGGGCCACCAGGAACAAGGCGCCATGCTTCATTGCCGGGCCTCGACGGGCTCCGCCAGGCGGATGCTGCGCGAGGCGCGCAGTTCCTTCAACAGGCGCGCGGACTCCGCTGGCGAACCCTTGGGCACGACGGTATAGGCGCCGACGGCGTTCGGGCCGTCCACCACCCGCAGGCCGAAGTCGTTGAGCAGACGATCCCAGTCGGACAACGACATCGAAGGCGCCGGAACCACGCGCATGGCGCCGGCCGGTTCGAGCGCGGCCGGCCGGCTGAGGGTGCGGTAAGGCGGAGCCTGGTTCGTCCACAACCTGACGCCCAGCACGCCGATGCCGATGGCCTGCGCCAGCACCGCGGCGGTCAGCACCATGGCCAGGCGGTTGTCCGACCACCGGCGCGACGGTGGCGCTTCCCGCTCGGGCGCGTCGATGCGTTCGAGCAGGCGCTTCAATCCGGCCTCCGCATCGACCGGAACGTCGGCGGGCAGCGACAAGGCGCAGCGCAGCCGGCTCTGGCGGGCATACTCCGCGCTGCACGATTCGCATCGCGCCAGATGCTGCATCAGCCATGCGCCCTGCTCCTGCGGCGCGGTGGCCTGCAGCACCCACGGCATGAGCTCCCATGCACGTGCGCAATCCTGGCCGGAATCCTTCTGACAAGACATCACATGTTATCCCGTTGCTCCGGTGAATCACCCGCCAGCGCTGGCAGCACGTTGCGCAATTTCACGCGCGCATGGAACAGGCGTGCCTTCACGGTGCCGACGGGAACCTGGGTGATGGCGGCAACCTCGTCCAGGCTGTTGCCCACCCCGTACACCAGCTCGATCACCACCCGTTGATCCGTCGTCAGGTGGTCGAGCGCCTTGCCCAGCCAGTCGCGCAGTTCGCGATCCTCGCCCGGGTCGTGCGATGGCCCGCGTCCTTCCCGCAACGCGCCGTCGTCCCTGGGTTCGTCGCCACGCTGTCGCAGCGCCTTCAGTCCGCAGCGATAGGCGATGCCCATGATCCAGGTGGAAACACGGGAACCGCCCTGGAAGCTGTACGCCTTCTGCCACACGATCCAGAAGCAGTCGTTGACGATTTCGTCGATCAGGTCGGCGCGCCGCGTCAGCCGCGACAGGAAGCGGCACACCGTGCCGTGATGGGCGCGGTACAGC
>Ga0134125_10003836_pt1 | contig 17269 bp, 13 predicted proteins | sample KB31751_FD_96464 | JGI IMG/M metagenome (GOLD analysis project Ga0134125, IMG submission 96464) | Terrestrial soil microbial communities with excess Nitrogen fertilizer from Kellogg Biological Station, Michigan, USA - KB3-175-1 | ecosystem: Environmental > Terrestrial > Soil > Unclassified ...
TGATCTACATCGCGTGTTTACGCGATAATTGGGGTTTGTAGACCAGGGGCCCGGGACCTCAGAATCCGAGTCGCGCCTCGACCTCGCGATCGCGATCACGGCGACGCACACCGACGACGAACGCGTCGACGATGCCGCCCGCGGTGACGCCGAGGAGCAAACCGAAGGTGGTCCAGTTCACGTCGCGCACCGGCTCGAACAAGCCGGTGTGGTCGACCATGTTGGGACGAAAATCATGGTTCGGCCCGGCGTAATGTTGGAGTAGCGCGCCCGTCGTGATGTTGGCGGCGAGTAGGACCAGCTCGATGGTGCCGAAGGCGATCGCCTTTCTCCACTGGCGGTTCTGCATCTGACCGGCGAGAGGGATCAGATCGAGCGCCCAGTAGTATGGACGCCGGTTCTTGCGATACGCGGCGAGCAGCTCCGCGCGATGGCGCGCGCGCACCTCGTCGAAGAAGGCGGCGGCCTCGGGGCGCACGAGCGCGGGATCGAGGCGCGTCGCCGGCTCTTCGCGCAGGAGCAGGAGGAACGCGCCTTCGGCGGCGGTGCGGCGGCCGGTGAGCGTGCAGGCGATGCCGTAGACGCGCAGCGCCTCGAGACGATCGGCCTTCTCGGGCAGCTCGCGCGCGAGCTCGAGCGCCTCGACGATGGGGCGCAGGCTCGCGACCACGTCTTCGTATTTGCCGAAGTCGAAGTCGTCGCGCGCGCGCTTGAGGGCCGCGTCGGGCGACTTCGCGATCGGTGCGGGCGGCGGTGCGATCGCGGCGCCACCGTCGGTGGGCGCGGCGCCACCGTCGGTGCGTGCGGCGCCACCGTCGGTGGGCGCGGCGCCACCGTCGGGCGCCGTGCCGGGTGCGACGCCGCCGTCGGCCACTTGCGCGCGCGCGATCGAAGCCGTGAGCAGCAGCCAGACGATCGCGACGCGGCTAGCGAACATCCGCCAGCGCGCCCACCAACTCGGGAACGAGCGCTTCCAAGGCCATCGTCACCGCTTGGTATACCGGATCGGCGGTGACGCCGCGACGATTCGGATCACTCGGCGCCGACTCGACCACGCGGCGCATGACCGGGCGTCCGTCGCGCACCACGACCACCTCGAGACGCACGCGCGCCGACGGGCCGGGCGCGAACTCCACCGACTCGAGGCGCGCCATCACCACCGCGCGCGCGGCGGCGCGATAGGCCTCGTCGGCGGCGACGTTGGCCGAGGTGATGCCGACGCCGGTCGGGATCACCGACAGGCGCAGGCGGCGCTGCAGGAACGAGAAGAGCGCCTGCGTCGCCATCACGCCCGCCGTCGGATAGCTGGGGCGCGGATCGGCGACGGCGTGCGCGACCACGCGGCCGCGCACGAAGCCGGTGAAGTACGGCGGCGGCGTCGGTGGCGCAGCCGGCACCATCGGCGGTGGCGGCTGGGTCCGCGGCGGACCATCGACGCGCGGCGGCGACCACTCGGGCGTCTTGACCTCGCTCTTGGGTGGCTCGACCTTGGTCTCGCTCTTGGGCTCGGCCGTCGGCTCGTCGGTCGGCTTGGCCTCGGGCTTGGTTTCCTCGACGGGCGCGGGCTTCTCGGCGGGCGGCTCGCTCGCCTTGGCCTCGACGACCTTGGGCGTCTCGGCCGGCGCCACGGGGACGACGCGCGCAGGCGCCGGCTTGGGCGCGGGACGGGACGGCGGCACCGAGGCGGCGCGCTTCTCGGCGTCGCGCGCGCGCTTCTCGGCGAGCTTCTGCGCCGCGGGATCTTCGAGCAGCAGCGGCGCCATCTTGTTCGCCAGCTGCGTGGCGACGGCGTCGATGGCCTCGAGCGGCCCTTCGGCGACGATGGTGCGATTGCGCAGCGTCGCCGACAGGCGCACGCGCTCGGGGGGAAGCTCGTCGATGCGGCCGCTGATGGTGTCGGGCGCGCCGAGGCCGGTCTCGACGCCGTCACCCTCGAGGGCGGCGGTCACCGCGCGCGCGACCTCGGGGCCGAAATAGCCGAGCGTCTCTCCGTGCACCGTGAAAGGTGCCACCTGCACGCGCGGCTTGGCGAGCGCCGTCGACGACGCGAGCACGACGAAGCAGAAAGCGACGACCGCGCGCACCCCGGAATTGAGGATCGCCGAACAGCGGGTGTCAAGGTCGCGCGAAATCGTCACGTGGCACGCAGTTTGTAGCCATTTGCGACGGAGGTGTGTCGATGCGTATTCATCTGATCGCGCTCGCCGCCGCCTCGCTCTCGGTGCTGGCGCTGCCCCGGGCGACGAGCGGGCCGCTGGTGCAGGGAATTCCACTCGGCGACCTGGTGCGTCCACGTGGGACGACGTCGGCGGGCACGACGGCGTCGCGGCCCGAGGTGCCGACGGAGCGCAATCCGACCATCGGCCAGCTGACGCCGGGGTTGGGCGGCACGTCCTCCCCGTCGACGTCACCGTCGAGCACGTCGGCGACGCCGTCGACGCCGTCGAGCGCGTCGACGATCGTGGCGCCGCCCTCCCCGTCCGCGACGACGACGACGACCCCGCCAGGGCCGACGACGGAGGCGGCGCCGACATCGGGCGACGTGGCGCCCGCGACGCCACCGACGGCGGCAACGCCGGCGACGCCGGAGAACACGACGGCGGTCGGCACCACGTCGGCGATGCCATCGACGACCACGACGACGCCGCCGACGAGCGGGATGCAGAACGCGCTGCCGCTGCAGACGTCGCCGGGGCTCAACATCACGAGCCCGGGGCTACCGCCGTCGACGACGCCGCAGGCGCCGAGCGTGGGCGGCATACCGATGACTCCGACGGCGCCCGGCGCGCCCACCTCCGGCGCGGTCAACCCGTCGACGAACCCGAACGGCATCCTCGGCGATCACCCGTAGCTACGGCACGCCGCCGTCGACGGTGACGTCGCCGGGATCGGGCAGGTACAGGTGGTACGTGCCGCTGCCGTCGGTGATGGAGGTGGCGATCGGCGTCGTCGAGCCGCACGAGTAACAGAGCGCCTCGACGAGCACGCCGGACAGCGTCGTGTGGCCGGGCGTGCTCACCACGCCGACCACGGGCAGGCCGGGCGGCAGCACCACCGCGGCGCTGCCGGCGTTGGCCGAGAGCGACACCCGCGTGCCGGCCAGGTGCGTCGACGCCGGCGGCTCGACGACGAGCGTGAGCGGCGCGCCGCGATCGATGGTGAACGTGAAGTGGCCGTTGGCGTCGGTGGTGCCCATCGGCGCCGCGCCGAGGCCGACGGTCTCGATGGCGGTGAGCGTGACGCCGGCGATGCCGATGCCGGCGCCGTTGGTGACGCTGACGGTGAGCGGCACCGGCTTCTGCAGCGCGAGCGTCCACGTCGCAGGGCCGCCGAGGACCTCGGTGATGGCGGTGAGCCCGTCGAGCGACGGCCCCGGCGGCTCGACGATGATGTCGTAGGTGCCGAGCGGCAGCTGCATCGCGGGCAGCGCGCCATTGCCGGCGGTGGTGACGACGCGCGCCACGCGCCCGCCGGCGTGCACCGCGGCGGCGCCATCGATGCTGACGTCGGCGACGGCGGCGAGCGCGTGCGAGGTGATGGTGACGCGCGCGCCGGCGACCGGCGTGGTGCCGTCATCGGCGACGACGCTGCCGCCGACGGCGACGCGGCCGATGGTGTAGGCGATGGCGACGCTCGCGCCGGCCGCCACCGACACGTTGTCGAGCGAGCCTTGCGGCCACTCGCCGGCGCCGAACGACAGCGTGTAGACGCCGGCCTCGGCCCAGAGCGTGAACGCGCCGCCGCCGTCGGTCAGGCCGGGGCCGCTCGGCAGCGCGCCCGCGCGCAACACGACGTTGGCGCCGGCGATGGCCGCCGCCGACGTGTCGACGACGCTGCCGTTGACCGCGACGCCGCCGGGGAGGTCGAAGCTGGCGCCGACGAAGCTCGAGCCCTTGGCCTTGGCGCCGAGGTGCGGCGCGATCGTCGTCGACGAGGGGATGAAGAGCGGCGTGTAGTCGCCGCCCGCCTGCACGGCGAGCGTGAAGCTGCCGTTCGCACCGGCGAGCGCGACCGCGTCGGGGCCGTCGTCGGCGATGAGACGCACCTGGCCGGCGATGCCGGTTCCACCCGAGCGCAACGTGCCCGACACCGACAGCCCGGGATCGAGGACCAGATCCTGCCCGGTCGACTGCCCGCCGGTGATCGTGATGGTCTTTTCGTAGAGCGGGAAGCCGCTCGTCTCGGGCGGCAGCGCGCGCAGGCGAATCAGCTGCATGACGCCGGTCGGGTTCTTGAGCTCGATCGAGCCGGTGGCGCGGCAGCCGAAGAGCTGCACCGTGAAGGTCCACAGCCCGGCCTGGGTGGCGTCGTATTGCACCGTCAGGTTCGTCGAGTTCGTGGGCATCGGCGTGTAGCTCGCCGGATCGCCGGCGTGCGTGAGCGTCCACTGCGCATTGCCGTTGCCGAGGCCGGAGGCGGTGGCGACGAGGCGCGCCGGCGCATTTTCGGTCGGATCGCCGTTGGCGTCGACGGCGGTGACGGTCACGAAGGCGCACCCCGCGGCCATGTCGCTGCCGCCGGCGGTGCCCATGTCGCCGCCGCCGACGCCGTTGCTCCCTCCGGCTTCACAGCCGGCGAGCGCGACGACGACGCCGGCGATCAGCGCAGCTCGAGATCCCATGTCTTCCACTTGTGGCAAACGTTGGGGGCCGACGCGCACGACGACACCACGCAGTCGTCCGCGTCCACCGGGCAGCTCGACGGCGGCACGCGCGCGCCGCTGCGGTCGACGGCCTCGGCGCGCACACGCACCTTCTCGCCGACGCCGAACGACGAGACGTCGAGCTGATAATTCGGGATCGTCCAGTCGGGCACCTCGCGCCACACCGGATCGTCCTCGCGCCAGACGCTCCACGCGAACGTCAGCATCGACATCGGCGCGCCGAGGGAATCGCGATCGTCGTCCACGTGGTCGACGGTGAACTCTTGCAGCTCGCTGCGATCGACGACCCAGCTGCCGGCGATCGGCTCGGTGCCGCTGATGCACGGCGGCTGATCGGCGCCGACGGGGATGTTGCCCACGGGGCTGGTGACGGTGTGGCTGGGATCGGACGCGTCGTCGGTGACGTCCAGGACCACGCTGTACATGCTGGTCGCGGCCGTGCTCGTCGGATCGGTCCACAGGCAGACCTGCGTCTTGGGATCGTCGACGGCGAGCGTCGGGCCGCTCGTGGCCGTCGGTGCGGCGCAGCTACTGCCGTCATAGGGCGTGAGCACGGGCATGGTGCCGCTCGGCGCGTCGCTGATGCGCCACGTGTAGCCGAGGACGTCGTGCGGCGTGCAGCCGGGCTTGACCTCGAGCGCATCGGCGTCGCTGACCGCAGCGTCGGCGCGGCTCGGCGGCGCGAGCTGGAGCGTGAGCACGTCGCCGGCGGTGTCGAGGCCGCAGAAGTCGCGGTCGCTGGTCTGCTTGATGGTGGCGCCGGCGGTGAAGACGGGCAGCGCGTCGGTGATGGTGACCATCTCGCTCGCTTCGTTGGAGGCGTGGTCGCGATCGCTGACGGTGACCGTGACCTTGAAGATGCCGACGCGATAGAACGTGACCGTGAAGGCGCGGACGCCGGCGTCGACGGTGTAGTCGCAGCTCGGATCGAGCGGCTGCGGCGGCGTCTGGCCGTCGGTGACGGTGAGCGCGAGGTGGAGGCTCGACACGTCGTCGTCGGGATCGCCGTAGACCGGCGCGACCGTGAGGCGGCCGCCCTTGTTCGCGGTGGTCACGCTGTCGGACGGCAGGCTCACCGTGGGCGGCTGGTCGAGGGAGTCGAGGTACAGGCACCCCGACGTCACCAGCGGCAGAAGCAGCAACCACGGCCTCATGGGCGCCGAGCCGAGCAAGAGGCGAGCCATGCGGGATCGCTCGCGTTTTCGCGTAGGGGACGGCGCGATCGCGACATGGCTGTCACGGTTTGTCGCATCCCAGGCGCGGCGCATCGACGAGGGTGCAGCCGGCCGGTGGAACGTCGATCCAGGCGGTCTCGACCTCGGCGCCGGCGCGATAGAGCGTGACGCGGCGGCGGCCCGGCTCGACGTCGGTGGCGGCGGAGGCGGGCTTGCCGTCGTCGACGGCGAAGGCGTCGCCGCGGGTCAGGCGCGGGCGGACGCGGACGGTGGCGTAGAGCTGCTCGCGCAGCTCGCGGTGCTCGCCGGGCGCGAGCGTGAGGTCGCGCGTGAGCTGCTGCTTGGAGACGGGGTTGGCGCAGACGAGGCGATGGGGACCGGGCGGCAACGACAGCGTGGTGGGTGACCGGCCGCGCGGCTGGCCGTCGACGGTGAGATCGCACCAGGGGGCGATGGCGACGGCGAGCGTGGCGGGTGCGTCGGGGGCCGGCGCGGGCTTGGCGGCGACGGCGGCGACGGTCGCGCCGGCTCGGGCGGCCGCGCCGGTCGGCGGCGGCGTCGTCGTCGTCGTCGGCATCGTCGTCGGCGTCGTCGTCGGCGTGGCGGCGTGCGCGACGACCGCAGCGCCCGATGGTGGCGCGTGCTTGTGCGGCGGCTTCCTGGTCTCGCCGGTGGCCGCGCTCTCCGTCGGCGGCGTCGTCGTCGCGGTGGGCTTTGGCGGCAGCGGCGCTTCGATCGGCGCCGGCGGCGCCGGCGACGTCGTCGGAGCCGTCGTCGGCGCGATCGACGCGATCGGCGCCATCGCCTTCGCGTGCATCACGCGCCAGCCGATGGCGCCCGCCGCGGCGACGACGAGCGCGCCCGCCGCCGCGATCATCGCCACCCGCCGCGGCCGCGACGCCAGGCCCGCGGTGAACGCCAGCGCGCGCGGGTCGTCGGGACGCCACGCCAGCACGCGATTGGCCGCCGCCAGCGCCCGCGCCGTCTCGCCGCGCGCCCGCGCCGCCTCGGCCTGCGCCTGCGCCGCGTCGACGATGCGCCGCTCCGCTGCCGCGTTGAACGCGGCCGGCTCGCGCAGATAGGCGGTCAGCTCGGCGTCGACGTCGGCGAACCCGTCGGCGGCGAGCCCTTCGCGCAGCGCCTCGACGCACGCATCCACCGACGGGAAGCGCCCCTCGGGCTGGGGCCGCAACAGGCGCTCGATGACGCGCTCGAGGTAGGGCGGCACGCGCGGGTTCTTCGCCGTCGGTGGCGCGTGGTCGCCCTTGACGATCTTGGCCATCGTCACGAGCGGCGACGTCCCCGAAAACGGCAGCGCGCCCGTCGCCAGCTGATAGAGCAGCGCGCCGAGCGAGAACTGATCCGAGCGCGCATCGATCTCGCCGCCCGACGCCTGCTCGGGCGACATGTACGCCGGCGAGCCGAGCACCGCGCCGGTCGCGGTCACCCCGTCGGCGGCGGCGACACGCGCGATCCCGAAGTCGCACAGGACCACGCGGGCGCTCGGCGAGCCGAGCGGAGCGAGGCCAGGTGCCTCACGCGAGTCCGTGCCGAGCGGGATGCCCGTGAGATCGAACATCACGTTCTCCGGCTTGACGTCGCGGTGCACGACGCCGCGCGCGTGCGCCGCGCCGAGCGCCTGCGCGATGCGCAGCCCGAGCATGGCCGCGACCTCCGCCAGCGGCGCGCCGTGCTCGACGATGAAGCGCTGCAGCGACGGGCCGGTCAAGAGCTCCATCACGAGGTACGCCGGATGCTCCGCGGACGCCGGCGCGTAGTCGTGAAGCGCCATCACGTTCGGGTGGCGCAGCCCGGCCACCGCCTTGGCCTCGCGTTCGAAGCGGCTGCCCGCCTCCGAGCGCTCGGCGATGAACGGGTGCATCACCTTGACCGCGACCTGGCGGCCGAGCATCGGATCCTCGGCGCGGTACACCGTCGCCATCCCACCCGATCCCAGCTTCTCGACGAGCTTGTAGCGGCCGAGCGTCGTCCCCGCGAGCGACGCGACGACGAGGGTCATCCGCTGCGACGCGCGCGCGCCAACGCGACCTTGTGCGCCAGGTCGGCGGCGTTGCGCGCGCCATCGGAGTCGACGAGCGTGACGTCGGCGGTGAGCTCGCGCGGACGCAGCGCCTCGTCGGCGGCCGACTGGACGGCGTCGGCGAGCGCGTTGGCCCCGTGGCCGGGCGCGATGACCGCGAAGTCGTCGCCGCCGAGGTGCACGAGGCGCGCGCCGGCGTGACCGGCGACGGCGGTACGCAGCGCCGCGGCCACCGCCTGCACCACCTCGACGCCGGCGGTCCAGCCCTGCGCGTGGCGCAGCCGATCGAACCCGTCGATCTCGAGGAACACGAGGGCGAAGCGGTCGCCGCGCTGGAGCTCCTGCGCCATCGCCTCGTCGAGCGCGTTGGGCCCGGGCAGATCCGTGATCGGCGAGCGATCGCGCTCGCGCCGGCTGGCGCGCACGAGCGCGTGGGCACGCGCGTAGAGCTCGCGCAGATCGAACGGTTTGCCGAGGTAATCGTCGGCGCCGGCGGACAGGCCGCGCACCTTGTCGTCGACCGAGCTGAGCGACGTCAGCATCAGCACCGGCACCTTCGAGAGCACCGGATCGGCCTTGAGCCGCTTGACCGTCTCGAGCCCGTCCATGCGCGGCATGAGCACGTCGAGGATCAAGAGGTCCGGATCCTCCTCGCGCACCATGTCGAGGGCCGCCTCGCCGTCGCGCCCGCGCAGGCAGAGCCAGCCGGCGTCGCCGAGCGTCGCCTCGATGAGGTGCGCGATGGCGTCCTCGTCCTCGCCTATGACCACCTTCTTCAGGAATGGCATCGACCGTCGTTCTCTCGCTGCGCCCGGGCGTATGCTACCAGATCACGGATGCTTTTTTCGCGGCACAAGGACGTCCTGCCCAATGGGCTCACGGTGGTCACCGTCGAGCTGCCGCACCTGCATTCGGTGTCGGTGGTGATGTACGCACGCGTCGGCTCCCGCTACGAGACCGTCCCCGATAACGGGCTGTCGCACTTTTTGGAGCACATGCTGTTTCGCGGCACGGCGCGCCTCCCCGACGCCTATGCGCTCAACCACGCGATCGAGGCGCTCGGGGGGACGCTGTACGCCGAGACCGGGCGCGACTACTCGCTCTATCAGATCTCGCTGCACCCCGAGACGCTGCAGCCCGGGCTCGAGCTGTTCGGCGAGATCTTCGCCTCGCCGGCGTTCGCCGACGTCGACGTCGAGCGGCGCATCGTGCTCGAGGAGATGCACGAAGATCACGACGAGGACGGGCGCCTGGTGAACATCGACGACCTGGCGCGCCTGGCGGTGTGGCCCGATCACCCGCTCGGCTATCGCATCACCGGTCCCTACGAAAACGTCGAGGGCTTCGACGAGGAGGACGTGCGGCGCCACTTCGCGTCGCACTACGGCGCGCGCAACATGGTGCTCGCGGTGTCGGGCTGCGTGCGGCGCGATGACATCATCGGCACGCTGCACCGCGCGTTCGGCGGGCTGCCGTCGGGCGCCGCGCTCGAGGTGGTGCCGCCGCCGGAGACGCAGACGGCGCCGCGCTTCCTCTACGTGCCGCGCGAAGGATCGCAGACCAACGTGCAGATCCTGTTTCGCGCCTTCCCCGAGACCGATCCCGACTTTCCGGCGCTGATCGCGTTCGGGCGCATCGTCGACGACGGCATGTCGACGCGGCTGCACACCCGCGTGGTCGACGAGCTCGGCCTCGCCTACTACACCTCGGCGTCGCTCGAGCCGTTCGTCGACGCCGGGCTCTACGAGATCGACGGCGCCTGCGTGCACAAGCACGTGCCGTCGCTGGTGCGCGAGGGGATCGCGGTCTTGACGCGGCTGCGCGACGAGCCGCCGACGCAGGAGGAGCTCGACAAGGCGCAGCGGCGCTATCGCTGGGATCTCGAAGCCAGCTTCGACGACCCCGACGCCATGGCCGGCTGGTGGGGCGGGACCGAGCTGTTCTTCGGGCCGCTCACCGTCGAGGCCAAGGTCGAGCGCGTGAAGAAGGTCACGCCCGAGGCGGTGCAGCGCATGGCGCGGCGACTGTTGCGACCGGAGCGGCTCACCGTCGCCTGCGTCGGCATGCTCACCAAGAAGCTCGAGAAGCAGGTGCGCGGCATCGTCGAGAAGTTCGCGTAGAGCGCCCTTCGCGCGCAATGCTACAATCGGGCGGATGTCCGAGGTCCTCGACGCCGTGACGCCGTACGCCTCGACGCGCGAGCACGTGCTCGACGAGATCGCCCTGGTGCGCGCGCGCGCGCTCACGTCGGTGGGCGGGCTCGGCCTCGGCGGCGAGCCGCAGGAGCCGGTCGATCCGGGGCCCGATCCGGCGGCGATCAGCCGGCGCGTGGCGCTGTCGCTGGCCTCGGGCGTGGAGCTGCGGCTGCCGCGCCTGGAGTCGACGTTCGGGCTTCTGCCCGTCGAGCGCGCGGCGCTCATGGTGGCGGTCGCGGCCGAGTTCGATCCGCTGTTCCGCTCGATCTGCCGCGGCCTGCAGGGCGAGATGGCCGGCCCGTCGCTGCAGGTGGGCACCATCGTCGAGCTGACCACGCGCGCGCTCGACGAGGCGGTCGACGCGGCGATGCTCTTTCTGCCCGATGGCAAGCTGCGCATCAACGCGCTCATCACCGTCGAGGATCCGCTCTACCCGCGCGACGTGCCGCTGCAAGCGCTGCGCGTGAAGATGGATCGCCGCCTCGGCCTGTGGCTGCTCGGCCAGGCGGAGTCGTCGGCGCCGGCGTGGCTCGAGCGCATCCTGCCGCGGCGCGTGCTCGGCGAGGCGCGGCTGCCCGAGGAGCGCAAGGTGGACCTGGTCGCGCACCTGCGCACGGCGCGCGCCGAGGGGCGGCGCACCATCATCGAGCTGCAGGGGCCCGTCGGTGTGGGCAAGAAGTTCGTGGCCGAGGGGCTGTGCGCCGAGCTCGGCCAGGAGCTGCTCGTGGCCGATTGCCGCGCCATGCTGCTCGCGTCGCACGGGCCCAGCGCCACGATCGACCGGGAGCTTCTGCCGGCAAAGCTGGCCGAAGTGCGGCGCGAGGCGCTCCTCGGCGGCGCGGCGCCCTACCTCGATCATTACGACGCGATCCTGACCAAGCACGATCCGGCGGCGCGCGCGACGCACGATCAGGAGTCGCGCGAGGTGCAGGCGTCGCCGACGTTCAAGATGCCGCCCGAGCTCCTCGCCTTCGTGCGCGAGCTGCCGACGCTCTTCTTCGGCATCGAGGAGCGCTACGAGGGGCTCGCCGAGGCCGGCCAGGTGGTGCGCATCCACGTGCCCTTCCCGTCGCCGGCGCAGCGCGCGGCCATCTGGCAGCAGACCTTCGAGCACCTGCACGCCGAGGTCGACGCCGAGGTCGACTGGACCGAGATCGGCCGCAAGCTCGCGCTCGACGCCGCGCGCATCCAGTCGGCGGCGCGCTCCGCGGTGTCGACGGCGTCGCTGCGCGCGCACGGGGCGCCGTCGGTGGTGACGCGCGCCGATCTGGTCGAAGCGTCGCGCCATCAGCTGCAGCACGATCTGAAGTCGCTCGCGGTGCGCGTCGACAAGACCTACCGCTGGGAGGACCTCGTCATCTCCGTCGACGGCTACCACGCGCTCGTCGAGATGATCAGCTACGCCAAGAACGCCGAGCGCGTCTACGACGAGTGGGGCTTCGGCTCCAAGCACTCGGTGGCGGGCGGCATCTCGGCGCTGTTCTCGGGGCCGCCCGGCACGGGCAAGACCATGTGCGCCGGCGTGATCGCGCGCGAGCTCGACATGGAGCTGTTCCGCGTCGATCTCTCGCGCGTGGTGTCGAAGTGGATCGGCGAGACCGAGAAGAACCTGGCGCGCGTGTTCGACGAAGCGCAGCGCTCGAACGCGGTCGTGCTGTTCGACGAGGCCGACTCGCTCTTCGCCAAGCGCACCGAGGTCAAGTCCTCGGTCGATCGCTACGCCAACCTCGAGGTGAACTTCCTCCTGCAGCGCATGGAGACGTTCAACGGCATCACCGTCCTCACCACGAACTTCGAGGACACCATCGACTCGGCGTTCAAGCGGCGCCTGACCTTCCGCATCCGCTTCGAGAAGCCGGACGCCGAGGCGCGCGGCTCGCTGTGGGAGAAGATGTTCCCGCCCACCGCCGCGCTCGGCGACGACGTCGACTTCAGCGAGCTCGGGCGGCGCTTCGAGGTCTCGGGCGGCAACATCCGCAACGCCGCCATCCGCGCCGCCTTCCTCGCGGCCAACGAAGAGCACGTCATCGATCAGGACACGCTCATCCGCGCCACCTTGCGTGAAGCGCGCGAGATGGGCGTCCTCATCGCCGAGGAGCGGCCGCCGAGCATCTTCGACGACGCGCCCGACGAGGAGGCCGCCGATTCTTCGACGGATCCGTCGCCGCCGCGCGATCCCTCGTCGCCGCCGCCGCGCCTGGTGCCGATCACGCGGCGCCGGAAATAGTCGGCGCCGAAAAGAACCGGCGCGGCACAAATAACCGGGAACTCTTTTCCGCGCCGGACGTGTTGGAGGGCGAATGGCGGACGAGCTCGACAGGGCGACGCTGAGCCGCTGCCGCCGCGGGGATGCGCAGGCCTTCCGCGCGCTCGTCGAGCATTACCAGGATCGGGTGTTCGCCCTGTGCCTGGCGCTCGCCGGCAGCGAGGCCGAGGATCTGACGCAGGAGACGTTCGTGCGCGTGCACGGCGCCGTCGGCGGCTTCGATCCCGACGGGCCGGCGCGCCTGGGCGCCTGGATCCTCACCATCGCGCGGCGCCTGTGCACCGACCGCGCGCGCGCCGTCGGTCGCCGACCGACCGTGGCGCTCGACGTGGTGCCGCTCGGCGACGGCCGGCCCGGCGCCGACACCGAGCTCGATCGCGCGCGGCGGGCGCGGGCGCTGCATCAGGCGATCGCGGCGTTGCCCGAGGAGCAGCGCGCGGTGGTGGCGCTGCAGCTGTGGGACGGGCTCGAGTACGAAGAGATCGCCGCCATCGAGCGCGTGCCCGTCGGCACGGTGCGCTCGCGGCTGGCCCGCGCCAAGGACGCGCTCAAGCGCGCGCTCGGCGTCGACGACGAGGAGCGAAATGGAACCCATCGATGAGCTGATCCGCGCCGCCGCTCCCCGCGCGCCCCGCGGGCTCGCCGACGCCGTCGAGCGGCGGCTCGGAGCGCGCCGGCGCACGCAGCGTGGCTTCGTCGCCGCCGGCGTGCTCGTCGCCGCCGCGGCGATGCTGGTCCTGTGGCTGGTGCGTCCGACGGCGCCGGTGCCGCGTCCGAGCGCATGGATCGCCGTGAGCGCCCGCGCCACCACTGCCGACGGCAAGCCCGTCGCCGCCGGGCAGCCGCTCACCGCCGGCGCGCTCGTCCGCGTCGGCGACGGCGGAATCGCGCTGCTCGAGCGCGCCGTCGCCATCGCGAGCGCCGGCGCGCATGCGCAGGTCATGCTCGGATCCCAATCGGAAGCCCGCGTCGGTGACGGCGCGATCGAGCTGTTGTCCGGCCAGGCGCGCCTCGAGGGCCCCGAGGCGCGCGTGACCGGCGACGTGGCCGAAGTGACGACGCTCGGTGCGAGCGCCGCCGCGACGGTCGACCTCAGGAGGAACCCCATGATCAAAGCATCGCTGCCCAAGACCGCGGCCCTGGCCGCGCTCCTCTCCGTCGCTGTGCTCGACGGCGGCGCGCGCGTCGCGGCCAAGGGCCACGCCCCGATCCTGCTCGCCAAGAACGACCGCACCCTGGTCGCGCCCAAGCTGCCGCCGCTGACCACGCGCGCCCCCGCCGCCAGACCGGCGGCGAAGCCCGTCGCCAAGCCCGCGCCGACCCCTGCGCCGGCGCCGACCCCGACGGCGAACGCCAGGCCCACGGCGACAGCGACCGGCCAGCTCGACAAGGACGTGATCCGCACCGCCGTGCAAGATCACCTTCCCGAGCTGCGCACCTGCTACGACCGCGTGCTCGCCAGGTCGCCCAAGCTCGCCGGCAAGCTCGTCGTCCGCATGACGCTCGTGACCAAGGACGGCCAGTCGACCGTCAGCGAAGCCGAGATCCAGCCCACCGACGACGGCGATCTCGACTCCATCCCGATGCAGACCTGCGTGCTGCAAGCGGTCTCGCAGTGGCGCTTCCCGCCATCCGCGGACGGTGGCGACGTCGTCGTCAGCTACCCCTTCCTGTTTGCGACCGCCGACGACGGCGAGTAGCGCCTACTGCACGCTGATCGACACGGCCGGCGTCGTCGTCGAGCGTCCGGCCGCGTCGGTGGCGGTCACCGAGATGGTGCGCGTCCCGGCGCGCTGCGTGACCGCGAGCGCCAGCGTCCACGCGCCGTTGGCCAGCGTCAGCGGATACGTGCTCGTGTAGCCGAAGCGGGTCCAATTCGCGATCACGCGCGTCGCCGACGGATCGGCCGTCGCCGTCACCGTCACCGTCGAGCCGAGCGTGTAGCGCGCGCCATCGGCCGGCGCCGTCAGCGTCACCGACGGGCCGCTCGCCGGCGGCTGCGCCATGTCCATCGGCGCCGTCGCCATGTCGCCCGCCCCGCCGCCACCGCCGGCGCAGCTCGCCACCGGCTGCGCCACCGAGTCGGGACAATTGGCCGCGCCGCCGACGTTGATGGTGAACGCCGTCGTCGTCGGATGGGCCGCGCTCGCGCCCGACGCCGCCGCCCCGAGCACGTACGCGCTGTGGCACCCGTTGGCGAGCGCCACGTCCGCGTCGTAGGTCGCGCTCAGCTTCGGATCCCCGAGCTCGAGCGTCATGTCGTGGCACACGCCGTCGACCACCGCGCGCAACGCCGCCGGCGCGCGCCACCACTGCGGCCGCCCGTAATCAACCCACGGGCATCAGCGCGACCCCGTACCCGCGTGCTCGCCGCCGTAGCGGCGCTCGAGATCCTCGAGCAGCGCCAGGTTGTGCTTGGCGTCGGCGTGCTCGGGCTTGCGCTTCAAGGCTTCCTCGAACATCGCCTTGGCCTCGTCGAGCCGCCCCTGCCGGAGCAAGATGACGCCCGCGAGGTACCGGATGTCCGCGTCCTGCGGATCGAGGTCGCCCGCGATCTTCAGCTCGTCGAGCGCCTTGTCGCGCTCCTTCTTCGCCGACAGCAGGAGCGCGTAGTTGTAGTGCCCCTTGGGCCGCGTCGGCGCGCGCAGCACCGCGCGCGACAAGTACCACGTCGCCTTCGACAGATCCCCGCGCCGGAACGCGATCGCGCCCAGGTTCGACCACGCCTCGCCGAGGTAGCGCTTGAACTGCTGCGCGTCCTGAAACACCTGCTCGGCCTTGGTGTCGTTCCCCGCTTCCTCGTAGACCGCGCCGAGCAGGAAGTACGGCCGCGGATCCTGCGGCTGGATCTTCATCACCTTCTGATAGGCCGCGATCGCCTTGTCGGTCTCTTTGTTCCGCCGATAGCAATCACCGACGAACTTGAGCGCATTGACGTTGCGCGGATCCTTCTTCAGGATCTCCTCGTACGCGCCGATCGCCTTGCCGTTGTCGCCCATGCGCTGATAGGCCGAGCCGAGGTCGAGCTTGACCTCGACGTCCTCCGGCGCGATCTGCGTGATGCGCTCGAGCTCCGACGCCAGATCATTGGTCGCGCCCTTGGCCGCGTAGATCAGCGCCAGCGTGCGCCGCGCCTGCAGGTTGCGCGGCGCCACCGCCACCACCTTCTCGAGCTCGGCGAGCGCGCGATCGAGCTCGGCCGACTCCCACAGAAGCTCGCCGAGCATCTCGCGCATCTCGATGTCGTAGGGCCGCGCCTCGAGCGCCTTCTCCACCATCTCCTGCGCGCGCACGCGATTGCCCTCGGCGCGATAGAGCCGCGCCAGGCCGGCCATCGCCGAGTAGTAGCCCGGCTTCAGATCGAGCGCGTACGAGTATTGCCCCTGCGCGCGCTCCTTCAGCCCTTGATCGAGATAGACGACGCCGAGCATGCGATGCGCCTCGGCCATCTTCGGATCGATGAGGTTCACCTTCTTGAAGAAGGTGGCCGCCTTGGTCAGATCGCGCGGCACGCCGAGCCCGAAGTAATGGTTGAGCGCGCGCCCGTACAACGTGAACGCGTACAGATCCTTCGTCGGGCGCCGCTTGAGCTGCGCCATCGCCTCGGCGTCGGTCGCAAAGCTCGCCTTCTGCACCACCGCCAGGAGGTTGTCGTCGACGAGCTTCATGAGCTGCTCGCGCTCGCCGACCGACTTCGACTCCGCCACCAGGCGCAGCGTCGGGTTCGGCACTTCGTTCGACGGCTCGACGACGGTGTAGAGCCGGATCGCCACCTCGGCCTTCCAGTTCGGCCGCGCGAACCCGCCCGCGAACACCCAGCGCGCCCCCGCGTCGTGCGCGCGCCGCGCGATCTTCTCCGGATCGAACGCGTAGTCGAGCCCGTCGAGGATCGCGGCGTTGTACGCCGGCCGCAGCGCCGGAATGCCTTCGAGCTTCTCGGCGATGGTGACCGCGAGCGCCGAGGCCTGCCAGTCGAGCTGCTTGACCGGCGAGTGGTTCTCGAACGGCACCACGATGTAGCCCGCCGGCATCTGCGTGAGCACGGTCTCGTCGGCTGCGCGCGCCGCTGTCGCCGTCGCCGCGAGCACCACCGCGGCGCATAGGTATTTGACTAAGAAGCCGACGCGGATCACCCTATGATTGTGTCCAGTCCCGACGAGACAGGCAAGTTGAAGCGGCCTGCCGAAGGCACAAAAAAGCCGGCGAAGCGGCGCAAGCGCTTCAGCTTCATCCGCTTCTTCATCCTGCTCTTCCTCGTCGGTGGCGCGTTCGGCGCCGGTCTCGGGTACTGGGGTTACAAACAGTTCGAAAAAGATCTGCCCGATCGCTGGAGCGCGCTCACCGACTACAAGCCGTCGCGTGCCAGTCGCGTCTTTTCGTCCGAAGGCGAGCTCATCGGCGAGTTCTACCTGCAGAAGCGCATCGTCCTGCCCTACGATCAGATCCCCAAGCACGTGATGCAGGCGTTCGTGGCCGCCGAGGACAACCGCTTCTTCGAGCACCACGGCATCGACCCGCTCGGCATCGTCCGCGCCGCCTTCGCCAACTTCAAGGCCGGCCACGTCGTGCAGGGCGGCTCGACCATCACGCAGCAGGTCGCCAAGCTGATGCTCGTCGGTAACGAGCGCAACGTCTTTCGCAAGATCCGCGAAGCGATCCTGGCCCACAAGATCGAGCAGAAGCTCAAGAAGGAGCAGATCCTCGCCATCTACGCCAACCACGTCTATCTCGGCCACGGCGCCTACGGCGTGCAGGCCGCCGCCGAGGTCTATTTCGGCAAGGACGCCAAGGATCTCACGGTCGCCGAGGCCGCCATGCTCGGCGGCCTCCCCAAGGCGCCGACCGAAGATTCACCGACGGTGAACTTCAAGCGCGCCAAGGATCGCCAGCGCTACGTGCTCGGCCAGATGCTCGACAACAAGTTCATCA
>Ga0134125_10003838_pt1 | contig 17266 bp, 23 predicted proteins | sample KB31751_FD_96464 | JGI IMG/M metagenome (GOLD analysis project Ga0134125, IMG submission 96464) | Terrestrial soil microbial communities with excess Nitrogen fertilizer from Kellogg Biological Station, Michigan, USA - KB3-175-1 | ecosystem: Environmental > Terrestrial > Soil > Unclassified ...
AGATTGATATTAGATGAATTAAAAACTGAAATAATTCAAGCGAAAAAAAATTAAAATTAAAAATTTTTTATTTCTTTTAATGTTCTAATACCCTCATTAAAATCATTAGGCGATGTAATTAAAAGTTGATTTACCTCTTTTTTAATATCGTGTATAAATTCCATAAAATTATGTTTATAATTTTGGAAATTTAAGCCAATCATCTGAGAGGCTTTTGTATTTTTGTTGGATGGAACCATAACACATGGTATCAATTTTATACTGTGCATATTTAATAAGTTTTTTAAATCTTTTACTTCTTGTAATGAACTAATTGATTGGGTAACCATTCCATTAGGAGTTGTATTAATTTTCTTTTTAAAATTATTAAAATTAGATATTTTATTTGGTATTGATAAATTTAAATTTATGAATTTATCATATCCAAGAGAATTAAGTATATTAATTGCATCTGTAGGTTTCGAAAGGATTTTCAAAGACATGTCATAAAGATTGATTTGTGGATTATCACCCATGATAAATAATAAATCTCTTATTTTTAAAAAAATTGATTGTGTTGCTAATTGTATAATTGAGTTAATGTTTCTATCTCTAGTCCTTATGCTGCAACTTAATATTATATTTTTATTTTTGATATTCTCTAATATCAAAGCAGCCCCATGTAAACTCGAAAGTCTAGGTATTCCTAAAACAGAATCAGTAACATGGATGTGGTTCACATGATCCAAAATGAGTTTTGATCTATGTAAATATTTTTCAATCTCTTGATTTAACCTATTGATATTTAAATTAGTGGAATCCCCAAAAATTTTGGGAGGATTTATCTCATAAATAATTTCCATTTAATAATCTATAACCTATGAGTTTATTATATGTAAAAGTATTATAATAAAAACTGAATATATAATAAATTATTGAATTATTATAATCAATTTTATAACTCAATTTTAAATAAAAACGACTTTAAAAATTCTTTTAAATTTGATTCTATATATATTGATCCCCTTAAAATTTATTCTAGTGTTTTGGTAATTATTCATTTTCCTCAAAATATTCCTACTGTTTTATTGACAAAGCGAAGTCTTTTTTTAAAAAATCATGCCGGAGAAATATCTTTTCCTGGAGGAAAATTTTCTAAAACCGACAAATCCTTTTTAGATACCGCAATAAGAGAAACATCAGAAGAAATAGGTATAATCATAAATAAAAATCAAGTTATAGGATGTCTTAATCCGGTATACACATATACATCAAGTATTTTGATTTATCCATATATTGCTTTAAAAAAGAAAATAACTGAGAAATTACATCCAAATCTTGAGGTAGAAGAAATTATAAATCTTCCAATCGAAAAATTAAAGACTTCAATTTTGAAAGATGACCGATATTCAACAATAAATAACAAGATGTTCAAATTTGTTTTAGATAAATATATAATTTGGGGAGCTACTGCAAGGATTTTAAAAGAATTGCTTGACATTATAATGCTATAAAAATATTTTCAATAATATCCTTCATTATCAAGAATTTTAATAAACTTATCATTAAATTCAAAAGTAGACAAATTTCCACCTATATCTTTAGTCTTTATATTATTAACAAAAAGTAGTTCTATAGCTTTATCAATTTTTATAGCTTGATTTAGCATTTTTTTATCATTATATTTATCCCCTATCCATTCAAACATCATTTTTAATGCCAATATGAATGATGTAGGATTAGCTATATTTTTTCCGGCTATATCAAAAGCGGCTCCATGGACAGGTTCAAATAATGCAAAATTATCTCCAATATTTGCAGCAGGTGCTAAACCTATACTTCCTGTAACTTGAGCAGATTCATCCGAAATAATATCACCAAACAAGTTTGTGGTTAAAATTATATCAAATCGGTTAGGATTTCGTATCAATTCCATTGAACATGCATCAACATACATTTCATCTACCTCTATATCTGAATAATCTTTTGCTATTTCTTTAGCAGTTTCAACAAAAAGTTTATCACTTTTTCTTAATACATTTGATTTGTGAACTATTGTTACCTTTTTTTTATTTCTTTTACTTGCCAAAGTAAAACCAAATCTAGAAATTTTTTCAGAAGCTTCCCTACTAGTCTTCCTTAGAGAGATTACTGTATCATTATCTGAAAAGAATTCCCATCCTACATACAAATCTTCTGTATTTTCTCTAACAGTTATCAAATCAACATTTTTTGAAATTGATTCTATATTGGGATAGTTTTTTGATGGTCTAACATTTGCGAATAATTTGAAGAATCTTCTCAAAACTAATATGACATCAGCTGCTGATTCACCAACAGGAGATTTTAAACAAGCAGTGGAATTCTTTATTTTATTAAATGATTCTTCGGGTAATGCAGAATTATACTTTAATTTTGCATTATCTCCTGCCTCTACCCGAATTATATCAAATTTTAAAGATGATGATTTATCATGAATATTTTCCAATATGTTATTAATACAAACTGAAAGTTCATTTCCTATACCATCACCAATAACTAATGAAACTTTATATTTGGTCATATTTTTATAAAAATAATAGAAATTTTATTATTATTTCATATCCGAATGAATAATTTTCTTTAACATGCTCGTATTTATTGCATCAATTACTGCCTGTACAGAAGTTACAACTATATCCTTACCTGATTTTCTAGAAGAAATAATATTACCTTCTTTGTCTTCAACTTTAACAGATACCTCTGCTGATGCGTCTGATCCCCCAGTAATTGAATCCAATTTATATTCTCTTATCTTTATATTTGCTATTTCATTAGCAATAGTTTGGATTGCCTTTAAAGCCGCATCCACTGGCCCTACACCAGTATCTGAAGCAATAAAATCTTTTTCATGGATATTTAACTTTACAACTGCAGTGGGAATAATATTTAAACCAGTTACAATATGAAATTCATTTAATTTGAATTTTTCATTAAATTTCTTATTTTTAATAATTTCAGATGCAATAGAAAGCAAATCCGAAGTAGTTATAGGTTGGCCAGAATCTGCTATTGTCTTTTGTCTTTCGACAATTTGTTTCAATTGTTCCTCTGTAGTATGAATTGCAAATTCTTCCAATATTGCTTTTATTCCATGTGTACCTGCATGTTTTCCAGCCTGTAACCATCTTTTTCGGCCGACTAGTTCAGGGCTTATTGGTTCATAGGTAAGAGGATTATTTATAATTCCATGGGTATGAATTCCAGATTCATGTCCAAAGGCATTTTCCCCAATTATTGCCTTATTTGGTTGAACGATAATTCCCATAGTATTTGATACAAACCGTGATATATCATATAAAATGGTTGAATTAATGTTATGGTGATAATTATATAAACATTGTAAAGACATTACTACCTCTTCAAGTGATGCATTACCTGCTCTTTCACCTAAACCATTAACAGTAACATGTGCACAAGACGCACCCGCCTCAAATCCGGCAATAGAATTTGCAACTGCAAGGCCAAAATCATCATGACAATGAACGCTAACAGGCAGATTAGTAAATTTTATGACGTCTTTTACCAATTCTGAAATATATTTAGGAGTAGCATATCCAACTGTATCAGGAATATCTATTCTATCTGCTCCAGCCTCCGCTACTGATTTAAAGATTTGGTTAAGAAATTGTCTATCAGACCGTGTTGCATCTTCAGCAGAAAATTCTACTTTCAAGCCATGTCTTTTGGCATATTCTACTGCAAAGATAGCTTTATCCATAACTTGATCTCTTGTCATTTTTAATTTATATTGCAAATGAATATCAGATGTTGCAATAAAAGTATGGATATATTTTAAATCACAATCGATAGCAACATCTATGTCATTTTTTACAGTCCTTGCTAAACCACAAATATCAGCTTTGAGTCCTTGTTTGCAAATTTTTTTTATTGCCTCTACTTCTCCTGGGGATACCACTGGAAATCCTGCTTCAATAGCATCCACTCCAAGCTCATCGAGTTTTATTGCAATAGCTATTTTTTGATCAGGAGAAATGTCTACACCTGGAGTTTGTTCACCATCCCTTAATGTAGTATCAAAAATTCTAATTTTTCGATTGTTAAAGCTCATCGGTTATTCCTCCCCGAGGTAAGGCTGAAACACCTGTACGTGCAACTTGTATTATCCCATAACTTGATACAAGGTTTTTAAAAGCATCAATTTTATCAGGAGTACCAATCAATTCTACAGTAATTGTTTCATTACTTATATCCATTATATTTCCTCTATATATTGATGCAAAGTTAGCTATTTCGATTCTTGTTGTAGGATCTTTCGCATTCATCTTTATTAATGCCAGTTCCCTGTATACAGCATTTTCTTTGTCAAGAACACTTACCTGAATTACATCGATGGTCTTTTTTAATTGTTTTACTAGCTGCTCTAATGTCCTTATATCCGATTTAGTGGTTATTGTCATTCTAGATAAATCAGGTTTTTCAGTTATTCCAACAGTTATGCTCTCAATATTGAAATTTCTTGATCTAAATAAATTAGTAATTCTAAATAGCACTCCGGGCTTATTTTCTACAATTACCGACAATATATACAAAATATTACTATTGTTATTATTAATGAAAATGGATTTGTTACTACTCATTAAATTTATGCACCTGTAACCATATCTTTTAAACCAGTACCTGGAGCAACAAAAGGATATACATCTTCATTTGGATCAATAGGAATATCAATTACAGTAGCAACATCAGATTTTATAGCAGTCTTTATAGCTTTTTCTAACTCATCCATTGATTGAACACGAATACCTTGTGCGCCATATGATTCCGCTATTTTACAATAATCAGGACAATTCTTAAGATGGACTCCACTATATCTTCGATTATAAAAAGTACGTTGCCATTGTGCAACCATTCCAAGCATAAAGTTATTGAGTAAAAAAACTATTACAGGTAGTCCTTCTAATACAGAAACGGCAAGAGAATTTTCAGTCATATTAAATGAACCATCTCCAGCAATATCTACTACGGTAACATCTTTTCTTGCTGCTTTTGCTCCAATTGAGGCCGGAAAACCAAATCCCATTGTACCTAGTCCAGTAGAACTAAAAAAGGTTCCAGGCGAAATAACATCAAAATGTAAAGAGGTCCACATTTGACACTGGCCAACCTCAGTTGTAACTATTCCATCCATAGGCAATATCTCTCTCAATTTTTTCAATGATTTTTTAGCAGTAATTTCCCTTGAATAATCTTTAAGACTATCAGCATAATAAGATACCAATTCTTTCTTTCTGTTTAACCATTGTTTGGATATTTCTTCGTTTACTCTAAATGTTTTAGGGATCATTTTAATTAATGCGCGTAAAGATGATTTCAAATCACCAATAATTGCGGCATTTACAGATTTGTTTTTACCGATTTCAGCAGGATCTATATCAAAATGAATAACATTAATGTCTTTACCAAATTCGTCAAACCTCCCTACAGTCCTATCGGAAAACCTTGCTCCTATTGCAACTATGCAATCAGCTTCAAGAATCATTCTATTTGCTTCAGCATGTCCATGCATACCTATTGGGCCCAAAGATAATTGATGATTCTCTGGAAAAGCACCTTTACCTTTAAAAGTTGAAACAACTGGTATAGATAATAATTCTGCTAATGTCTGCAATTCGGAAAATGCACCAGAAAGTATTACGCCTCCTCCGGCCATAATTATCGGTTTTTCAGCCTTTAGCAACATTTCACATGCTTTATTAATTTCTGATAAATCAGGGTCAACATTAGGACTATATCCTCTAACTTTAATATAATCTGGAAATTCTATTTTTGCTATTTGTTGTTGAACATCCTTTGGTATATCAATTAACACCGGACCCGGTCTGCCACTTTCAGCAATATAAAATGACTTTTTTACTGCTTCAGGTATTTCAGAGGCCTGTCGTGGTTGAAAAGAATATTTTGTACATGGATTGATAATTCCAATAATATCAATTTCCTGAAAAGCATCTTTTCCAATCATTGGTAATGCCACTTGTCCAGTTACTGCAACAATAGGTGACGAATCAGAATATGCGGTAGCAATACCAGTTACAAGATTAGTGGCCCCAGGACCAGATGTTGCAAAACATACTCCAGCTTTCCTTTTTATTCTCGCATATCCATCAGCCATATGAGCTGCAGATTGTTCATGTCTCACTAATATGTGCCTTATGTTCGAATCAACTAATGCATCATAAATTGGAAGATTAGCCCCTCCTGGAAGTCCAAAAATATATTCTACCTTCTCTTTTTCTAAGGCAGTTAATAAAGCAGTTGCACCAGATATTTCACTCATTTATTATCAAAACACTTTCCTAATTAAAAAATTTAAAATTTATAATAGCAAAAAATTCTTATCCATAAATGAAATAATAGGTTTCAGATCACAATGATTTTGATTTTTTAACATCAACTGTTGAAAATGCAATTTAATTTATAAATCTTGTCTAAAATATTACAAATAAAAAATTAATCAGAAATTTATTTTATAATTTTTGATATCTTTTAATAATTTATTATAATGTATTATGTATTGTTGTTTTGGATTCCTTTAAGAATAAATCATATGCTTCTGAAAAATTATAATTTTCATGTACAATTGATTTAACTGCTTTTATCATTGCAATTGGTTGTTCAGATTGCCAAATATTTCTTCCCATATCGACACCAGATGCCCCGTCATTAATAGCATCAAAAGTTAATTGTAAAGCATCTCTTTCAGAGGTCTTTTTGCCTCCTGCGATAATTATCGGAATGGGACAACTTTCTACTACTTTTTTAAAATCTTTACAATAGTATGTTTTTACTATGTGTGCACCTAATTCTGCTGCTATTCTACATGACAGACCTAAATATCGTGCATCTCTCGCCATTTCTTTTCCAACTGCTGTTACGGCTAAAACAGGTATTCCATATCTCTCACCCTCATCTACTAGTTTAGACAAATTGGTTAAAGTTTGGTTTTCATATTTACTTCCAACGAAAATCGATAAAGCTAAACAGGAAGCATTTAATTTTATTGCTTCTTCAATAGAGGTAACAATATCCTCTTTAGATAAATCTTCTCCAATAATGCTTGAACCACCTGAAACCCTTAGAACAATAGGTATATTATTTTGAGGAGGAACAGAAGTTCTCAATATACCCCTTGTCAGCATTATTGAATCTGCAAAAGGAAGTAAAGGTTTTATTGTTTCCTTTGGATTTTCAAGTTTTTCAGTAGGTCCAAGAAAATAACCATGATCTACAGCCAACATTACACATCGTCCATCAATAGGCTTAATTATTTTTGAAAATCTGTTTTTCATTCCCCAGTCCATTTATTTCATTTATAATATCATTGCAGATATTATAAAACTTAAGTTAGCAAGAAGACACTACAATTATTTTCATTGCATCTTTAGCATTATGTGCACATTTTAATGCTTCAAAAGAGTCATTTAAATCAAATCTATGTGTTATTAGAAGCTCAAAATCTATCACATTATTTTTTAGTAATGATATTGTTTGATGTATTTCTTTTTCAGATGCAGCATAACTAGGAATAATTTTCAATTCCTTTGCATAGACTAAATTCAAATCAATTTTTATATCCGAATCTTTAGGTGGCACTCCAAAAATTGAAATGGTTCCTCCTTTTCGGGTTATATTCAAAGATTGGATAAAAGCTTGTAAACTACTGGTTGATATAATCGATATGTCTACGCCCATATCATCATTTTCAGAAAATACTAATTTTTCGAATACTTGCTTATCCATCTTTTGAATATTTATTGGAATTATATTTGGATCTATTTTTTTTGCATAATTTAACCTAAAATCATTTAAATCTATCATAATTATTTTAGATACCCCAAAATACCTTGTCAAAATCATATGAATTAATCCCGTAGGACCCGCTCCAAAAATTGCTATCTGATCTGCTTTTTTTACATTTATTTTATTTAATGAACGCAGACAACAAGCAATAGGTTCTATTAACGCAGCATTGTCAAAGTGGACATTATCAGGAAGTTTTACAAGCCCGCCTCTTAAAACATTCCATTCAGGAACTAAAATATATTCAGACAATCCTGATGGTTCGATATTACTTGATTGATATCTTTCACACATCGTATAATCATCATTATGACAATAATGACATGAGTAACACGGTACATGATGATGAATAAAGACTCTGTCATTTTTTTTAAAATTTTTAATATTTTCACCTATTGCTATTATTTCACCAGCAGGTTCATGGCCTATTTTAGATGATTTCATCCCATAGTTTCCAAACACTTTTTCCAAATCTGATCCACATATTCCACAGGATTTCATTTTAACTAAAACATCATTTTTATTAACTATAGGCATTTTTATATCAATAATTTTTACAGTTTTATCATCTAAGACCACAGTTTTCATTAATATCTGATTAATACCTTATAGGATATTTATTTTATGTATTTTTTTGGTTTTTTTTCAAATAATTTTTTACAGCCTTCACAACAAAAGAAAAAAGTTTTGTCATTATGTTCAAAAGTTGTAGCTAGTTCTTTATCCAATTCAATTCCACACACTGGATCTATTGGCACAATTTAAAAAAAAATAACATTATATTTATTCATTTATTTATGTATAATTTGAATTTTAGGCTCTAAAGTTAAGCAAAATCTATAGCTTTCTTCCTTTCATATAAATTAAGATATATAAAACAAGAAATCGGATAAAGTTTAAGGATATAGCATATGCTCTACATCTATATTTCAATGGTCATTCTTTAAGGGATACTGCAACAGCATTATCAAGATTTGTTCACAGAAGCCTCATACAGCAATACGAGACGGGATTCAAAAGTATAAACCAAAGAGACTGTTTTACAGGAAAACAAATGTTGATGAATTTATTGTTGATGAAACACAAATAAAGGTAGGGTCTGAATTAATATGGCTCTGGATAGCTATTGAATCAAAAGATAAAGAGATTCTGTCAATATCCATATCAAAAGAAAGAAATATGTTTGTAGCAGAGCGTTTTCCAGCAAACCTTTTAAAGGAATATGGTAAACACTGTTTCAACCGATGGTGGAACCTGGTATCCTCAAGCATGTCAGTTTCTGAAACTAAATCATCATCTACATTCTCCATTTGAGAAAAGTATTATAGAAAGAACAATGCAATACGTTAAGGATAGAACTACAGAATGCTTTGATGATTATTTTCTATGTAGAAAGAAAAATTGCAAACTAAGGCACGTAACGCAATGGATGAATCTATTTGCAATTCATTACAACAAGGAATTAATATCTTAGCTTTAGAGCCGAATTTTATATTATTTTATTTAAATGTCAATTTTAATTAACTTCATAATAATTTATTGAGAATAAATAAAGCAATATTAAAATGTCATGTCCTATTATTGAAGTCTATTGCGACAAATGCGGTAGTAAAATAAAACATATGATCATACTTAAGTCACTCAAAGACATTTTAAGGCCTACCAAATACAAATGTTCATTTTGCGGTCAAACTTTAAATCCTATGGATTTTTCCATTGAATTAGAAAAACTATGATTCATTTTGTTAGAATAGAGACTTAATATTATTTCAATTATTTTATGTTAGTGAGGCAAAGATTAAAGTAATAAATCTTCATTTTTTATCTTGAATTGATAAACAATGAGAAGGAAATTAGCGATTTGGCTTAGAGCTATTAGGTTTAAGTTTTTAGCTGCCTCAGCTATTGCCGTAAGTAATGGGCTTGTTCTAAGCTATGGATATCAATCCTCAAACTTCAATATTTTTTATGCAGCTTTAACTTATATAGGTATTTTTTGTTTGCATTCAAGTGTAGATTTATTTAATGATTATTGGGATTTTAAAAGAGGAATCGATCTTTTAACTAAGAAAACTCGATTTAGTGGAGGTACAGGTGTTTTACCAGAAGGTCTATTAAAACCCAGTGAAATCTTTCGAGCATCAATATTATTTCTAATTTTGGGATTATCCATAGGAATTTTTTTTGTTTATATTAAAGGATATCTAGTTGCATTAATTTTAGGCTTTGCAACTCTTTCTATAATTTTATATTCTACTAAATTAGTTAATGTTGGATTAGGGGAACTATTTGTAGGTATTAAAGGAATGTTGATTGTTATCGGAGCATTTTATGTTCAAATTGGGTATATAATAATGGAGCCTATTATTATAGGAATAGTAATTGGTTTACTATCATCATTAGTTCTCTATATAAATTCTATTCCAGATATAAAAGCAGATAAAGCCAAAGGTAGAAAAACACTGGCAATTATTTTAGAAAAGTATTCTCAATTGCAAACTTTAACATTTATATCAAGTTTATTTATTTCCATTTATTCTTTAACTTTTATTTTTTACTATTTAATAATGCATAACATTTACCCATTTTTTCTAAGTCTTTTTTTAATTCCATTTGCAATAAATGTTTTATTAAAATTTCATATATATCTATTTAATAATAAAGAAAATAATACATTTTATGAAATAATAATGGAAAAAACAATCCATTTTTCTAGATTATACGGAATTTCCATAATAATAGGAATTATGACTTTAATTATTTTTAATATAAAAATTAAATAAGAATTATAATATATGTAGAAATTGTTGTGGACAGTACATGCTTCAAGGAAAGACAATATATCATTCATTTCTCAATTAATTGGTTCATTAAAACAAAATTCCATTTTTAAAGAATATTATTATTTTGATAGATTGACTTCAACACAAGATTATGCAATTAATTTAATTAAAAGAAAAAAAACAATTAATCCAACTATTATTCTCTGTAATAATCAATCAAAAGGTAGAGGAAGAAAAGGAAATTTATGGTCTTCTAAGATTGGTGGAATTTGGATGTCCTTTATTTTAGAAGCGAATTTGAATATTGAACTTTCATTCATCTTTGTAATGGTTTCTGCCATTAGTATTTATAATACAATTGAGAAAGAAACCCAATTAAAACCAGAACTGAAATGGCCTAACGATATTTTTATTGATGGAAAAAAAATTGCAGGAATTTTAATTGATATTGAAACATCTATGAACAATAAATGCTGTATTATAATAGGCATGGGAATAAATACGAATAATGATTTAGATTCAACCTTACTTGAAATTCAAAATATGGAACAATGTAATTATAATGTTACAACATTGAAAAAAGAATTAAATAATGTAGAAATTTCCAATAATTTTTTTTTGTCAAAGTTAATTAATAACATTAATTTTTTCTTATTAGAAATCATTAAAAATTCTTTCAATTATCAAAGCATTTTTAGTATATATAAAGAAAAGATAATGAATTCTAAAGATAAGCTAAAATATACTTTTTATAATAATGGTAACAAATTTGATGGAGAAATAATTGACATAGAACCTAATGGATCGCTTTTAGTTAAAGACAGACAAAAAAACAAAATAATACAAATATCTTCAACATATAACATTAATCCAAATTAATTGTAATATAAAATGGACATAGTTTAGGAGCCGATCATTCCAGGCAACTTGGTTGGAGATCTAAAATCTTTATTTAAATCAATTCCTTCTTTTGAAATTATATGAATACTTTTTAAAGGCGTCCCCTCTGGGGGAGACAGAATCACTGTTTCACCTGCATTTAATTTATCAACCTTTGTTTCAAATTTCATATTGTCATCATAAATAATAGTTATATTATTTAATGGATTAAACCCAGTATTTTTTAAAACTACCCTGGAATTAACAAATAAAGATTCTGGATCTCTTATTGCATCAACATCTAAAGAAAACTTTTGAGAGGGAATAAAAATAATAACATTATATAGAATAATTCCACCTATAATAATAATTAAAAATATTAAAATTGTTTCAGGTTTTTTTATATTTATCATCTTTTTATTTCCCTATGTTAAAAAGGTTATCTAACATAATAAGAATTATGATTTATAATATGTGAAAATTAATCCAAAAAGATCATTGACAATAACGTGCTAGTTTATAAAATAATACAAAATAATATATTTTATTTAGATTACAAATCTATTATTTAATTAATTGCAAGATAGAAGGTTTAAATACAATCAATGATAATAGTATATTACATCGACCAAACCGAAGGGGAACATGCTTACCTAGGTAACTAAGTTACCTAGGTAAGCAATTTACTTTGACAAGAACTTAAAAGAAGATATCATTTCTTTGACTATACTTTCATATTTTGTATATGTATTTGGTGAAGCCTTGTAAGTAAATATAAAGATATTATTCTTATCCATGGTCACTGCCTGTAAAGCTTTTCTATTTTGGAGATTGTTATCAGTTGCAGTAAATGTTATTTGTCTTCCGTTTTTACCATCAATTATAAATTGGCCTGAAGATTCCTGTTTAAAGTCTTTATGCGCTTTTTTTAATTGAGATATTAATGCATTAGATATTGACCCTATAGATATATTTTTAGATTGCAATGGAACTATTTTGACTGCTAGTCCTGCAGGGCTAGCAGGAGAATCTGTTTCTTTGGGTGCAATAAATATAAACTCATTATTAATTGTAGAAGATCTTTCCCAAGTATTAGGATAACTAATTTTAAATTTAAAATTCTGATTCTCATATGTAAGCATGGGTTGCTTATTTTCGTTAAAGAAAAATTGACCATAAACCACTTGAGTATGATAAAAAAGGTTATTGTTGTTACCCACCATAGCAAGATTAACAATTAAAATTAAGACAGGGAATACGAACAACAAATCTCTTTTTTTATGTTTAAAATAATTTATTTCTTTATTCATTACTTCTCAACAATTATTAATAGAAAATAACCATTAATATGAAAATATATAATTTATTCTTATTATCTTTTTATTTTTTCGTTATTTTGCTCTTGAAATGGATACATCAATTGTAGACACAGTCCTGGGTTTATCACTATCAGTACTATTTAGAATGTCTGATCCTAATTTAACATTTGAAATTCTGTATCCAAGAGAATCCATTCTTTTTACAATGATCTGTGCTACATCAACAGCGCGTGTAATACTTTTACCTCTTGCTTTGACTATAACTGTTGGTTCATTTGCTAATTGTACCAATGTAGCAGTCACATAAGTCATAAGAGGTTTTTTACCAATAAAAATTTCATTACCTTTTCTTCTTAATGTTTCGTATTTACTGTTCGACATTATACACTATATTCATCAACAGTATATAATAATATTTCAATTTTAATATTAAAATTGAAATATTATTTAATTTTCATAATTTAATTTATTTATATCCTTTAGAATATCTATTATATTATCAGGATTGTTTAACATTTTTTCTTTGACATCTTTGTCTAATATCTCATAACAATGAATTAGTTCATTTTCATCTTTAAAAAATAAAAATACAGATTTTTCATGAATAAATGGATATAATTTTTCTTGAATCATTAATTCAGGTTTTATTTTAATTTTATTTTCGTTATCTGTTACAACAGGATAATTATTCTCCATTGTCATCATGTTTTACATAAATAATAAAATTAAACATTCAACCTATATAATAAATTTAATATTCTTAAAGTTTTGTTATTTATTTACAAAAATGTCTCCTATTAGTTTAAAAATAAAACCTATTCCACCTATAGCTCCTATTGCCAATAAAACTAACCTAAGGTGAGTAAAATAATCATCTTTATTTGTTTTTTTTGCTAATTTTAATGTCTGAATCATTTCTATTATCCTTCTTTGAACTAAATTGGGAATGGCAGATAACATTGAATTCTATACATTTTGATCATTAATATAATTTTAACATTTCTAAATATCAAAAGTAATAAGGATATTATACTAGTTTACTTTTTTAGACAAATATACTAAGTATTGGTGTCCGTGTTTGGTTGAAGGATATATACGGGTTCTTTATCGGTCCTTTGCATTTCAACGAAGGTTTCAGTTGCTTGTATTCCTTCAATTCTTCCAATTCTTTCTATAACTATTTTATGCAATTCCTCTAAAGTTCTAGCATAAATTGTCAATATCATATCAAATCTGCCAGTAACTTCAATTATTGATCTTACTTCAGGAATTTTTAATAATTCAGAATGAATTTTCTCTTTCAATTTAGGATTTCTATTAATTCCAATTGTTGCTTTAATATGTATTCCAAGTTGAGATTCATTAATAATAACTGTGAATTTTTTGATCAGATCTCTTTTCATCAATCGCTTTATTCTACTGTATAATACCGATGAATTTATTTTCAATTTTTTGCTTAATTGAGGAATTGAAATACTTGCATCTTTTGCTAATTCTGAGAGAATTCTCATATCTAATTCATCAAATCTTTGCAAGTTTGATTCATTTTTATAAATATTATTTACATTAATAAATGTAATTGAAATATTTTATAAAAAAACGATAATTATTAGAAAAACTATTGCATTTTTTTTATCACGCAGTAAATAATATATTATTATATCCATAGTTTTTTGTTATGTTTGGGATATCAAAAATCCGGCCAGGAGCCTTTGTATTTGTAGTAAGGCATGATGAATTTTCAAATTATATAGTTATAGGGAGAATAATGTCTGAAAACAAAAATAAAACATATCATGTAAGGGGAACATCCTTTAGACCCGTTGGATTAATTGAAAGAATTAGAGCAGGGAGAGCCCAAGGTAAACCCATGGAAGCACTTAATGATCCTGATCCGAATAATTGTATATTTTTAATAATTGATAGAGTAGAATATGAAACATTTAATGATTTAATTGATGCAAGATATGATAAAATAATACCAATCAATGAAAACCGCTTTTTTGTTTTGGACGGTTGGTTAAAAGAGAATTTTTCAGATTTATTTGCTAATTTTTTTAAGTCATCATCAAATGAAGAAAAGTTAGAAGCAAGAGAAGTAATTATTAGAAGAATGAATTCTCTTATATCTCCCGAATTAAAGGACCACGTATATGCAGTAGCACGAAGTTCTCGAATTTTATAAAGTTTTATATGACGGTCAAACCAAATTTTCTTTTATCATGGAATATGTATATGCTGCTTTACTATTACATAAATTAAAGCAAGATATTAATGAAGATAACGTAAAGAATGTTATAAAAGCTACTGGAGTTAATCCTGATGATGTTAAAGTTAAATCATTAGTTGCTGCTATAAGTGAAGTAAATATAGAAGATGCTCTGAAAGCTGCACCAATAGCTGCGGTTGCTGCAGCACCTGCTTCTTCTGCAGCTACTGCGCCATCAAATGCCGGTGTAGATAAAGAAGAAGAGAAGAAAGAAGAGAAGAAAGAAGAAGAAGCTCTCGAAGGGTTGTCCTCATTATTCGGATAAATTTCTTTTTTATTTATTTTTCCTTTGTTTAGGATAATATTCTAAAAAACTAAAATACATTTTCTAAATGTTTCTAATCATATTAAGCGAGTAAAAAATAAAATACAATAAACAAATATAATATCATTAGATAACAAATAATAAAAATTATTTTTATGTGATATCTGCTTTATATCCTTTTGAATCAAGTAACCTTGATAAGCTTCCTGCTATTGAACCAGCTTTTGCTATTACTAATTCTGTTGTATCGGGCGATAGATAACCGGATTCCATAGATAATGAAATGGCATGTTGTTTTGCTTTGGATAAAATTAATGGTAGCGACTCTTTGTTTAAGTAAACCGCTTCTACTGCTAAGGCTAATGCATTTTGAAATGATTTAATTATCTCTTGTATGTGTTCATCAAGGTTAATTTTTAAATCTTTTTCGTTAAATTCTAATCCTTCAGAAATTGCAAAATTTACCGCAATTCCTGCTTCAATCGGCTTTATATCTAATTTACTTAATAAAGCTGCCAATTTTTGTGAAATAACATCACCTGTTTTTGCAACAACAGTATCTTTTGTAACCCATATAGTCCCTTGATCAATTTTTGTTTGTACTTTACTTTCTTTGAATTCCGATAATACAGGACCAGGATTGATTCCAGTATTTCCAGCAGGAACGACAAGTTCATTGGGAGCTATATCTCCACCTTTAGCAGGTAAAAATATTTTATTTTTATCAAAAGTAAGGTTTAACTTAAAAGGATTGAGATTCGTAAACATTAAAGCGCATTGTCCTTCCAACTCTTTATTTAGAAATTCAAGTCCATTTACATCGTTAAAAATTTTTTCAAAGGACCTTTGAGCAACTTTGTTTTTTATAGTAATAATTTTAATTTCATTTCTAAATTTTTTTCTAATCGACATTAGTTGAGCCGATCTAACTTTTGTCATTTTAGATAATGCAATTACATTATATGATTTGGCTAATCTTTGAAGATCATTATACAATTCCACTTTTTTTTGAGGATAATTACTTCTTTGTACTTTTTTTATAGTAGTCTGGCTCATACATCATCACTTTTTTGCTTTTTATTTAAACTATTCAATTTTACCGGTTTACCCATTGTAAATTTAACTATAGTATTTCTTAGATTTTTATCTCCTTGTGGTAGTTTCTTTTCTACAGCTGTTATTACAGCATTAGCATTTTCAACTAATTGTTCATCAGTCAAGTTTTCATCACCAATTTTAGTAGACATATTCAATTGATTTTTAGAACGAATTCTTATAGAAGATCTCAATCTTGAAGCTATATTTTCAATTGGAGCTCCATAAGGTAAAGGCGTAGGCATTTTACCTTTGGGACCAAGAAATTGACCTAAAGAACGTCCAACTGACGACATCAAGCTTGCATCAGCAAGAAAAAAATCATGTCCACGAACTATTTTCCTTGCATCTCTTTTATTAGATCCTAGTCTATCAATTGAATCTGGCTCCATCACAGTATCAACACCAGCTCTTTTAGCTCGTAATCCAAGATCTCCTGATCCTAAAACACATAATGATGCGCCGTTTTTTGTTGGATTAGGCAATACAACAGTTTCATTTAAGCTAAATCCTTTCTTTACATCAATATCTTTTAATACTAATGTTAATTCAGCTGATTGAGTAAAATTCCTTTTTGGGGCTGTTTCTCTTGCCCTTTTTATAATTGAATTTAACTGATCATTATTAATCATGATTATATAATATTAAATCATTCATAGCCATTTAAAATCCTTTTTACATGTAGACTGCTTTGTTGCATGATTATTTTAAATCGTTTTTTGTCGACGTCTTATTCTTATAATAAAATGTAAAGTCGTGATTTAATTTAGTTTGTTAAGAGAATGACGGAGTTTTAACTGTTTTTCGAATCATGCAA
>Ga0134125_10003840_pt1 | contig 17261 bp, 13 predicted proteins | sample KB31751_FD_96464 | JGI IMG/M metagenome (GOLD analysis project Ga0134125, IMG submission 96464) | Terrestrial soil microbial communities with excess Nitrogen fertilizer from Kellogg Biological Station, Michigan, USA - KB3-175-1 | ecosystem: Environmental > Terrestrial > Soil > Unclassified ...
GCCAACAATACAGCCAAAAGGATAATCAGCATATAGGGCTTTATACCAATAAACATCCTCCTGTCCTCGGGATACCGCACTGCCCGCTCTGCCGCGTTAAAGCTGGTAAACATCCCTTCTCCTTTCTTTAAGATTATAATTTTTCATTAGTCTGTAATGCGTACTTTAAAATCCCTGTTCTCCCATTGTTTTGCCTCCTGCCAGTAAAAGGTGAATAAAATATTCCCGGCTTGTGCACCGTTGGCCTTAAGATCGATGTCATAAACGCCCAGCCCCGTATCACGGGTAGCCGCGTCACTGCTTGTTTTCCAGTCATCGGCAGACCAACGGACCAGCGCCGGGGCCGAGGTTTCGATACGCAAATATTTTCCCCGGGGCACTGTATCGCAGGGATGTTCAAAACGCCATATTTCCCAATCGACTTTAGCCTTCCTCTTAATATAGCGTTCCCAGGTGAGCTCAGGCATATCGAATACCGCTTTATGCTCCAGGGAATGGCATAGCTTGATATATTCTGCATGGGCCCATACCAGCGGCATGGCCGAACCGGAATGCCTGCCGGGATATAGTTCCCGTTCCGGTATGTCCCCGGCATCCCAGACCTGTTCGGGAAACAGTCCATGATTGGCAAAGGCTTCCATCGCATTCAATAGTTCCGCCGCCCTGTCATAGTTACCGGCAGCAATTTCGTAATGCGCCCGTTCCCCGGTAAGCAGCGGCCACGCCCTGCCTATGCCTGTACCATCGAATGCGGCGCCATCTTCGTGCTCGCCATAGCCATCGTTAGTATATCGATGCCAACAGGAACCATACGGCGTCTCCACTTTTAGTTTGGCATCTATCACTTTGATAGTATTCAGGATACGCTTATCGTCAGCGGCCCGCAATCCGAACCTGACCAGCGCCAGCGCATCGACACTCACCAATTCATTTACCTGCGTGGGGCGGCTACCCGTCGCATGATTTTTGAGATGAATGCTATGCCCTTCCAGGTCTCTTGCGGCTATCCCACTGGGGTTAACACGGATATAATAGCCTTCTACCCCCACTTCGCGCGCCAGGGCGGTATCCGTCACATAGGTCCAATGTTCAATGATAGTATTCCAGGTGTCTGCGGTCTGACGGCAATATTCCGCTATTCCTGGCATCTTGTTATCCTCCGCAAAGTCGGCTGCGGCCAATAATGCCGCTATTTCCGTCGCCAGGGTAAAAGGAGTTAAACCAGTTTCTTCCTCCCAGCGGTCCAATTGTGTAAAAGGTCCATTGTGGATAAGGTAGCAAACTGCCTTTCTAACGATTTCCCAACACAGGTGCCTCGTATCGGGCTTCAATGCTTCATGCCGCCTGCAAAGGTCGATCAATAATATAGGCAACGCCGTCTGATCCATTTGAATGCCCACGAGGTTCGGGCTGCCTTCGATCCACATATTTTGCGGCCAGTGCCCGTCCGCTTCCTGTGTCGCCAGCAGGTAACCGACGATCCTCGAAGCATCCTCTTTAGACTGCATCGCTAAAAAACCGCCGGCGGCCTCTACCAGGTCCCGCGCCCAGACGAGGTGATACCCGCCAATGTCGTTATCTCCTTTGGAAAACCCCCAGGGAATGGACATACTGGCAATAGTGCCGCCCACGAAGCGTTTGGCTTCATGCATACGCAAAACGGCAGCGCTTATCGCCGAAAGTTTTCCAATGTCTTTTTTTGAAGACCTCGAATGAGAAAGTGAGTTTTGCCAGTCCTGCCATTCCCCGACGTAACGTTGCTCAGCCTCATCAAAGCCATCTATGATACTCGCCCAGGCATGATGTCCGGCTTCAATTGCATCCCGCCCGAAACCCGTCGCCAGAACAAATCCCTCTTCAACGTTGGACAGCTCTATTTCTCCTGTCAAAGCAAGATTCCCGCCTTCTGCCCTTTGATATTCCCAGGCCATCTGCTTGTGCCGATCGATGTCCGTCCAGCCATCTGAAATGCCCACGAAGCCTACGGATCGCTTCACCCAGGGATGGGAACAGGCCAGGGCCAGCACCAGGTTGCCCTGCTCCGAGAAAAGCATGGGCACCCCTTTGTAATCGCCGATCCACGCAGTGTTTTCTCCGCCCTTGTTGCCCAGATGCGGAGCAAGCAGCACGTATAAATGATAATCCGTTTTCGCCCCCGTGAGCGGGATGAATTTGACTTGTTGTAAAACGGTATTGCGGAGAGGATCGGCGATGACCTCCTTCTCGATCCTATACCGCTTTTTCACACATTCATTGACGATCCGGTAGGCGGGGATGCCCTCCGAAACCATGTCGGTGGTGTGCGTAGTATCCCGTTTCTCTTCCGAAAAAAAATCTTTCCCATCGGTGACGATCAATTCCATGTCCCGGGTGCACGCCTGGTCTTCCCTTGGATAATAGACTTCATTAATGATGCCGTGGCTTATGGTAAAGCTGACGTTGGAGAGTGGGTTCAGGGCTTTGCCGATGCCCGATTTGGTGCTGGATGTCCACCGCGCCGGAAGACCCCGTTTACCCGGGGCTGAGGTCGGGTGAGCTGAGTTCGTGTGTTCTGACATTTATTTAAGATCTAGACTGAAATGCTGACTTTCTCTTCCTTTTTCTCCGGTACGGCAGCAGCGGCATTGTCCTTTTCATGCAATGCCATCTGTAGGACCTGCGCCAAATGCAATCCCTTCCGCTTCGTCTGCTGGACGATCTGCTCCCGGCAGCTGAAGCCGTCGGCGATGATAATGGTATCCGCCGCAGCTTTTCTCACTTCCGGCAGCAAACCCCTTTCTCCTACCTTAATGGATACGTCATAGTGATCTCCCTTTTCGTAGCCAAAATACCCGGCCATTCCACAGCATCCGGAATCTAATATGGAATAATCGACTTTCATGGATTTGAGCAGCTTCTCCTCACTTTTCATTTGCATAACTGCCTTCTGATGGCAATGTCCATGGACGATCGCCTTCCTTTGCAATGGAGGGGCTTTATAGTTCTCCACCTTCTTTTCGAGAAATTCCGCCAGTGTATAGGTCTGCTGCTTTAGCCGCCTGGCGTCCTCATCGTGGGGAAGCATGTCACAGAGCTCGTCACGGAATACCGCTACGCAGCTGGGCTCTAATCCCACCACAGGCGTTCCCTGCCGGATATCTTCCCTTAACGTCTCCAGGATCTGGAGCAGCAGCCTCTTTGCCGTTTTAAGCATGCCAAAATCGTATAACGGCCTTCCGCAACAAAGAATACGGCGGGGAATGATGACCTCGAATCCGGCAGCCTCCAGCACTTCCAATCCCGCCGCCAGTGTTTCGGGCAGGAAAAAATTGTTGAAAGTATCCACCCACAGGATCACCCTTTGTTTTTCCCCGCTTTTCCCTTTTTTTGGGCGAAACGAATGCCGGAATGTTTTGGGTGCAATCCTGGGGATCTTTCGTTTGGATGTTACACCTGCCAGCGCTTTGGAGATGCTGCTGAAAACAGGAGCCTGGGTAAAAAAATTGACTACCCCCGGCATCAATGCGGCCAGCCGGGACCACCAATATATCCAACCAAAAGCATAGGCATTCCGGGGACGCAGTCGCCCTTTATAGTAATGCGCCAAAAATTCCGATTTAAGCGTGGCCATATCTACATTTACCGGACAATCTCCTTTGCATCCCTTACATGCCAGACACAGATCGAGCGAGTCCTTGACATTTTTATCCCTCCACCCGCCTTTAAGAACGTGCCCCTGGAGCATTTCGAATAACAGATGCGCACGGCCGCGGGTACTATCCTTTTCCTCCCGGGTGACCATATAGCTCGGGCACATCGTCCCACCCTCCTGTCTCCTGCAGTTGCCTACGCCTACACAACGAAGGACCGCCCGCGAAAAACTCCCTTTGTTATCATCATTCAAAAAGTTGAAATGGGTGGCGGGACTGGGAGGGGCATAATCGACGCCGAGCCGTAGATTGCTGAGTTGCCCGTAAGAATCGATGATCTTGCCGGGGTTCATCAGCCATTCGGGATCCCATATGGCCTTAAATTCGTGGAAAGCGCCGATCAATTCCTTTCCGAACATAATTTCGAGCAGTTCGCCGCGCGTCTGTCCATCGCCGTGCTCCCCGGATAGAGAGCCGCCATAACTTACGACCAAATGGGAAGCCTCGATGGTGAAGCTTTTATAATGCTCCAGGCCTTCTTTGGTCACCATATCGAAACCCACCCGGCAATGGATGCATCCCTGCCCGAAATGGCCATACAGGGATGGGTGATAATCGTATTTGCTAAAAAGCGCCCGGAGGTCTTTCAGGTATTCTCCTACTTTATCAGGGGGCACGGCGGAGTCCTCCCAACCGGGCGCTCCGTCGGGCTCTCCAGGTACGAATGCCGTGGCGCCCAGACCCGATTCCCTGATCTCCCATAATTTCTTTGCTTGCGCCGGATCATCGAACAAACGCATGTCAGGCGGGTTGTCCCCTTCCTTAAGCTCAGCCATCAGCTTTTTGGCTTTATTATCCGTTTCCTCTTTGTCCTTACCTCCAAACTCCACCATCAGCCAGCCCTTCCCTTTTGGCAGCAGGGGCAGATCGTCCATATTCAGATCCTTCTTTTTCATGAATCCGATCAGCCGGTCGTCAAAACCTTCCAGGCCGATGGGCTCGTGTTTCATGATGCCTGGGCAGCTTCCCCCCGCCAGGTATATATCGGGATAGCCAAGCACCAATAGTGAACGCGCGGGAGGCTCGGGCATCAATTTCATGGTCGCTTCCAGGATGACGACGCAGGTGCCTTCGGACCCCACTATCGCCTGGGCTACATTAAATCCATTTTCCGGCAAAAGAGCAGGAAGATCGTAGCCAGAGACACGACGCGGTATCCGCGGGAATTTTTCGCGAATGAGCGGACCGTACTTATCTATTAGCGCCTTTAATTTTTGGTAAATTTCTCCCCTTCTTCCTCCTGCTTTTATGATTTCCGCCAATTCTTCATCGGTGGTGGGGCCTACGTCCATTTTAAGCCCATCATAGGTAAGGATGGTCAGCGATTGGGTATTGTCCGACATCCTGGCGCCATACCCATAGAACTGTGACATCACGGAGTGGACGCCACAGGAATTATTGCCCAGCATACCCCCGACAGCGCAATGGCTATGCGTAGCGGGATCGGGCCCGAAGGTAAGCCCGGCCTGTTCCCTGGTAGCCGCGCGCATCGTATCCAAAACGATCCCCGGCTGAACACGCACCAACTTTTTCTCTTTATCGATATGCAGTACCTTATTGTAATACTTGGTCATATCCATGACCACGGCCACATTGCAGCAGGAACCTGTAAGACTGGTGCCACAGCCCCGTGAAAGGAGAGGTGCCTTATATTTCCTGCAGAGCGCGGTGGTTTCAAGAATATCCGCCTCGGTTTTGGGTAAAACCACCCCAATGGGCACCTGCCGGTAATTAGAGCCGTCCGTGGCATACAGGGCGCGGCTGCCGTCGTCAAAGCGTACTTCTCCTTCTATTTTCGACCTCAGCTCGGTTTCCAGCTTCTTTGTGTCTACACCTTTTGAGCTTAGTGTTTCATAACGTTTATCCAACGTATCTTGATCGCGAGCCATGCTGCCATTGTTTTATTGAGAGTTTAGCTCCCGGGGAGAGCTTAGCGCCGTTCCATTCGATCGTTCCGTCAGACCCCCCGGAAATCCGTGGGGATCTGATCTAATGAGGCAATACCCCTTCCAATATATCTTTAAAGGTCTGCCGGATGATACCCGCTTCATTGGGATCGCCTTTAATCAATGTCCTGGTAAATTTCACCATTTCGTCGAAGGATATATGCGGAGGGATAGTAGGTACGTCCGGGTCCGTAATGGCCTCTAAAACAGCCGGACGGTCAGCTGACAGGACCTCCTCCCATGCGGCGCCTATCTCTTCGGGATCCTCCACCCGCACCCCTTTCAAGCCGAGCAATTCCGCATATTCGGCATACGGGAAATCAGGGATATCCTGGGATGCGTTGAATTTTGGATCACCCATCATCACCCGCTGCTCCCATGTCACCTGGTTCAGATCGTTGTTATGCAACACGAGTATGATCAATCGGGGATCGCTCCATCTCTTCCAGTATTTGGAAATAGTAATAAGCCCGTTGTTCCCCAACATCTGCATAGCGCCATCGCCCACCAGCGCAATGGAAACTCTGTCCGGATGAGCAAATTTCGCCGCTATGGCATAGGGAACACCCGGACACATCGTAGCCAGGTTGCCGGATAAGGAAGCCATCATTCCTTCCCTGATCTTCAGGTTGCGGGCAAACCAGTTGGCCGACGAACCGGAATCAGAAGAAAGGATACAGTTGTCGGGGAGGCGGGAAGAAAGTTCCCAAAACACTCTTTGTGGATTAATGGGGTGGGCGTTGTTCATCGCCCGGGCCTCAATAACCTTCCACCAATCTTTGACCTCTCCCATTATTTTCTTTTGCCAGGAGCGGTCTTCTTTGCGCTTTAAATACGGGATCAATGCCTTCAATGTTTCCTTACTATCCCCCAATAGATTGATCTCCATGGGATATCTCAGGCTGAGCATCCGTCCGTCAATATCGATCTGAACGCCGCGGGCCTGACCCTCTTTTGGCAAGAATTCCGAATAGGGAAAACTGCTGCCCATCATCAGCAACGTATCGCATCCCGTCATCAGCTCCCAGCTTGGTTTGGTGCCAAGCAGGCCGATCGACCCTGTAACATAGGGCAGATCGTCGGGAAGGACGGCCCTGCCTAATAAAGCTTTTGCCACGCCCGCACCCAGCAATTCAGCTATTTTTCTAACTTCCTCACCGGCTTGAAGCGCTCCCGCTCCAACCAATATGGCGACTCTTTTCCCATCGTTTAACAGGTCAGCCGTTTTTTGCAATTCACCGCCCGGAGGCACTATGTGTTCAATGGGAAAGCCGATGCCGGTGTGAACAGCCCCATGTTTTCTCGGCGGCTCCTCTACCGCATCCAATTCCTGGATATCGTTTGGAATGATAATGCAGGTTACCGTGCGCTCCGCTTTCGCAATACGAATGGCGCGGTCAACCAACTGTTGCATTTGGGTAGGATCGGACACCATGTGCACATATTCATGGGCTACATCTTTATATAAGCTGATCAAATCCACCTCCTGCTGGTAGTCGCCGCCCATCGCCATGCGTGCCTGCTGCCCCACGATCGCCACTACCGGCTGATGGTCCATTTTTGCATCATACAATCCATTGAGCAGGTGAATGGCGCCCGGCCCGGAGGTGGCCAGGCAAACCCCCACCTCGCCTGTAAATTTAGCATGGCCGCAGGCCATAAAAGCGGCCATTTCCTCATGCCGTACCTGGATAAAGTCCATTGTGTCTTTGGCTCGGTTCAGTGCGCCCATGATGCCATTGATGCCGTCTCCCGGGAAACCATAAATGCGTTTAATGCCCCAACTAACGAGGCGTTCGATCAAAAAATCGCTGACTTGCTTGCTCACGATAATAAAATTTAAAGCTAACCAGGTAATGAATTAGCTGGCAGTATAATTATAGGAGATAATTTGTAAGGAGATAACAAAACAGCGCAAATGAGCTGCCAGGCACAGCGGCCGGAATAAAATGACCGCTTATTATTAACATCAAACGGGCAATGATAGCAGGTTCGCGTTCCGGCAATAAAAAATAACGCCCGCATTCATCCTCGTGTGATGAATGCCCATTTGTGCAAAAAAATCCCGACGGTGGGAACTAAGCTCCACGAAGCGCTCGCTGGGGTATCGATTACCCGCTAATCACAAAAGCGGATGCTGATTATATACGTCTACGATCTCGAATGTACTGTATCCTTTCGCCAGAGGGCATCCAAAGCGGATACCCTTCTTGAAACCGATCATCATGGTCCCAATAGGATCCAGCACGGAAACCTTGCCAAACTGCTGCCGGCATCTACTGTAAGCGGGGCATGCGTCATTTTTCTACCAGCTGCCCGGGTACATCCTCAAGGAACGGATGGTTGAACCTAAGCCCGGTCAATCACTAATTCATTGCCAACCGTCCAAATGCCTATCACCTTCCAGGCTAGCCGTTCCGCTTCTCCTTTCTGATCCGCCGAATATACCCTCCCGGTAAGCGTTATGGTGGACTTTGATACCTTGACCTTGATAGTACAGCCGGTTAACGATAACGAATTCTTCAGGATGCCTTCAAGATCTGATTTTTCGATCATGCTATAAGATTTACGTCGAAGACTAGTCAATTTTACCAACGCTCTCCGATCACGAAAGATACTATAAAATAGACCTCTTCCTGGGAAATGGGCTTGCTTGCAAAATGTGCCGCGCCTAGCTGTTTTAGTTTCACCGATTCCCGCACGTCCCGGGAAGTGGAATATACAATTACCGGAACATCGGCCATCCGGGGCTCCCGTTTGATCTCTATAAGACACTCTTCGCCCGAGAGCCCGGGCATCCGCAGGTCGAGAAAGATGAAATCCGGCACGTCGTTATGGTCGTCCCTCAGATAAGCCAGCGCCTCCATGCCATCGAAAGCGGAGTGACAGATGATCGAGCTGTCCACCTCTTTCGTGGCTTCGATAAAGAGATTCCGGTCATCTTCATCATCGTCAACCAATAATATGGTCATATGGTAGAGTTTTTCGCTTCCTGCGTGTAAGGTAGACTAAAGGACCCGTATTTCATTCCGGAACCTGGTCTGCCAAAAATCATGTAACTTACATGTCAGGGAGCAGTCGCAGGGCACCCGTGTATTTTGAAACTCTTGATAAAGAATATAATTAGTTTGGATTCACTATTGTTCGTCCGCAACGAACTGGACAGGCTTAGCCTTCATGGTGTTTCCGTCGAGATCAGCGAGATAAGAACGGATGAAGAACTCACCCCTTCCCAATATGGTACGCTGCGCGAGGTACTGAAGCAGGCCGGGATCGAAATATTCGAAGATAAAAAGGAGATCCTGGTGCAAAGGATAAAGAACGTTATCATGGAGGTCGTCTACCATAGCAACGAACCGTTGGTATACAATCTGTCGACCTGCCTGTCCGAAAAGCTGCACCTTGACTATACCTATATGTCCAACCTGTTCTCGGATTCGCAAAACATCACGATCGAAAAGTTCTATATCTGCCACAAGATCGAACGGGTTAAGGAATTGCTGCTCTATGAGGGTATGACGCTGACGGAAATTGGACATAAAATGCATTACAGCAGCCTCGCGCATCTTTCCAATCAATTCAAAAAAGTTACCGGCCTGACCACTTCTCAATTCAAGCAACAATATGCCAGGCATGATCTTCCTCCGGAAACTTGCTAAACCTTTCTTTTAGCCCAAACCTGTCAATTTTGTAACCTTTCCAATAACCTTGTAATTTTTCGGGCCGGCGCCGGTGCGGGGACCATCGACCAGCTCATCGTTGCGTGTAGTTGGCGCCGAGACCCTGAGCCGCGTGATCGCCCCCCACGACCGGTTCCGGCGACACGGGTATTCTTGGCTCCATAAGCCAGACACATGGGCTGGCCGAAAGCTCCTGGCATCCGCGGATCCGGAAAGATGAGGTCCCACGCGACAAGTTCCCATATAAAGCGTAACTTTCCAAAAATCCTGCTGGCGTCATGGCCAAATCGAGAGAGAAGCATAAGTCAGGATATTCTGTATCTGATGGCTTTCCCGTAGTCGGGGTCGGCGCGTCGGCCGGCGGATTGGAAGCATTCAAACGGCTGCTAAAGGCTATTCCCGAAACCTCCTGGATGGCGTTTATTTTGGTGCAGCACCTGGAGCCGAACCACGAGAGCATGCTCACGGAGATCCTGCAAAAAAACACGTCCATCCCGGTGGAAGAGATCACCGACAATGTTCACGTCGAGCCCAATCATATTTACATCATTCCCTCGAACAAGCTCCTGACGGCCTATGACGGCCGGTTACGGCTCCTACCGCGTCCAAAAAATAAGAAAAGCCTGCCCATCGACGTATTTTTTGCTTCGCTGGCGGAAGTCCACGGGGCCCATGCCATTGGCGTGGTGCTGTCCGGAACCGCTTCGGACGGAACTCAGGGACTGAAAGCCATCAAGGAACGCGGCGGGCTCACGTTCGCACAGGAGCAGGGGTCGGCGGCCTTTCGCGGGATGCCCCAAAACGCCATCGATGCCGGTGTAGTGGATTTCGTCCTTACACCGGAAGAGATCCCCCTGCAGATCGCTAAGTCCACAGGGGTATCCAAAGAAGCGCCGGCGGAGACAGCCGAAGAGCACCCGGACCCGGAGGGCGCCTTCAGACAACTGCTCACGCTGCTACGATTGAGAAAAGGCACCGATTTCACCTATTACAAACATAAGACCATCCGGAGGCGGATCGAACGCCGGATGGGTTTGAACAATATCGGGACGATAACGGCTTACCTGGAATTTTTTAAAGAGAACCCCGCCGAGCAGGACCTGCTCTACCAGGATATCCTGATACCCGTCACGGAATTTTTCCGCGACCCCGCGACCTATGACGCCATTCGTGAGTCGCTGCTGCCGCTGCTATTCGCCGGTAAAGAAGAGGGAAGCTCGCTGCGCTTCTGGATCGCAGGGTGCTCCACCGGTGAGGAGACGTACTCCATGGCGATCTGTCTAAACGAATTCCTGGGCGCCAGGGCCACCGCCTTCCAGATACAGATCTTTTCAACAGATGTTTCCGAAAAATCCATCGCCATAGCCCGAAAGGGGACCTATTCCCGGACGGAGGTGGGCGGCCTCTCGGCGGAACGGCTAGAGAAATATTTTGAAAAGGTCGCCGGAAGCTATCACGTTAATAAATCCATTCGGGAAATGTGCGTATTCGCCCATCACGATTTCCTGAAAATGCCGCCCTTCGCGCGGATGGACCTCATCAGCTGCCGGAATGTGCTCATCTATATGGAACCCTTTTTGCAAAAAAAAGTGCTGGCGACATTTTATTATGCTTTAAAGGAGAATGGCTATCTCTTGTTGGGCCACTCGGAAACGACCGCTCCCGCCATGGACCTGTTCCTGCCTTTCGACAGAAAGGAAAAGATATACACCCGCAAGCCCGGCCCCGCAAAATTCCTGCCGGCATCCGCCGGCCGCACCGAGAACGCAACGGTCGGGACGGAGAAACCCATCCGAAAGGAATCTGGCCGGAACGATTTTCAAAAAAGCGCCGATATCCTCCTGCTGTCGCACTTTTCGCCACCCGGCGTCATCGTGAATGACCAGCTCGATATCGTGGAATTCCGGGGCTCCACCAGCGGCTGGCTGCAACCCGGGCCCGGTAAGCCGAGCCTGAATATCCTGAAGCTGACAAAGGACGGGCTGGCATTCGAGCTCAGGAACGCCCTGCACAAGTCCAGAACGTCAGGACAGCCGCGGATCAGCGAAAACATCCCATTGGCAGCATCCGGCAAACAGCGCTGCATAACGCTCGAAGTACATCCGTTGCCACACACAGCGGAGCCCCATTTCCTGATCCTTTTCAGGGACGGGACTTCAGGAAGTTCCGAAGCCGTTTCGGACACGGAAGCGAAGGCAAAATCAACGGATGGCGACGGCAGCCTTGTCCATCAGCGCAATAAACAGCTGGAAAAAGAGCTTGCTTCCCTGCGCGAGGACATGCGCAACTTCGCGGAAGACCAGGAGGCTGTTATCGAGGAGCTCCAAAGCGCGAACGAAGAGCTGTTGTCCGGAAGCGAAGAACTGCAAAGCCTCAACGAAGAGCTGGAGACCTCCAAGGAAGAGATCCAAAGCACAAACGAAGAACTGACCACGCTGAACCAGGAGCTCTTCGACCGTAATGAACAGCTGAACCTTTCCAGGCTCTACGCCGAATCGATCGTCGCCACTATCCGGGAACCCCTGCTCGTGCTCGATCACAACATGCAGGTGAAAACGGCCAACCGGGCATTCTACGAGAAATTCGGCGCTTCGGAAGAAGAAACGGAAGGCAAATCCCTATATGGCCTTGGAAGGGGTGAATGGGACACGCCAACGCTCCGTGCCGCCCTCGGGTCGATCTTATCCCGGGAAGCCAGTATCAAGGACATCGAGATCAACTATTCTGTCAATGCCGGCGGAGAAAGGGTACTTTTGCTGAATGCCTCGCGCATCTTCAGGAAGGACAGCGCCGAACAGCTGATATTGCTGGCGATGGAAGATATTACGGAGGCCAGGAAACGCGAGAACGAGCAGCGCCGTTTTGCCGACGAGCTGACTAAACAGGTGGACGAGCGGACGGCGAGTCTTAAAGAGGCAAACACCGCGCTTAAATATTCCAACGAAAACCTGGAGCAGTTCGCGACGATCGCCTCCCATGACCTGCAGGAGCCGTTACGCAAGATCAGGACATTTGCTACCATTCTCAGTAATGAGCACAGCGCCGACATCGACGAAGAGAACAGGGGGCTGCTTCAAAAGATCAACCTGTCCGCCGAACGGATGGCCGCCCTGATCCGGGACGTGCTGAATTTTTCGAAAGTATTGGATGCCAGCGTTTTTGAATCTACCGATCTTACCCTCATCCTGCAAAGTGTCATCCGGGATTTCGATCTGCAGATCGAAGAGAAACATGCGGTAATTCGCTACGATCCGCTCCCCTCGGTCCAGGCTGTCCCCCTCCAGATGAACCAGCTTCTTTACAACCTGCTCGGCAACGCCCTTAAATTCTCAAAGACCGGCCTGCCACCGGTGATCGATATCTCTTCGCGAACGCTGCCCCCGGACGAATTGAAAGAGCATCCGCAGCTCGACAACCGGCTGCCATATTGCGAGATCGTCTTTGCCGATCAGGGCATTGGCATCGATCCCAGGTTCGCCGATCGGATCTTCCTCATCTTCCAGCGGCTGAACAATAGACAGCACTTCGAAGGCACAGGCATCGGGTTGGCCTTGTGCAAAAGGATCGTCACAAATCATGGAGGAGAGATCTATTTCCAGCCAAATGATGGCGGCGGCGCCCGTTTCCATGTTACTTTACCGCTGGTACACTAAACCGGTTTTCCCCGTTCCAGTTTACGCTTCAGGAACGGTTCGCGGTATTGCAATAGGAAAGCCTTTTTGGAGTCATGATAGCTGCGTACGGCGCCGATCGCCTTCAAAAATCTAATGTAACACCAGGCCAGGTCCAGCTGATAATTCAAGAAGCCGCTGCGGGCGCTGGACGGAAAAAGATGATGATTGTTATGCCACTCGCCGGCAACGTATCCCGGCCATAGCTGGTTGATGGAAAGATCTTTCCTGTTGAAGTCGATGCCTTCCCTGTGTTTATCTTTCCCCTTCCCGTGCCCTTCATAGTTGAAGGTACGGATGCCGATGGCCCAGAAGCCGGCTGCCCCGAATAAAGCGAATACCAGCGCCTTCCCCCCTGCAAGATAAAAGACAATGCCCCAGAAGCTCCAGTTGAGGATCCATCCACCCAAATGCCAGGCCGGCCTCACCACGGATCCCCATTGCAGGTATTGTCGATAGGTGTTTGACTTAATGCCGCTGCCGGCCATCATTTTAACGACACGGGTATAGTCGTACTCCGTTAAATGTTCCGAGAGCGCCTGGTGGTTGACATCGGCCAGGAAACAATACAAAAAACCGGCGCTTGCATTGTAAGGGTCCCCCGGCCGGTCCGACTTGGCATGATGAACGTGGTGCGAGATGACATACGTTTCTTCCGGAACGATATTGATCGTCAGATTTCGCGTCACAAATCGCCAGAACCTGTTACTGAAAGTGTAGGCATGGTGCGTGCAATACCGGTGATACCAGATGGTGCCATGCGTACCCATGATGATCATGCTGTAAATAAAAGCAACCCCCAACAGGGGAAAAGAGAAATCATGAAGCAAAAAGATAAAAAGACAGGGGATCAGCAGCAGCACCTTTGTCCAATTGAGAAAGGCCAGCCAATTCTTTTTGGTCCTGAAAATATTCAGGCGTGCCCAGAATTCGTTCATCATCTGCCGGGTGCTCGGAACGACCAGACCCCCTTCGGCATCAATCCATCCATAAGAAGGGACCCGCAATACATAGTCCATTAGGTTTCCTTGAAACATAGCCTGCCGGGCATAAAATGCCCTCCTCAAAATTAATGTACCCCGAACGACCCGATATTACATCATTCTTGTACGAATGTTACATAATTCACAGATTTAGATCCGGGACTATCTTGCAATGAAGGTGTGAATTATACAATATTGGCTGCATTTAACGTAATAATTGCTCTCCCTGGAAGCCGTAACTTCAGGTTATGCCTAAAATAACATTCAATAACAGCAATAATACATTCTTTCAATCCGTCAAAAACTCGGTGGATGCTTATTTCAAAACACAAAAGCTGAAAAGAAGGGGCAACTGGAAACTGTATCTAAAAGCCTGGATACTCATCCCCGCCTCCCTGGGCATTTACTTATTTCTCCTGACGGGTCATTACACCTGGTTGATGGGTATTCTCGCTTCCGTCTTCTTGGGGTTCACGCTGGTATGTATAGCCTTTAATGTCATGCACGACGCCTGCCACGGCAGCTTCTCTGAAAAGAAATGGGTAAACAATATCATGGGATTGACTATGAATGCTCTGGGAAGTAACGCCTTTATTTGGAAGATCAAGCACAATGTCATCCATCATACCTATACCAACATCGATAAGATCGACGATGACATTGCCAATGGCCCGCTATTGAGGCAATGCACCACGCAAAAATGGATGCCCATGCATCGCTTCCAATTCCTCTATATGTTTTTGCTTTATGGCGTGAGTACCCTATCCTGGGCCCTGGGAACCGATTTTGCAAGGTACTTCAGGAAAAAGATCCATACTACTCCGATCAATCGGATAGACGTTAAACAGCACTTGCTATTTTGGGCCAGCAAGCTGCTGTATGTGTTCTTTTATGCCCTGCTGCCGATCTACATATTGAGTTGGCAACCCTGGCTGATCGGTTTTTTGGTTGTCAACATAACCATGGGCCTTTCCCTATCGGTAGTTTTTCAATTGGCGCATATCGTCGAAAAGACTACGTTCGATGTGGCCGATGGAACGCACAAGGTCATAGGTTCCGAATGGGCCATCCATGAGATCAGGACTACCGCCGACTTTGCCCCCGGCAACAGGATCATTTCCTGGCTGGTAGGTGGCCTGAATTTCCAGATCGAGCATCATCTCTTCCCGCAGGTCAGCCATATCCACTATGCAGCCCTGAGCAAAATAGTGCGGCAGCAATGCGAGCTCTTTGGCCTCCCCTATAACTATTATCCCACTGCGTGGCAAGCCATTTATTCGCATGTCCGGCTGATGAGAAGATTGGGAACGGGAATTCGATAACTTAAAAACAGGTAAGCCATGAAAGATCATGATTTGGTCAATGGAGAGACCGGCGCCACACCCGATAATTTAATGGATGACGACCGCACAGGGACCAACCACGGCGAATTATATTCGAATTCTCCTTTAAAGTACCTGACCGCCTCATCTATTATCGGGGATAAGGTACATAACGAAACGGACGAACAGATGGGGGAGATCATGGATATCATGATCGATGTGGTCACGGGTAAGATCGACTATTTTGTCGTGGAGTTTGGCGGGTTCTTCGGCATTGGCGTAAAGTATTTTGCCATCCCGTTCCGGCTGCTCCGGGTTGATCCCGAAATCAAACGATTCATATTCAACCAGGACAAGAAGACCCTTGAGCAGGCCCCCGGTTTTGATATGGATCATTGGCCCCACACCAATATTCATCTCGATCAGGTCTATAGCTATTGGAGCTTTATGGGATAATTTATCCTTCGGCACCCATCCGGCCAGGACACTATCAGGGATGCAAAATCGTATCGCTGCTGGCAGGCGTCGGCATCGCAATGGGAGTCGTTACAGATGATGCGGGAGAATATATACTCAATTTGTATTGTTCGCCGGCTATTTTGCTTTTCAGATCCTTTATACTCTGATTCAGGTCATCCAATTTTTCGGTTTGCTTCCTCGATTTTCTCGCATCGCTTTTCGCATCTCCCGCCTTATCACTGGCATTGCTGGCCAGTTTCTTATTAGTCGGATCGTCGTTTAACCTTTGCGCCGCATTGGCATTATCGCTGGCCGAGTTCTGTGCATTGAGGGCAGCTCCTTCCTGGTCCTTGGTTTTTTGGGCAACCATGTTTTGCAACTTGCCAAGTTGAAGTTGATCCTGGCTGATCTGTGCGACCAACTTAAGTGAATCGATATTCGCCTGCTGCGCTGTAACCGAAGCGGAGAAAAAGAGCAAGCCGGCCGGAATCAAATAAAATACTTTTTTCATAATAACTTTTAATTAAGACAAAGGTGCGTCTTTCTGCCTTCCTGGTTGCTACACGATTCAAGGGAAAGACTACATGATTCACATCTTCCCGATTGACGGTTAAGGGATCCTCCAAATAATGCGCCAGTTCGATAATGATCGTTTTTATTTTCTCGATCAGTACGCTTTGCTTGTCATCCATCAATTCAAGCTCGGACTTTAAAAGGCCTGTCCGGAACAATTCACGCTGGTCCGGGGTAATGCCTTCAATGATCTCCGCCTCTCCCAATTCCACACTGCTATATCTCAAACCGAGTTTTGTCAACTCGTCTTTGACCATCTTTAATGAAGTCCAATAATCCTACGTAACTGGTCAGATGCATCCGGATAACGGTGATCATGTTGGCAAAAGACTTTTTCGTAGCGGCTTTCTTCCGGGATGACGACCATCTGTAGCTGAGCTATGAGTACGCAATAGAACTGCATTGGAGCCACTGCTCATGACGGCGCTGCCATTTTTCTATCGCTTGTCCTGCTGCAGGCGGTGCTGCCTGCCGGGAAGCCGGCCCGCCTTTTTCCTTACTTCCTTTCAGCCTGTGAAGGTCCCCAAACGGGGGACGAACATCGGGCCGGCAGCATCTCTGGCAAGGAAGGTGCTCGTCGTGTTACAGTTCACCTGCAGTATCGCCCTTATCGTCAGCACCATTATCGTCTACCAGCAGATACAATGTACCAAAGCGGAGAGGAATGCCTGCTCGAAATAAAAAAGGACGTGCGGCTGTCATCCATTCCCGTGATCGTCTATACGACCTCCAGGGATGTCGGGGGAATCGGTGAGATTGGAGCAGTTGGGTGCGGCAGGCCCGGGTGCGGGCTGCCCTAAAAGAGGAATATCAACGATTGGCCGGTAAATTGGAAAACGAAATCGTAAGACATATGCATAATGAAGAGGGCAAGGAACAATCTCCCGTTCGGGTGGTTACCGAAATGCAAAACGCACAAATTGAAATTGGCCTTTTCC
>Ga0134125_10003841_pt1 | contig 17260 bp, 8 predicted proteins | sample KB31751_FD_96464 | JGI IMG/M metagenome (GOLD analysis project Ga0134125, IMG submission 96464) | Terrestrial soil microbial communities with excess Nitrogen fertilizer from Kellogg Biological Station, Michigan, USA - KB3-175-1 | ecosystem: Environmental > Terrestrial > Soil > Unclassified ...
GGCAGCCGCGAAGGCGGGCACAAGGCGGTGCATCCGCGCCTGGGGACGCTCGAGGATTTCCACCGGCTGCTCGCGAGCGCCGGCAGTCTCGGCATCGAGATCGCGCTCGATATCGCCTTCCAGTGCGCGCCCGACCATCCCTACGTGCGCGAGCACCCGGAATGGTTCCTGAAGCGCCCCGACGGCTCGGTGCAGTACGCGGAGAACCCGCCGAAGAAGTACCAGGACATCTACCCCTTCTGGTTCGAATGCGACGACTGGAAGGGGCTCTGGGCGGAGCTCAAGAGCGTGTTCGAGTTCTGGATCGCTCAGGGCGTGCGCATCTTCCGCGTCGACAATCCGCATACCAAGCCGTTCGCGTTCTGGGAATGGGTGATCGGCGAAATCCACCGCGCCCACCCGGAGGTCATCTTCCTCTCCGAGGCGTTCACGCGCCCGAAGGTGATGTACCGCCTCGCCAAGCTCGGCTTCACCCAGTCCTACAACTACTTCCCCTGGCGCAACAGCAAGCGCGAGATAATCGACTACTTCACCGAGCTCAGCTCGCGCCCTGTGCGGGAGTTCTTCCGTCCGAGCCTCTGGCCCAATACCCCGGACATCCTCACCGAGTATCTGCAGTTCGGCGGCCGGCCCGCCTTCGTCACCCGGCTCATCCTCGCGGCGACGCTCGGGGCGAGCTATGGCATCTATGGACCGGCGTTCGAGCTCATGGACAATCGCCCACGCGAGAGCGGCTCGGAAGAGTACTTGGACTCGGAGAAATACCAGGTGCGCTCGTGGAATCGGGATGAGCCGGCGAGTCTCAGAGACCTCGTCACGCGCCTCAACCGCATCCGCCGCGACAATCCGGCGCTGCAGAGCGATGCCGCCCCGAGGTTTCATCCCCTCGACAACGAGGCGCTGCTCGCCTTCAGCAAGACGAGCGGCGAGGACTCCGTGCTGGTGGTGGTCAACGTCGATCCCCACCACCTGCAGACCGGCTGGGTGGAGCTCGACCTGGCGGCGCTCGGACTGCCGACGGATGGGCCGTATCAGATGGACGATCTGCTCTCGGGGGCCCGCTTCCTGTGGCGCGGCCCCCGCAATTACGTGGCTCTCGACCCCGCGGGCACGGCGGCGCATCTGTTCCGGATCCGCCGCAAGGTGCGCACCGAGCGGGATTTCGATTATTTTCTCTAAATGAACGCCTCGGCCGAGCCGCCGCCTTTCACCGGCGATCCTCTCTGGTACAAGGATGCGGTCATCTACGAAGTGCACGTCCGCGCCTTCTTCGACAGCAACGAGGACGGCATCGGCGACTTCGCGGGCATCACCCGCAAGCTCGACTACATCCAGGAGCTGGGTGTCAACACCATCTGGCTGCTGCCGTTCTATCCGTCGCCCGGGCGCGACGATGGCTACGACATCGCCGACTATCACAACATCCATCCCCAGTACGGCACGCGCCGGGAGTTCCGCACCTTCGTGCGCGAGGCGCACCGCCGGGGGTTGCGCGTCATCACGGAGCTCGTGATCAATCACACCTCCGACGCGCACCCCTGGTTCCAGGCCGCCAGGCGCGCACCGGCCGACTCGGCCAAGCGCGATTTCTATGTTTGGAGCGAGAACTCCGAGCGCTACGACGGCACGCGCATCATCTTCCGTGATACGGAGAGCTCCAACTGGACCTGGGACCCGCTCGCCAAGGCTTATTACTGGCACCGCTTCTTCGGCCATCAGCCCGACCTCAATTTCGACAACCCGCACGTGGTGCGGGCGGTGATCCGGATCATGGAGTTCTGGCTGGCCCACGGCGTCGACGGGTTCCGTCTGGATGCCATTCCCTACCTCGTCGAGCGTGAGGGCACGAACAACGAGAACCTGCGCGAGACGCACGAGATCATCAAGAGCATCCGCAAAGTGATCTCGGCCCGCCACCCGCAGGGGATGCTCCTCGCCGAGGCCAACCAGTGGCCCGAGGACGTGCGCGATTACTTCGGCGACGGTGATGAGTGCCACATGGCCTATCACTTCCCGCTCATGCCGCGCATGTACATGGCGATCGCGCAGGAGGACCGCCATCCGATCGTCGAGATCATGGATCAGACCCCTGACATCCCCGACACCTGCCAGTGGGCGGTCTTCCTGCGCAATCATGACGAGCTGACGCTCGAGATGGTGACCAGCCGCGAGCGCGATTACATGTATCAGGCGTATGCAGCCGATACGCGGGCGAGGCTCAACCTCGGCATCCGCCGGCGCCTGGCCCCGCTCATGGAGAACGATCCGGAGCGGATCAAGCTCATGAACAGCCTGCTGCTCTCCATGCCGGGCTCGCCGATCATCTACTACGGTGATGAGATCGGCATGGGAGACAATTTCTATCTGGGCGACCGCAACGGCGTACGCACGCCGATGCAGTGGAGCCCGGACCGCAACGCCGGCTTCTCGCGCGCCGATCCGCAGCAGCTCTATCTGCCGCCCATCATGGACCCGATCTACGGGTACGAGGCCGTCAACGTCGAGGCGCAGACCCGCGACCGCTCATCGCTCCTCAACTGGATGCGCCGCATGCTCGCCGTGCGCAAGACCTCCCAGGCCTTCGGCCGCGGCACCCTGCGCTTCATCCGCCCCGGCAACCGCAAGGTGCTCGTCTACCTGCGCCAGTACGCCGAGGACACGATCCTCTGCGTGGTGAATCTCTCGCGCTCGGCGCAGCCGGTGGAGATCGATCTCTCCGAGCACAAGGGTTCGATTCCCATCGAGCTGTTGGGGCGAACCCCGTTCCCGCCGGTGGGAGAGCTGCCGTATCTGCTCACCCTGCCGGCCTACGGATTCTACTGGTTTCGCCTCAGCCGCGAGGCGGCCCCGCCGCCCTGGCATGATGAGCGGCTGCAGCGCGAGGACCTGCCGGTGCTCGTGCTGGTGGAGGGTTGGAACAGCTTCTTCCCGGACAAGGTCGCCGCCTGGCGCGCGGGGCTCGCGAAACGGCTGCGCGTCCAGCTGGAGGAGCGCATCGTGCCGCAATACGTCGCGGCGCAACGCTGGTTTGCGAACAAGGGTGCCCCGATCACGAGCGCTCGCCTTCTCGATCACACCGATCGCCAGGATCCGCTGCCTCGCTGGTTTGCCGGCATCTACAGCGTCGAGACCGAAGGTGTGAGCGAGCGATATTTCGTCCCGCTCGCCATTGCATTCGAGGACACCGAAGAGGCGCGTTGGCGCAGGCTTCAGCCGGCTGCCCTGGCACGCGTACGCCAACAGGCAACCGTCGGCGTGCTCGCGGACGCGTGCTCCGACGACGGGTTCGCGCGCGCAATCATCGATGCCATTGGGGCTTCGGCCGAGCTGCCTACTCAACACGGTCGCGTGAGATTCACGCCCACTGCGCTCTACCCGGAAATGCGCGGTGATGCGGCCGCCGAGCTGTCAGTCACACCGACCGGCGCACAGAGCAGCAACACCACGCTGCGGGTCGGCGATGCACTCTTCCTCAAGATCTACCGCAAGCTGCAGCCCGGTTTGAATCCGGAGCTGGAGATCGGCCGCTACCTCACCGAGGTCGCCCGGTTTCCCAACATCGTGCCGGTCATCGGAGCCGCGGAGTATACCGACGACGAGTCGGCCACCTACACCATGGCCCTGCTCCAGGCGTTCATCACCAATCAGGGTGACGGCTGGACCTATACTCTCGACTACCTGGCACGTTTCCTCGAAGACCGGCGCAGCGGTGTCCCGATGCTCGACGATGCGCACGGCCTATACCTCTCGCAGGTCAGGACGCTCGCCATCCGCACGGCGGAACTGCACCGCGCGCTCGCCCATCGGACGGACGATCCAGCGTTCGCGCCAGAACCGATTACCGCTGCAGACGGGGCAGCATGGGGCGCAGCCACGCGCGCCGCAGCGGACGCGACCCTGACACTGCTCTCCGCTCGATTGCCGCAGCTACCACCGGCGGTGGCGGTGGATGCAGAGTCGCTGGTCGCGCGCCGCGGAGCTTTGTTACGGCGTATCGAGCGTTGTACGTCGGCTGCGCCCCAAGGTCTGAAGACGCGCCGCCACGGCGACTACCACTTGGGTCAGGTGCTCCTGAAGCGCAACGATTTCATCATCGTCGACTTCGAAGGCGAGCCCGGACGCACGCTCGCGGAACGCCGTCTCAAGCACTCCCCCCTGACAGACGTCGCAGGTATGCTGCGCTCCTTCGCGTATGCCCGCCACGCCGCGCTCGACCGTTACTCGGTGCAGGGAGGGGATGAGTCCGGCCGCTGGGAGCAGCAACTTCACGCCTGGGAGCAGGAGACGCGCCGCACCTTCATCACCGCCTACGACGAGGTGGCGAGCGTCACGGGCCTCTATGAGTCGCTGCAACGGGCCCAGCCGCTCCTCACCCTCTTCGAGATCGACAAGGCCCTCTACGAGGTTCGCTACGAGCTCGGGAACCGTCCCGACTGGACCCGCATTCCTCTCCATAGCCTTCTCGCCATCACCGAGTAGGGACATCGGAGGCGCTCCTTGGATCAGACATCGTCCCGCCGACGCACGGCCGCCCAGACGGACCGGGAAGGAGTGCAGCCGATCGGCGCCGTCTGGCCGGGTCAGCCCTATCCCCGCGGCGCCACCTGGGACGGCGAAGGTGTCAATTTCTCGCTCTTTTCCGCCGGCGCCGAGAAGGTCGAGCTGTGCCTGTTCGACCCTGCGGGCCGGCACGAGCTGCAGCGCATCCCCCTGCGGGAGCGCACGGATGAGGTCTGGCACTGCTATCTTCCCGAGGCGCGTCCCGGACTCCTCTATGGCTATCGGGTCCATGGACCCTACCGCCCGGAGCAGGGGCTGCGCTTCAATCCCAACAAGCTCCTCATCGAGCCCTACGCCAAGCGGCTCGAAGGTCCGCTCGTCTGGAGCGATGCGCATTTTGGCTACCGCCTGGGCCATTCGAAAGGCGATCTCTCCTTCGACAAGCGCGACAGCGCGGCAGGCACGCCCAAGAGCCGGGTAACCGACTCCGCATTCACCTGGGGCGATGACCGCGCGCCACGAGTCCCCTGGCACGACACGGTGATTTACGAGGCCCACGTGCGCGGACTGACCATGCGCCATCCCGAGGTGCCGGGACCGCTGCGCGGCACCTACGCGGGGCTGGCGACCGCGCCGATCATCGAGCATTTCCTGCGCCTCGGCATCACGACCGTGGAGCTGATGCCGGTGCATGCCTTCGTAGATGACCGGACGCTCCTCGACAAGGGCCTGCGCAACTACTGGGGCTACAACACGATCGGCTTCTTCGCACCGGAGCGCCGCTACTCGGCCTCCGGGCAGATCAGCGAATTCAAGACGATGGTGAAGACGCTGCATTCGGCCGGGATCGAGGTGATCCTCGATGTGGTCTACAACCACACGGCCGAGGGCAACGAGCTCGGGCCGACGCTCTCGATGCGCGGCATCGACAACGCCGCATACTATCGCCTGAGCCCGGAGAACCCGCGCTACTACATGGACTTCACCGGCACCGGCAACACTCTCAACCTGCAGAACCCGCGAGTGCTGCAGCTCATCATGGACAGCCTGCGCTACTGGGTGCTGGAGATGCACGTCGATGGCTTCCGCTTCGATCTCGCCTCCGCACTCGCACGCGAGCTCTACGACGTCGACCGGCTGGGCTCGTTCTTCGACACCATCGGCCAGGACCCGGTGCTCTCCCAGGTGAAGCTCATCGCCGAGCCCTGGGACATCGGCAGCGGCGGCTACCAGGTCGGCAACTTCCCTCCGGGCTGGAACGAATGGAATGACAAATACCGCGACAGCATGCGCGCCTACTGGAAAGGCGACAGCAGCCTGATCGGCGAGTTTGCGCGCCGCTTCACCGGCTCCTCCGACCTCTACGAGGCGAGCGGCCGCAAGCCGCATGCCAGCATCAACTTCATCACCGCGCACGACGGCTTCACTCTCGCGGACCTCGTGAGCTACAACGGCAAGCACAACGAGGCGAACGGCGAAGACAACCGTGACGGCGCCAACGAGAACCGCTCCTGGAACTGCGGAGCGGAGGGGCCGACCGAAGATGCCGCGATCCGCGCGCTGCGCTCGCAGCAGAAGCGCAATTTGATGGCGACGCTGCTCCTCTCTCAGGGTGTGCCCATGGTGCTCGGCGGCGACGAGCTCGGGCATACGCAGCTCGGCAACAACAACGCCTACTGCCAGGACAACGAGCTCTCCTGGCTCGACTGGGACCTCGATCCCGAGCGACAGGCCTTCCTCGACTTCACCGGCCATCTGATCGATCTGCGCCGGCGCCATCCGGTGTTCAGCCGCCGGCGCTTTCTGCAAGGCGACAGCGCCACTACCGACGGTCTGCGGGAGATCATCTGGCTGAATCCTGACGGACGGGAGATGGCTGGGGGGGAGTGGGACGTACCGTTCGCCCGCTGCCTCGGGCTCTATCTCGCGGGCGCTGCCATCGAGCGCCGCGACCGGCGGGGGCGGCTCGTGACCGACAACAACTTCGTGCTGCTCTGCAACGCACATCACGAGCCGATCCCTTTTCAGCTGCCCGAGCAGCTCGCCGAGAAGGTGTGGTGGACCGTCCTCGATACCGCCGCCGCCCTGCCGTTCACACAGCAACGCCTCGAGACGGGAAACCGCTACCAGCTGCAGGGTCGCTCGCTCGCGCTCCTGCGCGAGACTGCATATCGATGAGCCGGCGGCGGCACGAGATGCCCTTCGGGGCACAGGTCCTGAGCGACGGACAGGTCCGCTTTCGCCTCTGGGCACCTGCTGCCCGGCGCGTCGATCTCGTGTTGGAATCTCCCGCCGGACCACCGCGGCTCGCGCCACTGAAGCGCTCGGTGTGCGTTGACACCCCAGAGACCCGTCGTCGCGGCGACGAGACGCCCTGGGAAACGCTGGAGCTCATCACCGATCAGGCGCGCGCCGGCAGCCGCTATCGCTTCTCGATCGACGGCGAGCTCCTGGTGCCCGATCCGGCCTCGCGATGCAACCCGCTGGGAGTGCATGGCCCGAGCGAGGTGGTCGACCCTGAGGTCTTCGACTGGACGGACGGCGACTGGCATGCCCGGCCATGGCAGGAATCCGTGGTCTATGAGCTGCATGTCGGGACGTTCACGCCGGACGGCACCTTCGCCGGCGTCGCGGGCAGGCTCGAGCATCTGCAGCGACTCGGCGTGACGGCGATCGAGCTCATGCCCATCGCCGAGTTTCCCGGCGCGCGCGGCTGGGGCTACGACGGCGTATTGCCGTATGCGCCGGCCTCCGTCTATGGCTCACCGGAGGACCTCAAGTCGCTGGTGTGCGCGGCCCACGCTCACGGCATCGCAGTGATGCTCGATGTCGTCTACAACCATTTCGGTCCCGAGGGCAACTTCCTCCACCGCTACGCGCCGCAGTTCTTCACCGCTCGCCATTCGACTCCCTGGGGATCGGCGATCGACTTCGAGGGGCCGGCGAGCCGCACGGTGCGCGATTTCTTCATCCACAACGCGCTCTACTGGCTCGAGGAATACCATCTCGATGGCCTGCGGCTCGATGCAGTGCACGCGATCTTCGATGCCGGAGAGCCACACATCCTCAGCGAGATAGCCCGCGCAGTTCGGGAAGGGCCGGGGCGCGAGCGGCCCGTGTATCTCGTGCTCGAGAACCTCGGCAACGAGGCTCGCCGGCTCGGCCCGGCGGGCACCGCCGCCACTTTCGATGCTCAATGGAACGATGACGTTCATCACTGCCTCCATATCCTGCTCACCGGCGAGACTGACAGTTACTACCAGGATTATCAGGAGCGGCCACATAGGCTCCTCTGCCGCTCACTCGCGGAAGGGTTCGCCTACCAGGGCGAGAGCTCCAGCCATCTCGGCAGGCCGCGCGGTGAGCCGAGCGCGCACCTGCCGCCATCGGCGTTCGTCAACTTCCTGCAGAATCACGACCAGGTGGGCAATCGCGCCCGGGGCGAGCGGCTCACGCAGCTCGCGCGTCCCGAGGCCCTGCGGGCCGCGGCGGCGGTACTGCTGCTCGCGCCTTCGCCGCCGATGCTCTTCATGGGTGAGGAATGGGGCGCCCTCGAGCCCTTCCCCTACTTCTGTGACTTCGAGCCTGGGCTCGCGGACAAGGTCCGCGAGGGGCGTCTGCGCGAGTTCGCTCATTTCCAGGGCTCCGTACCCGACCCCGGCGATGCGGCGACCTTCGCATCGGCCCACCTCGAGTGGAGCCGCCTCACGAAGGCGACCCACGCCAGGATGTTCGATCACTACCGCCGCCTTCTTGCCATCCGCCAACGCGACATCGTGCCGCTCTTGCCCCGCATTCTCGGGGGCGCGTGTGTCGCTTTCGATCCGGGCGGCGCTTTCGCGGTGGATTTTCGGCTGCGGGACGAGGGCGTGCTGCACCTCCTCGCCAATCTGAAGGACAACTCGGCGCCGGTCATCGGCCGGCCCGCCGGGCGCATGATTTTCGCAACTCACCCAGGGATCCGGGCGGCACTCGCCCGCAATGAGCTGGCACCGTGGAGCGTCACCTGGCTCCTGGAGCGCAGCCGTGCCGCACGCTAACCGTAAGCGTTCCGACAGGCCCGCCGGCGCGCACATCCCACGCGCCACCTATCGCGTGCAGCTCAATGCCGGCTTCACGTTCCGGGATCTGACGGCGATCGTCCCGTACCTGGCGGCACTGGGAATCAGCCACGTCTACTGCTCACCCTACTTCCGTGCGCGCTCGGGCAGCGCCCACGGATACGATGTCGTCGACCACAACTCCTTCAATCCCGAGATCGGCAGCCGCGAGGAGCTCGACCAGCTCGTGGCCGCGCTGCGCGCGCACGAGATGGGCCACATCCTGGACATCGTGCCCAACCACGTAGGCGTCATGGGATCCGACAATGCCTGGTGGATGGATGTGCTCGAGAACGGCCAGGCATCGATCTACGCGGACTACTTCGACATCGACTGGAACCCGGTGAATGCAGCGCTTGCCGACAAGGTGCTGGTGCCGGTGCTCGCCGATCCGTATGGCGCGGTGCTCGAGCGTGGCGACCTCGAGCTGCAGTTCGAGCGAACGCTCGGCTCCTTTGCCATCCACTACCACGAGCATCGCCTGCCGCTCGATCCGCGCACGTACCCGCGCATCCTCGATGCCGTGCTCGCGATCGAGCACGACGCGCGGCTCGAGGCTCTGCGGCACCGCTTCGGCGCTCTCCCCGACCGGCGCGGTTCGACGCCAGACAGGATCGCCGAACGCCACCGTGACAAGGAGGTACACAAGCGGGCGCTCGCCGAGCTCATCGCCGCAGATGCCGGTGTTTGTGCGGCCGTGGACCAGGCACTCGCGGGACTGGCCGGCCACCCCGGCGATCCCGCGAGCTTCGATCCGCTGCATGAGCTGCTCGAGTCGCAGGCGTTCCGGCTGGCCTACTGGCGGGTTGCATCCGATGACATCAATTATCGCCGCTTCTTCGATGTCAACGATCTCGCCGCGCTGCGGGTGGAGAATGAGGCCGTGTTCGAGGCGACGCATCGCCTCGTCCTCGAGCTCATCGGCTCGGGTAAGCTCGATGGGCTGCGGATCGACCACGCGGATGGCCTCTACGACCCGCTCGGGTATTTTCGCCGGCTGACTGAGAGAATCGCACGAACGACAACTGCAGCCGGGGCCGCCCGGCCCATCTACCTGGTGGCGGAGAAGATCACCGCCTCGTTCGAGCGCCTGCCTGCCGACTGGCCCCTCAACGGCGAGACCGGCTATCACTTTGCCAACGTGGTGAATCGGCTCCTGATCGACCCCGGCACCCGAGCGCGGATGGGCAGGACCTACCGCTCCATCATCGGCGAGCCACGGCTGTGGCCGGACATCACCTACGACTGCCAGCACCGGGTACTGCGCAAGTCGCTCGCCTCCGAGCTCAACACGGCCGCAAACCTCCTCGCGCGCATCGCCGGTGGCGACCGGCAAACGCGGGACTTCACGCTCGCCAGCCTCTGGCGGGCCCTCGCCGAAGTCATTGCCTGCTTTCCCGTCTACCGGACCTACGTGACAGACAGTGTCTCCGAGAGCGACCGGCGCTACATCGACTGGGCGATCGCGGGGGCGCGCAGGCGCGGCTCCTCGATCGAGCAACCGGTGTTCGATTTCGTGCGCAGCGCCCTATTGCTGGAGCTTCCGGCACAGAGCGAGAGCGCGCGCGAGCGCATGCGCCGCTTCGTGATGAAGTTCCAGCAGATCACGGCACCCATCACGGCCAAAGGCGTCGAAGACACGGCGCTCTACCGCTTCAACCGGCTGGTCTCGCTCAATGAAGTGGGCGGTGAGCCCGATCTCTATGGCTCGAGCGTCAACGCCTTTCATACCGATGCCAAATATCGCGCCAGGCACTGGCCGCACGAGATGCTCACGACCTCTACGCACGACACGAAGCGCTCGGGGGACGTGCGCGCGCGCATCAACGTGCTGTCGGAGATTCCCGCCGAGTGGCGGCGGGCAGTGGACCGCTGGCGGCGAATCAACCGCATGCGGCGCCGGGAGGTCGGCGGAATGCCGGCACCTTCTGCCGATGACGAGTATCTCTTCTATCAGACCCTGATCGGCAGCTGGCCCCTTGCGGAGCCGGAGGAGGCCGGGCTTGGCGCCTATCGCGAGCGCATCGAAGCCTACATGCTCAAAGCCGCGCGCGAAGCCAAGGTACGCACGAGCTGGGCGGCCGCTAACCCGGAGTACGAAGAGGCCCTGATGCAGTTCATCCGCGCGGCGCTCGAGCGCCGCGAGGGGGGACTCTTCCTCGCCGACTTCTGCGCCTTCAATCGGAGCATCGTGCGCTTCGGGCTGCTGAACGGTCTATCGCAGACCCTGCTCAAGCTCACCGCGCCCGGCGTGCCTGATGTCTATCAGGGCGATGAGCTGTGGGACTTCTCGCTGGTCGATCCGGATAACCGGCGGCCGGTCGACTACGACGTGCGCCGCCGACTCCTCGCCGGGCTGGCCGGCGACACCGCCGCCGACCTGACGCTCGCGCGCTCGCTCGCCGGCGATCTCACCGATCCGCGCTGCAAGCTCTTTCTACACGTGAGGACGCTGGAGCTCAGGCGGCGCGATCCTGAACTTTTCCGGCTGGGGGAGTACCTACCGTTGAAGGTCATCGGACAGCGCGCGCTGCATCTTTGCGCTTTTGCACGCCGCCTCGAGGGAAGGCTGGCGGTCGTGTTGGCGCCACGCCTGTACCTCAAGCTGCTGGGCGCCGCAGGCACGACCGGTGAGGGGCAACGCCTACAGTTCGGCGGGGAAATTTGGGCTGACACCGCGGTACAGCTGCCGTTGAGGCCCGGTGCACCCCTCTTCAGCGTGCTGGACGGGGCGGAGGTGCCCTCGATCCGCGAAGACGGGCTGCGCAGGATGAGCGCAGCAGCGGCGCTGCAATCGTTTCCGGTGGCGTTGCTGACGGGCAGGGAATGAGGCGCGTCAACCTGGCAGGGCGCCGGTGCGTTGTATATTTGCACGAGGAGATGGAGCCGAACTCATGTCATGGTCAACATCCTATCGTCAGTGCGCTTGGCTGCTGGTCGCGGCGGCGCTCCTGGCCTCCTGCTCGGGCATTCCCCTCAAGCAGCGGGAGGCGGCCGAGCGCAACCGCTTCGAGGCCTACGCCGGCAAGCCGGTCGATCACTTCACCTGGCTCACCCGTTACGATGGCTGGGAGCCGATCTCGCACTATCAACTCGTCGTCTGGACGGACATCAACCAGGCATACCTCATCAGGGTCTTCTCACCGTGCACCGACCTCATGTTCGCCAGAAGGATCGGGCTCACTTCGACCGCCAACACCGTCTACGCCCACTTCGACTCGGTCCGCGCCGATGGCTGGCGCTGCCAGATCGATACCATCCAGCCGGTCGACTACCTGAAGATGAGGCACGATCTGCGGCAGGCCAAGTCTAATGGCTGAACGCCTGCGGCGCGTTGCTCGGCCCATCCTGGGCCTCGGCGCACGTCAACGATATCCACGAGCCTGCAAGCTGAACAGACGTGAGTAAGCGCCGTCGAGCCTCATCAGCTCCTCGTGGCTGCCCCGCTCTCGGATCCGGCCGCCCTCGAGGACGACGATCTGATCGGCCATCCGCACCGTCGAGAAGCGATGGGAGATGAGGATCGTGATGCGCTCGCGGGCGAGCTGGCGGAAGTGCTCGAAGACCTCGGCCTCCGCCTGCGCGTCCATCGCGGCCGTCGGCTCATCCAACACCAGGACATCGGCTCGCGTGCGCATGAACGCGCGTGACAGCGCCACTTTTTGCCACTGACCGCCGGAGAGCTCGCGGCCGTCCTGGAACCACTTGCCGAGCTGGGTGTGATATCCCTGGGGCAACGTCTCGATGAAGGCGCTGGCCCTGCCCTTGGTCGCCGCCTCGTGCCAGCGCACCTCGTCCTCGAAGTACCGCTCGTCACCCGCCCCTACGTTCTCGCCGACCCGCATCTGGTAACGGGCGAAATCCTGGAAGATGACACCGATCCGCTCGCGCAGCGCCCCCTCATCGAAGCGCGCGAGATCCTCACCGTCGAGGAGGATCCGCCCACTGGTTGGCGTGTAGAGGCGCGTCAGCAGCTTGATGAGCGTCGTCTTGCCGGAGCCGTTCTCACCTACCAGCGCGAGGCTCGCACCGGGCCGCAGATGTAGAGTTACATTCTCGAGCGCCGGGCTCTGCTCTCCGGGATAGGTGAAACTCACGTTCTCGAACCTGATGCCGTCCTCAGGATGCGGTCCACGCGCCACGCTGCCGATGGGCGGCGGCACCTCCGTCTCCAGGTATTCGTAGAGCGTCGAGAGGTAAAGATTGTCCTCGTACATTCCACCGACTGCGGACAACATGGCCGAGACGGCCGATTGTCCCTGGCGGAACAGGGCCAGATACATCGTCATCTGTCCCAGGGTGATCGCCTTCCTGACAGTGCTCACCGCAATCCAGGCATAGGCTGCATACAAGGTCAGGGTCGCAATGAGCCCGAGGCCGAAGCCCCACGCATCCCGGCGCACGGTGAGTGCGCGATCCTCCTCGTACAGCGTGAGAAAGATGTCGCGGTAGCGCTGCAACAGCCGTGGCCCGAGGCCGTAGAGCTTCACCTCCTTGGCGTGGTCCTCCCGCGCGAGCACGGTCTCGAGGTAGGTCTGCATGCGCGTCTCGGGCGAGCGCCAGCGGAACAGGCGGAAAGCATCCCCGGAGAACTTCGCCTCCGCGATGAAGGCGGGCAGGCCCGCGAGCAGGAGGATCGCGACCGCCCACGGGGAGAAACGCGCAAGCAACACGGCGTAGCTGACGAGCTGAATGCCGTTCTGTCCGAGGCCGAAGGTGCGCGTGACCAGGCTCAGCGGCCGGCTCGAGGCCTCGCGCCGGGCGCGTGTCAGCTTGTCATAGAACTCGGAGTCCTCGAAGTGGCGCAGCTCGAGGGTGAGGGCCTTCTCGAGGATCATCTCGTTGACGCGTTGGCCGAGCTGCACGCGCAGGAGGGACTGGGCGAGCGACAGGCCGCGCTGCGCAGCAGCGATGGAAGCCACGAGGATGCCTTCGAGGACGACGAAGCCGACTACACGACGGGTATCGACGCCGCCGGTACGGATCGCGGCGACGACCGCATCGACGATGAGCGAGCCGATGTAGGCGACCCCGGCAGGCAGCACTCCCGCGATGACAGTGAGGCAGGCTAGAGCGACGGTCAGCGCACGATTGGTGCGCCAGACGAGCTCGATAGCGCGGCGGCTGTAGCGAAAGACACCGAAAAACCCGCGGAGGGTGAGCTTTTCGGGCTGGGCGACCGGAGAGGTACGGCGAAGGCGGCCTGGAGCGGCGACTGACATCGAGGGTCACATGGGGGCATCGGGGCCCGAATCCAATGGGCGGCGCGCTCCTCGAGCGGCCTTCATCGGATCAGGGACCTCACGGGATCAGTACATTGCGCCCTTCGGCCACGGCGCGCTCGGCCATGAGAAAAGCCGCGGCGTTCCAGGACTGCCCGGGCATACCGTGGGGTGTGCCCTTCGTGCCGTGCAGCCACTCCGTGAACGACCAATTGCCTACGGCGCAGGCACGCGCCAGATTCTCGAGCTCGAGCCGCGCCTGGCGCAAACGGCCGGCAGCCGCGAGTGCAGCGACCCAGAAGCCGCCGACCATGGGCCAGATGCCGCCGTTGTGGTACTGCCAGACCTCATTCTGACGGTGGCGGGCCATGTAGGGACGCCAGAGCGCGCTGCGCCTTCTGATTGGACGCGTAACGACACGCACGGGGTAGAGGCGGCTGACTTTCGCACGTTGCAACGCATCCAGGGTACGACGGCTCGCCGAAGCACCGGCGAGACCGCAAAGGACGGCGAGGAGATTACCGAACACGTCGCCCTCCTCGCCGAAGAACGAGAAGTTGACGAAGCTCAGATACAAGTCACGGTTGCGCGCGCGACGCAGCACATATTCATTGAGCAGGCGCGCACGTCGATAGCGCGCCATCACCGCGGAGAAAGGATGAAAGAGACCGTTGAAATTCTCGCGTGTCTCCTCGGCGCGGTCGAGACCATAGCGGCGCTTGACGGCATACCACAGCGCGTTGGTGTAGAGCACGAATCCGGAGCGCGGCATGATGTCCGCCCAGTCACTGGCCTCATTCTGCTGCAACAGGAAGAAACGCTGATGCTCCTGGGCGAGGAGCCACTCGAGCGCGCGCCCGATGCGGCGCGAATGCTTCCTGCGGCCGGAGGGCGCGCCGCGCTCGAGGAAATCGAGCGCGAGCAGCCACCAGAGGGTGGAGTCGATGCAGCCGAGATACCAGAAATCCGCCTCCCGCGCGCCGACCTCGACGAACTTGGGGATCTGCCCGTTGGCGGCCTGATGCTCGCCCAGTGTCTCGAGACCAACCGCTGCTGCACGCTCGAGCTGCGCATCTCCGGAGAGCGCCATGCCGATCGCGCAGATGGCGGCATCGCGTCCGAAGACGGCCGTGTAGCCGCGACGGCGGGCCCGCTCTCCCGGCGAGGCCGCAAGGATGCCGGCCGGTGTCAGATTGCGGTGGAGGAGATCGATCGACCGTACACGGCAGGTGTCGATCAGCATCGCGCCGCTGTTGGCATCTGTCGGTTTGGGCATGGCGGAAGGCATGATACCCGCGAGCGCTGCAATAGCCGGCTGCACGCGCCGCCTCCCCCATCCGGGCTCATAGGGCCCCCGATCGGCGGTCTCGCCAATCACGCAAGGACCTGATAATATTGATAGTCTTTGTACAGCGCAGGCCAAGCCGGCCTCCGGGGACGCGCTGGCGCCAACGGACGTCTCAGGAAACCGGCCCAATCCCATGAACCGCCCCATCCGCAACATCGCCATCATCGCGCACGTCGATCACGGCAAGACGACTCTGGTCGATTGCCTGCTCCGGCAATCGGGCACCTTTGCCGCTCACGAGAGGCTGACCGAGCGCGTCATGGATTCGAACGACATCGAGCGCGAGCGGGGCATCACCATTCTCGCCAAGAACTGCGCCATAGAGTACGGCGGCACCCGCATCAACATCGTCGATACGCCCGGACATGCGGATTTCGGCGGTGAGGTCGAGCGTGTGCTCTCGATGGTGGACGGGGTCCTGCTGCTCGTGGATGCAGTCGAGGGGCCGATGCCGCAGACGCGCTTCGTCACGCGCAAGGCCTTGGCGCTCGGGCTCAAGGCGATCGTCGTGGTCAACAAGATCGACCGTCCCGGCTCGCGCCCGGGCTGGGTCGTCGACCAGACATTCGAGCTGTTCGACAAGCTGGGCGCGAGCGACGAGCAGCTCGATTTCCCCGTGATCTACGCCTCGGCCCTGCAGGGCTGGGCCGGCACCGATCATCTCGAGCGCCGGCCCGACATGTCGGCGCTCTTCGAGGCGATCCTCAAGCACGTGCCGCCGCCTGCCGCCGATTCCGCGCTGCCGCTGCAGCTGCAGGTCTCCACGTTGGATTACAACAGTTACGTCGGCCGCATCGGCATCGGCAGGATTCGCCGCGGCTCCATCCGGCCCGGCCAGACCGTCGTGCTGCGCTACGGCAGTGAGGATCGCGGCCCCGGCAAGGTCGGCCAGGTGCTCGCCTTCACCGGTCTCGAGCGCCGTCCCGTCGAGGAGGCTACTGCGGGCGACATCGTCGCGATCACCGGCATCGAGGACGTGAACATCGGCCTCACCGTCTGCGACAGCCAAGCGCCCGAGGGCCTGCCGCCCATCCGGGTCGACGAGCCGACGCTCGCGATGAATTTCCAGGTCAACACCTCGCCTTTCGCCGGGCGCGAAGGCAAGTTCGTCACCAGCCGGCAGATCCGCGAGCGCCTGTACCGCGAGCTGCAGAGCAACGTGGCGCTGCGCGTCGACGACACGGAAGAGCCGGATGTCTTTCGCGTATCCGGCCGCGGTGAGCTGCATCTCACCATCCTCATCGAGAACATGCGCCGCGAAGGATATGAGCTGGCGGTTTCACGTCCCCAGGTTCTGACGCGCACCGTCGATGGCGAGGTGCACGAGCCCTACGAGGCGCTCACGGTCGACGTCGAGGACACGCACCAGGGCTCGGTCATGGAGGCGCTCGGCACCCGCCGCGCGGAGCTGAGCGACATGGCCGTCGACGGCAACGGGCGCGTGCGTCTCGACTATCGGGTGCCCGCCCGCGGCCTGATCGGATTTCAGGGGGAGTTCATGACACTCACCCGCGGCACCGGCCTCATGAGCCACATCTTCGACGGATTCGCCCCGGTGAAGGGCGAGATTCCCGACCGCCACAACGGCGTGCTCGTGAGCAACGAGCAGGGCGAGGCGGTCGCCTATGCCCTCTTCAACCTGCAGGAGCGCGGGCGCCTCTTCCTGAGCCCGGGCGAGAAGCTCTACGAGGGCATGATCATCGGCATTCACAGCCGCGACAATGACCTCGTGGTGAATCCCATCAAGACCAAGAAGCTCACCAACATCCGGGCCGCCGGCAAGGATGATGCGATTCTCCTGACGCCGCCCATTCCGCTGACCCTGGAGTACGCGGTCGAGTTCATCGCCGACGACGAGCTCGTCGAGGTCACTCCCGCCTCGATCCGTATCCGCAAGCGCTTCCTCAAGGAGCAGGACCGCAAGCGCGCGGAGCGCCAGGACGCAGTGCTCACCGCCTGATATTGGTTAATTGGCGCACAAAATCGCATGGAGCGATTTTGGACGGCGGGAGCCGGCCCGAAGGGCTCGGCGCAGGGACGAGGCCGAGCAACGTCGGCATCCTGCCGCTTTGCGCGGCCAGCCCTGTGAC
>Ga0134125_10003842_pt1 | contig 17257 bp, 4 predicted proteins | sample KB31751_FD_96464 | JGI IMG/M metagenome (GOLD analysis project Ga0134125, IMG submission 96464) | Terrestrial soil microbial communities with excess Nitrogen fertilizer from Kellogg Biological Station, Michigan, USA - KB3-175-1 | ecosystem: Environmental > Terrestrial > Soil > Unclassified ...
ACGGTGCTGGCCGAGCTCGAGCCCAACGCCGAGGTGCTGAACGCGACCAGCTTCAGCGATACCGCGGAGGCCAGCCAGGACATCAAGGTCGTCGGCGTCAGCGCCGCCGCTGGCGATGATGCAGGCATCGCCGGCGTGGCGTCCGTCATCAGCTCGACCAACAGCGTGCAGGCGCTTCTCGGGCTCGACTCGAGCGTCAACACCAGCGGCGACGTGACGCTGACCGCCGGCAATACGTTCACGAGCTTCGTCCTCGCCGGTGGCGCGGCGGGCGGCGGCGACGCCGGCATCGGCGCGGCGGCGTCGGTCGTGACCGTCAACAACACTACGCGCGCAGCGCTCGCCGATGGGACGAGCAGCACCGACGCCGTGAGCATTGATGCGGGCGGAGCGCTGACGATCAGCGCCACCGCCAGCGAGACCGGCACGACGCTGACCGCTGCAGGCGCTGCGGCAGGGGAGGTCGCGGTCGGCGCCGGTGCGGCCGTCTATGTGCTCGGCACGACCACCGAGGCGCTGGTGGGCAAGTACGCCCAGATTGGCCACACGGACCAGCCGACGTCGTTAGCTCTCTCCGCCAGCGATACGACCGATCTTACCACCATCGCCGGCGCCATCGCGGGCGGCGGCACTGCGGGCGTGGGAGCGGGCGCCGCCGTGGGCTCGGTCGTCAAGGCGATCACCGCCCAGATCGGCGATGACGCCGACGTGCAGGTCGGCGACCTCAACATGCAGGCGCAGGGCAGCGAAACCGCGCTCACCACGGCGGTCGGCGTCGGCATCGGCGGCACGGCCGGCCTTGCCGGCGCGATATCGGTCTATTCGGTGAGTGACACCACAACTGCAGAGGTCGGTGCCGCGACGGTCGTCTCGCAGGGCAACGCCGCCGTTCTTGCTGGCGACAATGTCAGTATCGATTTCATCTCGGGCGCCGCCGGCCTCAGCGGGACAGCCGCTGTGGGTGCTGCGGCCTCGGTCGCATTGGTCGACAATATCACGCACGCGACCATCGACGACGACGCCAGCGTCACCGCGCTGGCCAAGGGCGGCAATGTCACCTACGTCACCGGCTACACGCCGTCACTCGGTGGGTCGGCCGGCGACTACGCCGCAAATACGCCGAGCGACTACGCCGCCGATACGACGAACAACACCGACGGCGAGGTGCTGACGGCCGACGAGGCGCAGCGCCAGGGCCTGCGCATGCTGGCGCTGACGCGCAGCGACTCGCCGGTGACGGCGACAGGGCAGGGCGTCATCGTCGCTGCGAACGGCGACACTTCGGTGCGCTCGCTGGCGGTGGGCGCCGGGATCAGCGGTACCGTCGGCATCACCATTTCCGCCAACGTGCCGGTGATCACCACCGACGTCGAAGCCACGATCGGCGACGCGCGGATCAACCAGGACAACGACACCGGCGCGCAGGGCGACCAGTCTGTCGTCGTGGCCGCGGCGAGCGATCTCTATCGTACCGGCCTTGCCGGGTCGGTGGGCGGCGGCACGGTTGGCATCGGCGGCGGCATCGAGACCGCGATTATCAGCCCGACCACGAAGGCGGTGATCGGCGCGCACGCCAATGTCGATGCGCAGCAGGACGTGATCGTCTCCGCCACGGGCCACGAAGACCTCATCGGCGCCGCGGCGGCCGTGGGCGTCGGCGTCACTGTCGGCGTCGCCGGCGGCCTCACCGTGTTCGATCTCAACAGCACGACCACGGCGCTGATCGACACCGGCGCGGTCGTGACGGCGGGCGACAATGTGGTCGTCAATGCTGATGACGAGACCCGCACGGCCATGGTCGTGGGTTCGCTGGCCGTCGGCGCGACCGGCGGCGGTGTGGGCCTCAGCGTCGGCCTGTCGCTCATCACCAAGGACACCGAAGCCGAGATTGCCGACAGCGCCGACATCACTGCGCTGGCAGGCGGTAGCGGCGTCAACGCCTATTCCGGCACGGGCTTCAGCGACACCGCCGTGGCAAACGGCGTCGTCGTCAGCGCCAACTCGAACGAGAGCATCTTCACGCTTGGCATCGCCGGCGGCGGCGGCCTGTTTGTCGGGGTCGCGGGCTCAGTCTCGGTCCAGCTTCTCGATATCACGACCCTCGCCTCGGTCGGGGACGCCACCATCGACGATAGCGCGCTCAACTCCGGTGCCAACGGTGCGCAGGATGTTGTCGTGGTCGCGCGCGACTCGAGCAGCGTCGCGGCGATCGATGGCGGCCTCGCCATCGGCGCCGGCGCCGTCGCGGGCGCGGTGGATGTCGGCATTCTGCGCAACAGCACCGAGGCGACCATCGCCGACGGAGCCACCGTCAATGCCAAGGATCGCGTTGAAGTCGCGGGGCTGCAGAACACCGGTGTGCAATCGACAGTCGTCAGTGCCGCCGGCGGGCTTATCGGCATCGCCGCCGGAGTCTCGGTCTATTCGATCGGCGACGGCATCGACCCCGGCAGCAAGGCGAGCAACGAGATCAACTCGGCCGGCGACCTCGGGACCTATGCACAAGGCGATCTCAACGACACTTCGGTCGACCAGCTCCTCGCCTCGTCCGACAATACGACCGTCAAGGGCATCGGAACACGCATGGCGACTTCGCGGTCCAACGTGCAGGTGGCGGGCAAGATCGACACTGGCAGCCCGAGCAACGTGCCGACCGGCACGCTGGCCTCGGTCGGCAACGGGGACATCGCGGCCGGCGGGGCGGTCAGCGTCGCGGCGCTCGACACTCTCGGCACGGACACCAAGGCGGGTGCGGTCGCTGTCGGGGCGCTGGGCCTTGGCGCCGGTGTCGGTATCGTGCTGGTCGACACCACCGACACCGCGCAGGTCGAAGGCACCTCGACGCTCGCTGCCGGCTCGCTGTCGGTCAACGCGACGTCCACGCACACACTCAACGCCACGTCGATAGCGGGGACAGGCGGCCTGATCGCGGCGGAGGCTGCGGTTACCGTGCTCGAAGACAGTGCGGCGACAATGGCCAGGATCGACGGGGCCGACATCGCGACATCGGGCGCCGTCAGCGTCCGGGCCAACGATCATCGTACGGCCTCGGCCGAAGGCAATGGCGGGGCAGTGGGGGCGGCAGCCGCCGGCCTTTCGGGTGCCGTCGTCAATCTCGACGGTAGCGTCGAAGCCTCGCTGGGTACGGACGGCGCGACCGGCACGAGCATCGGCGACAGCACGCACCGGGCGGCCAGCGTCACCGTCTCGGCGACCAGCGCCAACTCCGCCACTTCGCAGGCCTTCGCGGCGACCGGCGGCATTGGTCTGGCGTTCACCGGCGCCGATGCCGAGGCGACCACGGCGACATTGGTCTCGGCGCTGGCGGACGCCGCGACGATCTATGCGACCGGCGCAGTCGACGTGAGCGGCGCCGCGGCGGGCAGCGCCTCATCGAGCGCGACCGGCTATGCCATCGCGGGCGTCCTGGCGGCGGGCGGTTCGGTTGCGCTCGCCAACGTGGGCGACCAGGTCAGCACGCACATCTTCGACCACAGCCTGATCGACGCCGGCAGCATCGATCTTGCGGCAGCGATCGATCCGAACACGGCCAACCCGGTCGTATCCGCCAGTGCCAACGGGTCGTCCGGCGCCATGGTCGGGCTGACCGCCACCGAAGCGCAGGCGGTCAATACCTCGAGCGCCAACACCCTGGCCGAAGGCAGCACGCTGGCTGCGGCGCATCTCGTCAAGGTCGAGGCAAACAGCGCCACCGCGCAGAACGCCTACGCCGATGGCAACGCCGGCGGCCTGCTGTCAGCCGGCTCGAATACCGCCCAGGCCAATTCGGCCGTGACCACTACGGCACGGCTCTCCGACATGGTCAGTGTTGCAGGCGGCGACGTGACCCTGTCGGCAACGGGCACCGACAACAATGTCGCGACCGCGGTGTCGGGCAGCGGCGGCCTCGTGGCCGGCTCGGCGGCGGACGCCAGCACGTCGAGCACCAGCGTCACCCGGGCGGCGGCCGACACCAGCGGCTCGGGTGCGAAGTACCTGATATCGACCACCGCCGCGACGGCGCCCGACACGGGCACGATCAACATCGACGCGACCCATACCGACACGTTCGGCGGCAGCGTCGACAGCACCCAGGCCTCGCTGGTCGGGGCCAGCGGCGCGACCGCCGAGCACACGGTTGACGCGACGGTGGATGCGCATCTGGGCAACTATGCCAAGGTCCGCGCGACCAACCTGGCGCTTGCCGCCAACAACTACATCTACAACTATTATCTGGGCGAGACGGCGAGCAATGCGTCGAACTTCGATCCGGACAATGGCGGCTGGAACGTCGATTCAGGCTCGGGCGGCCTTGTCAACCTGCCCGCCGGCAGCGTTCAGGTCGACCTGACGCAGAACACCACCGCGACCATCGGCAGCAATGCCGACGTGCACCTGATGGCGCCGAGCAGCGGCCTCTCGTCGCTGACCATGGCCGCCTACAATGACACCGTGTCGCACGAGAAGGTGAAGCTCGATTCGGGCGGCGCCATCGCGTTGGCCGATACCTCCGCCAAGGTCAATTCGACCGCCAATGCCACGGTCTCGGTCGGCAGCACCGGCACGGTGCTGGTCGATCTCGGCGATATCTCGATGGCCGCCTGGGGCGATGCCGATCTCGGGGCGCGCGCCGCCGCCACCACGTACGGCCTCGCCGGCGCCCCATCGGGCCGGGCCTATGCCGTCTATGACAGCCACAACAACGCCACGCTCGGCACCGACGTTCGGCTCGAGGCGACCGACGGCATCGATCCGACCGACGGCTCGCTGCCGACCGGCGGCACCATCTCGATCTCGGCCGGCACGGCGCTCAACGGCGCGCCCCAGACCGATATGCTGGCCACCACCGTCGACCTCTACAACAAGACCGCGATTCCAATCTCGACCACGCCCGACGCACAGTCCACCGTCCACAGCAACGATGCGGTGACGATCGGCAGCGACAACACCTCGGGTAGCACCGATGTCTATCCGGGCGGCAACGGCTTCTACGGTGTGAACGCGGCGGGCGACATCACGCTGCGGGCCTCGCGGGGCAATGTCGACGCGACCGCAGTCGGCACCGGTAAGGACATTTACCGCGAAGCGCTGGCCAAAGCCGCGAGTGCCATTTCCAACGCCTTCGGCGGCGGCGACGTGACCTTCGACTATCACGGCGGCACGGTGACCAAGGACGGGCAGGGTGTCGTTACCGTCGCCGGGCTGGTGGATACCGGGCTGCAGCGACAGAAGACGATCACCTTCAGCTACGCGCCCAATTGCGACACCACGAGCGGCGCCTGCGTCGTGACCGGCCCCAACGACAACGTCCAGTACCAGCCCAGCGGGCCGGAACCGGTCGGCACCGATATTCTCGACCGGCTGGATGAGCTCAACAAGCTGCTGGGTCAATATGGCAGCGACCCGGTCGCCGCCGGTGCTTACAGGAACGAGATCAACTTCCTGCAAAAGAAGCTCGTCGCCCTGGGGTTGGGCACCTTCGACAGCAACGGCGTGTTCCAGACCAACGCCTATTCGGGGCCCTCGGACCGCGACAAGGACCTGGCGCTTGCCGCCCAGAACCAGACCGACATATCGACCACCGGGGCCGCGTTTGGCGCGGCGGTTGGGAGCCTCGTCGACGGGAACACCGTCACTGCGGCCTCGACCATGTCGAAGACCTACGACCCCTCGACTGGCATCGCTCCGAACGTGACGACCGTCCTGAACACGCTCGCGACCCTCAGCAAGTATGGCAGCCTCACCGACGCGACCAACGGCGACGCGACGTTCAAGGCGACCCTGGCGAGTATCCCAGGCACCGAGAGCGCGGGCAAGACGGCCGCGGGCCTGGTCGACAGCCTGACGGCCAGCAATGCCACGCACCAGGCGACGATCGCGTCGCTGACCAGCGGCATCCAGGCCCTGGAAGCGACGCTGGCGCAGGCGCAGATCGACAAGAACACGACCCTTGCCACGACGACGCAAAACAGCATCGCCAGCAAGCGCACGCAGATCGGCACCGAGCTCGATGCGATCTCGAGCAACAACGCGCAGATCGCGACGCAGTCGGCCCTGGCCAAGAGCAAGGCGCAGCAACTGCAGACCGATCTCGGGACGCTGATCAGTGCCGCCGAGGACACCGGCAAGAGCGGTGACGTTTCCGCCGTTGCCGGCCTCAACAATTCGACCGGTGCGCTGACCAACATCGGGCGCGCGATCAATGGCGTCGACACGACGATCAATTCTCAACTGATCCACAGCCCCGGGCTGACCGATCTCAATGCCAGCCTGCAGACCTATGTGACGGCGACGGCGGGATCGATCGCGACGCTGACGGCATCGAGCACGACCACGGGCTCGATCGACAGCTACCTGGCGCAGCTGGGAACCTTGGGCTCGGACTTCGCTACCAATACGCTCGCCGCGGCGACGGCCTCGAGCAGCACCGGGTCGCCACAGGCCTACACCATCATCGTTGCCGATACCGCCGCGCGGTTGGGCAACATTTCGGTCGTCGCCGACCAGCTGACGGGCGCCAGCACCGGCGCGCTCAAGGCCCCCGGCGATGCGGCGATCACCATCACCAACAACACCGCCGATACCCTTCAGCTCAACAATTTGCTGATCCCGACCTACGACGCCGGGAACATCCGGTTGAACGGCGCACTGGTCGGTGACAATGCCGCGATCAACAAGATCAACGCTAGTGGATCGGGTGCCGCGTTCGGCACCGTCGAAACCGCCGCCGACTCCAGCCGGCCGCAGGTGACGATCACCTCGAACTACAATCCTGAGTCGGTGCTCTACTACGATCCGGGCAGCGGCGACATGCGCACCAGCGCATCGCACCTGCCACCCGACATCATCCTCAATACCGGCAAGACCATCGACAACCAGACCGGCGCGGTGAACATCACGAGCGCGGCCGGCAACATCTATATCCACGGCGCGATCAACGCCGGCTCCGTCAACATTGTCGCCAAGAACGGCGACTTCGTCTCGAGCTACGTCAATGGCTTCGACCCGATAGGCGGCGATCCAGCAAGCTTCAACAATCCGACCGACGCGGTCGAAGCAGGGACCGGCATCACCGCGAACGGCGCGATCTCGATCGCGGCGCGCTACCTCAACATCAACAGCACGATCCAGAGCGGCATCGCCGACTGGACGCTGAACCTCGACGGTTCGCCGACGCTGACGACGAACGACGAGACGTCGATCGGGCTCGCGGGCGGCACCGAAGCTGCCGCCCTGGCGAAGTTCAAGCAGGACGTCGCGGCAGCAACCAGCGCCGCCGACATGCCGTCGCTGCAGATCGCGCTGGGGACCGGCATCACCCTCGACATGGCGCCCGAGGGGATCGACGCGACCGACCTCGCAACCAAGATCGGCGACTATATCGCGGCCTACAACACCGCGGTTGCCAGCAAGTCACCGCTACCGACCCCGGTGGTCAGCGTCAACCAGACCGGCGGCGGCACGACCACCGTCAACATCAAAGACTTCCTGTCGCCGCAGGTCACCGGCCGCATTGAATTCAGCAAAGCGATTGCCGACGCCTATGCTGCTGCCAATTCCAGTGCGACAGCGACCTATGGTGTGGTCAGCCCGACCAGCACTATTGGCGCTGCGTACGATGCGCAGAACAAGCAGTTCGTGGTCGACGGCACGAGCGTGCATGGCGGCTCGATCCAGCTTTACGGGCAGATCATGAATACCGCCTCGAGCGGCGGCCAGCTCAACGTGCTCGATGGCTTCGGCACCATCAACATCACCAACACCAGCAACATTCCGGTGGTGCTGAGTACGCTCAGCACGGGCGACGACCCCAGCGGCAATGGCCGGGGCACCGCCGGCGTGATCGACATTACCGACGTGACCGGGGTTGACGCCACGATCGCGTCGCTGCCCGTCGTCAGCGTCAAGCACACGATCTACACGCGCGACTATGTGCCGGGCGGAACCGGTCAGGTCCAGAAGCAGGTGCAGTACGGGCTGATCGATCCACTCACCGGCCAGATCGTCGACGAGATCGCCGACGCCGGCAAGACGCACGTTTACGATATCGATACGACGACCGGGCTCGTGTCGCCCGGCTCGGCGAGCGACGTGCAGCATGTGCTCGACATCAGCAAGGTCGCGGCGGTGTCGAGCGGCGATGACCGCTCCACCACCTATGATACCACGGCCGGGCAGCGCTATGTGTGGACCACCGGCGACTACTACGAGGTTCTGACCTATTTCCAGAACAGTGGGACCGAGCTCTCTGGCACCAACTGGGAATTTACGTCCGTTACCGACCTGACGGCCACCAACGGCCCGAACCTGACCGCGCACCTCAGGCTGGACGACGGCACCTACGTGAGCATGGCCAGCGACTACACGGCGACGGCCAGCGATCAGGTCAACCTCAACGGCACGAGCGGCGTAGTGATCGTGGCCGCCAATCAGGCGGCAACGAGCGAGCAGAACTCCAGCACCGACCTCGAGGGCAAGGAACTCGTCACCGCGAGCCAGACGTTCGTGACCTTGAACGACCTCCACGACGACGGTTCGAGTTCGGACTGCAACTGGTGGACGCTGTGCATCGCGTCCGACTACACCTACTATTACCACCTCGACCAGAAGTACACGACGGTCACCACCAACTCGCTCAAGGCCGACCATCCGATCGACATCAATTTCATCGGGTCGGACACCGGTGCGATCGACGTCAACTCGTCGAGCAACGTGGTGCTGACCAATGGCGTCGCGGCCCGCAACGGCACGGTGACGATCAAGGCCACCGGGACCGACGTCTCCGGCAAGGCGTCGTCGATCATCGAGGGTAACCTCGCGGCTTCGGTCAACGCGCACAGCGCCGACCTCGAGGCGGCGGGCTCGGTCGGCGACCTGACCTGGAGCGCCGATCCGGCAGCCCCGACGGCTGCCGCGGTCGCGGTCAACCTGAGCGGCGGTCCGCTCACGGCCACCGCGACCAACGGCAACGTCTTCATCACCTCGGGCTCCGACCTCGACGTGAAGCAGGTGACCGCGGCCGGATACCGCTCGGCGGGGCTGGGCGAGGTGAACCTCTTTACCAGCAAGTCGATCGCCGCTGCCGACTCGAGCTCGTATATCGAGGCGCCGCGCGTAACGCTGACGGCGCTCAACGGCTCGGTGGGTGGCACGGGCGACAGCGAACTGCTCAAGGTGAATACCGGCTACGTGGCCGGCGACACGACCCGCGTCTTCGGCGACCCCGCGACCGACCCGACCCTCGCCACCAATCCGCTGCTCGGCCTGTCGGTGACGGCCGCAGGCGATATCGGCATCACGTCGGACACTTGGTCGGGCAATTCCGACGGCACCATGCTGGTCGACCAGGTGCTGTCGCTGGGCGGCGATGTCCGGCTAGTATCCACCGGACAGATCCTCGACAACAATCCGGTCCAGAGCGTCGACCAGCGCACCTACGCGCAACTGCTCAACTACTGGAACACGCTGGGGCTTGTCGACGATCCAACGAAGACCAACGACCCCAACGATCTCAAGAAGGCCGCCGCCGTCACGGCGTACGAGAATTCCAAGACGCAGCAGTACGACGAGTACTGGGCGATGCGCCAGCAGCAGGCCGACGGCGGCGCCACCTACGACCCGAACTTCGTCTATACGCCGAGCGCACAGCAAACGGCGGCGCTGAGCTCGCAGTTCACCGCGCAGGAGCAGGCGGCCCATCCCGGCTTCACCAACCAGCAGATCACCGACGCGGTGACCGCCGACATCGCCAGCTACGCCTCCGGCCAGACCACCCTCTATCATCAGCTCAATGCCGAGGTCGGTAGTCTGACGCAGAGCTTCGACACCAAAAATCCCTATACCTACAAGGCCTCGTCGACCGAGATCGCTGCGCTCACGAATGGCGCGAGCTGGACGACGCGCGAGCTCGCCTTCTCGCTGTCGCCGGGCGCCCTCAAGACCGTGACCGGCACCAATCCGGTGCTCAAGGACCCCAACGTCTCCGGCCGCACGGTGACGATCGAGGCGCAGAAGGGCGTCGGCGAAACCGTCGGCGCCGGCACCGCCAATGTCGGCGTCAGCATCGAGGCCGACCTCGATCCGTCGGCCCTGACCATGGACCAGAAGGTGGCGCTGGCTGCCGCCGAGCGCTCGGACCTCGAGCTCGACGTGATCATGCCGGGCACGACCGTACCCGTGAAGGTTCCACTCGGCACCGACTACGCGGATCTGACCTCCGAGCAGCAGGCGGCGCTCGATGCCGCGGCGGCCAATCCGACCACGCACGCCATCGACGACAGCAAGATCACCATCGTGGTGCTGTCCAAGCGCCCGCTCAACTTCTCGGCGTCGACCGGCCTCAACGTCACCGTCGCGGACACCCCCAACGGTACCCTCGACATCGGCGACGCCTACCTCGCCTCGCGCGACAAGGGTGCGCTGGCCAACATCAGCGTGCCAGGCGAGACGCGCATCAAGGTCAGCGGCAACATCACCAACGCCACTGGCGGCAGCTCGATCTCGACCGGCAACCTCATCCTTGAGGCCTCGCAGGGCGGCATCGGCACCAGCATCAAGCCGGTCAATCTCGGGCTCGGCAGCGGGGCGACCTTCATCGGCCGCGCGCAGAACGGCGTCTATGTCGACTTCACCGGCGACGCGGCGATCGACACCGTCTATTCGCCGCAGGACGTTTCGCTGCAGGCGACGGGCGCATTGCTCGGCGCCAACAAGGACCAGCTGATCAACGTGCTGGGCACCGACGTAACGTTGAGCGCCGCGTCGATCGGCTCGCTCACCCAGGCCCTGAATGTCGGCAACAACCTGGGCGGCGGCATCACGGCCAGCGCCGACGGGCTCATCAACCTCTACGGCCCGGCCAACAACCTGTTCGACATCAAGTCGGTGACGTCGACGACAGGCTCGATCACCCTTACTGCGGGCTTTGAAGGAATCATCGACGGCCCGGTCAAGGCGCCCGGAGGCGTCACGCTCGATGCCGGCGGGCGCTTCGTCATCAGCGGCGTCGGCGATGTCGAGTCTACGGCCGGCGATGTGTCGGTCCTGGGCAACTCCCTGAAGATGATCAACGGCGCCACCATCACCGCCGACGTGGGCAAGGTGCTGGTCCACACGGCCGGCGACGCCCTGGTTACGGGGATCACCAGCGGCTCCGGCACGAGCGACGCGGTTCAGATCACCTCCGATGGCGGCCATGTCCTCGCGGGCACCGATCCCCACAGGCCGTACGACATCAAGGCCATGGCCAGCGGCGCGGGCGTCACGATCACCGCCAAGCTCGGCATCGGCGATGAAACCGAAGCCGACGACGCGTGGCAGGATGGCCCGAACGATCCTGCCGGCACCGCCAACGCGATCACCAATGTCGGCAACCCGATCCTCGTGCTTTCGCCGGTGCTCTCGCTCAATTCGACCGACGGCGACATCTACGCCGACGCGCTGGCCCCCGAGGTCACGGTCAACATCAATGCCGGCAAGGGCAACGTCTACCTGCAGGCGGCCGGCAAGCTGAACCTCGGGAACATCACGGTCTCCAAGCAACTGACGCTGGGTGCCAACGACCTCAGCGGCACCATCCACCAGTCGCTGCCCCCGTCCGGTCCGCTGCAGCTCTCGATCACCGGCTACCACGGGGCCGTCGGCCAATCGGCGAACCTGACCGTCGACGCGCCCGATGGCCTCATCATGCCGCTCCTGCGCTTCTACGACAGCCAGATCACCACTACGGCAAAGAGCGTGTCGGTGCTGAGTGCCTATGTGCCGGGCAGCCTCCTGCTCGATACGCCGCTGCAGTCGATCTGGGTCAACGACCGCTCGCCCGGCCCCAATCCTGGCCATAACGCCCAGATGTACCAGCCGGATTTCGCCTTCGGGCTCAACATCAACAACTACCATACGACCACCGACGCCTTTGTCGTCTGGTACGACCCGACGGCGCAGATCACCGACATTCTCAATGGTCTCGCCTTTGACGGCGCCAGCCTCGTCCGCGACACGGACCGGTTGATGTCCAACGGCTCCGTCTTGCAAGTGCTCCTGGTTTTGACCAAGGGTCCAGATGGAGAAGACGTGCTGCACGAGTTCTATTTCGACGAAAGCGGTCACCGGGTCGTCATTGACGGGGTGACTTATCCTGTCGGAACTGTAGGCTCGGGGCCGGCGGTCCAGTTGAGCGAGGCGAACTGATGGTGAGGGCGGGCAGGCGGTACCCGTCGGGCGCAGCCGGATGGGTGGTTTTGGCAGCGCTTGCGGTTGGTGCCCTGTGCACGGCGCAGGCCGTCGCGGCTCCCACGGCCGCGGATCAGGCCAACCAGGTCCTGCGGCAGAATGAACGCAATGCCGAGCGCGCCGGCGCCGGGAACCAGCCGCCGGCCGGTGGGGTGGTGGTCGCCCCGGCCCAGCGGGCCGAGCTGCCGCCAGCGGGTGGGCCGATGTTCCGGCTGAAGTCGGTGACTTTCGAGCCGCCGTCGGCCTTCCTCAGCCAGGCCGAGCTCGACGCCATCACCTCCAAATATATCGGCCAGATGGCCGATTTCCGACAGATTTCGGCGCTGGTCCGCGACGTCAACGACCTCTATGCCAAAAAGGGCGTCGTCACGGCTGGCGCCGTACTGCCGCCACAGAACCTCAAGAGCGGCGAGCTCAAGGTGCAACTGGTCGAGGGCCGTGAGGGCAAGGTCGCCATCGTCGGCACCCACGTCACCAAGGACGACGTCTTCCTCAAGGCCGTGCGGCTGACGCGCGACGGCGATATTGTCGATGTCCCTACCGCATCCCAGGACATCGCGCGCTTCAACAAAACCCACCACGCGCAACTGAGCCTGCTTCTCCAGCCGGGTGCGACGTTCGGCCTGACCGATCTGACCCTGGGCGTCCGCGAGCCGCCCCCCAACATCGTCCAGCTCTCGGTTGATGACTACGGCGCCAATTCCACCGGCGCTATCGAGGCAAGCGCCCTCTATCAGCGCTACGGGCTGCTTGGCATCGACGACCAGATGATGTTCCTCGCGACGGCAGCGCAGGGGAGTCTCGCCGGCACCGCCAATTTCGACATGCCGATCGGCAACCTCGGGACGCGGCTGGCGCTGGGCGCCACCGCCTCGACCATCAAGGTCATCGCTGGCCCGACGCTGCCGCTCGACATCACCGGCAATTCCAAGGCCGTGACTGCGACCCTCACGCAGGCGCTCTACACCGGCGTCAACCTCAGCGTGATCGGGCTCGCGACGCTGTCCTACGGGACATCACAATCATTCGCGGCCGGCACTCCGCTGGTCGATACCTCCACCACCAAGGGCGCGATCGGCGCGGCGCTCAGCTACGCCAACGACAAGATCTCGATCGACGCACAGCCGGAGGTGATCTTCGCGCGCAGCGACGACAATCTGTTCAGCACCCAGCGCGACATCACGCTGTTTGCGGGCAACGGCGATGTTACCATCCCGCTCGGCAATTCCTTCAGCATCCAGAGCCGTGGTGCGTGGCAGTATACCACCGAGCAGTTGCTGCCCGGCGACCTGCTGTTCCAGATCGGCGGCCACGACACCGTCCGCGGGTATTCCTCCGACGGGGTCGCAGGCGACACCGGCTTCTTCGTCCAGAACGAATTGCACTGGTCGGGCTCCGGCAAGACCCAGGGACTCGACCTGTATGGTCTCCTCGACGTTGGCCAGGTGCATTCGACGTTCCCGGCAACCACGACCCTCGCATCGCTCGGTGCCGGCTGGACCTATCAGTGGCCCAACAATTCCAGCCTCGATGTCAGCGCCGCAGTTCCGCTGCTGCCGGCGATCGCGGGCCAGCCCAGCCTCGGCGTGTACGCCAAGCTTACGGGCAGCTTCCAGTAGAGACCGCCAGCCTGACACGCAGCAACCTGGCGAGCGCCGCGATGGTGCCGCCTGCTAGTTCAGCGGGATCTCGCGCCGCGTGTTGGGATCGTAGAACTTCATGACGTCGTGGCCGTTCACGGTCACGAATGTCTGGAGGCAATTGTTCCAGAGGCGGCTGTTGTGCACCTTGATGCCTTGGGCGCGAAGGTCAGCCTCGATCGACCGGATCACCTCGTCCTGGCTGAACAGGGACTTTTTGCCGCTTACAGAATCCGGATCGCACATCGGCACGGCCAGGGCGGCCGAGGCCGAAAGAGCAAAGAGCGCCGCGGCGCCAAGTCCAGTCAACATTCTCATCTGTTCTGCGGCCTTCGCCGTCCTCTCGCGAAACCGCTGTCTGAGGTTGAAAGCGGCCGCATCCTGAAACCAATAGCGGCCGCCAGTGATCTCCAACCACCGGACTCCAGCTCGTTCGCCGAAGAGACAGGCACCTGGGAATACTTTACGACCTGCCGCGACTTGTACCGTGCCAGGCGTTGCGGGCAAAGAGGCGTCCGCTGCGCTGCGGCGCGGATTGATCCCAAAGATCGCGCGTCCCTTGACGAACCGCGACATCAACGGACTTTGGAAACGTCACGGTTGTTTCTACAAGTCATAGTTGTTTCTAGGGTCTCTGCCGTCGACCGGCAGCATCGCGGAGGTTCGAAATCTCTTGAAGGCGCGCAACGATCCTTCGACCGGTTCGCTCTTGAGCGCGCCGTCGTCTGTCCTAAATCCAGGCGCTGTGCTGCCGTTCGGCCGGGTCACGCGGATGCTCGGCTGCGCCGTGCCCATCCTGTCGGCCGCAATGGGCGGCCCCGCCCGCGCCGAGCTGGTGACGGCCGTCAGCCGCGCCGGCGGGTTCGGCACGCTGGGAATGGTACGCGAACCGCCATCGCTGATCGAGCACGAGGTGAGCGTCGTGCGAGCGGCCGGTATCGAGCGCTTCGCGGTCAATGTGATCCCCGCCGCCACGGATCCAGACCTGCTCGAGAACCAGATCAGGACCATCATCCGACTCGGGGTGCCGGTTGTCTCCCTGTTCTGGGACCTCGATGCGCGCGTCGTCGCGCGCCTCAAAGAGGCTGGGACCGTAGTGATCTATCAGGTCGGCTCGGTGGCCGAGGCAATCGAGGTCCAGCAGGCCGGAGCGGACATCGTGATCGCGCAGGGCATGGAGGCAGGCGGCCATGTGCGCTCGCAACTGCCGTTGCGAAAGCTGCTGCCGGCCGTCATCGATGTGGTGGACTTGCCGGTGCTTGCCGCGGGTGGCATGGCGACGCCGGAGGATCTGCTGACGGCGATGGCACTTGGCGCAGAAGGTGCGGTGCTCGGGACGGCCTTTCTCGCCAGTTCCGAGTCCTTTGCGCATGCTTATCACAAGCAGCGGCTGGTCGCGGCGTCCGGGCGCGATACCGTGCTCACCCAGGCCTTTCATATCAACTGGCCGGCCGGAGCCTCGGTCAGGGTGCTGGCCAGCGAAATCACCAGGGGTGAGCGCGGCGAGGCACAGGACTTTGCGCGTGAGGTGATCGCAGCTGAGGCCGGCCGGCCCATCTATCTCTTCAGCACCGATTCTCCGCTACAGACCACAGATGGCCGGCTCGAGCTCATGGCGCTTTATGCCGGCACGGGGGTCGGTGCGATCACGGCCGTCCGTCCGGCGGCGCACATCGTGCGCGATCTGATTGATGGCGCCGCCGTGGCGCCGCTCGGGACCGTGGGACTGGTACATGGCACAACGGAGCTAGCCTCACCCGTCTGCTATATTGGCGAGATGAGCGGCACCTATGTGGGGGAGCCCGAAGCCGACGAGATCCTGAGCGAGCTCGAGGCGCTGCTCCACGGCATGCGAGAACTGCTGCGCGCCGGACTCGCCGATCCCACGACGCCATATTCGCCCGGCCAGCCGGTCTTTCCTCCGGAGGGGGCGACGCTCGCCCGCTGGATTGCGAGGCTAGCCGTCACCGTGGGATGGTCCCCTGATACGACGCGGCTCGAGGTCTCCGACAGTCGCGTGAGCCCCGCTGACCGCCTGGCGCGCCTTATTCCGCGACTGCCCGAGAGCAGCTTGCGGACAGGCCTTATTGCGTTGCGGCTGTTTCTCGAAAGCGCCGCGGCCTCGCCATGAGGTCCGCTGCGACCGACGTTGGCCGACCACGAGTCGTCCCATACGCTCAGCGGCGGCGACGCCATTCCTCATATTCGGGGCGCGCGGCTTCCGTCAGGGGATAGTAGCGCTTGAGCTCGCCGCCCTGCTCGAGGCGGAGTTTTGAGAATTCCTCCCACTCGTGATGCTCGCCGCCGATCTCGATGACCTGCTCGGCGAGCTTGACCGGCACCACGACCGCGCCATCGTCGTCCGCCACCACGATGTCGCCGGGACGAACGAAAGTGTCCCCGCAGGCGATCGGCCCGTTGACGGCGAAGGGCATGATGTCGGTCTGCGCGTGAAAGTTGGGCGTGAGCCCAGTGGTCCATAGACCGACATCGATCTGCTTGACGTTCTTGAAGTCGCGCACGCAGCCGTCGATGACGCAGCCGACGCCGCCCTTGCCCTTGAAGTAGGTCAGCATCATTTCGCCGAAGATGCCGCTGCGGCGGTCGCCGCGCGCATCGACCACCACCATGTCGCCCGGCCGCGTGTGATAGAGCACGTGGCGGTGGAGCTGCAGCTCCGGGTCGTCGTATTCGCTGGCGCCGAAGACGTCCTCGCGCTTGGGCATGAACTGCAAGGTGAGCGCGGGGCCGGCGGCGGAGCGGCCATCGTGCCGCTGGACCGGTCCGACGATATGCGGATTGCGGATGCCAAGCCGCTGCAGCGTGCTGCTGATGGTGGCGGTGCCGATCTCTTCCAGCTGTTTCGACCAGTCTGCCGGCGGGCGGACGATGTCGGGGGTCTCGATCATGCTGGAACTTCTTTCTGTAACGCAGCGGCCATAGGATTAGCCTTTCGTGGCGCCGGCCGTGAGGCCGCCGACGAAGAGGCGCTGGAAGGCAAGGAAAAGGATGACCACCGGGAGAGTCATCACCATGGAAGCGGCCATCACGCCGCCCCAGTCGGTATTGAACTCGGTCGAGAATTCCGCGAGGCCGATCGGCAGTGTCTTGACCGACTGGTCCTGAGCGAACACCAGCGCGAACACGAACTCGTTCCAGCAAGTGACGAAGCAGAAAACGATCACCGCAACGACGCCGGGCATGGCGAGCGGCAGCGTGATGCGAAACAGCACGCCCAGGCGGCTCGCGCCGTCGATTGTCGCGGCTTCCTCGAGCTCGACCGGGATGCCGCGCAGATACGAGGTGAGCATCCACACCGACAGCGGCAGCGTGATGATGGTGTAAACGAGGATCAGGCCCCAATAGGTGTTGATCAGGTGCAGCCAGCG
>Ga0134125_10003843_pt1 | contig 17254 bp, 17 predicted proteins | sample KB31751_FD_96464 | JGI IMG/M metagenome (GOLD analysis project Ga0134125, IMG submission 96464) | Terrestrial soil microbial communities with excess Nitrogen fertilizer from Kellogg Biological Station, Michigan, USA - KB3-175-1 | ecosystem: Environmental > Terrestrial > Soil > Unclassified ...
CTAAGGGCGCGCTTCCAGGATCAGGTTGAAGGGCGTCTCCGTCGCGCGACGGAAGCGGGTGAAGCCGCCCTGGCGCGCGACGTCGCGAAGCCGCGCTTCGCCGGCCTGGGCGCCCAGCGCCAGTCCGACCTCCTGGTCCAGCGAGGCCGGCGTGCAGATCATGGTCGAGGCGGTGTAGTAGACAGCTCCGACCGGATTGAGATTGTCCTCCAGGCGGTCGTTGGCGAACGGCTCGACCAGCATGCAGGTGCCCTCATCGGCTATGCTCTCGCGCACATGTTTCATGGCGCCGACGGGGTCGCCCATGTCATGCAGGCAATCGAACAAGCAGACCAGATCGTAGCCGCGCGACGGATAGGTCTTGGCCGAATGCACCTCGAAGCTCACGCGGTCGGAAAGCCCGGCCGCCTGCGCGTCCCTGCGCGCGGTCTCGATCGAACCATCATGATAGTCGAATCCGTAGAAACGGGATTTCGGGAAGGCCTGCGCCATCAGCCGCGTCGACACGCCGTGGCCGCAGCCGACGTCGGCGACCTCGGCGCCGCGCGTCAGCTTGTCGACCACGCCGTCGAGCGCCGGCAGCCATTCCTGCACCAGATGATGCTTGTAGCCGGTGCGGAAGAAGCGCGCGGTGCCGCAAAACAGGCATTCGCTGCGCCGGTTCCAGCCGACGCCTTTGCCTGAAGTGAAGGCCTGCGAAATCTTCGGCTCGTCGAGAAACGCAGCGGCGACGACGTTGCCGAAGGCGCCAAGGAAGACGGGGCTCTCCTCATCGGCCAGCGCCATCGCCTGCTCGGGCTGCATCGAGAACGTGCCGGCCTTTGCATCATATTCAACATAGCCCGACGCTGCCTGCGCGGCGAGCCATTCGCGGACATAGCGTTCGGTTGTGCCGGTGGCCTTGGCGAGTTCGGCAGAGCTCATCGGGCCTTTTGCGGCAAGCATCCTGTAAAGGCCGAGCTTGTCACCGAGCAACACCAGCGACGCATTGAGCGCCGCACCCATGTCGCCCACCATCTTTCCCATAAAGGCGTTCAGCCTGTCGGCATTGACGTCCATGATTGCCTCCTTGGCGTGCTCCCCCCTGCCGGTTGGGCGAAGCTTCCACCGGAAGGTTCAATGCAAGGGGTGTGGCACTTCGCCGATGGTCCGTCCCGCGCTGTGATCGCACGGCAACACGCCCCTCAAATCGGATGGCCAAAAAGTGGCAGCCGCTGCGCGGCCACGGTTCTGCCCGCATGGGCTGGCGGTGTTTGCATGGGGCCGGGTTCCTGGGGTGCAATATGCCTTCCATCAGCGATGCCGGCATTTTCGGCGTTCCCGTTGAGGCGTTGCGTCGAGTAGCGGCCGCGGACCGCCGGAACGTCATCCGCTTCTCAGGGCTGGTGCTTGCGGCCGCTTCGCTTGCAGCCTGCGCCCAGTCCAACGTTGTGAGCCGGCACACCGCTTTCGTGCCGTCCACGCGGCAGGCGTCTCTGCACCGCGAAGCCCCGCGCGTGTCGGTCGTGCGCAGGCAGGCGCCGCGATCGGACAATGTCGCCGCGGCGAAGCCGGCGTCGGGCGCGGCCGGAGGCGGCGTTGCAAGCTTCTACTCGGAGGACAGCGAGACTGCGAGCGGCGAAAAATTCGATCCGAACGAATTGACAGCGGCGCATCCGACCCTGCCGTTCGGCACCAGGCTGCGCGTCACCAACATGAAGACGGGTCGCTCAGTGACCGTCCGCGTCAACGACCGCGGGCCCTATGTGCCGGGACGCGTGGTCGACGTATCCTATTCCGCCGCCCGGGCGCTCGGCATGGTGCAATCGGGCACGGCCAACGTGAAGCTCGACGTGGTGCGGTAGTCAGGACAGGGCTTTCAGTTCCCGCTCGAAGCCGCGCATTGACGCGAGCGCGGCTGCGAATTAGAGCGCGATGTTTTTAGATAGAACCACACGCTCGTCATGGCCGGACTTGTTCCGGCCATCCACGTCTTTGTTTTTGCCTGGCATTTAAGACGTGGATGCCCGCGACAAGCGCGTGCATGACGATTCCGTCAAATCTCATCGCGCTCCAGAGACCGATGTCGTAGTCCGATGTCTCGTGCGCCGTTCCACGCGCGCGCGAGCCGCCAAGCGCGATCGCCGCGACGCCCGGCACTTCGGCGAGGGCGCCCACGATGCGGCTCAGGATCGGATCGGGCGGCATGAAATCTTTCCAAGAGATGGCCAAGTCAGCGCGAGAAGCGCGCCACCAGCTCGACATGCGGCGTGTGGCGGAATTGGTCAACCGGGGTGACACCCTCGAGCTTGTAGCCGCCGTCAACCAGGATTCGCGCGTCGCGGGCGAAGGTCGCGGCGTTGCAGGAGACCGCAATCACGGCCGGTACCTTGCTCGCCGCAAGCCGCTCGGCCTGCGCCTGCGCGCCCTGCCGCGGCGGATCGAACACGACGGCGTCGTAGTCGCGGAGTTCGGGCGGCATCAACGGGCGGCGAAACAGGTCGCGCGCTTCGGCCTTGACCGGTTTGAGGCCCGGCGTCGCGGTCGCGGCCTTCTGCAGCGCCGTGACCGCGCCGGCGTCGCTGTCGAAGGCGCTCACGCGCGAGCGCCTGGCGAGCCGCAGTGCGAACGGACCGACGCCGCAGAAGAGATCGGCGATGCGTTTGGAGCGGCCTACATGCTTTTCCACCAGCGCGGCAAGCGCCTCTTCGCCGGCAGCCGTCGCCTGCAGGAACGAGCCCGGCGGCAAGGTCAGCTGCGCGGGGCCGATGGCGAGGATGGGTGCGCTCCGCATCAGCACCAGCTCGCCATGCCGCGTCAGCCGCGCCAGGTAATGCTTCTCCGCGATCCGCGACAGCGCCGCGATCATCGCCGCCGTCAGTGGACCGGAGCCGCGCACGTCGACATCGAGGCCGTTCCCGGTGGCCGTCACCTGGATATCGACCGGCTTGCCGACCGATATCAGCGCTTCTGCCAGCGCCCAGGCGGCCTCCAGCGCGCCGTTCAACGCCGGATCGAGGATCGGGCAGCGGTCGACCGGGATCACGTCGTGCGACTGCGCCGCGGCAAAGCCGACCTTGAGCACGCCATGCGTACCCATCCGCGCGTGCAGGGTGATGCGGCGGCGGCCGGTGCCGTGCGCATCGACCAGCGGCGCCACCTCGCAGTCGAGCTTCGCCTGTCTCAGCGTCTCGACGACGAGCTGGTGCTTCCAGCCGCGATAGCGGTCATCCCGCCAGTGCTGGATCGCGCAGCCGCCGCAGACGCCGAAATGCGGGCAGAACGGCGTGATGCGCTCGGGACTGGCAACATCGATCGCAAGCAAGCGCCGCCGGTCGGGATGGCCATGAACGGTCTCGACCTCGACGGTTTCGCCGCCGAGCGTGTAGGGCACGTAGATGGCCTCGTGGCTTCCGAGCGCCACGCCATCGCCGCGATGGCCGAGGTGATCGATAACGAGCTTGTCAGCCACGTCGCGCGCCGAGGAAAAATTCGCTGTTGCCGTCGCCGCCCTTGATCGGCGCGGGGAACACCTTGATATCCGTGCAGCCCTGTGCCGCTGCGAACGCCGCGATGTCGTCGCAGACTTGTCGATGCACGGTCGTGTCGCGGATGATGCCGCCCTTGCCGCGCTTTCCTTGCGCCTCGTATTGCGGCTTGATCAACGCCAGTAGGTGCATCGGTGCCGCCGCAAGCGACAGCGCGACCGGCAGCACGATCTTGAGCGAGATGAAGCTGACGTCGATCACGACGATGTCGGGCCGCGCCGGCAGGCGCTTGCCTTCGAATTTGCGGATGTCGGTTGCCTCCATCGAGACGATTTTCGGATTGTCTCGCAGCGAGGGATGGAGCTGGCCATGCCCGACATCGATCGCGAACACGATCGCCGCGCCGCTCGCAAGCAGCACCTCGGTGAAGCCGCCGGTGGAAGCGCCGACATCGAGACAGATATGACCCTCGATATCGATGGGGTATTGCTCCAGCGCGCCGGCAAGCTTGACGCCGCCGCGCGACACGTAAGGGTGCGCCGGTTCGGCCTGCAACACGGCGTCGGCTTCGATGACTTCCGACGGCTTGGCGACCGGCTTGTCGTTGGCGACGACGAGGCCCGCCTCGATTGCCGCGCGCGCCCGGGCCCGGCTTTCAAACAGCCCGCGCTCGACCAGGAGCAGATCGATGCGTTTCTTGGAAGCGGACATGCTTCGCTCATGAGGTTGGGCACGCCGCAGCGCGCCATTTCGCCGCCATGGCAACGCAAACGTCGAACGCGGTCAAGTCGTGCCAGATGTCCGCGGGCTTTTGACGCGGTAGCACCAACGGCGCGCCGTGGAGTGCGAGCGCGTGGATCATCATCAGGTTGTCATTCAGCCCGAAATCTTCCACCGCGAGCCCGTCGGCATCGACCATGAGGCCGTCGCGCTGCTCGATCGTGGTGAAGCGCCGCACGCGGTCCGCGTAGAGCGCGGGCTCGTTGCAATAAGCGAGACAGTATTTGCCGCGGCCCGCCATATAGCCCAATTCGTAGACCGTGCCGGGATCGGCTCCCGCGCCGCGGAACGGCGTGAGATTGGCAACGATGGCCTCGCACTGGTCCATCATGGCTTCACATGCCTTGAAGATCTGTAACGAGACGTCGGTAGCGCCGCGTTCGATGGCGTTGTCGAGGGGATAAAGCCCGGTCAGGCCGTAGCGGGCGCAAATCCTGACCTTCTGCCGGCCGATCTCGATGGCGTCCGGCAGGAACACATCAGGTCCCGCCAGATAGATGTTCATGGGATCACCGGAGAATGTAGGATGGCGTCATTCCGGGGCGATGCGAAGCATCGAACTATGATGTGCACTTGCACATCAGAGAATCTCGGGATTCCGGGTTCGCCTCGGAGCCTGTCATCGGGCCGCGCTTCGCGCGGACCCGTTGGAGGCGCCCCGGAATGACAAGCCCCGACCTTCAGGCGAGCTTCACGGTCTCGGTCTTGAAGTCCTTGCCGAGCGTGTCAAACACCTTCTTGACGATGCTCTTGGCATCGAGGCCCGCGCGGGCATACATCGCCGCGGGCGAGTCGTGGTCGAGGAACACGTCGGGCAGGATCATCGAGCGGAAGCGCAGCATGCCCGAGTCGAGCATGCCCTGATCGGTTAGGAACTGCATCACATGCGAGCCGAAGCCGCCGACGGCGCCTTCCTCGATGGTGATCAGGATTTCATGGTTGCGCGCGAGCTTGAGAACCATGTCCTCGTCGAGCGGCTTCAAAAAGCGCGCATCCGCGATCGTGGCGGATAGGCCGTGGGCGGCGAGCTCGTCGGCCGCCTTCTCGCATTCGGCAAGCCGCGTACCGAAGGAGAGCAGGGCGACCTTCTTGCCTTCGCGGATGATGCGGCCCTTGCCGATCGGCAGGGGAACGCCGGCTTCCGGCATATCGACGCCGCGGCCCTCACCGCGCGGATAGCGCAGAGCGCTCGGGCGGTCGTTGATCGCAACTTGCGTCGCGACCATGTGCACCAGGTCGGCCTCGTCGGAAGCCGCCATGATCACGAAGTTCGGCAGGCAGCCGAGATAGGCGCTGTCGAAGGAGCCGGCGTGAGTGGCGCCGTCGGCGCCGACGAGGCCGGCGCGGTCGATGGCAAAGCGCACGGGCAGGCTCTGGATTGCGACGTCATGCACCACCTGGTCGTAGCCGCGCTGCAGGAAGGTCGAATAGATCGCGCAGAACGGCTTGTAGCCTTCGGTGGCAAGACCCGCCGCGAAAGTCACCGCATGCTGCTCGGCGATGCCGACGTCGAAGGAGCGCTTCGGAAACGCCTTGGCGAAAATGTCGATGCCGGTGCCGGATGGCATTGCCGCGGTGATGCCGACGACCTTGTCGTCCTTCTCCGCCTCTTTGACGAGGCTCTGGCCGAACACGTTCTGATAGTTCGGTGCATTCGGCTTGGCCTTGGCCTGGGCGCCGGTTGCGACGTCGAACTTGACCACCGCGTGATATTTGTCGGCGGAGTTTTCGGCGGGGCCATAGCCCTTGCCCTTTTGCGTGACCACATGGACCAGGATCGGGCCGTCCTTCATGTCGCGAACGTTCCGCAGCACCGGCACGAGATGGTCGAGGTTGTGGCCGTCGATCGGGCCGACATAATAGAAGCCGAGTTCCTCGAACAGCGTGCCGCCGCCGACCATGAAGCCGCGCGAATATTCCTCGACGCGATTGGCGCGGTTGGCGAGCACCTTCGGCAGGCGCTTGTTGATCTGTCTCGCGGCCTCGCGCAGCGTGCGGTAGGCCTTGCCGGAATAGAGCCGCGACAGATACGCGCTCATGGCGCCGACCGGCGGCGCAATCGACATGTCGTTGTCGTTGAGGATCACGATCAAGCGCGAGTTCATCGCACCCGCATTGTTCATGGCCTCGTAGGCCATGCCGGCCGACATCGCGCCGTCGCCGATCACGGAGATCACATTGTTCGTGCGGCCGGAAAGGTCCCGCGCCACGGCCATGCCGAGGCCGGCCGAAATCGAGGTCGAGGAATGCGCGGCGCCGAACGGATCGTAATCGCTCTCGCTGCGCTTGGTGAACCCGGAGAGGCCGCCCCCCGTGCGCAGCGTACGGATGCGGTCGCGCCGGCCGGTCAGGATCTTGTGCGGATAGGCCTGGTGGCCGACGTCCCAGATCAGGCGGTCGCGCGGGGTGTCGAAGATGTAATGGATCGCGGTCGTGAGTTCCACGACCCCGAGGCCTGCGCCGAAATGGCCCCCGGTGACGGAAACCGCATCGATGGTCTCCTGCCGCAGCTCGTCGGCGACCTGCCGGAGCTGATCCATCTTGAGCCTGCGCAGGTCATCGGGTGTCTTGATCGTGTCCAGAAGCGGGGTCTTGCTGTATGTCGTCACGGCCTAATCCAGTGTTACAGGTCGGAGCCGAAGTCCCGACACGAGATGGGTTGCACGGACCGGGCCAGCCTTGGCGGCCCGGATCTGCCCGGGGTTTAGTCGCCTGGGCGTTCGCCCTGGTTGAAAGCTTAAATGTGCTCCAGATCAGTCAATGTGATGTCGGTCACGTTTCGTGGCTTTTCCGTTCCGGTCATTTTCTCTCGCTTTTACAGGCATTTAGCATGACCGAAAGTCGGCCGCCGGCTGCCGGCAGAAGCCCATAGTTCGCCAACCTTTACACCAAAGCGAACGTCAAAGCCAACCCGCGAAGCCGGAGGAGGACCAAGTGAAGCGCCTCGCAGTTAACCACCGGCGCGCGCGGCGGGTTCCTTATCCCCCCAATTCGGCGGCAGCTTGTCCGGAGATAGGAACGCCGTCGATCACCTGCCATGCCTTCTCGCGGGCCGCCGGGTCACCGGTCCCGATCGCAAGCGCGGCTTGTGGATGCGCCATCCGCTGCTGTAGCGGAAGCGGGCCGCAGATGATCATGAAGAACTCATAGGCGTGCGGCACCTCGTTGGCCATCAGGAACTGGAAGTGGACGCGGAAGAACTTCCAGCGGAACCAGTTGTAGTTCTCCGGCAGGATCATCTCGCGGAACCTGATCCGCACGATCGTCGGGTTGCGTCTGGCTGCACCGACGTCAATACCGTGGCTGAGAATCGGATCGAGATCGAAGAAATTCATCACGTCCTTGCGCGCCTGACAGTCGATCCAGTCGATCGAGGGCTCGACCGCGAGCTCGCGCAGATGCTCGCGGAAATCCGAGGCTACCCTGTGGAAGCCGACGATCGGATAATTGCCGCCGAGCGTCAGCAACGCCACGCGCGGCCCGTGCCTGCCGAGCGAGGGGTCGAGCTTGAGCGCGCGCGCCATGATTTCGGTGCCGAGGAACGAGCCCGACGAGTGGCCGACCAGCACGATCTCTTCCACTTCGCCCGCGCGCGCGACATCGGCAAGATGTTGCGCGAAGCGGTCGAGCCGCTCGTCCCATTCCGGGCGCTGGCGGTGCGAGAACGCCCAGGTCCAGATGGTGTCGCACATCAGATAGAGCACGTAGGTGTGTTTTTCCGTCGATTTCAGCATCGTCCACAGCGCACCGAAAAAGAAGATCGCGGCGGCGATGGCATCGAACGGCGAGGGCACGCCGGCGGCAATCAGGCCGCGGCGCATGAATGACGCGGCGGTCGCAACGCAGGCGACCTCGAGCCAGAAGATGATGTGGGGCCAGGTGATGAAGATCAGGAACCGCCAGTTCGCTTTCATGAAGCGGAACACGGTGCCGTTGACGATCAGGCGCAGATAGATCCAGATCGCGTGGGTGACGATGTGCCAGATCGGCAGCGCGAGGTCACGCTTGATGAAATCCTCAAAGCGCAGGAAGTCGTAGGTCGTCCGCGTCTGCCAGTCGTCCGCTCTCGTCTCGATGGTCCAGGACGCGATCTCGCTTTCGGTGATCTTCTGCGGTCGGCCGATATCGGACGTGAGCCCGTACAGCTTCTCGAACTTGCGTAGCTCCGAGCGGAACATGCGGTAATATTGCGCAAGGCCGCGCGGGTCGTATCCCTGCACATAGATGACATGGCGGCTTTTGACGCGCACTGAACCCGAGATCCCCGGCGGACGTTTGCAGCGCATGATCCGGAAAAGTGGAGCCGGTTTTCCGAAGAGATCATGCGCAAATCATGAGCGGACTATAGCAGGCGATCTGTTGGCGCCAGCAGCGATCTTGGCCTGCGCGGGACCCGGGCCGGTGAAATTCTGCCAATGTTCTCTTGAGGTTAGCCTGCAGACCTGAAGGGTTTACTGAACGTCCAGGGGGACCGTGCCGGCGGCTGCACCGGAGGCGTCGGTCGTGATCTTCTCGACCCGGGCTTCGGCCTGGCGCAGCAATTCCTCGCAGCGGCGCTTGAGCGCCTCGCCGCGTTCGTAGATCGCTACCGATTCCTCCAGCGGCACCTTGCCGTCCTCGAGCCGTTTGACGATCGTCTCCAGTTCCTCGATCGCACGCTCGAAGGAGAGCTTCTTGACGTCCACGGAAGCATTCTCAGCCATGCTGGTTTCCCTAAATTCTGCCTTGTCCCGGCGCTGGCGGCAGCAAAGGTAAGGCCACCACTGCGGGCGCATTGTGGCGCGTTCAAGGTGTTGGCGTGGTGCCCATCAACGCGCCCACATGCGCCGCAACCGATTCCTTCAGCCCCTGCAGGTCATAGCCGCCTTCCAGTACCGAGACAACTCGTCCCCCGGCGGAAGCCTCCGCAACATCCATCAGCTTCTTCGTCACCCAGCCGAAATCCTCTCCCTTCAGGTTGATGGAGGCGAGCGGATCGCGGTGATGCGCGTCGAAGCCCGCGGAGATGATGAGCAACTCGGGCGCGAATTTTTTGAGCTGCGGCAGGATCGCGTTCTCGAAGGCGGAGCGGAATTGCGCGCTGCCGTCCTCGGGCCTGAGCGGCGCGTTGACGATGGTGTCGTGCTCGCCGCGCTCGCCGCGGTCGCCGGTGCCCGGAAACAGCGGCATCTGATGCGTCGAGCAATACATCACGGTCGGATCGGCCCAGAAGATGTCCTGCGTGCCGTTGCCATGATGCACGTCGAAATCGATTACGGCGGCGCGCGCGATGCCGTATTTGCGCTGGGCGTGGCGCGCGGCGATCGCGGCGTTGTCGAAGAAGCAAAAGCCCATCGGCGTCGATTTCTCGGCGTGATGGCCTGGCGGGCGCACCGCGACGAAGGCGTTGGTGTGCGTCCCGGTCATGATCGCGTCGGTGGCGGCTACCGCGCCGCCGACGCCGCGCATCACCGCTTCCCAGGTGCCCGGCGACATCGAGGTGTCGCCGTCGATATAGACGAGGCCGCTCGAAGGCGCGACGTGCCGCAGTTCGGTGATGTAGTGCTCGCCGTGGCACAGCGCGACGGAATCGAGATCTCCCTCGGGCGCCTCGGCGCGCGCCAGCGCATTGAAGCGCTCCTCGGACAACGCCTCCGCAATCGCGCGCAGGCGATCCGGGCGCTCGGGATGGCCCGGCGGCGTCATATGGTTGAGGCAGGCGGGGTGGGACAGAAGAAGCGTGGACATGAACGACCCTGGCGCGCTCGCGCGCATGCGATAGGCGCGTAATTTAGGATGTCACGGGCTCCTTCGAAAGGGGCGACGGCTCAGATCGCTCGTCATGGCCGGGACCAGCCTGGACCAGCCCGGCCATGACGAGGATGTGGGGATCAATTCACGCGCGTGATCCGCGTCGAACTGCGCAGCCGTGCCGCCCTTGAAGACGGTAAAGCCGTCGTCACCGAGCGAAAGATAATTGTTGATGGTGACACGATGGGGGATCAATCGGCACACCGTCGAGCTTCATCGACGCCGCATCGACGTGGCGTCCCAGGCATAGCCGAATCCCTTTGAAATCTGCGGACGATTTCACGAAGCTTTCCGTGCAGCCGCCAATCGAACAAGTGTGATGCTGCGGCAGGCCCGGCATGATCTACCATGCGCCGCGGGCCGATGCGACGCCCGCATCCGAAATCGATGCAGCCGGAAGGAGGATCTCATGTATGCCGCCATCCGTCAGGCCAAGGCGAAGGCCGGCGCAGCCGAGGAGCTGGCGCGCCGGATCAAGGAAGGGGCCATTCCGATCATCAGCGACGTCGAGGGGTTCAAGGCCTATTACGTCGTTTATGCCGGCGACGACACCGTCACCGCGATCAGCGTGTTCAACAATTTTGCCAGCGCGGAAGAGGCGAACAAACGGGCGCTCGCCTGGATCGATGAGAATCTCGGTCCGCTTCTGGTCGGGCAGGTAAGTGCTGTCGCCGGCCCCGTGATTGTGCATACGCTGGCCTGAGGCGGGAGGATTTCCTTCTCCCCTTGCGGGAGAAGGTTGTCCTTATGGAATCTTATTCATTTCAAGATGTTAGATATTCGGTGTGCCTATAATGCCGCAAACAGCAGAGGTTTGAGGCCGGCCAATTTTCCTTTGGCCAACGATCCCATGGGAAACCAACTTTTGTTAAGTTTCGCGCGGCGCAAACCTGATTTAAGGCGAGCTCAGGCTGCGGAGACTTAGATGAAGGACATGCAGGCGCACTTGGAAAAGCTGCAAGTGCAGATCGCCGAATGCGAAATGATCCGGGACTTGGCAACCGACCTCAGAAAGCGAGAGCTATTCGCGAGGCTCGCAGAGCATTTCAAGGTTTTGTCCAGCGAGATTGAAAAGGCGATGGCGGTTCCGGATACGGTGTTGGGCAGCAAGCCTCAGGAGCCGTTAGTGGAGGAATAACGCCGTGGTTGCGGGCGATTTAGTCCCAACGAGCATCACCTGTGGGCCGGCGGCGCGGCTTTGACACAGTTGAATTACCTGCTCTGGCAACCATTATGACTGTCTCCGCATGCATTGCTGAGAGGCCGGTTGTGCTCCCGCCTGCATGAGGTAAAGGAGGGAGTAATGGATCGATCCTTGCGATCGCAATATCTGACCGTAGCCCCTCGACATGTCACGATGAGCGACTGCCCGCGTACTGCGATCAGAGAGGTTCGCCCGCAAAGGCAAGCCCTTACCCGTAATGCATCTTCGATGCATTACGACCTCTCCCGCAACAAGGGCAGAGGTGCACCGTCGGCTTGGCTACGCGCTCAGCCTGACTTGATCTCCTAATTCGCCACCGCCGCGACCGCCGGCGCATCCGTCGCCGTGTTGGCGGCGACCGGCGTCTTGGACGGATCGGGGTCGAAGCCGAACATGCCGACGAGATATTTGTAATAGTCGGGCAGCTTCTCTTTCAGCGCCTCGCGGGTTTTCGGCTCGTGGATCGATTCCTTGCCGGCAAGGAAGATGCTGGCGGTGACCGCAAAGAACTCCCGGTCGTTCTTCATGGTGTAGGATTTCTTGTCCAGGAGGTCCTTGGACTTGGCGTAGGCGTAATAGCCCCAGATGCCGCGGTTGTCGTAGCCGTTCGGCATCAGACGGGCATGATAGGCGTGCAGGAATTCGTGCAGCAGGATCGGGTCATCGGTGTACTGCGTCATGTTCGGCCGCAGCATGATGACGCCAATCCCGGAATCGGCCGCGAGGTCGATGATATCGGGGTTGGTCCACTGCTGCTTGTCGTGATCCCAGACCGTGACGCCGTGGGTCGCCGGACGGCTGAGCTTCGGCGCGACCGGGCCGTAGCAGGCGAGCGTCGCTCCCTCTTCGAGACAGTCGGTCTCGGTCGCGACGATCGGAATCGAATGGAAGAAGCTCAAGACCTTCGGGCTGAGCCCGGCATTTTCGACCATGTCGAGCTGGTGCTTCAGGTTCGTCTCGATCTTGTCGATGTCCTTTCGCCCTGCATAGTCGGACAGCTCGTACATGTAGCCGCGATATTTCTGGAAGTCCGCTGCCGTGGTCGGCCGCGGCATGTCGCCGGCCGCATCAACGTGGATGATGCGCGCGCCGCCGAGCGCGGGACCTGCGAAGCCCATGCCGAGCACGATCGAAAGCATCACCGGAACGAGCGTGTAAGCGCGCATGATTGTATCCCTCCTGCCAAGAGCTGCGGGAGCCTACCCGAGGCGAATTGCAGTGCCGTTAGTCCGGTTGTTTGGATTGCAGGATTGCGGTTATGCCGGCATTAACCAGCGCCAGCCGCAAGCTCCGTTCACCTCTCCCCGCCGGGGAATGGTGAATCTTCCCTGGTGCAGCTCAACTGAATCTCATGACAGCGCTAGAGCTGCGTCCACTCGCCCACCACGCGGTGCACCTCCTTGAGATGCTCGCGCATCTGTTCGAGCGCGAAGCCGAGCGCGAAGAAGCGCTCGGCGTCTTCGCTCGACATGGTGCGGGTGAGGCCGTCGCGGCGGACCGCGCCGAATGCCTCGTTATAGGCACGGAAGGCGGTTTCGACGGCCTCCAGCGACGGCGGCGCCCGGCGCGCGCGTAAAGCGCCGCCGGCAGCGCGCAGGAAATCTCCGGCGGCCCGGGCGATCGTCTGCAAGCATGGCGTGAGCCGCGTCTCGACCTCCGGCGGCATCTCGCATCCCACCGCGCGGCCGAGGATGACGATGTCGTGCCGCAGCCGCAGCAGCGTGCGGAGCAGCGGCCCGGTGTCGGGACCGGAGGTGAGGCGGGCGGTGCGCTCATGCTCGGCCTCGGCGCCGGTCGCATTCAGTCTGGTGAGGTAGGATCCGATTTGCGCGTTGATCACTCTGAGGTCGGGGCGCTCGCCGCCGCAATGGTGGTCCAGCAATTGCGAGAGCGCATCCGCCACGAGCTCCAGCGTGTCGGCGGCCGCGTCGGTTGTCAGCGCGTGCGCGCGCGAAGGGAAGACGAGAACCGAAACCAGGAAGCCGATGAGGCCGCCCACCGTGACCTCGAGCACACGATCCATCGCGGAGGCGACCGGGCTCACATGCTGCATGCTCGGCACCAGCAGCACGATGATGGCGGTGATCGGCAGCACGTTGAAATTGGCCTTGAAGGCCGCGATGAAGGCAAGCGGCGCGATCGCAAGCGCCAGCACGGCGAACAGCGCGAGCTCGCCCTGGTGCGGAATCAGGATCGCGAGCGCGCCGCCGTAGGCGACGCCGGCAAGCGTCCCCATGAGGTAGTCGGTCGCGACCTTGATCGAGCGGCCCAGACTCATCTGCGTCACGATCAGCGAGGTCAGCACCGCCCAGAGCGGCAGCTTGAGATGCAGCACCTGCGCGATCAGGAGCGCCGACAGCGCCGATACCGTGACCCGCAGCGCCAGGATGAGCTGCAGGCGATAGCGATGCGCCAGCGCACGGATGTGGGTCGGCCGCGCAGGGCTCGGTTTCAGCTCGTCGGACATCGGACGGGCATATCATCGAACTTGCAGGAATACTCAAGCGGATACCGCGGTGGCGTGCGGCGAACGAGGATTCCGGAGCCGATTCCCGCGCAGCCGGTTTACGTTCAACCCTGGTGACCCGCCTGATCCGACGGCCCGGCTTGCGGCTGCTGCCGCGCAAGGACGTCCTGCCTGCGCCCGAGCCACCAGCTGTTGGCCAGCCAGATTGCGGAAGCCACGGCGGCGACGATGGATATCTCGGTTGCTCCGAGCTTGAGGGTGGACAGCAGCGCAAACGACCAGGCGCCGAGTTGATCGCCGAGGCGGTAGACCGCGGTGTCGATAAAGCTCTTGGCCTTGTAGCGCTCCTCGCGCGGCACGACGGTGAACAGGATCTCGCGCGTCGGACGGGCAATCGAGAAATTGCCGGCGCGGCGGACGATCTGAAACGCTACGACCGAGACCAGCGACGGCAGTAGCGCCACCGCGCCGAAGCCGAGCACGCTCGCGGCCGGCAGCAGCGAAAGGGTGGTGCCGACGCCGAACCGCTTGAGAATGCGCCCCGTGAGGAAAAGCTGGACCGCCAGCGTCAGGATGTTCACGCCGAGATCGATCGAAGCGAAGAACTGGGTCTGGGCTGCCCGGCTCGAAAAGGCGTGACTGATGACGGAGGCCTGCTGAAAATACAGGAAGGTCGAGGTGATCGCATAGAGCAGCAGGAACAGGCTGACGTTGAGCAGGTAGCTCGACGACAGCGCATCGCGAAAGCCGGCGAGCAGCGTCCCTCCGATCGGCCTTTCCTCCTGCTCGGCCCTGGGCCGCTCCGACAGCGACGCCGACAGGGCAGAAAGCCGGCGGACGCAGAACACCGCGATCTCGATCATGATGGCCGAGCCGATCATCAGGTAGCCTGGCGCCATATGCTTGACGGTCGAGACGGTGAAGATGGATCCCGCAATGGCGCCGAGCGTGGCGCCCGCGGCGATGAAGCCGAACAGCCGCTTACCCTGCTCGGACGCGAAGACGTCGACGATCATCTGCCAGAAGATGGAAATGACGAACAGGTTGAAGACGGATGTCCAGATGAAGAAGACGCGGCCGATCCAGATCGTCTGTTCGGGCGTCGCAACGTAGAGCGCCACCGCGAACAGCAGGATGTTCACGATGAAGAAGCGGTACGAGATGGCGATGAACTTCTCGCGTGGAAAGGTCTTGACGAGATAGGAGAAGGGGACATTGAGCACGAGCATCCCGATCAGCGTGCCCGTGAACAGCCATTGCAGATTTTTCACGCCGCCCGCGATGCCCATCTGGTCGCGGATCGGGCGCAGGATGTAGTAGGACGACAGCAGCGAGAAGATGTAGAGCCAGGCCCAGGCGAGCGCGGGCATCTCGCTCGGCCTGACGTCGATGATACGGTTCAGAAGACGATGGAACGCAGAATCAGAGCGTTGCGGCGCATCTGCGAATGCCATTCAATAATCCCTGTCGTCCAGATTGCGCATGATCTTTTCGGACCTGCCTTCGCCCGCCGAAGCATCAAACCACACGGATAGTCCTTTCCGGGCTTCGCGCAGGCGGGAAACCGCTGCACACTTTTCCGGATCATGCGCTATTTCAGCGTGTCGGCCTTCTGTCGCATTTGTGCGGCCGTGAGCTGAAGGCCATAAAGCGGTGCGCCTTGCTGGAAATCCTTGGCGCGCGCCAGCGGACCAATGATGACGGGGTCGAATCCGGCGTCGTGCACCAGCGTGGAGGCGACGCTGAGGGCGTCCTTGTCGTCGCCGGCGATCGGAATGGCCATTCGCTCGCCCTTCCGATTGGCCTCCGAGGCGAAGTATTTGTAGCCCATGGTGTTGAAAGCCCGCACGATTTTCGCGCCCGGCAGATATTTGGCCGAAGTGGCGCCGATGCCGTCCTCCTTGGCCTCGGCGGCAAGGTCGGGGCCGTCGCGACGCGCGACGGCATTGCCAGCGTCGAGCACGATCTTGCCCGCGAGTTTCTTGCCATAGTCCTGGCCGATCTGCGGATAGGCCATGTAGGGCACCGCAATGAAGATGACGTCGCCAAAGTCGATGGCTTCGCCCACCGTGCCCGATTTCGCGAGGCCGCCCAATTCCTTGACCATGGACACCAGCTCGTCCGGATGGCGCGAGGAGAACATCACGGGATGACCGGCCTTCACCCAGAGCGTGCCGACGGTGCTGCCGATATGCCCGGCCCCGATAACGCCGATCTTCAGCGGGGCGGTATCGGCAAGGGCGCGACGGGGGGCGGCCGACGTCGCGAGTGCGAGACCGGCCAATGCGCCGGCGCGCAGGAGGGTTCGGCGATCGAGACGGGCGCGGTCGGCATCGGACATGGATTCATCTCCCAAGTTCTTTTCCAAGAGGTCTTTTTGCGGTGCACGATAAGCGTAACAACAACCGTCGATCGGATTTATTCATTCATGCAATCGCCGTCAGGGCTGCATTGCAGGGTGCACGGATCACGTGATCGTAATCGACGGCGCTCGCGGTATCGGTGAAGCACCCGCGGCTACAGCGTGACGAAGAAATCGATCATCGCCTTGCGCTGCCTGGCATCCGGGAAGCGGCCGCGTCCGGCGCTGATATTTTCGGCGACGTGCGCCGGATTTGTGGTGCCGGGAATGACGGCAGTCACCGCCTCGTGACCGAGCAGGAACTTCAGGAAGAACTGCGGCCAGCTCGTCGCATCGAATTCGCGCGCCCAGTCCGGAACGCTTTTGCCGCGCACGGCCGTAAACACGGAGCTGCGTCCGTAGGGAAGCGCGGTGAGCACTGCGGCCCCTGCGTCGCGCGCGGCGGGCAGCAGACGTTTTTCCGCGGTTCGATCGGCCAGCGAATAGTCGACCTGTAGGAAATCCGGTTTTTCCCGGCGAATGACCGCTTCGGCGGCGGCGTAGTCGCCCTTGAATGTCGTCGTGACCCCGACATAGCGGCAGAGCCCTTGACCCTTCCAATCTCGAAACGGCGCCAGATCCTGACGCGGGTTCTGCACATTGTGCAGCTGCAAGAGGTCGACCTGCTGGTAGCGCAACCGCGCCAGCGAATGGCGGAATTCAGCAAGGCCGCCTTTACGGCTGCCGTCCTCGATCTTGGTGGCAAGAAACACCTTGGCGCGATCCTGGTCGCTCAGGAGATCGCCGAGCACGCTTTCGGCCTCGCCATAGGACGATGCCGTGTCGATCAGCCTGCAGCCCTGCGAAAGCAGATCATCGACCACTGTCTTGAGCTTGTCTCGCTCCGCGCCTCGCGGGCGCGTCATGAAGTCGTTCGCGGTGCCGAGCCCGATCACCGGAATGCGTTCGCCCGAATGCGGGATCGGCTTGGTCGCGACGGGAGAATCCGCCTGCGCCGCTACCGGTCTTGCGGTGTTGAGAGCGTACAACGCCGCGGCGCCCGTAGCGCCTCGCATGAAGCCGCGTCGTGAGGAGACACTCGTCGTGAAGCGCGCGCGCATCGATCGACCTCCGGCAGCCGTGACAGGTCCGGAAGAACGTTTTCGCCGGATGCGAGACGGCAATCCAGCAAAGAAATCGTGATC
>Ga0134125_10003844_pt1 | contig 17252 bp, 12 predicted proteins | sample KB31751_FD_96464 | JGI IMG/M metagenome (GOLD analysis project Ga0134125, IMG submission 96464) | Terrestrial soil microbial communities with excess Nitrogen fertilizer from Kellogg Biological Station, Michigan, USA - KB3-175-1 | ecosystem: Environmental > Terrestrial > Soil > Unclassified ...
ATCAAGGCCATAAAATTTCAGCCATTCACATTTTATCTCCAGGCCAAAAGGAATTCCTCCTGATTTTGAAACACGGATTGCGGGGTCGTCAGGATCATCAATCCAATACACATAAGGAGCAATGTAAAGGATCATAGGATCTGCTTCTGTGCCGACCGTTAAATGTTTTGCAGCTTCATTAACGGAATTAAAAACAAAATTGTATTTGGAGGCTTCCTTCGGGCTAAGCTGCCCATCTATATAAAACGCCTTTGGTCCAAGCCGGATACTTTTCCCTTTATAAACAATATGATCGCCATAGAATTGAAGGTTTTTGTTAAGCAAGTTTTTGCCGCCCTGACCATGAGTAAGATCATGACAACAAAGGCATAACAGGAAAAACAGGAATGAAATTTTCTTATGGAATAATGCTTTCATGTCATACTTATAACACGTCAAATCTTGAAATTTACAGAGATAAATTCGCCACCATGAATCGTTACGATGGTTTCATAAAAGTTTGCGATTAAAAGAATTAAATACACCGATTAATTTGGCAACCCATAGCCGTTTGTAACCTTTCCCTTCGAGCTGCTGATTGTTGCTGAAGGAATAGGCCAATAATACCGCGGTGGATCGCCGGCAGATGTTATTCCGGAAAGAATATTATGTTGATAGCTGGTGAAATTATTGACAATGTCAATCCCCCAGTTGGTCTTAACATAGCCGTTACTTTTCAGGGAAGCAGCCTCGCTGCCGTTTGGATCAATATAGCGAAACAAACCTTCAATGGCTACGTTATGATCAGTACCCTTTACTTTACCAGCTATTGCAGGTATCGTACTATAATCATATTGCCCCCTCCATCCGGGATAAAGAGCCGGATTAGTGCTATCCGGATCGTAAGTCAATGGATTATCTAAATGAACCATTTTTGTCCAGATATAAGCAGGAATTACATGGCCATTAGAAAAGGTGTGATATCCCTGTGACTTAAGATCGTTAACCATGCTCGCCATTTCCTGTTGAACAGCTATGGCTGCCTCTGAAAACGTACCTGATCGTATCAGGTCCCAACGCCGTGTTCCTTCACCAAGCAGCTCAAGTTTACGTTCTTCCAGCACAGCGGCTTTTAATGCATCGCCAGACAATCCCACAATATCATGGTCAGAATTGCCAAAAGCTCTTTCCCGGATTTGGTTTACTAACATTACAGCATCACTGTTTTCTCCCAATTCAGCCTTCACTTCAGCCAACATCAACATCACATCTGCCATTCTCAACACAGGCCAATCCATGCCGGAATTCCTTTGAGCTGTAGTGTATGGAGGATTCATACGATTCTCGTCCCATTTATTGGTCGAGATTCCTCCGGTGGTTTTATTTCCGGGAACAAAAGAAAGCATCTTTTCATTGCCATCTCCTTTGCTTCCCGTAACTGCTACGCTGGCATCCCTTCTTTTATCTCCATCTTCAAAGTCACCATAATAAACGGTAGGAATAATGCGAAGAGCTCCGAACGTTTTGGTAGGTGCGGCGTTGGAACTGCCACCATCCGAAGGCCGGCCAAAAGCATATGGATATTCACTTGTTGTTGCTGTCAGACCGCCTTGTATATTACCAAGTTGAAATATAGACTCCGGGCTTACCTCCAGGTCTGCGAAATACTGGAAATGACGTTGGAATGGGTTATGTGCGTAAGACCGATCGTCTGAAGTAATTAAATGAGCGCTCCCCTCATTATCAATAGCTGCCTGCAAATATTGCTCAGCTATTTTGTAATAATCTTTATAATCAGAACGTCGCGCATAAACACAACTATGTTGTTCTGAACCTTTTTTGTCAAAATTTAGATTTCCATATAAGCCAGGCACGTCGGTGCGTATGGTTTGATAGCCGCCTGAATAAAGCGCGATCTCCCCTATCAGTGCATCGCAGAATGTTCTTGAAAAACGTTCTGCTGTTATGTTTCCTTCTCCCAGTTTATACATGAGGGGTTCGGCAACTTTAAGAGAAGCAATGAGACTATCATAAATATCAAACCGGGAATTTAATGAATAATTTTCTACGTAGCTGTTTTCATAACCATAAGGAACATCGCCAAAATGTTTGAACAAATTAAAATAACAAAATGCTTTCATGGTGATTGCTTCTCCATATAGTTGAGTCCAATCGGAAACCGTACCTGAAGCCACATCTTTTTGATAAGCTTCTTTTCCGGCAATAAGACCAGCTACTTTTTCCGCCCGGGCGAGCGTCGTATAAAGACTATTAAATCCACCGGCTACAGCATCAATTGATAACAGATCAGGTTGTAAAATCGCATTTAAGTTATTACTTGAACTTTGCTCCGGGTACATTTCAGCATCTGATCCAATCGGATCATTCCATCTGTATGTTCCCATAATACAATTCTGACGATAATTGGCATAACACCAGGACAGTGTTTTAAACGTTTCGGAGGGTGTAGATGTAACGAATTTATCATCCACATTGGACGGAGACGATGCATCCAAAAAATTTTTCTTGCATTGTGTAAAAGTGATGCACAGTGCGAGTACTGCTATATAATTTATGAATCTTCTCATGATGGTAATTTTTAATTGTTAGAAGCTAAGATTTACGCCGACTACAAAAGAGCGCGCACGAGGGTATGTGCCAAAATCCAGACCAGTGGTAGGATAGACGGCGCTGTTATGCGATGGATCTACATTTACTTCGGGATCAAGTCCGGAATAACCTGTAATGGTAAGCAGATTATAGATACTGCCGTAGATGCGCAGGTTATTTATTTTAACTTTCGACGTGATCGACTTCGGTAATGTGTATCCCAAAACAAGCGTATTTAATCGCAGGTAGGAACCATCTTCAATCCCCAGTGTTGAGACTCCGATTACTTCATTATAGGCTAAAGGTAAAGATGCATTAGCGTTTGCCGCGTTTAACTGATCCGGCGTAGTCAGTCGTACAAGCTGTCCATTTTGAACATCATAAATTTTGTAGGCGTTCTTCATAATGTCCAGCTTATTCTGATAAACCCCTGCTTCCTTTGGACCATATAAAGTAGCCAGTTTATTTGCATTGTAGATTTGATTACCATAGCTCCAATTGAAGTAGACTCCGAAATCAATACTTTTATAAGTTGCGTTAAGATTAAAACCACCGGTATGGATGGGGTTCATATTTCCAATGACAGAAAGATCCTTATCGTCTATGATGCCGTCGCCATTCAGGTCTTTATACTTTGGAAGTCCCGGATAAGCGTTCTGACCGGATGGCCGGTCATTAGCAGTAAGTCCGTGTATTACGGTTATCCAGCTACCGATATCGGGGATGCCTTTTTTTAAGGTGTAGGTTCCATTGCTGTAATCAAAATCAGCAGGAGTATAAAAACCGTCGTAAGTAAGTCCGCGAACCAGTCCAACCGGATGGCCTTCCAACAGCACATAATCATTAACCGGATAAGTAGCTGCTGTACCGCCCCAAACCGTACCATAAAGGCCGGTTACATTTGGAGCAAGCTTATCTACATTACCCTTGTTGAAGTTAATGTTGCCGCCTGCAGTTACTCTCCAGTTTTTGCTTTCGTAAATTGTGCCGGAAAGTGACACCTCTACTCCTTTGTTACTTGTTTGTCCAATGTTCGCATAAGTGGAAGTGAAACCGGTGATTCCGGGGATGGTGGTTAACATCAGGAGATCTTTGGTGGTGTTCCAGTACACATCAACGGTTCCCGACAACCGGCTCTTAAATAAATTAAAGTCTGTTCCGATATCGCGTGTGATGGTTGTCTCCCATTTCAGGTTTGGATTTGCAAGCGTTGAAGAAGCCAGATCGTAAGCAGACTGGCGCGCTCTGTCGATCGCATATTGATATCTTTGATCTGTTACAGATCCCCACGACTGCGACCATAAATTAGAGTTTATTCCATTATTACCAACTTCTCCATAAGAGGCGCGAAGCTTTAAATTATCCAGCCATCGAACCGATTTCATAAAAGGTTCGTCTGATAATTTCCATGCAAAGGCTCCGGCCGGGAAATATCCCCAACGGTTACTCGGTGCGAATTTGGACGAACCATCTGCGCGAAACGTTACCGTAAATAAATACTTGTCAAGCAAAGAATAATTTACCCGCCCAAAGTAGGAATTAATACGGTTAGGCGTACTTACACTTGAAGAAAACGAGCTCGAACCTACCGTCTGATTATATTGATTGATCTGGGCAAAAGCTGTTTGTTTGTCAAAATTTGCAGGGAAATGATTCGCCTGGATTGAGATACCGGTTCCACCTGAATTGTAAACTTCCTGCCCTGCTAATATATTAAGTTGATTAGAACTGTTGATGGTGAAGTCATAGTTCAATGTGTTTGACCAGCGCAACCCCCAACTATCAGACTTTCCATAAGTAGCGTCACCTGCATAAAGTTGTTCACCGGTTGCATCATCAATATAATTGTTGTAAATAGCTCCGGACCAGTATTTTTGCTGCCCCCAGGCGGTGTTCAAACTAAAATCAGTGTGGTATGTTAACCCTTTGATCACTTTCCAGTCTAACGACGCAATTCCCTGGAAATTCTGACCCAGGGAAAGAGGAAAATAATCGCCTATACGGGCAGATGGATTGTAATTGTCCCACATCACGTTTTTTCCATATTGTTCAATATCGCCTTGAGTAAGCGCATCCAAATCGCCTAAAATATGAGATGTTGCAATAGGACGGAAAGTATAAGCAGTGGAAAGCAAAGATCCGTAACCGTTTGTTGTTCCTTCATCGTCCATATTCTGGGTATTTGTATAACGGGTATCAAGGCTGAATGTAACATTGTCAAAAACTTTTTGGGCGAGTTTCAACGCTACGTTCGCACGTTTGAAATAGGAATTTATCTTCATTCCCTGGTCATCTATATAATTGGCGGAGAACAACATTTTTGTTCTGTCTGTTCCGCCCGTCAACGTCAGGCCGTGGTTCCAGGATGTAGAATTGTTATATACCTGCTTTTGGATATCGTCGGAGGCCAAAGTTTTGTAACTATCAATTCCTCCCGGGTTGTTACCCGTATTCGCGCCGAGACCATACAATTGCTCAAACGGAGTCTGAAATGCACTTCCATTCGCAGCAGCATTGGCCCACACGTATTTCAAATAATCGTAGGGATCCAGTGCTTTCAGATACTTTGTAGGTGTATTAAATTTCACGTAACTATTTAAACTAACGGTTGTTTTTCCCGCTTTTGCTCCTTTAGTCGTAACAAGAACTACACCGTTGGCTCCGCGCGAGCCGTAAATTGCGGTGGATGAAGCATCTTTCAATACATCAATACTTTGCACCTGGTCGGCAGGAATGTCACTCAATGTCCCCGGAACTCCATCAATAAGAATCAGGGGCTGGTTGCTCTGCGATATGGAACCTCCTCCCCTCACACGTATCGCAACATCTGCGCCCGGCCGCCCATCCTGGGAAACAATACTCACCCCTGGCAATTTCCCTTGCATCGCTTGTGCAATATTTGCAACCGGTGCGGTCGCTATTTCTTTTCCCGAAACAGATGCAACTGCGCCGGTGAGATCTTTTCTTTTTACTGTACCATAACCTATAACTACTACATCATTCAGGGTTGATGTACTGTTCGTAAGCGAAACATTGATAGTAGTTCTGTTTCCTACGGAAATCTCTTTGGGATCTTTACCAACGAAACTAAAAACTAATACTTCTTTACCGGTGGATGGAACCGAAATGGAGTATTCGCCTGAAGAATTGGTGGCAGTGGCTTTTTGTGTGCCTTTGAGTGAAACAGTGACGCCCGATAGCGTTTCTCCTGCATCCGAGGTTACTTTGCCCGTAACTATTTTATTTTGTGATCGGGCTACAGCAACAGAAAAAATCAGAAAGAGTAAAGAAAAAAATTTACTTTTCATAACCAAGCTTATTTAATGGATAAAAAATGATTTTTTAAAAGCCGTTTAATATTTCAACTAAACCGCTATAAGGTTATTATTCATCTCTCCTGATAAAATTCGATCACTGTTTAAAAAACTCCAGTGTTGAATATTAAAAGGTCTTATAACCTTATTATGCTACACTTCAATCAGGGGTTTTGTTAAAGATTTAAAAAAAATAGCTCAGCAAGAGTAAGTATAATTACTATATAATTTTGAAAACAATAGAGGTATTTTTGTGCAATCGTTCCCGATAACGATTCCAATTTTAGATCATGGGTGAACATCGTTAGACCAGCAACAACTGTCAATTCGTTTTGTTGGTCGTGGCACACGAAACACTTTCTAATCCTAACTCTCCGATTCAGCTTCGTCTGCCATGAACCAGAGGATCAGGTTGTTATTGTATTGGCAAAATTTCAACGTGGGGGTGATAATATACTAATTTATCAATTGAGTGTACGCGGATATTTCTATCCCGGGTGAATACTGATATCTTGAAGTATTTATAAGACGTGCTGTAACCTGCAGATCTTCGTTCTCTTTTTTTTCAATAAATCTTCTTACAATACTGTCTTCAACCGGACGCCTTGTTGTATAAAGACTATCGGCGGAATTAAATACAATTTTGTTATGTATTAATTCCATTTCTAAACTTCCAAGATATTTCTGTGTAGTTTTTTGTTCATCAAAATGTTCTCTTATATTCTCCGCAAAAAAACCCATCGTTACCGCCAGAAAGATCATTAAGAATTCCAGGAAATATTCTTTGAAATTTTCTTTTCAACTTTTGGATGATGATGTACTTCCATTTGTTTAGCTTAGAGTTTTGAGGTTCAGTTTTTTGCTTTTCTTTTTATAATAATAATAGAGTGGAATACCACTAAAAGTGAATATTAAACCTGCAACAGATTGAACAGGTTCAACAACAATTGTATTAATCACTAATCCAATTGAAAACAATATCAGTATAACAGGAGAGAAAGGATATGCAATTACTTTGGATGTAATTTTTCCCTGGCGTTTCATTTTTATTAATCCCCATCCTAATAAAATAAAAAATAAAAACTCAACAATAATGGTAGTATCTGTAAGAATATCAAACGTTCCGGAAAACACCATGATGCAAGTCCAGATACCTGAATAAATCAACGCGTTGTAAGGTGTTCTGAAGCGCGGATGAACATTGGCAAATTTCTTCGGAAAGAATTTTTCCTGTGCCATCCTGTAATACAATCTTGCATAAGTAATCATGATCGCATTGAGTGTTCCGAACGTGCTTACCGCAATTAAAATGGCAAGAAATACAACGCCGGTATTGCCGGCAATGAAACGGGCCACTTCAACGCCGGCAATTTTATTCTCATCCATGCTGGCCAATGTTTCTAAAGACAAAACATGCATGAAAGCATAATTTACCAACAGGTACAAACCAATAACAATGCCGAGCCCGGTTATAATAGACAACGGCACATTTCTTTTCGGGTTTTTAATTTCACCGCTCATGAAACCGATGCAATACCATCCATCGTAAGCCCAGAACGCACCAACCATTGCAGCTATAATTGCACTGAAAATATTTGTGCTAACCGTTGTTACATGTGTAATCGTCCCGGTATGCGGCGCGCCTGTGTATGATAAACCCATAACTACAAGTGTGAGTATGCCAATAATTTTTGCCACGGTTAAAACATTGTTCAGGTTACCGCCTTTTCTCGTACCCAATACATTTATCCATGTGAGAATGATAATAGAAAAGACGGCAAAAATTTTTACGCCTGAACTGTCAAACGGATAAATAAAATGACCGATAGAAACATCTTTCCATTTATCCAGGGGATTGGGTAATGGCACAATTGAATTTACAGAATCAGCGAAAATATAAGCAACTGCGGCATTGCCGCCGCTGCCAAGAATTAGAAATGAAGCCCATCCGTATAGAAAAGAAAATAAATTTCCAAAACTCAACCGGAGGTATTCATAAATACCGCCGGATTCTGTCGTCATGGTTGCCATGCCCGCCATTGTAAATGCGCCAAAAATTGAAACGATGCCTGCAAGTGCCCATGCTAATAGAATATAATTCTTATTCATAAGCATGGCAGACATTGGCGTAATTTTCTTAAACACGCCCGAACCAATGATCGTGCATGCTACCATTAAAATGGCTGTAGTTAATCCAATTGAACGGAGGAGTGGAATTTTCGTTTCGTCAATAATATGGGGACTATCGTTTTTGATTTCAGCTTCTATATTCATGTTATTACTTTTATAATAAGTAAGCGTGAAAAATATTCTTTAAAATTTTTCTTTTCTACGGGTGGATGATGATGTACTTCCATGTTTTGGTTTTGATTTGCAATTATTCCTTTTCCAATTTCTTAGTGTTTAATTTTTTCTTCACCTGATTTGCAAATGATATTCCTTCTGTAAAAAGTCAATCAACTCTGCACCTGCCTTTTTCATTTTTTCGTCTGCATCAAGAACTCCTTTTTTTGTTCCATGCATATACACAGCATAAACAGATAACTCCTGCAGCAATTCGTTATCAGTTGTGCGCAACGGTGGGTTTCCATTTATTCTTTTTATTTCATTGCCTATACCTTCTGTGTTGATAAAAATTTCAGGATTAAAAATTTTTGCTGCAGCCGTTTTATATTGAGTGAACTCTGTTTCATTGATTGACTCCAGCAAACGCACCAACGTAATGGTATTATAATACTCCATGATTTTATTGGAAGCCTCGATATTTTTAATAAGCCTGAAGTTGCCTGAATTTTTTAGCTGCTGAAAAGTTTTATCATTAATGGCTAAGGGCTGCAACCGCGGCGATAATCTTGCGAGATAATATAATTCTCCGGTGTTGCCTGATAGCGATGAAGTATTATCTAAGATAATAATCAGGCTATCCATCATTGCAATACCGGATTGAATGGATGAAATGTTTTGCGATAAAATTTGTTGATCAACTTTAAGATCTTCTGAAAGTGATTCGATGTATTCTTTTTCTTTTGCGTTATCACTTAAATGTTCCCGAATATTCTCGGCAAAAAAACCAAGTGTTACAGCAAGAAATATCATTAAGAATTCAAGAAGATATTCTGTCCATTCCTTTTTATGTGTTAGGTGATGCGGATGATGTGCTTCCATGTTTTCAGTTTGTAGTCTGGAATTTTGGGTTTGTGGTTGTTCAACAATTTTGTTTTCTCCTGTTGAAGGTTGACCATCGTCTGTAGACTGATTTATTTTTTCTTCCTCACTCATTATTAATTGCTTTTCATTTGATGCCAGATAAATGCAACGGCGAAGCCGATGATTACATAAATGATCAGCCTTATTATTCTTTCTTTTGTTTTAGTAGTCATGGTCTATTTCTTTTCTAATTTTTCAATTGTTTTTTTTGCAGCAGCTAATCGTATTGCTTTATTTTTCTCAATCATTTTTTCTTTGATCCAATGTTCTAAACGATGATGCATTGGAATTAATAATGAAGCAATCAATACCAACGCGAGCAACATCAATACGGGAGAATCATTTGTGATGGATGACACCCATGGATGAAGTAATAAGTTTACAAATTCAAACACCACCAATAAACCCAGTATAGCAAAGAAGGAAATAATCTTTTCGTTTGCAACATGCGTTCTGCTGAAAACTAAAAATGCCGTGATAAACATAATAATGCTTAGCGCAATCAACGCGTATTGAATATTCAGTTTGCGTTGTTCCGCGGCTTTTATTTTTTCCGCATCCGCTTCCTGTTGCCGCAATTGTTCCTGGAAAGTAAGTGCCTGAATACTTTTAACTTTTTCCAGGCTCAGAAGCGAATCTTTGGTAAGCATTGCTAACCGGAAATATTTATTGAGACTATCCTGCTGGTTTGTTTCGTCGAAACTTTTATACAGGTATTCATACGAACGCATACTTTGATCTTTAACATCAGCAGGAACAGATATCATGAGTGCCTGGCGGGCATAATCGTTAGAGCTGTCATACATTTTTGTCGCCAGAAACAATTGGGCAAAATCATTTTTAAGATAAGCATCCAGGTAAGGACTGGGAGCTCTGTATTGTTTATAATAGCTGGCAGTTCTTCTTAAAAAAGGCAATGCGATATCGTATTCTCCGGCAGCAATATAATTTTCTCCAAGGGTGCTTGTAGAAACAGCCAATTGTTGATAGTTCTTTAATTCGCCATCCATTTTCACTGCTTTTTGGGCATACACCATTCCTGAATCCGGCATATTTCCTTCGCCATAAACACATGCTATTCCATTGTAACATCTCGATAATAAAGCTTGATCATTGCCAGGCTGCACAATTGCAATTTCTTTTTTGGCAAATTCCGCCGCATTCAGATAATCTTTTGAAGACATATAAGTGCCTGCAATTAATTGATATGTGGTCTGAATGCCAAAGCTGTCTTTCTGCTCTTCAAATTGGGGTAATACCGAAAACAATAACTTGAGAGATCCCGGGAAGTCTCCATTTTTTTCCAAAATCTGTGCAAGACCCAGGTCGGTATAATTTATACCGGTAGCATCTTCTTGTTTTTGAAACCAGCTTTTTAATAAAAGAATATTCGTTTTTGTTGCAGTGTCGTTTAATGGTTGATGTTTAAAGTAATCTATCAGGCACATGCCTTTTTCTCTATCATTTTTTGCAATAGAATATTTTGCCTTTGTACTGTCTGGCAATGGCTGACCGCAGACTTTTAGCATGCAAGGAAAAAGCGCTAAAAACAATATTAACTTATACATCTTGATGAGGTTATTTTTTTACTTCTTAAGTTTTTATCCGGTATCAAATCATGATTTTCCTGTTGAATGTTTTCTTTTTTATTCATTTTTTAAATGGTATTCTTTATCAATTGTTGCGAGCAATTGCCGGTTAAGGTCTTTTAATTCTTTCATGTTTAATTCATAATAATGGAAGATCACATTCCTTTCAAAAAGCAAATTGTACAATTTTGAAACTTGAGCCTGTTTATCGCGGGTAAGGAAAACGCGCTTATTTTTATTCTTATAAAAATGCCATCTGAGAGCATGTTTGTAAATGATACTGTCAACAGAAGGGTAAAAACTGTCATCAAGTATATCACTTTGAAGATTCGCCTGGTTCTTTTCTGTTTCCAGCATACGCGATTCCAAACCCCTGAGCCCATCGACGATAAAATTGTTATAATTTACCAGGTCGTTCCGGATATTAATTTTACGGATGAATCCAAAACTACCAGAGCTTTTCATCTCTTCGTACGTTATATTTGAATACTGAAAATCCTGAAAACCGCGGGTAGTATAAGCAAATCTATAAAGCATTTCCGGTTCATCTTTATATCTTCCCGACCTGATCAATTCCATCATGCTGTCAATCATTTCTGTTCCTGTTTCATTACTTTTAATTTGATCCGCAATCATTGCCGAATCCTCTGTTAGATTTCTCGAAAGACTCCGTATGTCAATATTTTCTTTATCCCTCGACGAAACGTATTCACGAATATTCTCCGCAAAAAAACCCAGCGTCACCGCAAGAAAAATCATCAGGAACTCTAAAAAATATTCTTTAAAGTTTTTCTTCTTATGATGCAAGTCGGGATGATGATGTACCTCCATTTTTTGATTTCTGATTTATTTAATTTTTGATTTCTGATTCTTTAAACAATAAAACATAAAACGTTACTATTTCTTCGTTTACTGTTCACTCATTGACCATTTATTCTTTTTTCAAATCGCTTATCAGGGCTACAGCATGATGGTATAACGTGTCCGCACGATCCACTTTGCGGTTAAAAAATCTGGAACGTACCAATTCTTCATACACATTGAAAATGGTTTTATCATACGTCAGCAATGGTGGATTACTCATTAAGAAAGAATCCACCCTTTTTTGATCAAACAAAACCCTGTTTGCCTGGTAAATATTATTTGCGGCTGCATTATATTTAAACTCAAATATTTGTGCTCTTATTTTTCTTACTTCCACATAAATAGCCTCATCGCTATTGTCATCTGTTTTCATTGTTCTGCAAAGCCGGTCGTATTCCGCCACTTTTTTGGCGAGGGAACTGTGTGAAAAATAACTAAGGGAACCGGAACTCTTCATTTGCTCAAAAGTGGCATCATTAGGCACAAAACTTCCTCCTGCTGCTCCAAATAATCCATACCAATAAAGTTTGCCTGAAGCAATTTCTTTCGGCTCGTGTACCGAAAGCAATTGAAAGAGTGTGTCCACATTATGCTCTGCATTGGTCATGTAATTGATATACGTTCTCAGCGCAACTGTATCTGATACAAGATCATTCACCATTTCCGCTGCGTAAATTTTAGCTCTATGATGTTCTGTGATTTTTTCACGAATATTTTCTGCAATAAAACCCAGCGTTACGGCAAGAAAAATCATTAAGAATTCCAGGAAATATTCTTTGAAATTTTTCTTTTCTACTTTAGGATGATGATGTACTTCCATTTTATTTTGCTTAATACCGGCAGGCAGGCAAATGACTCCTGCTCTACATTTCATTGTATGATATTTTTTGAAAATCGAAGACGTTAAGCCAATAAGGACTTGCCCTCTCGGTGAGTAACGTAACGGTTATCGGTGTCCGCAGTTTTAGCAACCATTCAGTTAAGAATAAATAAAAAACAGGTTATCAGCGATACTCTTTTGCTGATTCAAAAAAGTACCGGGATCATCAGGGTATGAAAAATGATTTGAGGGATGAAAGCTAAGTAAAATTTCTGTTCTATACGAATTGAAAATATTCAAAGGTCAAAGGAACCGTTTCCCCCTTGCTGGTGTTGCTGAAAAATGAAAGAACCCTTTATTGGTGTTGAGCGGAAGTACTGTCATCCTGAGCTTGTCGAAGCACTGTCATCCTGAGCTTGTCGAAGCACTGTCAACCCTCCCGCCGTGGTTCGTGGCACACGAAACACATATTCTCCCCTGGTCGGTGTCCTTTACCGAACAGAATTTTGCATGAGCGTTTCTTAACTTAATTCATAAACTCTCGAAAAAAATTAAAGTTAAATCGCAACTAATAGAATAAGTGACGAGCAGTCAGCGGTCAGTAAACCTGAACCAGAATGCAGAAGGTATTAAGCAGGGGATAAAAACAGCACAAACATTGCAAAAGAATTATCACATTTACCTTAATCTGATAAATGCTTAAATCCATTTATTTTTATACGCAAGCGCCATAATTTGTGTATTGGTACTAACATGCAGTTTCTCGTATATGTTGGCAATATGCTTTCTTACTGTGAAAACACTGATGAATAGCGTTTCGGCAATCAGTTTAGGGCTAAGGCCCCGGATAGTATATTTTAAAATTTCTTTTTCCCTTTCAGACAGTAAACTCTCCAATGAAGAATCCGTATTTTTTGTACTAACCGGTGAAGATTTACTCAATAGATCAAGTGCTTTTCGGGCAATAGATGGGCTCATTGGCGCTCCACCCTGTTCGAGCGAATTAGTGATGGCATTTCGTAACGAAACAGCATTATCATCTTTTAATAAATATCCATTGGCTCCTGCCTTAATTGCTTCAAAGATTTTTTCATCCTCATCAAAAATTGTCAGCACTATAAAATAAAGCGAAGGGTATAAAACTTTTGCAATTTGAATAAGCTGAATGCCATTCACACCGGGCATTTCAAGATCCACAAATAACACCTGGGGCCTTTTTTCGGGCGGTAATTCTTTTAATTGTTCGAGGCAATTGTTGCCGTTGGGCGCTGTAAAAATAATTTCCAGGTCATCAAAATTCTCAACTTTTCTGATAAAAGTATTTCTGTTTACCAGGTTATCATCCACAACGGCAACTTTTATTCTCATTTTTTTTTAAATAATAAAGATCAGTTATTTCGGAAAAGAAGGCAATACTTAAATTTTATTATTTTTAACCAGCCGTCCTGGCTGTCAAGCTAACAAAAGTCCCTTTCGGGGAGGCTTTGAAAAATGCAAGTTCAAACCCTGCTTCCATAGCCCTTTTTTTCATATTGATGATGCCATTGCCTTCAGTAATTACCTGTAAAAAGTCAAAGCCTGTACCGTCATCTATTATTTCTATTTCGGAACGATTGTTATCGCCATAGATGTTGACTATGATTTTGCTACCGTGGCTGTGCTGAAGTGCATTGTGCAATGCTTCCTGAACTATTCTGAAAATATTTAATGACTGAACCGGCGACAATCTTTTATCAAAGCTAATTTTTTCTTCCAGGCTAATATCAATATCAGGATATGAGGGTTGAATTTTTTGCAGATAGATTTTTATCCTGTCGCTGATGCCGGTTAATGTAATGAAATCTTTATTGAACGCCCATATAGTGTTGCGAAGTGAAGTAATAATTTCGTTTGCATTATTTTTAAGGTAATGGATTGAAGAGGCATCCGAAATCAACTTTTTGTTTTCAATTTGATCAATGCCTTCACTGATTGCCGAAGCATAGGCGCCAATATTATCATGCAGATCGGCTGCTATTCGCCTTCGCTCTTTTTCTTCCGCCATAATCAATGCAATTCTTTGTTTCCTCTTGTTGCGACGATATATTAACCATGAAGCAGCTATTGCCAAAGAAGTGAAGAGTGCAACAATACTGATCCAAATATTTTTATGCAATATTTCCAGTTTTTGTTTGGAGATGAATGCTTCTTTACTGGTTACTTCGTATTGTGCCTCCAGGTTGGCCAGGTCTTCAGCTCTAGTTTTCCTGTATAACGAATCCTTCATCTTAACTAAAGTGTCCAATGTTTCTCCATAGGATTTGTAATTGCCCATCCCTTTATAACATTCCGCAAGATCTTCATAAAAGGCAAATACTAATGGTTCAGTGTAACTCCTCGAATAAGATTCCGCCTCTTTTATATACTTAATAGCTTTGGGATAATTTTTTTGTTTTAAATAAAATGATTCTAACCCATCAAGGCCTACTAAAATACGTTGAATATTTCCTATCCTTTTTTGAAGCGCTACTGCCTTTTGCAGCATTCTTTCTGCAGAATCCATTTTATCCTCGCCGGAATAAACCAAACCCTGGATGGTATAGCAATCAGCCTCGTTTCGCAGGTTTTGATTATAACGGGCAATCCGGAATGCTTTTTTCAAAAAAAAATATCCGGAGTCTGAATTACTTTTCGTGAAATATATGGCAGATAAATTAGTGAATACTAAAGGAAATTGCAGGTAAATGCTGTCATCTTTTATGAGGTCATAAGCTCTGTTAAACCACTGCAATTCTTCTGCACGGTTTTCCAAAATATGATAATTGACACCCAGGTTATTATACGCAATAACTTTTGCAAACTTGTCATTATACTTTTCAGCACCTTCTATTAATTGGTAACATGCCTCAATAGATTCCTTTATTTTTCTCAATTTGATAAGATCCGTTATTTTATCCCACATGAATTCAGCATACAAATGAAATACTTTACCGTTGCCGGTTATCTTTTGAAGATCACTGTTACAAATGATCAGTGCACTGTCGGCCCTTCCACGCATGTTCAAAAATTTCGCTATAAAAAAATCAGATTGCAACCGGCTGTAATTATCATTATTCCGGATGCTTATTTGCCTCGCCTCTTTAGCAAACATCATTGCCGTATCATCAGGCATAGATTCTCCACGTTCGCATAATGCAAAAAGTGTTGCGAGTTTATTGCTGTTAGCGTTTGATAAGCTTTTTTTCAAACTATCAATTGCCGGTGTTTGAGACTTCAGTGTTTTGTTCGGAATAAAAAAAATAATGAAGGCGAGAAAAATAATCTGGCCAGGAAGAGAACCGGAATTTTTATGTTTCAGGTATTTATGATTGGCATCAACGAACCTGTTTTTGGGTTTGAAAAAATGGCAGCGAATCAAAATTCCGGTATTCATTTTTGAAGATGTTAATCTTAAAAAAAAATCCTAAGAGCGTCCATCTCAATATTACATTACCAAAGTTCATAAAAAAATTCACATAAAAAATACACAAATTTAGTTATTGACTTCGCCTGCCTGTGACGCTAATTTTATTGAGAAAAAAATTATTAAAATCTCAAAAAATAAGAAAATGAAACAGGTAATAAAATTGATGCTTTTCGTCGTAGTTGTATTGGCTTTAATTACTGGTTGTAAGAAAGCCAAAACATCACCCCAATTCAGTGCAGGTACAGGTTCTTATGTTTTCAATGGAACCTCCGTTAACACCAAAGACACTTTGGCTCCGGATCCTTTCAGCGGAGGCAAAGACGTTACTATGTGGCCGGCCACAGGCGGCAAAGACTTAGTTTTTGTCTATAACATGCCTGCTCAGGGTTCAGGAACATTTCCTTTGACCGATGGCACTTCGCAATCCAGTGTTTACATACTTGGGCACAACGGACAAATCAATTTTTCGTCCACAGGAGCGCCTTCCGATATATTGACAAAAACCGGGACAAATACATTTACATTCTCCTGCACAGTTGCTGATGACAGTAATCCTGGCAATACTTATACGCTCACTGGCAGTGGAAGTTATTAACCTGGGTTAGTTCCAAATTGTGCATACAGTATCAGTGCCGGGCAATTAATAAAAGATAGTTTATCTACCATTCCGGTTCGTGGAGACCGGAACAACGGTGTATGACCAATTAAAACTGAATCAAAATCTGATGTTAGATGTCGGATGTCTGATTTCAAAGGGCTTGTGCCAGTAAACAAATTAAAAAATAGTTAATTTACTTTTTTACAGACTTCGTTCTTGCCACCGCTCTGGTAGGTCTCCAGGCCCGTATATGAGCGTTACTTTGTCACATTTAATTGAAGACATGCAACTGTAATCCTTGATTCTTTTGAAAAAACGTAAAACTATCCAAAAGAATATTCCGGTAAATATTTCCTGTAAATACATCTTGGTTTCCAGAGGTGACACCTTTTTAAAAAGGTGTCACCTCTGGAAACCCCACTACCTAGATGTTACAAAGTATACTCCTTCACAATCATTAAACTTTATATTTACTGCTTATGAAAAATGAAAATAAGGAATTTTAATTATATAAGTTAAGTAACGTACAGACAGGGTCTGGAGAGTCGAGTAGGCAAGGGCATTTCAGCCCAAGCCTCTCACGGAACCGTACGTGAAGCTCTCACTTCATACGGCTCTTATCATATCATCAAACATGTTTAAAAATTGTCCAGTAATAAAACATCGTTGGATAGCTTCGCTTTAGCTCTTTTATCCATTGATATCCTTTCGTGTAACTATCTTTAAACTTCTTGTACTTATTCAATACCCACTTCACCAACCGGAACTCAAAGTGCCACATCAAACGGCGTAATTCCTGCAATCTGAACTTACCATAATACCTGAT
>Ga0134125_10003845_pt1 | contig 17249 bp, 19 predicted proteins | sample KB31751_FD_96464 | JGI IMG/M metagenome (GOLD analysis project Ga0134125, IMG submission 96464) | Terrestrial soil microbial communities with excess Nitrogen fertilizer from Kellogg Biological Station, Michigan, USA - KB3-175-1 | ecosystem: Environmental > Terrestrial > Soil > Unclassified ...
GTGCGCCGCTTGGTGCCCTTGAAGGCCATGTGCTCGAGAAGGTGCGAGATGCCGTGCTCGTCGGGCCGCTCGTCGCGGCTGCCGGCGCCGATCCAGACCCCGAGCGAGGCCGATTCCAGGTGCGGCATGCTGTCGGTGATGACGGCGAGACCGGACGGAAGACGCGTGACCTCGACGCTCATGCCGCTGCTCCTTCATGGGCGGCGCGCGAGGCGCCGGCGACGAACTTCTCGACCGCCGCCTGATCCGGCGGCAGCACCGTGACGCGCTCTTCCCGCGCATTGAGATCGCCGACCCAGTCCGGCAGCGCCGGCGTGCGGCCGCAGGCGGCCTTCACGGCGTCGGGGAACTTGGCCGGATGGGCGGTGGACAGGACCACCATCGGGACGTTCGGATCGCGCGCTTCCTTCTCGGCGACGGCGAGCGCCACCGCCGTGTGCGGATCGGCGCAGTAGGACGCCTCACGCATCCAGGCGCGGATCGTCGCGGCGCTCTCCTGCTCGTCCGCGCGGCCGGCGGCGAACAGGCCGCGCATGGCCTCGAGCGCGTGCGCCGAGACCGAGAAGCGTTTCGATTGCGCCAGCGAATTCATGAGGTTGCGCACGGCGTCGGCGTCGCGTTTGTAGGCGTCGAACAGCAGCCGCTCGAAATTCGAGGAGACCTGGATGTCCATCGACGGCGAGGTGGTCGCCACCACGCCACGCACCTCGTAGGTGCCGGTCGCGAACGTGCGCGCGAGGATGTCGTTGACGTTTGTCGCCACCACCAGGCGGTCGACCGGCAGGCCCATCCGCTCGGCCACGAAGCCGGCGTAGACGTCGCCGAAATTGCCGGTCGGCACGGTGAAGGCGATCTTACGGTGCGGGGCGCCGAGCGCCGCCGCGGCGGTGAAATAGTACACCGCCTGCGCCACGATCCGCGCCCAGTTGATCGAGTTCACCCCCGACAGGCTGACCCGGTCGCGGAAGGCGTGGTGGTTGAACATGGCTTTCACCAACGCCTGACAGTCGTCGAAGGTGCCTTCGACGGCGACGGCATGGATGTTATCGTCGGGCACGGTGGTCATCATCCGCCGCTGCACCTCCGAAATGCGGCCGTGCGGGAACAGCACGACGAGATCGACCTGCCCGCGGCCGCGGAAGGCCTCGACCGCGGCGCCGCCGGTGTCGCCGGACGTCGCCACCACGATCGTCGTGCGTTCGCCGCGCAGGCGCAGCGCGTGGTCCATCAGCCGGGCGACGAGCTGCATCGCCAGGTCCTTGAAGGCGAGTGTCGGCCCGTGGAACAGCTCGAGCACGAACAGCCCCGGATTGAGCTGCGTCAGCGGCGCGGTCGCCGGATGGCGGAAAGTTCCGTAGGCCTCCTGCGCCATGCGGGCGAGATCGGCATCGGCGATGGCGCCGCCGGTGAAGCGGCGGATCACCTCGAATGCGACCTCGGCGTAGGGCTTGCAGGCGAAGCCGGCGATCTCGTCGGCGGACAGGCGCGGCCAGCTCTCCGGGACGTAGAGCCCGCCGTCGCGGGCAAGTCCGGCGAGCATCACCTCGACGAAATCGAGCGGAGCGGCCTCGCCCCGCGTTGAGACGTAACGCATTGGTATATCTTGTGTTTTAACGGCGCTCAGCGACCGCGCGCCGGGACACAGTACCGGCCGCCGTGCTCTTGTACAAGGAAACCTCAGGCCACCCGCCGCCGGCCGTAGAGCCACACGCCATAGACGCCGGCGAGCCCCGCGGCGAGGCCGAACCAGGTGATGGCGTATTGCAGATGGTTGTCGGGCAGCATGACCACGATCTTGCCCGGCGACGGCAGCCCGCCGGGCGGCACCGGCGCCTCCTGATCGACGTAGAACGGGGGGACCGCGCCCCACTTCCGCGCGGCGGCCATCGCCGACGGCGCGCGCAGGTACCAGACGCCGCCTTTGACGTCATCGGCGGGCGTGAACAGGCCGCGCGTTTCCGGCCAGCGCAGATAGCCAACGACATTGACCGGCCCCTGCGGCGGCGCGCCTTGCGCGCGCGTGGCCTTCTCTTTCCTGTCGAGCGGCACGAAGCCGCGGTCGACGACAACGACGCGGCCATCGGCGAGCTTTGCCGGCGCAAACACGAAATAGCCGGCGCCCTTGATATCGCTGCGCAACGCCGACCCGGGCGAATAAACCAAAGCCTCTTCGCCGGGAATGAACTGCGCGCTGAAGGAGACGTGGCGGAATTCGGCATCGGCCTGCTTGAGCGCAGCCCATTGCGCCGGCGGCGGCAGCGGCTGCGGTGGCGCGTCGAGCCGCGAGGTCATCGCCGCGATCAGGTTCTCCTTCCACACCTTGCGCTGGAGCTGCCAGACGCCGAGCCCGATCAGCAGCGCCATGCAGACGAGGACGACAAGCGTCGTGACGACGACACCGGGACCGGATGCCGGCTTGCTCAAGGCTCGCCCCGGCGCTGGAGGCGGCCCTCGGCGGCCTTGTGGTGGAATTGCAGCGCGATCAGAAGCCCCTTGAGCAGCCGCAGCGGCGCGAGCGTCACCAGGAGAATCAGCGGCACCCACAGCGCCGCGTGCACCCAGTAAGGCGGCGAGTAGACGACCTCGACGGTCAGCGCCGCGAACACGACAATGAAGCCGCCGATCAGGATCACGAACACCGCCGGACCGTCGCCGGCGTCGGCGAAGCCGTAGTCGAGGCCGCAGCGGTCACAGGCGCCGCGCAGGTTGAGGAAGCCGGTGAACAGCTTGCCGTCGCCGCAGCGCGGGCACCTGCCGCGCAAGCCCCGCACGATCGGCAACGACAATGGCTGGTCGTTCATTTTGGCTAACCTCAAAACAAAGGGGCGGCGCGATCACGCCGCCCCTGTTTCCATTGCGGTCCGCCGGCCGTCACTCCGGATGCGGCAGCCCGGCGCCCCACACATAGATGCAGGCGAACAGGAACAGCCAGACCACGTCGACGAAGTGCCAGTACCACGCGGCGAACTCGAAGCCGAGATGCTGGGTCGGCGAGAAATGGCCGCGTAGCGCGCGCACGAGGCACACAGTCAGGAAGATCGTGCCGATAATCACGTGCGCGCCATGGAAGCCGGTCGCCATGAAGAACGTGGCGCCGTAGATGTTGCCGCTATAGGCGAAGGCCGCGTGCGAATACTCGAAGGCCTGCACGCAGGTGAACGTGCCGCCGAGCAGGATGGTGAGGATCAGGCCCCACTTCAGCCCCTGCCGGTCGTTCTCCAGGAGCGCGTGGTGCGCCCAGGTCACGGTCGTGCCCGAGGTGAGCAGGATCAGCGTGTTCAGCAGCGGCAGATGCCAGGGATCGAAAGTCTGGATGCCCTTCGGCGGCCACACACCGCTGGTGAAGGCGACGCGCGCGACGTCCTTGGCGGCGTCCGGGAACAGCGCCGTGTTGAAATAGGCCCAGAACCAGGCGACGAAGAACATCACCTCGGAGGCGATGAACAGGATCATGCCGTAGCGGTGCGAGATCTGCACCACGCGGGTATGGAAGCCGCCGAACTCGGCTTCGCGGATGACGTCGCGCCACCAGCCGACGAAGGTGTAGAGCACGCCGAGCGTGCCGAGCCCGAACACGAAGGGCGCGCCGGCGAACATGTGGTGCATCCACGAGATTCCGCCAACGGCGGTGATGAAGGCCGAGATCGACCCGACCGCCGGCCACGGGCTCGGATCGACCAGGTGGTAGTCGTGGTGCTTGATATGAGCCTCAGCCATCGTCGTCTCCGTTCAAGTCCCGTGTTCTCTTAATCGGCACCGGCGGCCGATCGCCTGATGCCGTCAGAGCTTGCTCGATTTGGAAGGAGCCTGCGGCACTTCGGCCACCGGCTTCTCCGGATTGGGTATGCGGTAGAAGGTATAGGACAAAGTGATGGTGTTCAGGTTGGCCTGATCGCTGTCCTTGACGATCGAGGGATCGACGTAGAACACCACCGTCATCTCGCGCGTCTCACCCGGCTTCATGGTCTGCTGGGTGAAGCAGAAGCAGTTGATCTTGTTGAAATAGGCGCCCACCTGCGGCGGCGACACGTTGTAGCCGGCCTGCGCGGTGATCTCGCGCGCGGCCATGTTCGTGACCGTGTAGTGCGCCGTCGCCACCTCGCCGATGTGCACCGTGATCTTGTTCTTCTCGGGCTCGAACTTCCATGGCAGGCCGGGGGCCACGTTGCTGTCGAACCGGATCGCCACCGTGCGCTTGAGCACGTGGTCGGGCGCCCGCTCCGACACCTGCGTGGTGCCGGCGAAACCGGTGGTGCGGCAGAACCAGTTGTAGAACGGCACCGAGGCATAGGCCGCGCCGATCATCAGCGCGACCACCACGCCGCAGGCCGCCGCCACCGTGACGTCGCGGCGGAGCGTCGTCGGCTTGCGGTTGTCGTTGTCTGCGGTCATGGCCTGCGCTCGCCGTCAGATCGGCCGGATCAGGACGCCGGGACCCTTCACCAGCGTCATGATGTAGAACAGGATCACCAGCGCCCCGAGCGCCAGCGCGATGGCGATCGAGCGCGAGCGCCGGGCGCGCTTCTGCGCCTCGGTGAGGACGATGCCGTCCTCCTTTTCGTCGTTGCGCGGCTCGGTCATGACAGCCTCGGTGCTCACGCGGCCAGCCGGGCCAAAAGCCCGCCCCATCCACGCTCGACCAGCAGCACCGCATAGAGGAGGAAGAGGTACAGGATCGAAAAGGCGAACATGTTGCGGCAGGCTCGTTCGGCGGGCGCGCGCTCGTGCAACACCTGAAGTGCGAGCACGAGCATGATCGCGCCGGTCACGCACGCGACGGCGCCGTAAACCGGGCCGGCGAAGCCGAGCGGCCACGGCGCGATGCCGAGCGGCACTAGGAGCAGCGTGTAGAGCATGACCTGCCAGCGCGTCGACACTTCGCCGGCGACCACCGGCAGCATCGGCACCCCGGCGCGCGCATAGTCCTGCGTGCGGTAGAGCGACAGCGCCCAGAAGTGCGGCGGCGTCCAGAAGAAGATGATGAGGAACAGCAACACCGGCTCGAGCGACACCGACCCGGTGACGGCCGCCCAGCCGATCATCGGCGGGAAGGCGCCGGCGGCGCCGCCGATGACGATGTTCTGCGGCGTCGAGCGCTTCAGCCACATCGTATAGATGACGGCGTAGAAGAAGATGGTGAAGGCGAGCAGCGCGGCCGCCGCCCAGTTCACCAATAGTCCGAGCGTCATCACCGAGAAGCCTGCGAGCGTCAGACCGAAGGCGAGCGCTTCGCCCGGCTTGACGCGGCCCATCGGCACCGGACGCCGCGCCGTGCGCGTCATCACCGCGTCGATGTCGGCGTCATACCACATGTTCAGCGCGCCGGAAGCGCCGGCGCCGACAGCAATGCACAGGAGCGCGGTGAAGGCGGTCACCGGGTTGAGATGGCCCGGCGCGACGGCGAGCCCGACCAGCGCCGTGAAGATCACCAGCGACATCACCCGCGGCTTTAGCAGCGCGAGGTAATCGGAGACGCTCGCCAGACTCGGCTCGGCGAAACCGAGCTCGGATCCGGACAGTTTGGCGCCTTCGCTGACGAACGTCATCTACGCGTGCTTCCCGAAATCCGGCGATAGCCCCACATGCGCGGGGCCATGCCGATGCTTACTTGATCCGCGGCAGCGTCTCGAACTGATGGAACGGCGGCGGCGAGGACAGGGTCCACTCCAGCGTCGTCGCGGCCGGACCCCACGGATTGTCACCGGCACGCCGCTTGCGGGCGAATGCCTCGATCACGCCGGCGAAGAAGATCAGCAGGCTGAGGCCGGTGATGTAGGAGCCGATCGACGACACCTCGTTCCAGCCATGGAAGGCCAGAGGATAATCGACGGTGCGGCGCGGCATGCCAGCGAGACCGAGGAAGTGCTGCGGGAAGAAGATGATGTTCGCGCCGATGAACATCGCCCAGAAGTGCGCCTTCGCGATGGTCTCGTTGTACATGTAGCCGCTCATCTTCGGGAACCAGTAGTACCAGCCGCCGAAGATCGCGAACACCGCCGCAATGCCCATCACGTAATGGAAGTGGGCGATCACGTAGTAGGTGTCGTGCAGCACGCGATCGACGCCCGCATTGGCGAGCACGACGCCGGTCACGCCGCCGACCGTGAAGATGAAGATGAACCCGAGCGCCCACAGCATCGGCGTGCGGAATTCGATCGACCCGCCCCACATCGTGGCGATCCAGGAGAAGATCTTCACGCCGGTCGGCACCGCGATCACCATGGTAGCGGCGACGAAATAGGCCTGCGCGCCGGTCGACAGGCCGACCGTGTACATGTGGTGAGCCCAGACGACGAAGCCGATGCCGCCGATCGCGACCATGGCGTAGGCCATGCCGAGATAGCCGAACACCGGCTTCTTCGAGAAGGTCGACACGATCTGCGAGATCATGCCGAAGCCCGGCAGGATCAGGATGTACACTTCGGGGTGGCCGAAGAACCAGAAGAGATGCTGGAACAGCAGCGGATCGCCGCCGTTCTCGCCGGCAAAGAACGTCGTGCCGAAGTTGCGGTCGGTGAGCAGCATCGTGATCGCGCCCGCGAGCACCGGCAATGCCAGCAGCAGCAGGAACACCGTCACCAGGATCGACCACACGAACAGCGGCATCTTGTGCAGGGTCATGCCCGGCGCGCGCATGTTGAAGATCGTGGTGATGAAGTTGATGGCGCCGAGGATCGACGAGGCGCCGGCGAGATGCAGCGACAGGATGACGAAGTCGACCGCGGGGCCGGGATGGCCCGACGTCGACAGCGGTGGATAGAGCGTCCAGCCGGTCCCGGCGCCGAGCGAGCCGGGCTCACCCTCGACGAACATCGACGTCAGCAGCAGCGCGAATGAGGCCGGCAGCAGCCAGAACGAGATGTTGTTCATGCGCGGGAAGGCCATGTCCGGCGCGCCGATCATCAGCGGCACAAGCCAGTTGCCGAAACCGCCGATCATTGCCGGCATGACCATGAAGAAGATCATGATCAGGCCGTGGCCGGTGGCGAACACATCGTATTCGTGTGACGACGGGAAAATCTGGATGCCAGGGTTCTGCAACTCGGCGCGGATGGCGATCGACATCACCGCACCGATGACGCCGGCCATGATCGCGAACATCAGGTACATCGTGCCGATGTCCTTGTGGTTCGTCGAATAGACGAACCGCCGCCACCCGGTCGGATGCGCGTGCTCGTCGTGAGTGCCGTGGGCCGCCGCAGTATTGCTCGCCATCGTCATTACCCTTCGCAGATTGTCGCCGCCAAAGATTATATTCGGCTTTGACTATATATTACTTGATCTCGGCAGCGGCGACCGCGGTTGGGCGGCTGTCGTCGCTGGCGTACTTCTTCTTGGCCTGCTCGAGCCAGGCCGCGTAGTCCTTTTCGCTGACGACGCGGACCGCGATCGGCATGAAGGCGTGATCGCGGCCGCAGAGCTGCGAGCACTGGCCGTAATAGGTGCCTTCACGCTCGGCCTTGAACCACGTCTCGTTGAGACGGCCGGGGACGGCGTCGATCTTGATGCCGAAGGACGGCACCGAGAACGAGTGGATCACGTCGGCGCCGGTGACGAGGACGCGGACGACCTTGTTGACCGGGACGACGAGCTCGTTGTCGACGGCCAGCAGGCGAGGCTGGCCCGGCTTGAGGTCCTTGTCCTGGATCAGGAGAGAGTCGAATTCGAGCTTCTGGTCCGGATAGCTGTAGCTCCAGAACCACTGCTTGCCGGTGACCTTCACGGTCATGTCGGCCGCCGGAATCTTCAGCTCGTAGAACAGCAGGCGGAACGACGGCACCGCGACCGCCACGAGGATCAGGACCGGCACGACCGTCCAGACCACCTCGATCAGCGTGTTGTGCGTCGTGCGCGACGGCACCGGATTGGCGCGCGCGTTGAACCTCACGATCACCGTGACGAGCAGCACCAGCACGAACACGGCGATGGCGATGATGATCCAGGTCAGGAAGCTGTGAAACCAGATGATGTCGTCCATCACCGGCGTAACGCCTGCCTGAAGATCGATCTGCCAGGGATGAGGCTGGCCGGCCGCCTCGTTGGCGGCAAACGCCGCAGTGCCACCGGCAAACAGGGTCACGCTGGTGACCACGAATGCGACCAACCGCTTGAGCAACAGCATTGTCGACTGCTCTCCTCGACGAGAAAACGGCCTTGCGAATCAAGGCTCCTTTTTGCCGCCCACCGCAGGCGTGATGTACGGCCGGAACCCCCTCAGAGCACGGCACTTTGCCACGGGCGTGGCAGCTCGAACGGTGCTTCGGGACGGGGAAACCCCGGCCTCTCAAACCACAATTCCGAACCTGCCGCAATGCGCCAGATTGAGACGGCCGCGGCGAATTTCCGCTTACCCCCAATCCCCTGCCCGCGCCGCATTTACGCCATGCCGGAGCGGCTTAGGTGGCGCGCATACAGCGGCTGGTTGTTCGCGCCTCGGGCGTCGCTTGACAGGGCGAGCCGGGTATGACCGAAACGGGGACGACGGAGAGACAAGAAGCCGGCCGCGATTCGCCAGCGGCGCCTCAGGGCGCCGGCCGCGGGCCAGGCCAAGGGACTGGACTCATGGGCTTTTTCGATCGCCTCCGGACGCAGGCGAGTGGCTTTCTCGGCGGCGGCGCGCTCATGGCCGCGCTCGTTGTTTTCGCGCCGTCGCATGCCGCCTTCGCGCAGGGCGCGGTCAAGTCGGTGCACAAGGACTGGCAGATCCGCTGCGACACGCCGCCCGGCGCGAAATCCGAGCAGTGCGCGTTGATCCAGAGCGTCGTCGCTGAGGACCGCGCCAATGTCGGCCTCACCGTCATCGTGCTCAAGACCGCCGATCAGAAGAGCCGCCTGATGCGCGTAGTGGCGCCGCTCGGTGTCCTGTTGCCGTCAGGCCTCGGCCTGAAGATCGACAATGACGACATCGGCCGCGCCGGCTTCGTGCGCTGCCTGCCGAACGGCTGCATCGCCGAGGTGGTGATGGACGACATCCTGATCGGCAAGCTGCGCAACGGCAAGATGGCGACCTTCATCATCTTCCAGACGCCGGAGGAAGGCATCGGCTTCCCGGTGTCGCTCGCCGGTTTCGGCGAGGGCTACGACAAACTGCCGTAGCGCGGCCGCTGCCCACCTGATCCGATGGGCAAATCACAGCCCGCCGAACGCCCTCGCCTTCCCACCGCCGGACATGAATACTGCGTTCCCGCAATGGGGAGACGCGCATGAACCTCGGATTTGCCGGCCTTGGTGCGATGGGACAGTTGATTGTCCCGCGCCTGATGGCCGCGGGCCATACCGTCACCGGCTGGAACCGCACGCGCGACAAGGCGGCAGGGTTGATCGCCACCGGCATGCGCTGGGCCGATACGCCGCGCGCGGCGGCGGACGGCGCCGACATCGTCTTTTCCATCGTCACCGACGCCAAGGCCGTACGCGCGGTCGCGCTCGGCCCTGACGGCATCGTCGCGGGTCTGAAGACAGGCGGCATCTATATCGATATGAGCACCATCGAGCCGGACGAAAGCCGCGCGGTCGCCGCCGAGTTCGCGCAGCGCGGCGCGATCATGCTCGACGGCCCGCTCTCCGGATCACCGGTCACCGTCAAAGCGGGGCAAGCCTCAGTAATGATCGGCGGCGACGAGGCGGCGTTCGAGCGCGCCAAGCCGGTGCTGCTCGCCATCGGCCCGAAGGTCACCCGCATCGGCAGCAACGGGCTCGCCTGCCAGATGAAGATCGCCGTCAACCTCTTGTTGATGGTCGAGGTGATCGCCTTCGGCGAGGCCGTGGCGCTGGCCGAGAAGGGCGGCGTCACCCGCGAGGCCGCGGTCGACGCGATCCTGAAAAGTGTCGCGGCCGCGCCGGTGCTCGGCTATCGCGGACCGTTCATTCTCGATGGCAAGATGCCGGCGGTGCCGCTCGCCGACGTGACGCTGCAACAGAAAGACATGATGCTGGCGCTCAATCTCGGCCGCCGGCTCGGTTCGCCGGTGCCGCTTGCCGCCGCCGCCAATGAGATGATGAACGCCTGCCGCGGCCTCGGCATCGACGCCAACGATTTCGTCGTGGCACACCAGGTCTACCGCCGCTTGGGAGGACAACAATGACATCGCAGGGCGAGAAGATCGGCGCGGCTCTGGCCCGGGCCGTGCGCGGCACCGCCGCCGCCATGAAGGGCAAGGACCCGGTGATGTACATCACCAATTTGAACGACGTGCCGAAGGTCGAGGGCCTGAAGCGCGACGACGGCTGGGTCGACATGCAGGTGCAGTTCCTGATCGACAAGAAGTCGGCGGGCGCCGACCACGTCGTCGGCTGGACCGTGCTCAAGCCCGGCGCGCGGCACGAGAACCATCGCCATCATAACTGCGATGAGTTCTTCATCGTGCTCAAGGGTCACGGCCACATCTACACCGACCACGGCGACACGCCGTCGAAGGAAGGCGACGTCGTCTATTCGCCGCGCGGCTGCTGGCACGGCTTCAACAACACGTCGAACGAGGACGTCGTACTGGTGTGGGGCTGGATGGGCGCCGGTTCGATCGAGGATTCCGGTTACGAGGTGCATCCGGAGAGCCACAAATGACCGCGTATTATATCGGCCAGCACGAGATCGACGACGAGGCGGCCTTCAACGTCTATCTGCACAAGACGATCCCGTTCATCGAGAAGCACGGCGGCCGCTACCTCACGAAGAGCGGCAGCCACGAGATGATCGAGGGCAAGCGGCCGACGCGCGTCGTGATCGTTGAGTTTCCCAGCAAACAGGCGATCAAGAACTGGTACAACGATCCCGGCTACAAGCCGCTCATCCCGGACCGGCACAAAGTGACACGCAGCACCATGATTGCAATCGAGGGCCTATGAACGCCTGGGACCATCCGCTCATCAAGAAGGGCATGCCGGCGCAGCTCGCGGCGCGGCGCGCGCGCATCGCCGCCGGAGAGAAGGCGCTCGGCTGGAAGGTCGGCCTCGGCGCGCCGGCGTCGATGGAGAAAATGCGCATTGCTGCGCCGATCGTCGGCTTCCTGATGCAGAAGGCGCTGCTGCCGAACGGCGCGACGACATCGCTGAAGGGCTATCTGCGGCCGGTCGCCGAGCCCGAAATCGCCGTGCGCATGGCGCGCGATGTTCCCGGCGGCGCGACCGCGGCCGTCGCGCTCGCGGCAATTGAGAACATCCGTCCCGCGATCGAAGTCGCCGATCTCGATCCGGTGCCGACGCCGGACAATCTCGACGCGGTGCTCGCCGGCGACATCTATCAACGCCACGTCATTCTCTGCGAGCAGAGCCGCGCCGGATCGAGTCTGGCGGGCATCGTCTCGCGGGTCGCGCGCCGCGGCGCGGAGGTCGCCCGCACGAGCGACCCCGAAGCGCTGACCGGCAAGATGGGTGACATCGTCGCGCACGTCGCGAACACGCTTGCAGCCTACGGCGAGAAATTGTCGGCCGGAGATTTCATCATCACCGGCTCGATCACGCCGCCGGTGATGATCGAACCGGACGAGACCGACTTCGCGCACGCCATCGACCCGATCGGCGAAGTGCGCGTTACCTTCACGCGCGGCTGACCGGATCGAGGCAACGATTACCGCCGGATCGACGGCTTGCGCGCGCAGCCGCATCGGCTTGCGCGGCTGTCTTCCCCCTTTGGTCGGAATAAAAAAGTATACCGCTTGCGCGCGTCAGGACGCACGCCCATCTGCCGCATCGTTGCCGTCGTCCGGCAACGCTTTGCGGAGACTTTTAATGTCACGACTCTTTTCGCCGGCTAGGCTCGGCCCGCTCAATCTGCAAAATCATCTCGTGATCGCGCCGATGACGCGCAGCCGCGCCACCGCCAACGTCCCGAACGATCTCATGGTCGAATACTATGCGCAGCGCGCGTCGGCCGGTTTGATCGTTACCGAGGGCACGTCGCCTTCGCCGAACGGGCTCGGATATCCGCGCATCCCCGGCATCTTCTCTGACGCGCAGGTCGCTGGCTGGAAGAAGATCACCGCGGCGGTGCACGCACGCGGCGCCAGGATTTTCCTGCAGGCGATGCACACCGGCCGCATCACGCATCCGCTCAACCTGCCGGGAGGCGCCGAGGTCGTGGCGCCATCGGCGATTGCCGCCGCCGGGCAGATGTACACCGACGCCGAAGGCATGAAGGATCTCGTCACGCCGCGGGCGATGACCGAGGCGGATATCAAGCATGCGGTCGCCGAATTCGCGCAGGCGGCCAAGAACGCGGTCGCGGCGGGCTTCGACGGCATCGAGTTGCACGCCGCCAACGGCTACTTGCTCGAGCAGTTCATCCGGCCGAACTCCAACACGCGGACCGACCGCTACGGTGGCACCATCGAGAACCGCGCCCGCTTCGTGCTCGAGGTGGTCGAGGCGGCCTGCGCCGCGATCGGCAAGGACAAGGTCGGTATCCGCCTCTCCCCGTTCGGCGTGTTCAACGACATGCCGGCCTATCCGGAGATGGCCGCCGATTACGCATTCCTCGCTCGCGCGCTCGACGAAAAAGGGCTGGTGTACATCCACCTCGTCGACCACGCGGCGCTGGGCGCGCCGCCGGTGCCGGAGGACATCAAGGCGGTCTATCGCAAATCCTTCAAGCGCACGCTGATCCTGTCGGGCGGTTACGACGCCGCGCGTGCGGAAGCGGACCTTCAGGCGGGCAATGCGGACCTGATCGCCGTCGGCCGTCCTTTCCTCGCCAATCCCGATCTCGTCGCGCGGTGGAAGGAAGGCCTGTCCGTGAACGAGCCCGACATGGCGACGTTCTACACGCCGGGTGCGAAGGGCTACACGGACTATCCCGCGCTGAACGGCTGACGCCTACAGCGCCTTGCTGAAATGAAAACGGCGGATGCCGCCGCCGACGGTCTTGTTGCTGGCGGCATCCGCGATCTCCTCGCGCGTCTCGCGGTAGCCGGCGCCGCGATAGAGCGCCAGTGCCTCCTTCTGAATCTCGGACGTGCTCAGCACCATCTCGCGCGCGCCGGCGCGCCGCGCTTCAGTCTCGGCGAAGATGAGCATCGCCCGCGCGATGCCGCGGCGCCGCAGGCCGGGATCGACATACATCCGGCGCAGCTCCATTGCGCCGGCGCCGGCCGCCTCCAGTCCGAACATGCCGGCAAGCGCGCCGCCCGTGCGCGCGACCCAGAACGAGCCCTGCCGCGCGCCGTAATAATCGGCGATGCAACCGATCTCTTCGGCGAGCGAGCGCTCGATGTAATCCTCGAAAGCCGCATGCAGATGCGGCGGCGCCATGAGCCGGTTGACGCGCACGAACAGCGCGCGCACCTCTGCCCCGTCAGCGTCCTCATACCGGCGAATGTCGATGGGATTGCCCATCGCTTCTCGCTACACCGGCGGCACCGCCGGCGGAAGCCTCAAGGATAGAACTGATAGAGCCAGGTCTCGCTCAAGGTGCGGTCGCCGAGGCGCAGATAGCAGCGCATGTCGACCGGCGCCTTGTCCTCGAGCGCGACGTCGAAGAAGCCGCGCCAGCGGTCGGTGCCGACCACCTTCACCACATAGGGCGTCATCACCGTGCCGCGCGACAGCGTCACCACCGGCTTGACGTCGTAGCGCGGCGCCATCGCCGCCAGCGGCCCGCCGGTGAAATCGACGACGAACTTCCAGCGGTCCTTCGGCACCGGCTGGCCGGGCACGCCGCCGCGGCCGACGCGCGTGGCAACGACGCGCGCGAGATCGCTCGGATGCGGCTCGTCGTCCTGCCAATAGAGCCGGTAGTCGAGCGCGAAGGTGTCGCCCGCCTTCACCTGCGCCTTCGGCGTCCAGTAGGCGACGATGTTGTCGTGGATCTCGTCGTCGGTCGGGATTTCGACGAGTTGCACCGCGCCCTCGCCCCATTTGCCGAGCGGCTCGACCCAGACACTCGGCCGCTTGTCGTAGAAGGCGCCGTCGTCCTGGTAGTCGTCGAACGCGTGGTCGCGTTGCAGCAGGCCGAAGCCTTTCGGATCGGTGTCGACGAAGGAATTGGTCGCGACCGACGACGGATCGATCAGCGGCCGCCAGATGTGCTCGCCCTTGCCGGTCCACATCGCGAGCCCGTCGCAGTCGTGCACCTCCGGCCGCCAGTCGATGGCGGCGCGGCGGTTGTTCTCGCCGTACCAGAACATGCTGGTGAGCGGCGCCAGTCCGAGCCGCGGCACGTCGGTGCGCGCGAAAACGTCGGCGTGCACGGTCATGACGATCGTCTTGCCGCGCGAGGCCTCGAAGCGGTAGGCGCCGGTGACGCTCGGGCCCTCGAGCAGCGCGTAGATCGTCACGGTGTCGAGTTTGTCATGCGGCTCGGCCAGCCAGAATTGCGAGAAGCGCGGGAATTCCTCCGGCCGCGGCAGCGCCGTGTTCACGGCGATGCCGCGCGCCGAGGTGCCGTATTGCCCGCGCGGACCGCAACTGCGGAAATAACTGGCGCCCTGGAAGGCGAGCCAGTCGACGTCGCTGCCGCGGCCGTTCATGACGCGGAAACCGGAAAAGCCGAGATCGTCGGGCAGGCGCGCTTCGAGCGCGGCGTCGCCATAGGCGAAGTCGTCCTTCTCGTAGAGCACCGGCCGCGCCATGCCGTTCTCGACCGCGTGCACGGCGACCGGCTCGCCGTTGAACTTGTCGAGGTGGAAGAAACGCACCGGCAGCGCGCCGTCCTTCCACAGCGCGCATTCCGAACGGAATTTGATTTTCTGGATCGCGTCGAAATCGACGTTCTGTACGACCGCAGGCGCCGGCCGCGGCGGCGGCGCGTAAGGCGCGGCCGCGCGCTTGCGCGCCAGATCGCGCAGGCCCTCGTAACGGAACGGCTGCGGCGGGCCGAAGCGCAGGCCCTCCGGGCCCGCAACGGCGCGGCCGCTGCCTGCAAGCGCGATCAGGCCGGCGCCGAAGCCGATGAATTGACGACGATCGATGGGAATGGGTGAGATCCCCCTGCGCGCCCCGCCGAGCGATTCAAACCGGAACCCGGCGACATGGTTCCAACGGACGAACCGCAGGCAGCCGGCGGTAACGGAAGGCCGGTATCGGCCCGTGCCCGGACCGCGGTATCGTTTTCACGATCGAACTCATTGGTCCCGGCGATGGCACTTCCTTTTTATACGATCGGCCATTCGACCCGCCCGCTCGACGAATTCGTCGAGCTGCTACGGGCCTGCGAGGTGCGTCTCGTCATCGACGTGCGCACGGTGCCGCGATCGCGCACCAACCCGCAGTACAATCGCGACACGCTGCCGGAGGCGCTGGCGCGGCATCAGATCGGTTACGAGCACATCGCCGCGCTCGGCGGTCTCCGAAGCCACACGCGCGACATTCCGCCGGAGGTGAACGGCTTCTGGCAGAACGACAGCTTTCATAATTACGCCGACTATGCGCTGAGCGAGAGCTTCCGCGACGGGCTTTCGCACCTGCGCGCGGTCGGCCATGAGACGACCTGCGCCATTATGTGCGCCGAGGCGGTGTGGTGGCGCTGCCACCGGCGCATCATCACAGATTATCTGATCGCCGCGGGCGAGACGGTCTTCCATATCCTCGGCCGGGGCCACGTCGATCCGGCGCGCATGACGGAGGCCGCCAAGCCCGGCGCCGACGGCCTCGCCTACCCCGCCGCCTGAACCCCGCCCTCGCCAAATCGCCGCAGACGTCCTATCTCCTTGCCGGAGGGCGCCAAGTTCCGGAGCAGTGTCTCGATGGATCCAGCCATTTCGTCCCTGATCGACCGTGCCGGTCTCGACAAGGGCAAGGTGCGGCAATTGCTCGGCCGCGGTCTCGAGGGCGCCGACGACGGCGAATTGTTCCTCGAATACAAGCAGTCCGAGGCGCTGGCCTTCGACAACGGGCGCCTGAAGCAGGCGACCTACGACACCACGCAGGGCTTCGGCCTGCGCGCGGTCAAGGGCGAGGCGGTGGGCTACGCGCACGCCTCCGACATGTCCGAGGCCGCACTGGCGCGTGCGGCGGAAGCCGTGCGCGCGGTCAAAGGCGGCTATTCCGGCACTTACGCCGACGCGCCGGGCCGCACCAACCGCAAGCTCTATGGCGACGAGAACCCGCTCGCGCAGCCGGCCTTCGACGCCAAGGTGAAGCTGCTCGAAGAGATCGACGCCTATGCGCGCGCCAAGGATGTGCGCGTCCGGCAGGTGACGGCGAGTATCGCGGCGACGTGGCAAGTGGTCGAGATCCTGCGCGCCGACGGCGAGACCTATCGCGACATCCGGCCGCTGGTGCGGCTCAACGTCTCGGTCGTCACCGGCCACGGCGACCGGCAGGAGACCGGCTCGTTCGGCTTCGGCGGCCGCGAGGGCTACGAGCGATTCATCACGACGCATTCCTGGCGGCACGCGGTCGACGAGGCCGTGCGACAGGCTCTGGTCAACCTGGACGCGGTCGCCGCGCCCGCCGGCGAGATGGACGTCGTATTAGGGGCCGGCTGGCCCGGCGTCATGCTGCACGAGGCGGTCGGTCACGGCCTCGAAGGCGACTTCAACCGCAAGAAGACGTCGGCCTTTGCCGGCCTGATGGGCAAGCAGGTCGCCGCCAAGGGCGTCACCGTGGTCGACGACGGCACGATGCAGGATCGGCGCGGCTCGCTCTCAATCGACGACGAGGGCACGCCGACCAACCGCACCGTGCTGATCGAGGACGGCATCCTCGTCGGCTACATGCAGGACCGGCAGAACGCGCGGCTCATGGGGATGAAGCCGACCGGCAACGGCCGCCGCGAGAGCCACGCGCACGTGCCGATGCCGCGCATGACCAACACATACATGCTCGCCGGCCAGCACGACCCGAAGGAGATGATCGCGTCGGTGAAGAACGGCCTCTACGCCGTGAACTTCGGCGGCGGTCAGGTCGACATAACCTCCGGCAAGTACGTGTTCCAGTGCACCGAGGCTTATAAGATTGAGAACGGCAAGGTCACCGCGCCGGTGAAAGGCGCGATGCTGATCGGCAACGGCCCAACCGACTTGAATCGTATCACCATGATCGGCAACGACTTCGCGCTCGACCCCGGCATCGGCACCTGCGGCAAGAACGGCCAGGGCGTGCCGGTCGGCGTCGGACAGCCGAGCTTGCGCATGGACAAGATCACCGTCGGGGGGACCGCCTGATGGCGAGCACGGATGAGACCGCGCCGGCGTCGCGCGTGAAGGGCTGGGCCAGGAGCATCGTCGACATCGTGGCCATCGTCGCCATCGTGATGGCGGCGAAGACGGCGATCGCCGAGCCGTTCTACGTGCCGTCGGGCTCGATGGAGCCGA